>Ga0114999_10000861_pt1 | contig 44117 bp, 29 predicted proteins | sample ArcticOcean_MG_C_3_FD_89820 | JGI IMG/M metagenome (GOLD analysis project Ga0114999, IMG submission 89820) | Marine microbial communities from western Arctic Ocean - ArcticOcean_MG_CB8_126 | ecosystem: Environmental > Aquatic > Marine > Oceanic | place: Arctic Ocean: Canada Basin | collected...
AGGGTGTGACAAGCGGAGCAAACGGCCTTGCTGGTGTGCCGGCGCGGGCGACTTTCCAGACGATCGATTGGTCGGAGAGATCCTTGTCAGCAACGGTCCGGGTGGGTGAGTGAGCCTCTTCATCCCGATTCGTAGGGTATGTCAAGCGCAGCGCAGGCGTACCATTGGAATTGTCATACCGAAATGGTACGCCTGCGCTGCGCTTGACATACCCTACGAATGCTGAGCTTCTCGTAGCGTTTAAATAAATGCCAGCAGCGCTGCGAACATGCTCTCGGTAAACAACTCGTCGACTTCGCTCATGTTGTCGAAGGTGTCGCCGGGATCCTTGCCGCCCGCCAGTGTGTCAGGGCCGCCGGCTCCGGTCAGGTCGTCATCGTCGTCGCCACCGATCAGGACGTCGCCGCGAACGCCGCCGTTGAGCGTGTCGTTGCCGCGAAGGCCCGTGAGTGTATCGTCGCCGTCGCCACCCAAGAGCGAGTCGTTCCCCGCGCGGCCATTGAGCAAGTCGTGGCCCGAGCCCCCCATGAGCGTGTCGTTACCACCGACGCCGATCAACGTGACATCCCCGCTGAACGCTCCTGCCTCCAGCCGGTTGTCGCCGTTACCACCCTTGAGGTAGGCCGTTTCTATACTCGTCAGCCCGTCGGTGCCCATTCCCCCGGTCAGGCTCTCATCGGTCAGCGTCATGTCGACGTTGGCTCGTTCGAGCAGCCGGTCGGTACCTTCGCCACCGTCGAGCGAATCATCGCCACTCTCGCCGGTGAGTTGGTCATTACCGGCACCGCCAACCAGGCTATCGTGGCCTATGCCGCCGTTGAGCTTATCATTCCCGGCGCCCCCGATCAGTGTGTCGTTGTTGCCACCTTGCCCACGCAACACGTCATCTGCGTCACCTCCTGTGATCAGGTCACGACCGGATCCACCAAAGAGCCGGTCAAATCCAGGACCGCCCGTCAGCGTGTCGTGGCCACCCAGACCATTGAGGAATGCCCGGCCGCTGAATGCTGATGCGTCGATGGTGTTGGCACTGGAACCACCGAAGAGCTGCACCAGTTGGATGTTGACCAGCGTGTCGGTTCCCAGGCCTGTCAGTGAACTGTCCGTGGCGGTGAAGTCGACGTCGGCCGTTTCGAACACGTGGTCATATCCGCTGCCTCCGTCAAGCGTATCGTCGCCGGGGCCGCCAGAGAGTTGATCACCACTCGATCCCTGTCCCTGTACGAGGTCATTGCCGTCATCACCAGACAACCAATCGGAACCGCAGCCACCATTAAGCGTGTCGTCTCCGTCATTGCCGACCAGAACATCATCTCCCCCTTGCCCGTTCAACTTGTCCTGATCAGCCCCACCAAACAACTCATCCGAGCCTCCGCCGCCGAGCAGTGTGTCGTCACCCTCATCACCAACCAGGACGTCCGACCCGGCGTTTCCAGTCAGCAGGTCATTACCAGCCCCTCCCCAAACATAGGATTCCAGATTGTTGGCCTCCACGGTCACATGATCGGCACCTCGACCGGCCAGCACGTCGATGACTGCGCCAAACCCAGCATCCACGGCCTTGAGATTGATCCAATCATCACCGTCGGAGGTCGACAACGTGAGGCTGACAGCGGGAGAGACGAAGTCGATCGAAAAGGCACCGAGCCCTGGGACAATCGAACTGACATTGTCATTCGCCTGGCCATTGTCTTCGAGCGAAATGTAGTCGTCATCAGCGCCGAAGGGGTCACTGTCGGACGGCCAGTAGACCGCTCGATGATCGACGACAAATTCGTCCACCAGTTGCTCGGTGCCATAGAAGTTGACAGCACGACCGTCGAACCAGACTGTGCCCCCGTCGCCTTCCACCGGGTAGATCTCGACGACCGAAGACTCATGACCCACAAATTCTATTCGATCTCCGTCGGTCGTTTCATTGTCGAACCCAATCCACTGCAGGTCGACCGTTTCGACAAAATTGCCACCCGAGAGATCGACAACGAACACGTCATCGCCGGCTGAGCCCAGGACATTCAAGGAGAGTCCTGTGCCGACGGGAAACGAAAATTCAATTTCACCATCGGACATGAGTTGAACGGAATCAGAGACCTGCTGGAGGCGGTGTTCGGTGGCCTGGGGCCAGATCAAAACTCCAATGCCAATGTCTGCATCAACGATCAACGATGCCTCGCCAATGGTCAGCACGTGGTATGGCTGTGAATTGAGTGTCTGGGAGCCGGTAATCTCCCACCCGATCAACAACGAAATGGTGTCGTCTGCTGTGCCGTGAACAACCAGCGTATTGCTTTCATCTGAGACGCGAAGAACGTTCTGGTACGTCGTACTGAAGTTCTGAGCCCCTTCAGCGCTGAGATCGATCGCCTCGATTCCCTGAAACCGGTTGAAGGGGAAATCCCACAAGGTCATTGCTTCGTCTGTTCCGATGACTCGAAGCGTATCAGTCCCGGTTCCTCCACTGACACGATCGAAGTACTCGCTGGTTATCTCAAAAACGTCGTCTCCCTCACCACCTCGCAAAACGTCACGCCCACCGCCGCTAATGATCGTGTCATCACCGCGACCGCCGATCAGAGTCTCATCAGCCGTCGACCCTGTGATCAGGTCATCGCCCGTTGTGCCGGCGTTGTCGACTTCTCCGGTGAAATCACCTCCGTAGATAACGTACGCTTCTCCGGCATCCGTCATTCCGTCCGCGTCGGCCAGGCGGGCTCCAATGACCAGATCATCGTATCCGTCGCCGTTGAAGTCACCGGCTGAGCTAAGAAAGAACCCAGCCTGGTCACCGGCATCGATGCCATCGAGTCGAAAACCCGTGCTGCTCGTCAGGTCTGCAAGCCGGAACACTCCACCAAGGGTGTTGCTACCAAAGACAACGTAGGCGGCTCCGGCGGCCCCATTGAATCCAGGTGCTCCGATCATCAGATCGTCGTAGCCATCTCCATTGACATCGCCCGCAGCATTGATGCCACCGGCCATCGAAAACACGGACTCACCGTCAAACCAGATGCCTTCACTGTCCACCATCCAGAACAGATCGAGACTTGCCGCAGACCATTGCGACTTTCCAAACACGATGTAGCTACGGCCGACCTTGTTGTTGTAGTACCCGGCTCCGATCAACAGGTCATCGAACCCGTCGCCGTTGACATCCCCGGCCGGACCAACAGGGACTCCCGCAATATCGCCGGTAAACTCGCCGACAATTTCAAACCCGTTGCTGCCATTGAGATCGGCCAGGTCAATCGTGGACGGGAAATTCTCGCCTGATCCAAACACCACGTAGGCCCTGCCCGCCTGGTTGTCGGCATAGATCGATCCAACGATCAGGTCATCGAAGCCATCACCGTTGATATCCCCGGACGGGCCCACGGTCACAGAATGACCGACCCGGTCGCCGGAGTCTTCGCCGACCATCCGGAAGCCGTTGGATCCGTCCAGACCACTCAGACTGTTTCCGTTAGCCAACCCGGTCGGACTGCCAAACAGCACGAAAACCTCACCGGTATTGGCGTGTGTCACCAGAGAACTGCGGTCTCCGCCTGGAGCGCCAACGACGATGTCGGCCAGCCCGTCTCCATTGATGTCCCCGGCCGAAGCGGGAATCCCCGCCTGGTCCTCCGCATCCAACCCGGCAATCCTCATGCCTCTGGAGCTGCTCAGGTACCGTAGATCGATGTTCGAATTGCCAGAAGTCCGGCCGTAAATAACATAACTGGCCCCGGCATCTGTTTTGCCCGAGATATCGGCATACGGGGCACCGATCAGCAAATCGTCCAGACCATCTCCGTTGATGTCACCAGCGGCCGACACGACCATCCCGGTAAAGTCGTTGGCATTGGCGCCATCGATGCGGAATCCCAGCGATCCCGCGATTGACGAGAGATTGCGGGAACTGGGGATCCCGGAAGCTTTCCCGTAGACCACGTACACTCGGCCCGCATCGGTGCGTCCGAGCGCGTTGGAGTAGGGAGCGGCCACGGCGATATCATCGAAACCGTCTCCGTTGAAATCACCGATGCTGTCCACGTCACGACCGACCCCGTCGTTGGGAGCCGCCCCATCGAGACGGAATCCGTCAATTCCGTTTAGCACACTCAATGAAGTCGCCAGGAGTGTGCGATCTTCGAGCGATTCGATGGCGACGGCTTGGCAGCCACGCCGCGTGCGGGGTACAGCCAGTCGCCTCTGGACAAAGCTGCATCTCAGGAGTGACCTGGGCATCAGGAGTTTGATGGTCTCTAGCAGACTCATTCTGGATTTCTCACCAAGCCAACGTCGGCCCTCATTCTACGTCAAAGACAATCAGCTCCGACATCAGACGCGGTCTAGATGCAGCGTTAATTCGATCTCGTCGGTCTTGAACCCCACGACCCGTGGACGGCGGACACCCGGCAGCACGACGACGTCATACAGTTCTCGAACGATGCCTTCGATCCACAGCCATTGTGCGATCCGACGTTCTTCCAGATCAATGATGGCCAACCCACATCGGGGGCGAGCGTCGTGTTTCTCCAGATTCTGGTCGAGATCCAATCCTGAGAATGTGCGATTCACTCTCGGCTTGGAGAGACCGACTACGGCGAATCGACCTTGAAACGCCAGTCCGCGAAGATAGCCGGGACAAAACGCAACTCGTACGAACTCCCCCCCTGACGGGTCGACGTAGCCGAGGTAGCCGCTGCCGGATTCGAGCAGCCATAGGTAGTCATCGTGAAAGCGGGGGGAATGAGGCATCGAAAGGTCCTCGACAGTCGGCGTCCCGGAGTCAACGTCAATGACGCAGCCACCTTTCTGACGTTGCTCGCGCCAGCCTTCAATCACATCGGCCCGGCTGATGCAGCTGACATACCGGACACGGCCGTCGCGTAAGGCCACTCCGTTAAGGTGGCACCGGTCCTCAGGGAGCTCTTCGGAAATAAACGGTGGTCGCCACAGCGGCGAGAAACTGTGTGTCTCGGATGTCGTCGCCAGGCAACTGAACAGTGTGTTGGCAAACACAACGCGTCCCTGGTCTTCAACGACCACGTCGTGGATGTCCAGATCTCCGGTCACGAATCCGACCTGCGGCAAATAGACGCGGTCGTATCCATCGGCGTCCTGCCCCGGTTCCGCCGCGTTCTCAAACCGCCACAATTGGTATAGCGACGACATCCACAGTGTCTGGCCGTCTGACCAGAGCCCCATGCAACGGTTAAACGTCCGCTCAAAGACCGACAACCGACCGTCGTCATGCGTCCCGACAAGAAACAGCTTTCCGGCCTGATAGGTCGTGAATGCCAGGCTGACTCTCTCGTCGACCAGCCACTTTCCCAAACCGGGTGAGGCGTGGATCTCGAGGTCTGCCGAAACTGCATGCATGGCTTCATGATCGCCGGGAGCACTAAGTGAACCGGCGCCGAGATTGGTTATTCCTGCACACGTGGCGACCCTCGAGGACGGGCATTTTCGCAATGGCTGTCGTTCGAGTCAGCCAAGACGATCGACGGCTCCGCAGAACCAGCCCATGCAGACCGTGGCCCGAAGGCGACGTAGGTTTCTCCTGCTCCCGATTTGCCATCCGCGTCCACCAGGTAAGGCTGCGATCAGGATGTCGTCGAATCCATCGCCATTGACGTCACCGACCGAACTGCCGGACTTGTCGCCAATGTCTGTACCGTCGAGCCAGAAGCCGTTGAAGCCCTCCAACGACGGAAGATCAAACGGAAGTGACACAACCAAACAGAGCTCGGTCCTCTTGCATTTCCGCAGCAGCAGCTACATCGCCACGTCGCTTTTGGCGAGTGTATCGCCGGCACGGCTGCATTCAAGCCAAACCTGCAAGCCAAACCGTCTTGATTCTCTGAGGATTCCAACGCCACGGGGCACACATTATGCCCATGGCCCCAGAGGTTCTCAACCGACTGCCGCCGAACCGGCTTCTTCCCGGAAGATCTAAGCGGTAGACCGAAATCGCGTCGCCGTGAAGGCTGGCTAAGTAAGGGACTCCACGCAGAAGACCCCCGGGGGGTTGGTTCGAATCCTGAGGACCTGGGTCCCCCGGATGGCGTCGTGGTCAGCGGCGGTTTCGGGACGGATGGTGATGTTCTGGCCTCTCACGTTTTCATCCCCGCTGCTCCCCTAACCACTCCGCCAACGTCTTCACATCAGTGGCATCCATCCCCAACACGATTTCTTCTCGGTGGGTTCCATGAATACCAAGGATGTGGTCTTCGTTAAAGGAAACCTCGTCGCCCTGATGAAGCTCGTGCAGTCGGGCCTCGACGAGCGGATTGTCCACGACACTCCGAAACCACTCTCCGTCACGCTCCGTGACTCGCACCCAAAAGTCCTCGCCCCATCCTCGTGAAGGCACGTCTTGCTTGGGCAGTGGCAATAATGTCGCTGGATGATCGTGACTCAGGACTGGCTTGGTGGCTTCGCCATTGCACGTCGGACAATAACACTTCTCCACAGCATCATCGTGGACAGAAAACCTCGGAGAGTCGATTCTGAGTTCGATGAAATGGCCGACGACGACGTGCTTCTTCAGAACGGGATGTGGAATCTGGAAGTTGTCTGGGTTTTCGGCGTGCATTTCGACGCCGTTGACCAATTCGTAGCCATTGGTGAATTGTTGTTGGGCAAAATGTTGTTCGATTGTGTCGTGCATCTTCAATCTTCTTCGCCGACTTCGCCGCCGTACTTCTCAAACACGGATTTGACGTGTGGAATTAACGCTGCAACCAACGCTTGATCGTCGGACGACAGCTTTATGTCTGTATCAAGCTCACCGTTGCGAGCAGCCAAAACGATAGCGGCCAAAACGTGTTGTACATCCACGGGGTGATTGGTCGGCTCTTCGAGCTTGAGAGCCAGATCGAATAAAACATCTGCCAGGGAAGGATCAACCGTTGCCTGCCCCGAAGAAGAAATCGAAATACCGGGCACGACTTGTTGTTCGCCTTCCGTCATCGTTGTCCCCCGTCCCTGCGCAAAAACTGAAACCTCGGCAATTCCTTCCCCTCGACCGTGACCATCTCTTGGAACATCGCCAATGGGCGCACCCAAAGGCTGCCATCTCCGTATTCTGGCCGATAGACGACGAGTTCTTCATCGGTTTCGCTGTGCCGGGCGATGCCGATGACCGTGTACTCGTTGCCCTTGTAGTGGCGGTAGGTGCCTGGACGCACGCTCATTCCATAGTTCTCCGAGGGTAATCTCCGCGCAGTTATCAAAACCTCATTCTACCGAGCCTGTGCCGTGGCCGGTAGAATGACGCAGGAGGACCGCCATGACCAAGAACGGACGGCAAGGCCGACACATCGCACGCCAGGGATGATGACAGCCTGGATGGGGGAGCCGACACCGACACGGTCCGCGGCGGAGGAGGCAGCGACACGATGGTGGACGACGTCTCGGAGGTCGACGAGGCCTACACCTTCTGGGCCGAGTGGGTCGACGCGGTGTAGGCGGCGCGGTCAGAAACCGCCATTGCGTCTGCTCTCCCCCACATCCGTAGCGTCTCACGTGGGCTGACGCTTTTCACCACCGGCGGGGACAGCTCGAGAGTAGCGATCACCGCGTTTCGGGATGAGGCAGGCGTCCAGCGACGTTTCAGTGACCACGCGATAACCGGAGTCACGCTGCGAGCGAGGGGCGGGGGCGTGGTTCGGATCTGGCGGGTTGCACGCCGGGACTGGGGTGGAGAGACTGGGGGAGCGTTCCAGGAGACCACTGACACGACACTCTCTCATTCGAAGTGGTACAAGTTCTGCGGGTAGGCCACTTTGACACGCGGCCGGGTGACGATGCCCCCCACGATTGCCCGGTGAATTTCCATTCCCACATTCTTAGCAGGGCTCAACGTGAACTTAGAGTCAGCATTCATCCTTGGCGTCTGCATAATCATTGCATCTTTCCTTCATAGTTGGCTGTCACGCCCGGATCCATATCTCCCGAGCACATCGTCACGAGGCAATGTCCAATTCTACGTGAGAACACTGAACGATGACCGCGTACGGGTAATTGCGATTGATCCACGGAACGGAGAAACGTGGGCAAGGTTGATCAATTCTGGATCAAAACACGGCGCTTGGTTGCCGGAAACAGAACCTCTTCCACGATAGCCTTGCCAGTCCGCGGGCCGCCGGCGATGGGCTAGCGGTCATCTCCCGGCGGCGAACACGCGATAAGTCAGGGACTCCCTCCCAAACGGGGCGGAGGGTCGGTTCCTGGGCGACTGGAGGGGCCCCGCGAGTGCATGAGCCTCCGGCTGGCTCACTCGACTGCCCTGAGTACCGCCAGGATCGCCTCGGTGTTGCCGATCCAGTCACCGACCACCTGAATCGGAAACTGGTCGGCGAATTGACGGAACACTGAAGATGTTCCGGCGGGACAAGGCTTCGCCCCTCGCGAGACAGCCTTCAAAGCGGCAACACCCGGACCTCTGCCGAGCAATGGCGAGAGCGGCACAGGTCTGGCTGGTGAACCTCCGTATTGCTGGACCCCAAGGGCGTGTCGCCTGTACCCTCTATCGCGATAATGCGTCAGATATGTCTCATGCCTGGGGCACGCGTTCACATCCGGCCAAGGGGTCGCAACGGAATTGTGTTGAAGCCTCTCCCCCGGCCTGCAAATGTTCTGCCGGTGGTTCTATCAACAACAGGGAGTACCAGATGAACAGAATTCAATGGTCGATGGTCGCGAGTTGCCTGCTGGCAGCCACGTTTCTTTGTCTTCCCGGGGTGGCTGCCGGTGCCGAGCAGAAGAAGGTGAAGCCGCTCAAGGTACTGATGGTGACTGGTGGCAGCAGCCACGATTATGACAGCCAGAAGCTGATCCTCTCCAAGGGCATCGCCGCCCGCGCCAACGTGGACTGGACGATCGCCCACCTGGGAGGAAAGAACCGCAATCAGAAGATCAAGCTGTTCATGAAAACGAACTGGGCCGCCGGACATGACGTTGTCGTACACAACCAGTGCTTTGGAGGGGTTGTCGATGTGCCCTTCGTGGAAGGGATCGCCCGGGTTCATGCCGAAGGGATGCCGGCAGTCATGATCCACTGCACGCCGCACAGCTACCGCAATGCCAAGACCAACGCCTGGCGGAAGGTCGTCGGGGTGAGTTCATTCAGCCACGAGAAGCATCGCCCACTGGCGGTACAGAACATGGCCCCCAATCATTCCGTGATGAAAGGGTTTCCCAAGACATGGAATACCCCCAATGGGGAACTCTACAAGATCGACAAACTCTGGCCGGGGGTGACTCCGCTGGGCAAGGCTTTTGGCAAGGACACCCAGAAAGACCACGTCTGCATCTGGACCAACACTCACGGAAAGATGCGAGTCTTCGGCACCACCATCGGGCACCACAATGAGACGATGAGCCAAGAGACTTACCTGGACCTGGTCACACGAGGCCTGCTCTGGGCCTGCCGCAAGCTGGACAAGAATGGCAAGCCAGTACCGGGTTATGCCAAGCCACCGACAAAACAATCCTCAAGAGCTGCCCGACAATAACCGGAAACCACCGTCCCGAAGCGTAAACGCTTAAGCGAGGCTCGATCTTCAACAGGCTACAACGAGAACCGAATGATGATGACAATCACCAGGGTCACAACCGTATTCCTTCTGGCCGCCGTGACGATCACAGGAATCGCCTCCGATGCACTCGGCGCACAGAAACCCTTGAAGGTCTACATCCTGGCAGGTCAATCCAATATGGAAGGGCATGCCAAGGTCGAGACGTTCGATTACATCGGCGACGACTCGGCCACCGCACCCTTGCTCAAGGAAATGCGCAACGCGGACGGCAAGCCTCGCATCTGCGAGACGGTCTGGATCACTTATCTGACCGGATCGCCCGACCGGGGCATGCTCGGCGAGGGGTTGGGCAAGTTGACGGCCGGGTACGGGAGTCGCCGCAACCCGACTGAAGACGGCGGCAAGATCGGCCCCGAGTTCACCTTCGGCATCACCATGGAAAAGGCGTACGACGGCCCGATCCTGATTATCAAGACCGCGTGGGGTGGCAAGAGTCTGCATACGGATTTCCGCCCGCCCAGCGCCGGGCCGTACCAGTTTGGCAAGGCTCAGTTCGAGAAACTCAAGAAGCAGGGCAAGGATATTAATGCGGCTAAAGCCGACAAGGCGAAAGCCACGGGGCGCTTTTACCGCCTCATGATGGATCACGTTTCAATGGTGCTGAAGGACATCAAGCGGGTCTACCCGAAATACGACCCCGAGCAAGGTTATGAGATTGCCGGCTTCGCGTGGTTCCAGGGCTGGAACGACATGGTCGCCGGAAACACTTACCCGGATCGGCGTAGCCCGGGCGGCTATGACCTCTACTCCAAGCTGATGGCTCACTTCATTCGTGACGTGCGCAAGGATCTCTCGACTCCGAAGCTGCCCTTCGTCATTGGCGTGATGGGTGTGAACGGTGTTCAGAAAACACCCAACTACTTCAGACAGGCCATGGCGGCGCCTGCCGCGATGCCCGAGTTCAAAGGCAATGTCGTTGCGGTCGAGACCGCGCCCTTCTGGGACAAACCCCTGGCGGCCATCGCTGACAAGAACGGCCAGATCCGACAGCTTGCTTACCAGCTGAAAAAAGGCACCCTGCCGGCCAAGGTCGCAATCGAGAGGTACCCGAGAGCTTACTCGCTCCGAAAAGCCTACTGGGATACGCCCGTCGAAGACCGGTCGATGACCAGGGACGAGCAGAAGGCCTATCTCGAAGAGTACCGCGTCAAGCTCATCACCACGGAAGAGAAAGCCATGTGGAAACGCGGGGCCTCCAACGCTGGCTACCACTACCTCGGCTGCGGCAAGACCATGGCCCTGATCGGCAAGGCCTTTGCCGACGCTACACTGGCGATGGAAAAGAAGTGAACCACATCCCTTCGGGGAATGCTGAATCGCTATGTTCTACGAATTGGAAACACGAACACAAGACACATTTCCTAATCCTAAGCAAACGAATCACAACCGTACTGGCTCGGGCCGTATTAGTGCTACGCATGAATGCGTTCCGTTGTCTGAAGCCTGAATGGGAAAGACTATAACTAGCTTGCCGGCAGGCCATTCCTTCGCAAAAGAGAACTCGCTAATGACGAATACCACAACGATTTTTGAAGGCTGCATTCCCGCGTTGATGACGCCGTGCAGTGCTGGCGGTGTACCGGATTTCGACGCTCTGGTCGCCAAAGCACGTGAGCTTGTCCTGTCAGGAATGCGAGGGGTCGTCTACTGCGGGTCGATGGGCGACTGGCCATTGTTGACAGATGCCCAACGGCAGGAAGGCGTCCGGCGATTGGTCGAAGCTGATGTACCGGTGGTGGTTGGCACCGGTGCGCAGAACCCGAAACTGGCTGCCGCGCATGCAGCGCACGCCAGCGAAGTCGGCGCCGCAGGATTGATGGTCATTCCGCGAGTGCTCTCGCGAGGAACGTCTACAGCAGCGCAGCGGGCTCACTTTGCCGGCATCCTTGAGGCGGCCGTCAATCTGCCGGCGGTGATCTACAACAGCCCGTACTACGGCTTCGAAACGAAGGCGAATTTGTTCTTCGATTTACGAAGTGAGTTCTCCAACCTGGTCGGCTTCAAGGAATTTGGGGGGGCCGACTCACTGACGTATGCCGCCGAACACATCACGAGCGGTGACCCGGATCTCGCGCTGATGGTGGGCGTCGACACCCAGGTCTTTCACGGCTTTGTGCGATGCGGCGCGGTTGGGGCTATCACCGGCGTGGGGAATGCCTTGCCTGGCCCGGTGCTCCGACTCGTCGAATTGTGCCGACAGGCCGCGGCAGGTGACTGCGAGTCCAGACGACTTGCCATGCAATTGGAGGATGCCCTGTCAGTCCTCTCGACTTACGACGAAGCGCCAGACCTCGTCCTTTATTACAAACACCTGATGGTTCTCGAAGGCAACCCGGAGTACGAGCACCATTTCAATAGTTCCGATGCACTCAGTGCGTCGCAGCGAACATTTCTGGAGGCACAGTGGAAGACGTTTCGAAACTGGTGGGAGGCATGGCCGGGAAACAAGTGATGAGTAGTTTGTCTCGCCATCGCGATTTTGAGGCACTTACGAGTTTCGCACTCTAGATGAAATGAAGACACCACACTTGAAGAACCACAGCATGATGTTGCCACGACAACTACTACTCGTCGCCCTGTTATCCGGCATCTTGGCTGGATTCTTAGTCCGAAACGACGGATGGACTCGTCAGTTCGTCTTCGAAAACCTGTTGTGCTAGGCTGTTCGCTCAAGATTCTCGGTGATTCAGGACACGAAGACAGAGGAGATCCAATGCTCGCGAGGAAAAACCTCAGACAAATATTGGCGTTGGGATGGGAATCCTTTGCCAACTCGCTTCGAGGTTCACGGATAATCCGACGCTCAGTCTCGCGATCCTCTGCGTGGGCATTGTCTTCTTCATCTGGGGCTGTGTCAGCCACGCGCAGGGCAAGGGCCAGTCACCAGCACAGGGACGACTCGGTTTTTTCAGCATCCGTGGGCTGATCATCCTCATCCTGTTGCCCGACAAGCACAAGAACAGTTGATCTCGCTGCCCGCAGCACCACCAGGACAATCAACACCTCGGGAGACACCGGGTGTGGACATAGGAAAATCGCCATGAAGTGTCTTTACGCAATCTTGTTCGTCTTGTGGCTCAGCCCACAGATGTCCGTCGCCGCCGAGCCATTGAAACTGATCGACGCCTTCGCGCTGGAGTACGCGTCGACGCCACAGATCTCTCACGACGGAAAACAGATCGTCTACACACGCAACTCGATGGACATCATGACCGACCGTGTCCGCGGTCGAATCTGGATTATCAACGCAGACGGCAGTAACCACCGCCCACTGCTGGATGACTCGATCAACGCCTCCGGTGCCACCTGGTCCCCCGACGGCGAAAGGCTCGCCTATTCTGTCAGCGGCGAATCGGGCAACGGATTGATGGTCCGTTGGGTCGACTCGGGACAAACCGCCCGCGTCGCGCAACTTGACCGCTCACCGGGCAACCTCACCTGGTCTCCCGACGGTCGGCAGCTTGCCTTCACGCTGTTCGTCCCTTCACCCAACAAGCCGTTCGTCAGCCTGCCGAAACCGCCCAAGGGGGCCGAGTGGGCCAAGCCGGCCCGGGTGTTCGACCAGGTACGATACCGGGCCGATGGTCAAGGCTATCTCGAGCCGGGGTTCACCCACATCTTTGTCGTCCCCGCCGATGGAGGCACACCCCGACAACTGACCTCCGGGAACTACAACCACTCCGGCCGCCTCTCGTGGACTGCCGATTCCACGCAACTCATCTTTTCCGCCACCCGCCGAACCGACTGGCAACTCCAGACCCGCCGCTCGGACCTCTACACCGTCACCATCGCCGACAGGACGATCTCCGCACTGACCGATCGCAAGGGTCCCGACCATGGCCCCACCGTCTCGCCCGACGGCAAGTGGGTCGCCTATCTCGGGTATCGTGATACCGGCAAGAGTTACCAGGACGACGAGTTGACGCTGAAACGGCTCGACAAGCCCGACAACCCGCCACGAGTCCTGGCCGGCTCGCTCGACCGAACCCCCGCGAACTCGATCTGGGCCGCTGACAGTTCGGGCCTCTTCTTCCAGTACGACGACCAGGGAGTCACCCGGGTCGGATTCGTGTCGTTGAAAACACCACAAAAGGTCTCACCGGTCGCCACCAACGTCGGAGGCACAGTCATCGGTCGGCCGTATGCCGGTGGCACGTTCTCCGTCTCCGACAACGGGACCCTGGCCTATACCCAGACCCGGCCCGAATACCCCGCCGACATAGCGATTGCCGAACGCGGCAAACCGGCACGCCGTATCACTCAACTCAACCAGGATCTCCTCTCGCAACGCCAACTCGCTCGCACAGAACCCATCCGATACAAGTCGTCCTTCGATGGCCGCGAGATGCACGGCTGGGTCGTCACACCTCCCGGATTCGATGCCCAGGCACGGAACAAGGACTCGAAACCGCTTCCGATAATGCTCGAGATCCACGGTGGACCGTTCGCGAATTACGGCGAGAGATTCTCGTTCGAGATCCAACTCTATGCCGCAGCTGGTTACATCGTGCTGTACACCAACCCACGAGGCAGCACCGGCTACGGCCGGGAATTCACCGATCTGATCGACCACAACTACCCGAGCGAAGGCGATTTCCAGGACATGCTCTCCGGACTCGATGTGCTGATCGATCGCGGCTGGGCTGACGGCGACCGGCAATACATCACCGGTGGCAGTGGCGGCGGAATTCTCACCGCCTGGGTCGTCGGCAAGACCGGACGGTTCAAGGCGGCCGTCGCACAAAAACCGGTCATCAACTGGCACAGTTTCATCGGTGTCACCGATGCCTACCCCGGTATCTCTCGCTATTGGTTTCACCACATGCCGTGGGAAGAACCCCTGCAATACCTGGCCCGCTCGCCCATCTCGCTGGTCGGCAAGGTCACCACGCCGACGATGTTGTTGACCGGCGAGGACGATCACCGCACACCGATCTCCGAGTCCGAGCAGTTCTACCAGGCGCTGAAACTGCGCGGCATCGACACGATGATGGTCCGGGTGCCCGGAGCCAGCCACGGAATCGTCGCCCGGCCCAGCCGGTTGATGGTCAAGGTGGCCCACGTGCTCAAGTGGTTCGAGACACATCGCTAGTCACGACCAGGCCTCGTTCAAACCCGGATGTGCCGATCGACGCATCGCGTGATCCACCACCCCGCCTCTCGCGTTCAACTACCTGGACCACTGATGAATCCCCCACCATGAAAATCACCCGTATCGAGGTTCGCACGGTGGCTCCGGAGGTCCAACGGTTCACCTGGTCGTTTGACCTGCCCGAGCAGTTCATGACCAACACTGTGATTCGCATCGAGACCGACACGGGGGTCGAGGGCGTGGCCGGGGTTTCCAACTACACCTCCTACGACTTTGACCGCTACACGGCCGAGACGATCCGTCACCTGGCCCCGGTCCTGATCGGTCGCGATCCACGCGACCGGGAACAGATCTACTATGACCTCCGCCCCCGCGTCTTCCCGCTCTCACCCGGCTCGCTGGCCGTCGTCGATGTCGCGCTGTGGGACCTGGCCGGGCGGATCGCCGACAAACCGATCCACGAGATGCTGGGAGCCACCCGCACGAGCATCCCGGCCTACGCCAGCACGCCGCTGATGGATGACGTGCCGGCCTACCTCGAACTGATCGGCCAACGTCTCGAGATGGGATTCACCGCGGTGAAGTTCCACTGCTGGTGTCTGCCCGAAAAGGATCTCGAACTCTGTCGGGCGGCCCGGGAGGCATTTCCCGGGACGGCGTTCATGCACGATGTCGAGAACAACTACTCGCACGAGGACGCACTACGGGTGGCCCACGAACTAGCCGACCTGGATTTCACGTGGTTCGAGGCCCCCTTCCCCGACTGGGACCTCGACGGGTACCGGCACCTGGCCTCGCAGGTCCAGGTGCCGATCATCCCCTCGGGCAACTGGCTGATGGATCTGCAGTCGTTCGGTCACGCGGCCCGTTCCGGCGCCTGGACACGGGCGCGGACCGACATCACCTGCCTGGGTGGTCTGACCCCGGCCTGGCAAGCACTGCAATTGTGCGAGGCCGAGGGGATCGGGTGCGAGGTGCTGGGCTGGGGCAACACGTTGATCTCGGCAGCCAACCTCCACCTGATGCTCGCCAACGACTGCTGCAGTTACTTCGAGCAGTCGGTCCCCTACGAACCCTACGAGTACGGCATGCTCGACGTCATCCGCACCGGCCCGGACGGGCAGGTCACGCCGCCGGATGCCCCGGGCCTGGGAGTCGCGGTCGACTGGGACGCAATGGAAGCCGCCACAGTCCACCGCCTGGTCTTCGACTAGCCCCAAAGATCACCTGGCGATGTCGATGCAGGTGATCCCGTTCCAGGTCTCGGACGTAGAGCTTACCACGAGCCAGGGCCGGACGATGCATGGCGTGCAGTGCGTTGAGGATGCCCAGCGGGGACCGTGCCACGGGTGGTGACAAGACGTTACCGGCGTGGCAACCCGGTTCGGAGCGGGCAAAACGGAGCGACCGACTGTCGTGTCACCGTTGACATCGAAATCTTTGGGAACAGTTTGCGGAAACGCCACGTTTCTTCGAGAATCCACTCCGGCACGACATGCCGGCAACCGGGGTAGCCATATGGTCGGTTTCACGAAGTGGTGAGGTGGCTCCGGTGAGAAAGCACATGTCGGTTGCCTGTTGTCATTCTAGAGGGGTCTTGTCCTGATGATCGTTGTCACCAACCGGATTCCCGTGGCCAGTGGTCACGAGATCGATTTCGAGGACCGGTTTCGGAACCGGGTTCACTTGGTCGACCAGGCACTCGGCTTCATTCGCAACGAGGTGCACCGGCCTCGCCCTGTCCGTTTTGACCACGAGCAGGGGACCTTCGTGGATGATCCGGACGTGGAGGGATACTACGAGGTGAAGACGTGGTGGGAGTCGATGGACAACTTTGTGGCCTGGACCCGCAGCCCAGCATTTGCCGAGGCCCATGCGAACCGGGCTCCGAAGGAGATGTTCCGGGGACCCGCCAAACTGGACGTCCACGAGGTGTTTCTCTCGACCGACTTCCCAGCTGAGTGAATCGGTTCTGCAACGGAACTCCGTGGTCGATTACTGCGAGGGCTGGACCGTCCACATCGACCCGAATCCGATTGCTCTTCCGCCTTCGGCTATCCGGTGTTCCAAGCCGAGGGCGTTTCGCGTGACGTGACGTGGCCTGGGAAGCGGTGACCTCGTATGACCTCGCCGCGTCAGCCGCTCCTTGCCCTCTCCGATTGGACGGCGTCGTTGACGGTATGAATCGGCCGCTTACCCCGGACCGGATTAGCAACCACTACAAACCGGCATTCGAGACCTACCAGAGACGTGGGGCGAAGATCGTGTTGACAGCCGATCGCTCCAACGTGGCACACTGGCTATTGTATGGCGGCAACAAGTAACTTCTCATCGCCATCGCCTCACACATTGCCCAACAGGAAGAGAACACATCATGCAACCGCCTCGATTCACCACCACGATTCTGGTGGCATCGCTTGTGCTGTCCGGGCTGCTCTTGGCGAGTGAATCGGAACCGATCGAGCAGGCCCGGTTTGAAGCGATTCACGCGATAATCAAACGGCAGGCCGGTGAATCCCGCTGGATGGAAATCGACTGGTATCCCAGCGTCTGGGAAGCGAGGAAGACAGCCGCGGCACAGGGCAAGCCGATATTCCTCATGGCGGGAAGCGGAGGCGCACCTGCCGCCGGCTGTTGAACGGCCGGACGTGGAGTGACCCGTGCGGTCACCTTCTGGAACGATGAAACAATCGCGTTGATCCGCAAGAACTTTATTGCCGCCAGCGTGCCAACCTGGGTCTGCCGAGCGGACTCGCCGGAAGGCGAGTTTCTTCGCGGGGCGAACATCCACAAACAATGGGTGACGTCCAGTGGTTACATGAGTTGCGTATCCGCGAGTGGACAACTGCTGGGACGCCGACCGTCCTCGGACGTGATCGAAGCGTTCAACAAATTGCCCGAGTCCGAACGCAAGCCCGGGGCGATCACGGTCCCGGACTTGAAACCCGACCAGGAACTCATTCCGCCGCCACCACCCGGTGGACTGGTCCTCAAGGTCCACGCCCGGTTCATGGCTCGCGACAACAATGGCCAACCACGACGCGCCAGGACAACCGATTTCCCGTTGATGCGGAACAAGCCAAACGTCCTGCGGACATGGGCACTCTTCCTACAGCCCAACACCGAATACATGTGGCTGACACGAGCGGAATGGCAGGCACTGGTCCCCACCGTCCCGGTGAAAGGCCGCCAGTACAACGTCGATGCCGGGATTGCCCTGCGGATGGCTCGATTCCACCTGACACCACAGCGAGCAACAACCAGCGAGGGCGGCATCAAGAGCACACGATCGGTAAAAAAGGCCCAGCTCGAATTGATTGTGCGAGACGTCTCACCGAAACAGATCCGGATGGAACTGCGAGGATTCGTCCACTGGGGCAGTGACTTCGACAAAGCCAAAGCCACCACTCCGAATGGCCCCCTCGGACAGGGATTCGCCACGCCGCTGTTTGGGCGACTGGAGTACGACAGAACCAAGAAAGCGTTCAAGCGATTCGACATCGTTGCTCCCGGCCACGTCTGGGGACGATGGGGAGACGCCAACCGCAAGAGCATGTACGTCGAACGGCCGGGCCAAGCCCCTTTCGGTTTTGCCTTTGAAATGGCAGCAGGCACCTCGCCATCAAACCGGATTCCCCCGGGTGGCAACGGCCGTTACCTTGAGAGGACAGGGTACTTTGCCGACTGACGCTGTCACCTTCTCATCCGACATTGCTGAGTCCAGCCATGCTGAGACAACGTGAACACCGCACAGGAGACATGTCCAGATGCCAATCTATTCGCAATCACACAACCCCGCACACCCGGCCGGCGAAAGACCCGGGTCGCAACACACTCGGGCAAACACCCGGCAGGCAACTGTCGCAACCTCCCCTTTCGCGATGCTCATGGCTTCAGCCGCGGTCATTCTTGCCTTCGCGATGGTTTGCCCCAGAAGTCACGCGGATGACAAAACACCTGCCGACATGGTGATTCGAGGTGGTCGCGTCGTGACCGTTGATCGCAATTTCCGAATCGTCGACGCAATGGCCATCCGCAAAGGCCGGGTTGTGGCTGTCGGAACCAACAAGAAAATCGCCAAGTGGGTTGGCCGCTCGACACGAGTGATCGAACTGCGAGGGCGGATGGTCCTGCCCGGACTGATCGACTCGCACGTCCACGCCGGTAGCGCCAGTCGATATGAGGCCGATCATGAAATACCCTCCATGGAGACAATCGCCGACGTGCTGTCCTACATCCGCGGTCGGACCCGGCTGGTCCCCAAGGGCGAGTGGATCACACTTCGACAAGTGTTTATCACGCGTTTGAAGGAGCAACGTTACCCCACACGAACCGAACTCGATTCCGTTGCACCCGATCATCCGGTCGCTTTTCGCACCGGACCCGATGGCAGTGCCAATTCACTGGCTCTCCAGGAAAACGGCATCGACAAGGCCTTCGCCGCAAAACACCCCGACCATGTGGTTGTGGATCCCACGACGGGAGAGCCGACCGGCGTACTGCGTCGCGCCGGCGCCGTGCTCAAGACCCGTTCCAATCCCAACCGGAAGCAATTGACCGAGGTCGAACGTGACAACAGGCTGGCCGAATTGCTGCGAGACTACAACCGCTGGGGCTTGACCGGCGTGATCGATCGCAACTGCAACGCAACGGCCCAGGCCCAGTACGAACGATTGCTTCGCGATAAACGTCTGACCGTCCGCGTGCGGCTTTCTCGCAGCCTGGGCACCGGCGGCGACCAGCAGGCCATCAACAGCCGAGTGGCCACGATCGCCGATGACCCGTTGTACACCGATTCCCATCCCCGATTGCGAATCATTGGCGTCAAGGTCTTCGAGGACGGAGGCATGTTGACCGGGAGCGCGTATTTCCGACAACCGTGGGGCGTCAGTCGGATCTATGGCATTTCCGATCCTCGCTACCGCGGCATGCAGTACATCGACGAGAAGCGACTCGAAATGCTCGTACGGGCCTGTGCGAAACGGGGCCTCGCCTTCACCGCGCATTGCCAAGGCGATGCGGCCGTCGAAGCACTCGTGGGAGTCTACGAGAAGATCAATAGGGAGATCCCGATTCGCCAGACGCGATCGACAATAACCCATTCGAGTTTCATGAGTAAGCCGGCGATAGCCGCCGCGGCCAAACTTGGCATCGGCGTCGACCTGCAGCCAGCCTGGTTATACCTCGATGCAAGGACGCTCGTGGCACAGTTTGGAGAACGCCGCCTGAAGTATTTCATCCCACTGAAGAGCCTCTTTGATGCCGGTGTGATTGCCGGGGGAGGCAGTGATCACATGCAGAAAATCGGCTCACTCCGGAGTGTGAACCCGTACAACCCCTTCCTGGGCATGTGGGTCGCAGTAACACGCACTGCCCGCTGGCACGACAAGCCAATCCACCTCGAGCAGGCGTTGTCTCGTGAACAGATGATCCGTTTCTACACGATCAACAACGCCTGGTTGATGCGGTCTGAGGACCAGGTCGGTTCACTGGAGATCGGCAAACACGCCGACTTCATCGTGATCGACAAAAACCTGCTCACCTGCCAGGCGGCGGAGATCCGGTCCACCCGGGTCCTGGCCACATGGCTGGATGGCGAGTTGATCCATGGCGACGGGTCGTTCCGGTAACCACTCCGAATGAGAGAGTTTCAGGTCAGTGGTTGAGTTATCAGACACCCCTCACAGTAGTTCAGTCAGGGCGATGAACATCAAATTCGGCAGGGTGCTGCAGCACGCTGTAACGGAACGGGTGGATCGGGCGGGTTGAACGCAGGGGCTGGCGTGGCAGCTACCGGCTCCCAGCGGACTCGACGAACTTGATCGTGGGCTGCCCGTCTGCTGCTGATGCTCGCTTGAAGGTCACTCCAGGGCGACCGGTTTCGTTGAAGAAGCCGCAGTTGCGGAGGTAGAAGTCGCTCTCGTTGGCGCCACCAGCGAAATCGAGCCGGTGTCGTCCACCGCCGGTCGGATCGACCGAGAAACGGGCTCGGATGCATTCATGCCATTGTCCGTCAACGTCACGGACCCACACGTTGCCATACAGAGCCCGCCGACCGATGTACCCATGCACCGGAGAAAAGCTCTCCAGGAATGAATGGAATCCACGCAGGTTGGTATTCGTCTTCGGCCGACGAAAACTCGCGATCAGTCGCCATTCGTCGGCCGCCTTGTCGCCAAACCACGATGTGTATGTCGTGTTCCCCTTACCGTCGGGCTTCACCTCGGTCAGGAAACGATAGCACTTCCCCGCCTTCCACGGATAAACCAGGTAGCTCTGGCCACCAGACCCCTCGTTGCCGAACTTGCCGACGTGGACTTTGGGGCCACTGGCCAAGGCGATGATCCTCTGGTCCTTGGGAATGTCGCGGGGGTTGTTCGTTTTGAACGGACTCCAGACAGAGAACAGTACCCGTCGCTCACTGGGGCCGTTCACCTGAAAACCGAAGTACCCCTCTCCGAACCCGTTGGCCATGAAGAACGAACCGATCGGGTCCTGCCCCGGGGGAACGGTGACTTCCGTGTAGGCATAACGCAACTTCCGACCTGGTGGAACCTCGTAGCGAAGATGTACCGATGGCCCACGACGTCCCCAATAGAACATGTTCCCCTTGTTGGTCTTCACGTAGTCCACGGTCAGCCCATCGGTGTCTGAAGACACTCGCAACGAGCGAATTGCTGCGTAGACATCTCCCGTCCTTTTGACACCCTTGAAGTCGACACGAACGTATCCGGCCTTCGCGACCCTGGCGTGGCCAAGCTGGCGATCAGCCAGTGCCGCACCTTCGATCACAGTGCTGAACGTCTTCTCACCAACGCTGGTTGCCAGCGTGGAACGACCGGCCTTTGTCCCCGCGTTGATCGACAACTTCAGCTCCGCCGGGCGATCGACGTGGAAATAGACCGAGAACACGGTTTCAGGATCATCCCATGCGATCGTCCCATCTCGTTGAAACCCACTGCCACCTGGACCCGGTGCCGTGCGAAAAGCATTGCCGGCCATCGGGATCGACCATTCGGCGGCATGCAGTCCGCTGGTCACAACCAGGACGTTTGCCAGCACGGCCACAACGACGAAGAGTGATTGAGTCGGGGATTTCATTTCTGGATCACCATCGAGTCGGGTGGAACACGCGTCGGTTGAGGGCCGGGCAGCGAAAGACACAAACAGCCATGCAAACTGCCCAGGCCTCGGGATCTCTCACCATGTGGGACCGGGACCAGCCAGTCAAGTTACTGCATCAGCGAGGCATGCCCGAGTTTCATCTACGACCGGAAAAGACACTGGATGACATCGGGAGCCTGCTGGGACTGCGGGACCGATTGACGCGAGGTTAGCACCCGATCACTGCCCGTCGCCAAGAATCAGTCGTGCCCGATCGTCCTCGGTGATCCGGTCGCGATGACCACGCCCAACGGCCCAGAAGAAAATTCCGCACAGGCACAGGGCGGCGAGGATCGCCCACTCGATGGGTCGCAGCCGCGCCGGACTGGCCGGGGCCACCATCGCCAACACGACCAGCGACGAACCCACCGCCGCGCAACCGGCCACCAGCCGGCCGGCCGGCAGGCGATAGGGGCGTTCCAGGTCCGGCGCGATCACCCTCAGGCGAAGCAACGACAGGGCCACGCCGACAAAGGCCACGGAGATACAGAACGACCCGACGTTGACGAAGGCCAGCAACGCCCCGCGCCCCAGGCAGGCAGCCACCGCAGTGACCAGCCCGCTGAAGAGAATCGCCTGGACCGGAGTCCCGTAACGGGCGTGAACTTCACCAAACCGCGAGTCGATGATCCGCGCACGCCCCAGCGAGAACAGCACACGGGACCCGGCAAGAAAGAACCCGTTCCAGCTTGTCAGCAACCCGATCACGCCGGCACACAGCACGAGTTTGGCGAGCCACGGCGACTCGAACGCCGATTGAAAGGCCGCGGCCGTCGGCAATTTCTCGCTGACCAGGCCCTGCCAGGGTGTCACCATCCCGGCAGCCAGCACCACGAGAACATAGAAGACCGTCGAGCCAATGATCGCCATGACGATGTAGAGCCCCAGCCGCGCTGCCGACTGTCCCGGAGCCCGTTCTTCGGCCGCCTGCGGAATCGTGTCGAAACCGACAAACATGAACGGGGCCATCACGAAGACAACCAGGATGCCCTTCCAGGTCTGGGCCAATGAACCAGCGGCGAAATGGGGCACCAGGTTGTCGGTGCTTCCCTGCCCGATCCCGGCAGCCACGAACAGCAGGCTGCAGGCCACCAGCAGCCCGGTCAGGATGACCTGCAGCCGCATGACAACGCCAACGCCCCGGACATTGACGGTCGTGATCAGCGCCGTGAACAGAAACGCCAACCCCAGGTGCGGCGCATAGACGGTCCAATCGCCGATCTCGTACAGCGGCCACACGTCCAGTTGCGGGAACAGGTACGCCAGGACCATACCGATCGACACGGCCTCGAAGGCCGACACCGCCAGGTAGCCGAATGCCAGGAACCAGCCGATCAGGAACGCCTTTCCCGTGCCGAAGGCCCGGTAGGCATAGGCAACCTCGCCGCCGGTGACGGGCAGCATCGGCGTCAGTTCCGCATAGCAGGAACCGATCAGGATCATCAACAAACCACCGGCGGTGAACGCCAGCATCGTGCCACCGGGACCGGCATGCCCGAACCAGTCGCCCAGCGCTGTGATCCAGCCGACTCCGATCATCGAGCCGAAAGCCAGCGACAGGAATCCCAGCCCGCCGATGGCTTTCTTCAGTCGAGGACGTGGCAGCGTTTCGTTGCTCACGCCCGGCGAGGTGGACGCAGATTGATTGCTGTCAGACATGTCTCTCGCCTCTTCGACCGCAGCGAGAGTGTAGCAGGAAACACGCGATGTCCCACGACCCCGAAAACCTGGCCGGAATCCGCGAGCCCTGGTCCATCGCGACTCCTTGAACTGTCAGGGCTTTTGTCGTTTCAGGGGAACTAGAAGCATCGACGGGTCTGTCGGAATGCAGCCTCGAAACCGATGCCGCGGGATGTCGATCGACCCAAATCTCGACTCATTGGCTGGGTTGGTGGTGTTGGACATGAATGGCTGACGCTCCCCAAACAGAAGTTCCAGCGCCTCTTCGTCATCGTATCCCGAGTCGAGCAGTAATATGTAGGCGAGTTCTAGATCTTCTTCGGCAGTGACTTCCAGGACGTCTTCGTAACTGTCCTCGGCTTCCAGGAAATTAGCCGTCACAGACCCACGCAAGCCGTTGGTCTCTTTCGAACTCACCGATTCCGAGCGTTCGTGACGACCTGCCCGAAACCCATTGTAGTTCCTGATGTGCGGAAAAGCCTGTGCGGTTTGCGTGGCGGTGACCAGTGCGAGGGTCAGCATCGTGAGGAAGCGTGCCATGGTTTCTGCTCTCCAAAATGGGTGTGACGGTTTGTCTCAACACAAATAACTATTCCCACCGATGTAGAACCTTTCAGGAAAACACAAAAAACTGGCTAGAACGGTGTTATCCGTCTCCGGCCCCCACCGCCGGTCTCCCCTGCCCCACCACGTGATGCCGGGGACCGTTGCACCGGCTCGACACCGATTGCTATCTTCTGGCGGGCTGAACGGAGTCAATCCGTTCGTCATGTTGCATGGATCTAGCCGGGAGAAGACAGATGGCGGTTGCACGGATCACGATGTCTATTCTGCTGGCCACTGCCCTGTGGATCTGTACCGGCGGGAGCCTGGCCCGGGCCGGCGATGGCGAATCCTGGCCGCAATGGCGCGGACCCGAGCGAAACGGAAGTGTGAGCAGTGGCTCGTGGCCGGATAGCCTTCAAGGCTCGCACCTGGTGCAACGTTGGCGGATCGAACTTCCCCCAAGTTACTCCGGCCCGGTTGTTTCCAGCGACAAGGTGTTCGTCACGTATACAAGGGACAAGGAATTCGAGGGTGTTCGTGCGCTTGATCGCAACACTGGCAAGGAAATCTGGAAGACCGAGTGGAAAGGCGCCATGACGGTTGCCGGGCTGGGCACCAGTATGGGGAGTTGGATTCGTGCCACACCCGCCCATGACGGCGATCGGCTGTTCGTCGCCGGAATGCCGGACGTCCTGGTGTGTCTCGACCCGAAATCGGGAACCGAGCGATGGCGTGCCGATTTCCACGCCCGATACGGAACTCCACTCCCCGAACTCGGATTCGTCTGCTCACCACTGGTCGTCAAGGACGGAGTCTGCGTTCAGACTGCCGACTCGTTCGTCAAGGTCGACAAGAAGACCGGCAAGAGCCTGTGGCGATCTCTTGTGCGAAAAGGAAAAGGTAACCAGAAAATGAGCCAGGGGGCCTACTCGTCTCCCGACTTCGCCGTGATTAATGGCCAGCCACAACTGCTCGTGGCGGACATCGATGCCATTTCAGGAGTCGATCCGTCGCAGGGTAAGGTCCTCTGGAGGCGGGTGCTCGACAGCTACGACCAGGGGTGCATCCTGGCACCAATCGTTTACGGCGGCGGCATTTTCACGAGCACGCGAGCCAGCCGCACCGGGCATTACCCGCTGACGTATCGCAACAAGCAATTCACCATCGCCGACGGGTGGAAGAACAAGCTGACCATTTATATGTCTTCACCGATTGTTGTCGGTGACTTTGCCTACGCCCACCTGAAAAATGGTCGCTTTGCATGCATCGACCTGCGGACCGGGAAGATCCAATGGATCTCGAACCGTCCTTTTGGCAAGTACTGCAGCATGGTGTGGCGTAAGAAACGCATCCTGGCGCTGACCAACGACGGTCAACTGCTGTTGGTTCACGCCGATCCGGATCGCTTCGTTCTCGCCGACTCCCGAAAAATCTCGACAGCCGAGACCTGGGCACATCTCGCCATCGTCGGTCAGCACATCTACATCCGCGAACGAAATGCCATCGCGGCCTACCGATGGCAATAATGGTCCAGCCGAACACAGTTCTCGCCGAACTGGAACACTGGAAGGTATTCCTCGCGAATCCGGAATGGGACCAGATCAGGACTCCGCCCGCCTTTGACCGGCCCATTCGACGTACCGCAACAAGAACGCCTCGATCCCGGCACTCCACTCGGAGTGCCTACTGCTGACCAGCAGCATTCCATGAGCATCGATCCGGGCTGCCAGGGGGATCAATGACGCTTTCTGTGAGACGGAATCCTGCGATCGATCCCGGCGGCTGACTTCTCTGATTCAATCGCCAACTGGTTCAAGATCATGGAGCCCAGCGACCAGGTCGAGTCACCTGCCACAGCATCAAGCGACGCTTCAAAAGTCATACTCGAACCGTCGCCTTGATTGAAAGCCTCCTCGATCGTAATCAGGTCCAACATCACCTCCAACGCCACATCGTCGTCCAAGTGCATCTCGAGCACTGACTCAAACGCGTCAGCCAAAGCGGGATCTTCTTCGGCCGCAACTTCCAGGATCAGCAAGCAATTCCGGACCGGCCTGAAGTCCATCCTCCCGATCCTGACTCCATCGACCTGGACGTTGTAGCCTCCATAGAGTTCCTCGGTCGGAAAAGCCTGTGCGGTTTGCGTGGCGGTGACCAGTGCGAGTGTCAGAAGCGTGAAGTAGCGTGCCATGGTTTCTTTTCTCTGGAATGGGTGTGGAGGTTAGTCTCAACACAAAGAACTACTCCCACCGAAGCTGAACCTTTCAGGAAAACACAAAACAACCTGGCTAATGCAGTGTCATCCGTCTTCGGCGGTCGAAGGGTACACCGGCGACGGGGTGCTGTTACCAGAATACCACTGTCACAACTGCCCGCTGGTGGGCCGCACTCGGACCTCATACAGTCAACGAGCAACGCGGAATGTCCGACTTGGAAACTGGTTCGCGTGGCGGCGGTGTATGCTCTGACGGCCATCGCCTTTTGCCCCTTTGAGGCGACCTGAAACAGACAACGCGAGAGGAGAAAGGCAATGACAGAGGACGGTCGGGTGAGTCGACGCGAGGTGTTGAGGGTGGCTGGTACGGGGGCGGCTTTGGGTGCCGCCGTCTCGACAGCTGCGAGCGGGACGGCCACGGCCGAGACTGTCGGGAAGCGGAAGGGGCGGATTCGCCAGTCGATCGTGCACTGGTGCTTCAAGTCGGCGTGGTCGACCGAAGAGATGTGCGTGATTGCCACGAAACTGGGGTGTCCCAGCATCGAGCTGTGCCCGACATCGGACTGGCCGACGTTGAAGCAACACGGGCTGACGTGCGCGATTGCCGGGATCGACATCGGGGCCGGGCCCCCGTTTGTCCGGGGGTTCAACAACCCGAAATTCCACGACCTGGTGATTGAGGCGACCCGAAAGTCGATCGACGCGTCCGCCGAGTTCGGCACCCCCTGCGTGATCAGCTTCACCGGGTTCTCTGCGATCGACCCCGACGACAAGCAGAGTGCCCACATCTCCAGGGACGACGGCATCCGCAACTGCGTGGCGGGTTACAAGAAAATCGTCGCCTACGCCGAGAAACGGAAGGTGACCCTGGCGCTGGAAATGCTGAATACCCGGGACGACACGCACCCGATGAAGGGGCACCCGGGTTACCAGGGCGATCGCACCGACTACGTGATGGAGATCATCAACCGTGTCGGTTCACCGAGCTTGAAATTGCTCTTCGACATCTACCACGTGCAGATCATGGACGGTGACGTGATTCGCCGGATCGGCAAGTTGAAAGACGCGATCGCTCACGTACACACTGCGGGCAATCCGGGCCGTGGCGAACTGGACGACCGGCAGGAGATCAACTACCCGCCGATCATGCGGGCGTTGCTCGCGGCCGGCTACAAGGGCTACGTCGGCCAGGAGTTCATCCCGACCGGTGACCCGTGGAAAGGCCTGCAGCAGGCCGTTGCCCTCTGCGATGTCTGAGGTCGGCTGCCCGCAATCGTCCGAACTCGCCGAGGCGGTGCGGCCTGTCACTGACTGCGGTAGGCCAATTGCAAAACCACCCCTGACGGTCTCCAATGGCCTTGCGACATCCCAACCCGGCTGAGGCAGCTCGAGATGCAGCACGCGACCAACCGCACGGTTCTTTCGATCGTCACCGCCGTCGTACTCGTGACCGGTCTCGGGGCGTCCGCGGCTCGAGCTGCCGACGCGAAGACACGCCCGAATATCCTGTTCCTGTTTGCCGACGATCAACGACCTGACACTGTCGCAGCCTACGGCAACCCTCACATCCACACACCGAACGTCGACCGCCTGGTCGGCAGCGGGTTCAGCTTTCGCCGTGCCTACTGCATGGGGTCAATCCACGGAGCCGTCTGCCAGCCGAGCCGGGCGATGCTGATGAGCGGCAGGACACTCTGGCGGGTTCCGATGAACCTCGCAGGCGTCCCGCTGATGCCCGATGTGCTGGCCCAAAGTGGCTACGTCACCTTCGGCACCGGCAAGTGGCACAACCGGGCTGAATCGTTCATCCGGGCATTTCAAAACGGCAAGTCAGTCTTCATCGGCGGCATGTCAGACCACACAAAGGTGCCGATCCGCGACCTGACGGCCGACGGCACACTTACTCCGCCACGGATAACCAAGCGGTTTTCGAGCGAGATCTTTGCCGACGCGGTGATCGAGTTTCTCGAGAGCCGGACGGGGAAGACCGACAGTCCGTTCTTTGCCTACGCCGCCTTCTCATCGCCACATGATCCCCGGCAGCCGCCCGGGAAGTACGCGGAAATGTACGCACCGGGACGCCGCAAGCTGCCGCTGCCGAAGAACTTCATGCCGCAGCATCCCTTCCACAACGGGTGGATGGTGGGACGGGACGAGGCCCTGGCGGGCTGGCCGCGGACGCCCGAGGTGATCCGCAGCCAGTTGGGCGAGTACTACGGGATGATCAGTCACCTCGACGAGCAGGTGGGGCGGGTGCTGGCGGCACTCGAACAAAGCGGACATGCAGAGAACACGATCGTGATTTACACCGCCGACCATGGACTGGCCGTGGGCAGCCATGGACTGCTGGGCAAGCAGAACCTCTACGAACACAGCATGGGCACGCCGATGGTGATCACCGGACCGGGAATCCCCCGGGGCCGATCCAGCAACGCCCTGGTCTACCTCTACGACCTGTTCCCCACCATCTGCAGCTGGGCGGGTGTGGCGGTACCCGAGAAGGTCGAGGGTCAAAGCCTGGCGAGGGTGATCACCGGGGACCAGCCATTTGTCCGCGAGACCCTGTTTACCGCATACGAGAACAAGATGAGAGCCGTGCGGGACAACCGGTTCAAGCTGATCCGCTATCCGCAGATCAACCACACGCAACTGTTCGACCTCGCGTCGGATCCGCACGAGCTGAAAAACCTCGCCGCCGTTCCGGACCAGGCCGATCGAGTTGTCCAGATGATGAGTCTGCTGAAGACGTGGCAGGCTCGAACCGGCGACAAGACTCCGCACACGTCGAAGAACCCGGAGTCGAAAGAGATTGACCTGAGCGGTCGCAGGCGGAAACCCGATCGCCACCAGCCCGATTGGATCATCCGCAAGTACTTCGCCAATCCGTCAGCCCGCTAGTCGATCCCAGGTGTTTGCATGAGAACCGGATTCCTGCTGCTTCTGCTGCCGCTGCTGCTTCCCTCCTCGGCGGCGGCCGTCGAACGTCCCAACATCATCTTCATCATGGTGGATGACCTGGGCCCGGAGTGGATCGGGTGTTACGGCGGTCGTGAACTGAAGACGCCCCACATCGATGCCCTGGCGGCCGGCGGCATGCGGTTCACCAACGCCTACTCGATGCCGCAGTGCACACCCACCCGGGCCACGCTGCTGACCGGCCAGTACCCCTTTCGCCACGGCTGGTGCAACCACTGGGACGTGCCCCGCTGGGGGGCCGGCTGCCATTTCGATCCACGCCACAACCTGACGTTCGCCCGGGTCCTGAAACCGGCCGGTTACAAGACGGCCATCGCCGGCAAGTGGCAGATCAACGACTTTCGCGTTCAACCCGATGTGCTCGGGCAGCACGGTTTCGACGCATGGTGCATGTGGACCGGTTACGAGACAGGCAAGCCTGCCAGTGGCAAGCGGTATTGGAATCCGTACATCCACACCAGTGGCGGAAAAAGCCGGACGCATCGTGACCGCTTTGGCCCTGACGTGTTCACCGATTTCCTGATCGAGTTTCTCGAGGAACACCGCGACAGCCCGATGCTGCTCTATTTCCCTATGGTGCTGACGCACGGGCCGGTTGTGCACACGCCGGCCGAGCCGGAGGCGAAGTCGTCGCTCGAGAAACACAAGGCGATGGTGCGTTACACCGACGGGCTTGTTGGCCGCCTCGTTTCGGCCGTCGATCGATTGAAGCTACGCCGACGGACGATCATCTTCTTCACGACCGACAACGGCACGAGCAAGCGGTTCCGCGCGCGGATGGGGGATCGCGTGGTTCGTGGCGGTAAGGGGCTGTTGACCGAGAATGGCCCGCGGCAGCCGCTGATCGTCAACGGGCCCGGCATTGTTCCGGCCGGCGTGGTCACCGATGCGCTGACCGACTTGACCGACATGTTTCCGACGTTTGCCGAGTTGGCCGGGGCCCGAATCCCCACGGGCACGCAACTCGACGGGCACTCACTGGCCGGCCTGCTTCGTGGTGAAAAGCGTGACGGGACCCGGCAGTGGATCCTGGCGATGGGTCGAGGAGCGGCGGCACTGGATGCTCGCGGCGTCCGTCCGCAGCAGCAGTACACCGATCGCGTTCTTCGCGACAAGCGGTTCAAGGTCTTTGTCGAGAAAGGCCGGATCACGCGACTCCACGATCTGCAGGACGATCCCGAGGAGGCAGCCAACCTGGTCGGGAGCACCCGGCCGATCCACCTCGCCGCCCGCCGCAAGTTCTCGACGATCATTGCCCGGTTCCCGAAGCAGGATCCGCGGCCCCGCTATACGCCCACCCCACCCCAGCCCTGGGATCGCAAGCCCGACCTGCCATAACGAACTGTCGCGAATGACATGGGGTGACTGCTGCCACGATCGGCACCAACAGCATGCCCACGCTGCTAACAACCGGATCGCCCAATGCAAGCTGTGAATCACCGGGCCGGCCAGCGTGGTCCTCGAGAGCCATGTCATTCGGAGCACATCACACATCAAGGCAGTCTCCCGGGTCCCCCGTTTTCCTCACTGGCTACTCTCACACGGACACGGTTCCGATCGAGCCCGGGCAGAAGACATCGCGGGATCACACGGGGTTCTTCAGCAGGCCGTTGACCACCTGGCCAGGCTGACCAGCTGTCAGGTTGGTGATTCCGTCAGGTCGGGCGTAGTTGACGTCCTTGATGTCGAGGCCGAAGAGGTGGAACAGCGTGGCGTGAAAATCGAAGTGGTTGACCACGTCGGTCACCGCCCTGTGTCCGACCTCGTCCGTTTCCCCATGCACGTGTCCCTGTTTCACTCCGCCACCGGCCAGCCAGATGCTGAAACCCCGGCCGTTGTGATCGCGTCCGATGTTCGCCTCGTTCTGGATCACCGGCAGGCGACCGATTTCCCCGCCCCAGTGAACGAGAGTTGAATCGAGCATCCCCAGCCGTTTGAGATCGGCCACCAGAGCCGCCGCAGGCTTGTCGACACGTTGACAGACCTTGGGCAGCGATCCCACGATGCCGCCGTGATGATCCCAGTGCTGGTCGCCGGTCAACACCTGTACGAAACGCACACCGCGTTCGACCAGCCGCCGAGCGATCAGGCACCGCGTGCCAAAATCCTTGGTCACCGCATCGTCGATTCCATAAAGTGCATGCGTCGCCTTCGATTCACCCGAGATATCCAGTACCTCGCGGGCCTCCACCTGCATGCCCGCAGCCAGCGAATAGCTCCTGAGTCTCGCGGCAAGATCGGCCTCACCGGGATGTCGCTCGAGATGTCGGCGGTTGATCTGGTCGAGGTACGAGAGAATCCGCTTCTGCGGGCCTCCTCGCAGTGGACCCGGCGGCTGCAGGTTGGCGATCCGAGGTTCCTGGGCATGGACCACCGTGCCGCCACAGGCCGAGGGCAACCAGGTGTTCTGCCACATCTCGGCACCCAGCACCGGCAGGCTGGCCGGATCGCGGAGCACCAGGTAGGCCGGCAGGTTGTCGTTCTCCGAACCCAGCCCGTAGACCAGCCACGACCCCATCGCCGGACGCCCACGACGGCCGTCGCCGCCGGTGTTCATGGCACTGATCCCCGTCTCGTGGCCACTGATCCCGGTGTGCATCGAGCGGACCAGGCAGATGTCGTCGGCCACCTCGCCCAGATGCGGCAGCAGTTCGCTGAGTTCCATGCCGCATTGGCCGTGCCCCTTGAACTTCCAGGGACCGGCAAACAGCTTGGTGCTGGCCTGGCCGACGTTGTCGTAGTGGATGTCACCGGTGTAACTCTTAAGATGGTGCTTGACCAGTTCCGGCTTCGGGTCACAGAGGTCCATGTGGCTGGGCCCCCCCTGCATGAACAGCGAGATCATCGCCGTCGCCTGCGGCCGGTGAACCGGCGGACGCTGACCGGGGTCGAACACCCGCCGTTGCAGTAACGGCTTGACAGGCGCGGCACGCAGTTCGTCCTGCTTCATCAGCGACGCCAGCGCCAAGCCGCCGAGCCCGAATGCCTGCTGCGACAGGAAATGCCGCCTAGTCGACGTAGAGAAATCCATTGGAACTCACCAGGGCATGACACAGGTGTGAAAGAGCTGTCAGGGCCGGCTCGGAATCCTTGGGGGATGCCAAACGAACCGCGGCCGTTTCGTCTTCGAGAAATTTTAGTCCGGCAAGCTCTTCGGTGTCGCTCGGCCCACGACCGAACACCAGCCGCCAGGACAACCCGAACCGCGCCGCCGGGTTGTCGGACGCTTCACCACGGACTCGCCGGGCCAGTTCCTCCACGTGACGGACCACGAACGGATCGTTCATCATCGCCAACGACTGTGGTGCGGTTATCGAGGATGTCCGGAGTTCGCAGTTGGGATTCATCGTGGGCAGGTCGAAGGGAGACAGCACGCCCAGCGGCATAGATCGCCGCACCTGGACGTAGATCGTGCGTCGAAACTCGCCCACTCCCACCGACCCGATGCCTTTCAGCAATCGACCGCTGGGGTCGTATTGATTGATGCTGACGATGATCCGCTGTCCGACCGAATCGAGACTGACAGGTACGGGTGGCCCGAACATCTCGTTCGAAAAACGGCCTCCAAGACGAAGCAGCGAATCCCGCAGCGTCTCGGCCTCGAGACGTCGTACAGACATGCGGCCCAGCAACTCGTTGTCCGGGTCGATCTCATCCAGCTTCGCACGTCGCGTCGCCACCTGGCGATAGGCCGTCGAGGTCAGGATCACCCGGTGCAGGTGCTTCAGGCTCCAACCACTCTGCATGAACTCCGTCGCCAGCCAGTCGAGCAGTTCCGGATGCGAGGGACGCGTCCCCATGGCACCAAAGTTCCCCGGCGTAGAAACGAGACCCCGGCCGAAATGATGCATCCAGAACCGGTTGACCAGCACCCGGGCCAGCAGTGGATGCCGACCACTGCTGAGGTGGCGGGCATAGGCCAGCCGACGACCGGTCGTCGGCAACTTCGGGTTGTTGGCCGGGACAGTGAAGCCGACCGGCCTCAGCACACTCAGTTCCCCTGGCTGGATCTCATTGCGAGGCTGCTTGTAGTCGCCGCGAAAAAACAGCCGGGTCAACGGCACCTGGCCTGGGACTTCGCTGAGACACATCAGGTTGTCGACCGCCGGCCGCTGCTTGCTGACCGCGGCAGTCTGATCGTCCCACTTCTTGAGAATCGCGGAGGTGATCGATGGCTCGAATTGCTGTATCGTGCCCCGGCTGATACTCAGAAACGGGTGGTCCTCGATCAACTGCTTCTGCCCGGCGTTGCGTTTCGCGGCGGGGGTCTCACGAGCCAGCTTCGCCTCGGCTCGGGACTCGGCCGGCAACTTGACCAGCCTCGTTTCAAAGGCCTGTTGCACCGCCGCCGCCAACTCCGCATTCTTCCCGGCGGTGAACCCGGCCAGCTTCTTGTCAATCGCGGAGGCCTTTTGACGGACGTCACCAGACCACTGCGACACCAAACGAGCCGACGGCGATCGCCACTGCTTCGGGTTGTAGGCCGGCTCGAACATCGCCCGCAGCCGGTAGTAGTCGGCGTGGGTGATCGGGTCATAACGGTGCTGGTGACACTGAGCACAACCGACGGTCAGCCCCAGCATCGAGGTCGAGACCACCTGGATCACCTCGGCGACGACCTGGTTGCGAGCCAGCTCCTGGTCAGCGCTGGAGCCACCGGTCCCATCGGGTGCCATCCTGAGGAACCCGGTGGCGATCAGCCGGTCGGCCTCCTGGGGTGTCAGGTCCTGGTAGGGTGGCCGAAGCAACTCGTCGCCTGCCAGTTGTTCGACGACGAACTCATCCCACGGCTTGTCGGCATTGAACGAGCGGATCACGTAGTCGCGGTACTTGTAGGCCCAGGTCCGGGGCGGATCCCTGTCGCTCACCCCGTCGCTGTCGGCGTAGCCGACCACGTCCAGCCAGTGTCGCGCCCAACGCTCTCCATAGGCCGGTGATGCCAACAGGCGATCCACCAGCCTGGCATAGGCTCCCTCCGCCAGGTCGGCAACAAACCGCTCGACCACCTCAGGCTCGGGCGGCAGGCCGTGGAGATCAAAACTCAAGCGGCGAACCATGGTCGGCCGGTCGGCACCGGGCCCGAACCCCAGGCCGTCGGCCTGCAGCCTGGCCAGTAAGAACGCGTCAATAGGCGAACTTAGCAGCGAGACGTGTTTGACTGCGGGCAAGTTCGGCCGTCGAATCGGCCGGAAGGACCAGTGCTGTCGCTCCTCAACAGTGAAACTGCCATCGGCCAAGGATGCCGGTTCCGGACGGACGGTTGGAGCCCCGGCGTCGATCCAGCGGGCCAGCAATTCAATGTCATGAGCAGAGAGCCGTTTCGCCCCGGGGGGCATTTCGCCCGACACCACCCGCTTGAATAAATGGCTGTCGGCGTGCTGACCGGGAACGATGGCCGGCCCCGATTCTCCACCTCGAATAAGGAAGCGGGCCAGCCGTGTGTCGAGTCCCCCTTTTTTCTCGCCCGCCTCGCCGTGGCACTGCCAGCAATGGGCCTTGAGAATCGCCCGCACCTCGATCTCGAACCGGGGTCCGCCCTTCTCGGTGGCCGTTGCAGATTGCCCCAACAAGGATGTCGCGAACACACAGAGATACAACTTCAAGTGTTTCATGTAGTCGTTCGAACGTTTGATGGGACGTGCCACTTGAACCGGAACAACAAGAGGACTTTGCAGCGAGATCAACGTGACATCCACCGATCAAACTACCCCGATGCCAGCCAACCGGCAACGACACATCCCGGATCCGACAGGACCTGGTCTCGCTCAAAAGCAGGCTGGCCAGGTTCCGGTTCCATCTCAAGCGGACCCGGCTCTTCTCGTTTCGGGTCGACTGACCCGGTTCGTGGTCCGTATTCCCGGACTCGCGGCATCTCTGATCGGTGATCCACTTTTCGCGTTCAGGGAAGCGAGCCGACTGCCGCCGGTGGCTTCCGTGCGTCCTTGACGGTCAGCGAAGGATTCAGGAACACTTCATCACCTTCCTCGATGCCCGAATCGACAGCAATGAACTCGGCGTTGCGGTCGCCGAGCGTCAGAGGACGTCGTTGGGCAGCACCGCCGTGTGTCCGCACCCAGCAGAAGTCACCCGCGGCGGTTTCCTCGACCGCCGAGAGGGGGATCAACAACACGTCTTCGCGGCGATCCACTGTCACTTCGACCTCGGCGGTCATACCGGGTTTGAGTCCTTCCACCGAGGGCAGTTCTATCAGCGCGTCATATTTGACAATGTTGCCCGTCCACCACCCCGACGGTTGTGCAACCGAAGCGACGAAGGACACGGTGCCTCTGAGTGTCTGGTTCGGCAGACGCACGGTGACAGGCATCTTGGGCTCGACCAGGCCGATGGCTGATTCGTGAATGCCGAACCGGACCTGCATCTTCGACAGGTCGGGCATCAGCAGGAGCACCTGGTCGTTGTGCACCGTCTCGCCCTTGGCGATGTCGGGCGTGTCCTTCCATTGGGCGGTGGAGGGAAAGATCACCAGGCCGCTTTTCGGGGCCTGGATCACGCAGTGTGCGATCTCCTTCTCCGCCAGGGTCATCCGTTCCATGTCCATGGCGAGAACTTCTTCATGGCCGTTGGCCGCCGCTTTGGCCGACTCCCACTCGCCCTTTAACCGTTGCAGTTCTTTTTCCTTTCCGAGTCGCTCCAGTACGTCCAGTTTGGTCTCCATGATCTCGAGATCGATCTGGGCATTCTGCAGACTGAGTTCGCTTTGTTCGACTCTCAGTTCACTCTGGTATCCGAGCGAGTGCATTCGCCGGGCATAGTCGAGCATGTTGTTTGCGGTGTACAGCCTCTGGCTGGCGAACGCCAGAGCCTTCTGGAACTTCAGCTTCTGGGTGCGAAACTCGCCTTCGAGGTACTTCGAAATGGCGAGGCCGGTAACCATGGCCTCGGCCCGGAAGCCGATGGCTGCATCCTTCGACAAGTGGGCGTACTTGGTGCGTTCGTGGAGGTACTCTTCGATCGCCTTGTTTTCCAGTGTGACCAGTTCGTCACCCGCCTCGACCCATGTGCCGTTCTTGACCACCCAGTTGATCGTGCTGTCGCCCCGGACCCGACACTTGACCTGCGTGTTATTGAAACTCTCCAGCGCTCCCTGTTCGATCATGGTGACCGGCAGAGTTCCCCGCTTGACCGTGTGGACAATCTTCAAACCCAGGAGAGCCCGTGCATCGGCGACGGAGGCGAGCGGTTGGACCACCACCTTCTGCTGTTCCTGCAGACCCGAAAGAACAACCACGAACCTGTCGTTACTGTCACCGAGCGTCACCGAACACCGTTGTGGACCGTCGGCGGTTTCCACCCAGCAAAACTGTCCCTGGTCGGTGTCCACCACCGCGCTGAGTGGCACCGACAACACGTCCTTGTGCCGAGCCACCACCAGTTCCACCTTGGCGGACATGCCCGGCCTCAGCCCCTCAATCGAGTGCAACTCGATAATCGAGTCGTATTTCACAATGTTCCCGTCCCACCAGCCGGCAGGACGAGCGACCACAGACACTGACGAAATCTCGGTATCCAGTGTCCGGTCTGGCAGTTCCACTCTGGCAACCGTTCCCGGCTCGATCCGGTCCACGATGGACTCGTGAACTCTGATCTTGATCTGCATCCGGGTCAGGTCGGGCATGAGCAGCAGCACCTGGTTGTTGTGGACACTGGCTCCATCGGTGATGTCGGGAGTTCGCTTCCATTTTGCGGTCGATGGATAAATCACCAGGCCACTCTGGGGAGCCTTGATCACGCAGCGCTCGAATTCCTCCTTCGCGAGCTCCAGGCGGCTCTCTTCCAGCACCACTCCCGCTTCTCGACCAGCCAGCCTTTCCCTGGTTGCGCCCAGCTGACTTTTCCGTCTTTCCAACTGCATCTTCCTGGTCAATCGCTGCAGAACGTCCATTTCTGTGTCCGTGACGTTCAGTTCCAACTCCGCCTGTTTGATGGTGGACTCGGCGGCTTTGACCTGGAGCTCATTGGCAAACCCACGGACAAACAACGACTCGATCTCTGCCAGCATCGCCTTCGCGTGACGGATGTTGCGTTCGTCGGCCGACAGTTTCATCCGTAGTCTCGTCATCTGCGAACGGTACTCGCCGTTGAGGTACCCGTCGGTGGCCACCTGCGCAATCGCGACGTCCGTCTTGGTTCTTGCCAGGGCGGCCTTCGCGATATTCGTATCCGTCTTTCCCAGGCTGACAGTCTCTTCGATGTTCTTGGTGTCCAGCTTGACCAGTTCGTCTCCCGCCTGAACCGTGGCGCCGTTCGAGACCACCCAGGTGACGGTGCTGCGGCCGCCGCGGCCACCATATCCACCCCGGATTTCGCACTTGATCTCCGTGTTCCTGGAACTCTCCACGGTCCCGGTTTCGGTGACGGTGACCAACAGTTCGCCACGTGTGACCGTATGGGTCGCGTCAGAATCGCCGACCGCAGCCGACGACGTGTCCTGGAGCATCACCGGGGCGACGGTGCCCGCAATGGCAACCAGGCCGATCGCCAGCAGAGCCCAGGTCCACCGCGACACGGAGCGAGTCGTATCGCGAGACTCGGAACCGCCGCCGCCTGATCCGCTCACCGGCTGGTCCGGCACCACCGGTCGGCTCCCCTCACCCTGTGTCACCTCGATCGACATCGCTCCAGTCTCCTCGACTCGGCGTTCCAGTTCAACCAGTCAGTATTCGGGAATTGATCCCCGCTGTGGGCAATTGACCGACACGAAAACCTCACCGGATGCCATGTCGAGAGACCAGCCCGGGTTGACAGGCTCTGAGAGATGGGGCTGACGCCACGGTCAGGAACCCCTGAAGAACATCTCGGACCGTGTCCGCAGCGGTCTCCATGTTCTTTGGCATCGGCGATGCCGTTCCGCCGAGGGTCCTGGCAGACCCGCCTTCTCTGCGTCCGTTATAAAATTCCCCCAACAGGTCGAACCGGCACAATCGTCAAAGTCGGCACAATTGAAATGACGATAAATGATGAGGCGGGATGTCTCGCGGATATGCGACGTTGCATGCAAAGTCTGCTGGATTTTCTGAGAAATACGGGGAATCAGTACGAGATCTCGAAACAGCATGTCCAACCGGTCAGAAAACGGCGGATCCATGGCAATGGGCTGTCACACAGGTTCCCACCTCCACTGGATCACTCTGCTGGCAATCGCCAGTTACGTGTCGTTGGGCAACACCGGCTGCTCGCGGACCCAGTACCGCATTCAGGCCGACGAAGACGCCTACAACGTGATCTCCGAGCGAAACACGGATCCGCGTTGGCGGGCGGCCGACTACGACATCGACATGGATCCCCGCAGCCGGTTCTTCGACCCCCACGATCCGGACCGTTCGCCAATGCCCCTGGACGATCCCACCTCGCAGCAGTACATGCGCGAGGTGAACGGAATGGCCGGATGGGAGCATTGGAACGACAACGGTCAGCGTCCGGATCTGGAGAACCCGATCTGGAAGAAGACTCTCGGTGAATACGCCGAGTTGACCGAATCCGGCGAGCTGATTCTCGACATCGATTCGTCGGTCCAACTGGCGTATGTGCATTCCCCGACACACCAGGATCAGCTCGAAACACTCTATCTCTCGGCACTGGACGTCACCGCCGAACGTTTCCGGCTCGACACCCAGTACTACGGAGGATTCAGCACGGCGTTCTCTCACAACGGATCGCTGAATCCCGCGAGTCTGTCGTACGACTCGGTATCGGGAAAGTACGTCGTGAGCGGACCGTCCGAGGGCGTTGAGAGCAACCGGCTGACGGTGGGCAGTTCGTCGGCCAACCCCACTCTGCGGGTCGAGCGGAGCCTGGCGACGGCTGGACAATTGCTCGCCGGGTTCGCCAACTCGTTTGTCTTCGAGTTCTCCGGCGGTGATGCCACTCTCTCCTCGTCGCTGGCCAATTTCGTCTTCGTCCAGCCATTGCTTCGTGGAGCAGGTCGCGACATCGCCCTGGAGGAACTCACCCGCGACGAGCGGGCCCTGTTGGGTAACCTGCGTGCCTACGGCCAATTTCGACAGGGGTTCTACACTCAGGTGGCGATCGGAGAAAGCGGGGTCAGCGGACCCCAGCGAGGTGGACAAAGCACATTCATCCAGGTCGCATCCGGAGCAGGTGGAATCGGTGGTTACATCGGACTGCTGCAGGATCTGCAGCAACTGCGCAACTCCCAGGACAATCTCGACGAACAGCTTCAACTGCTATCCCTGACGATCGCCCTGGAGAAGAGTGGCCTGATCGACCTGGTCCAGGTCGACCTGCTCCGGCAGCGCGTGCAGGAAACCCGGGCGACGATACTGGACAGCCGCAACGCTCTGACGTTCTCCATCGATCGCTTCACGACAGGCACCCTGGGACTGCCGCCGGATCTCCCGGTCAAGATGGACGACAGGATGATCCGCCAGTTCGAACTGGTCAGCCCCGAGGCCACCACGTTGCGCAAAGAGATCAGGGTACGCCAGAGTCTCGTCGGATCGCTGGACCAGAACTCCGGTATCGAAGCGGTCCGGAAAGTCCTGGACGAGCTCATCAAGTTGGTCGCGCAGGTCCGCCGACAACTCGACACGGTCAAGGGCGACATGGCTCGCCAGGCCCAGGCCGTTCCGCGACGGGAACTCAGCATGTCAACCGACCAGAAAACTGTACTCCGGAACGACCGCGCCGAACTCACGAAGGCGATCAAGGAAGTCGAACAGAAATTCACCAAGGCCACGACCGACATCTCGACGATTCGGGCCGCTCTCAACGACAAGACTGCCAAGAACACGATCCGTCGAATGGTCGTCTGGACAGCCAACCTGATGCGGCTGGTCCAACGATCCATGCTCGTTCAGACTCGGGCTCGGCTCGAAACCGTCACCATTCCCAAGATCGAACTGGATTCCGCCGAGTTGTTCGATGTCGCGCTGGCCAATCGGCTCGATTTCATGAACGGCCGTGCGGCACTGGTGGATTCATGGCGAACGGTCCAGGTGCGTGCTGACGCCCTCCAGGGTGTCCTGAACGTGACCTCCAGTGGCGACGTCCGCACCGGCCGTAACAACCCCGTGGATTTCCGTGCTGCAACCAGCACTCTCCGCCTGGGCCTCGAGGTCGACGCACCGTTGACTCGCCTGCTCGAGCGGAATACCTACCGTGAATCCCTGGTCAACTTCCAGAGAAGCCGACGTGGACTGATCCGGTCACGCGATGCCCTGCACCAGGGGCTCCGACAACTCGTAAGGGACATCGATCGTCTGCAACTGCTCCTCGAAATCCAGCGTCAGGCGGTTGCCATCGGTATCCGGCAGCTCGACATGAACCGCGAACGACTCTATGCACCGGTGCCACCGACTCAACCGGGGCAACCACCGCCCAGTTTCGGCGGCAACACTACGAGGAATCTCATCGACGGACTCCGCAGCCTGTTGTCCGCCCAGAACCAATTCATGAACACCTGGTTCAGCTACTATGCAGCCCGGATGCGGTTGGTACGTGAACTGGGAATCATGAAACTCGATCAACATGGCCGATGGATCGAACAGTTAACCGACGACGCAGCGGCAGCGTCCCAGAAAGGATGGCAACCGGCTGTTTCGGTGAGCCTGAGCCCGACGGGCATCTCGAAATGGAGAACAGCGATCTCACAAAGGCGCGTTGATTCACTCCCCCAGAAACGCCAAACTACTGGGAGTGCGAGCGCGGTCGGAAGTGCCAAGGCCGGCCAGGCAAACTCTTCAGTTGCCAACCCAAGTCCTAGCGGTCGCCGGTGAGTGACGGACGTTTGGACCGGAGACGGAACTTGACGACAGAAGTGACTCCATCCGCCGCCCCCCCTGAAACCACCGGGACGAATACGCCCTCGTGGAGGGTGAGCGGTACGCGGCAGCGGCCCCGCAGGCGATCGGGAACGCTGCTCGTGCTGGGCCTCGGCGTGATTGTCCTCGTCGCATCTACCGTGGCCCTGAAACCCACACTGTTCGCGACACAGGGTGAGGACAACACGGCCATCACCTATGAGGTCACCCGAGGGGACCTTCTGGTCACCATCACCGAACAAGGCTCTCTGGAGAGCAGCAACAACATTGAAATCAAGTCCAAGGTCCGAGGTTCCAACACGGTCACCTGGGTGATCCCCAGCGGGACGAAGGTCAAACCGGGTGAAGAACTCGTCCGGCTAGACACCAAGAAACTCGAGGAACACCTCAGTCTCTCCAAGACGAATGTCTACCAGTCACAAGCCAGCCTCGCCAAGACCACGGCAGGCCTGGCCACGGCCAAGATCTCCATCCGGGCTTATGAACAGGGACAATACATCACCCAATTGAAGGAACGTGAGAAAGCGGTCGCGATCTCTGGGGCGAATCTCAAGGCATCCAGGAAGATGCTGCTCCGCTCCGACGGCCTCTTCAAGCAAGGATTCGTCACGGAGCTCGAAGTCCAGAGCCAATCGCTCACCGTCGAACAGGCGCAGCTGGAGTTGATCGTCAACCGGACCAGGCTGGATGTCCTGAAACGGTTTACGAGGGCCATGGAACTGGAAACCCGACGGGGTGAACTGACAGCGGGCCATTCGTACGTCAAACGTGACGAAGCAGAACTGGCGATGAACCTCTCCAGGCGGACACGTGCCGAGGAAGAGCTGACCAATTGTGTCATCAGGGCCAGCAGCGGCGGCCTGGTCATCTATCCGTTGCCAGCCCCCTGGAAGGACGAGCCGGAAATCACCGAGGGAGTCAACGTCCGTTACGACCAAGTCCTGTTGCTGATGCCCGATCTGTCCCAGATGCGGATCAAGGTGGGCATCCACGAAGAGATGATCGAACGGGTCAAGGTCGATCTCCCGGCCACCGTCGTCCTCCCTGATCTGACCCTCGAAGCCAAGATCTCCTCTGTCGCCAGCGTCACTCGACCGGCCGCCTGGTGGACCGGCAACATGGTGAAATACGAAACGGTCATCGACTTGCCTTCCGTCGCTGGACTGCGGCCCGGAATGACGGCTGTCGTGAAGGTGGTGGTGGCTGAACACAGGGATGTCCTGTCGGTCCCGGTCGCCGCCGTCGTCGACGCCGAAAACAGCCACCGGTGCTGGGTCAAGACCTCGCGGGGTATCGAACTGCGGTTGCTGGAACTGGGCGACAGCAATGATGAGTTCATCGTCGTTCTCGGCGGGTTGAACGAGGGCGACAAGGTCCTGCTCAATCCACGAGGACACGTTGAAGAGAGCCAGTCCGACTCTCCCAAGGCGATCAAGACACAACCGAACACTCCAACCTCCGGCAAAACCAAGAGCAAGACCCTGACACGGAAGCCCGACCATGGTGACTGAGGCTTTCCCGGCCCCCCGGGGGGCCTCCTCCGATTCCGGAATGGACCGCCCCGCGGCCGGACAGGCTGCCCCGTTCGCTGCCTCCGGCAGTCGAGCAGGACGGTGGATGTTTGCCCTCGGTTCCGGAATCCTGCTGCTCGTCGTCGTGGGAGTCGCGGTCAGTTTCCTGCTTCCCTCCACGCCGGACGGCCCGCAGTTGACCTACCGGGTTGTGTTGGGCGACCTGGACGTCACAGTCACCGAATCCGGGACTCTTGAGAGTTCTGAGAACACGGAGATTCGCTGCAAGGTCCGGGGGCAGAACACGATCACGTCGGTCGTCGAAAGCGGCAGCATCGTCAAGGAAGGCGAAGAACTCCTGCGACTTGACACGCTGCTGATCGAGGAACAGATCCACGAGCGAACCAAGTACGCGCACTGGTGCAAGGCCAGCGAGGTTCAACAGAAGGCTCACATGAACCGCTCGGAGTTGGCCGTCAGAGCGTACCTGGAAGGGGAATTCGTCGAACGGCTGACGGATCTCAAAAAAATTCTCTCGATCGCCAAGTCCAGCGTTCTGACCGCTCAGAACATGCTGGAACATGACCGGATGATGGCCGAACGCGGCTACGTCAGTAACCTGAAGGTGGAGCAACGAGCGTTCCAACTTTCCCAGTCGAAGATGAACCTGGTCATCCAGGAAACCAATATCGATGTCCTGAAGAGGTTCACGAAGGCCGAACGCCTGGAGAGACTCCAGGGGGAACTGAAATCGGCCACAGCCGAATACAAGGCCGCTGCCGAGCGGACCTTCGCCGACGAGCACCGGCGGGATGTCGCGATCGAGGAGTTCAAGCACTGCCGGATCAAGGCGCCTCACGACGGGATGGTGATCCATCCCAATGCCGCTCGATGGAAGAATGCTCCCGAGGTTCGGGAAGGGGCAACGGTCTACAAGAACCAGATCCTCTTGCTGATGCCCAGCCTGGACAAGATGCAGATCAAGATCGGCATCCATGAGTCGATCCTCAAACGAATCACGCCCGGACTGGAAGCCAAGGTGACTTTGCCCGACCGAACACTTCAAGGGAAAGTCATCTCGGTGGCCAAAGTGGCGCGTCCGGCAGGCTGGTGGTCCGGCAACGTCGTGAAGTACGACGCCGTGATCCAGTTGCCAAAGTCCCGAAATCTGAAACCAGGAATGAGCGCCGAGGTGGAGATCATGATCGCATCACGGAAGAACGTGCTGACAGTCCCTGTCGCCGCGATTGTGGAAACCGAAAACAAGGAGACACTCTGCTGGATCACCACGCCACAGGGCATCAAGAAGCAAACCCTGCAGACAGGCGAAAACAACGACAAGTTCGTCGAGGTCCTCTCCGGACTGGAGGCAGGACACGAGGTCGTGTTGAATCCGCTTGCCTTCATCCCCGAAGCCCAGCAGGAGGCTCTGAAGATCAGGGGATCCGCCAAGACAGCCGACGACAAGTCCTCAAAGACCAGCAAGCCGGGCGATTCGGCAAAGTCGAAGTCTGACAACTCAAAGTCCAAGCCCAAACCCAAGCCCAA
>Ga0114999_10000865_pt1 | contig 43977 bp, 44 predicted proteins | sample ArcticOcean_MG_C_3_FD_89820 | JGI IMG/M metagenome (GOLD analysis project Ga0114999, IMG submission 89820) | Marine microbial communities from western Arctic Ocean - ArcticOcean_MG_CB8_126 | ecosystem: Environmental > Aquatic > Marine > Oceanic | place: Arctic Ocean: Canada Basin | collected...
CAGGGTGAGCCACGAGATCCCGGTGGCAAGCGTAAATGCAAACAGCAAAACAGAGAGCAGGATGAGCGTCGTGCCGATGTAGCTGAACGCTGGCACCATGGGGTCGACCAGGGTTGCCCCGAGCACACCACCACTGCCCTCAGACAGCGGGCCAGTCGTATAGAAATGCAGGTCGGCAAGACCGGCTGCAGCCGTGAGGGCAAGCCCAATGCCGAGCGCGCGGACCCCGATCAGGGCGGCCGTGCCCGGCGCAGGCCTTGCCAGCAGCAAGCGCCACGCCTGGAAGGCGAGCAAGGCAGGAAACAGGAACGCCAGATACCCAAAGAGAAAAAAAAGAACGTCCGAGATCCATGCCCCGGTTTCACCGACGAGATTCTGAACCTCGTCGTGTGATCCCGTGAAGGACCATCCAGGGTCCTGCGGGTCGAAACTGAGCAGCGCGAGTAACAGAAAGACCGTCAGCGCCGCCTGCGCGATGATGAGCCCTTCGCGGAGTCGCGCCGGCAATGACTCGCGCACATCCGCTTGATCCAAACGGGTCAGCTTTGCCTGGGCCATCGTTTGTTGATCTCCACTCTTATCCCGGAACTTCCACCCCGGAGGCTTGTGTCGTCGGCAGCGTCATCCGTTTCTCAGACCGTTGCGACGCCGTCACGCACACCGCTCTCGCGCAGATCGTTGCTGAGTCCCTAGTTTGACTCATTTTTGCATTAGAAATCAATTTCTTAGCTCACAAACTGAATGGAAAGTCTCAAAATCTGACCCGGGCCGCGGACACGTCGCCGTCGCGCATTTCACCTTGTGGGGGTTATGTTCTGATTCCGGACCCTGATGTATGATGTGCAGCTTTTGCGAGTAGCAGAATCATGGCGGGTCCATCCCAACCCAAGGTGGTTGACGAAGTCTGGAGCGACGAACGGGTTAAGCGTTTTCTGTCGATGGAAGCCTACGGCGACGCATCCCACGACTATCACGTTCTGGTCAAGGCGTATCGTGGCATGCGCGCCGATGATTTCGGCCGCTTCCTTGGCTTTTTCAAGGCTGCGGGTCGCGATCTGAACGCAACCGACAAGCAAGGCCGCACGCTGTGGCTGATCATAAAAACGCAGCGACTTGCGGGGCCCTATCTCGACGCCGCGGCGGCGCATCTCTGATGGACCAGTCGGCGCACCACGAGTTGCTCATACTCGGCTCCGGACCCGCAGGATACTCAGCCGCGATCTATGCCGCGCGCGCAAACCTCAACCCGGTCGTGATCACCGGCATCGAAATGGGCGGCCAACTCACCACGACTACGGACGTGGACAACTGGCCGGGGGACGTTGAAGGACTGCAGGGCCCGGACCTGATGGACCGGATGCAGCGCCACGCCGAGCGTTTCGAAACGACGGTTGTGTTCGATCACATTCACACGGCTGACCTCGATTCGATCCCGCTGACGCTGACCGGCGACCAGGGCACGTACACGTGCGATGCCCTGATCATCGCGACCGGCGCATCAGCACAGTACCTGGGCCTCGCTTCTGAAGAGGATTACAAGGGCCGCGGCGTCAGCGCGTGCGCCACCTGCGACGGCTTCTTCTACCGGGACGAAACTGTTGCAGTCATCGGCGGCGGCAACACGGCACTCGAAGAGGCACTGTACCTGTCAAACATCGCGACCGAAGTGGTCATGGTCCACCGCCGTGACAAGTTCAGGGGCGAGAGGATTCTTCAGGACAAGATTCTCGCGAAATCGAACATTCGCATTCTCTGGGACCACGTCCTTGACGATGTACTCGGAGACGACAACTCGGTGACCGGAATGCGGGTTCGCAATGTCAAGACCGACGAAACCAGCGAACAAGCACTCACCGGGGTCTTCATCGCCATTGGTCACACGCCGAACACCGACATATTCGCGCACCAACTCGCCATGGAGAACGGTTACATCACCATCAATTCCGGGCTTTCTGGGAATTGCACCGCAACCAGTGTTCCGGGCGTCTTTGCCGCCGGCGATGTTGCCGACCAGGTCTACCGTCAAGCCGTGACCTCTGCCGGCTTTGGCTGCATGGCAGCCCTTGACGCGGAAAAGTACCTGGAAGCGCTCGAAACCGACTGATGCAGCTCTCGCTGCTGTCCACGGACTCGCTGCGCTTTCCGCCAACGAGCAATGCCCTGGCGGAACCTGACGGACTCCTGGCCGTGGGCGGTGATCTGTCACCCGAGCGTCTGATCGCGGCCTACCGCCAGGGCATCTTTCCCTGGTTCGAAGAGGGCCAGCCGATATTGTGGTGGTCGCCTGATCCCCGCTCGGTCCTGCATCCCTCAGAGGTGAGAGTCAGCCGCAGCCTGCAGCGAGCCACCCGCCGCTTCGATCTCGTTGCAGACAGCGCTTTCGCCGAAGTCATGGACGCGTGCGCTGCGCCCCGGGGCAGCGACGCGAGCACCTGGATCACGGCTGACATGAAAGCCGCGTATTGTCACCTGCATGAACTCGGCATCGCCCACTCCATGGAGGCCTGGCAGGACGGACAACTCGTCGGCGGCCTGTACGGCATCGCACTCGGCAGGGTGTTTTTCGGCGAGTCGATGTTTCACCGCGTTTCAGACGCGTCAAAGGTCGCATTCGTTGGGTTGGCCCACCGACTTCAGCGTGCAGGGTTTGAATTGATCGACTGTCAGGTACAGACCGGGCACCTCGACTCCCTCGGCGCACAGCAGGTTCCACGGGTAGACTTCGAACGACGCCTCGGCACACTGACCAATTGCCTGCCGCTCGCAGACCCCTTCTCGAACACAGACCCCCTCACCAATAGCGGACCGGACTGAGCGTCGCGTATGAGTTCTCTCACTGACCTCCGGTTTTTCACGACGCCGTCCCACGACTGCAGCTACATCGATGGCAAAAAGGCCGTGACCTTGTTTGTCGACCCGGCCGCCGAAATCGACACACCCACGTACACGGAACTATCCGCCGTTGGCTTCCGCCGCAGCGGGACGCACCTTTACCGGCCCTATTGCGAGTCTTGTTCAGCGTGCATCCCGGTTCGCATCCCGGTCGCGAACTTCGTCCACCAGCGTCGACAGCGACGGATTACAAGGCGCAACGATGACGTCAGGATTGACTTGAAAGAAGCTCGATTCAGCGAAGAGCACTATGTGCTCTATGCACGCTACATCAACGAGCGCCATCAGGACGGCGATATGTTTCCGCCTTCCCCAGAGCAGTTTCGCTCGTTTCTGGTTGATGGGCGCCCCGAGGCCGTGTTTGTAGAAATGCGCGACGCTGAGGATCGACTGTTAGCCATTGCCGTTGTCGACCGGCTTGAGGACAGTCTGTCGGCCATCTACACGTCCTTCGACCCTGACTGTGGCCGCCGCAGCCTGGGCGTCTTTGCGGTCCTCAGTCTGATCTCCATGGCGCGGGACCTGCATCTGCCTTATCTGTATCTGGGTTACTGGATCAAGCAATGCCAGAAGATGAGCTACAAGACAGACTACCAGCCGATCGAGTTGTTCATCGACAATCGCTGGTTGCCGCTCGACAGGTAAGGAGTAGTGGGCAACGCGTCATTTTGCGCACCCCAGCCTTTTCAGGCAGAATGCACGCCGCCTGACCGGACTGGCTGGTCAGGCAACATTTCACGAGGAGCCGAATGGCGAAGGAAGAACAGATCCAAATGGCCGGCACTGTGCTGGATACATTGCCCAACACCATGTTCAGGGTTGAACTGGAAAACGGTCACATGGTTACTGCACACATCTCCGGAAAGATGCGCAAGAACTACATCAAGATCCTGACGGGAGACAAGGTCAAAGTTGAACTGACGCCTTACGACCTGACTAAGGGGCGGATCACGTTCCGCGAATAGTCGTCGTGCCCGGCGGGTCAGACACCCAGGCTTCCCCGGCCACCCCTTGATTCGCCTTCTTTGATCGTCGGATTAATGCCCTCATCGCTCTGGCCAACGCTTAGAATCACTTTATCGGCTGTCTTCCGGCCAACGATTTCATTCCGCGTCATTCGAGACTTGCGCTTGGCCCTCACAGTGAGGTTAGCCCAGCGAACGTCAGACGTTGCCCGACATTCGCTGTGCTCGGCCCCTGACTCTACCGTCAGGCGGTGATCGGCTCGTCGATCTCGAGGACCAATTCGTCGTCAACGACACTCACGCGAACCGATCCGCCGTTGCGAGACAGACGCCCGAACAGAATGTCCTCGGCCAGTTCCTTTTTGATCTTTTCCTGAATCAGCCTTTGCATGGGCCGCGCACCCATATCCTTGTCGTAGCCTTTCACCGCCAGCCACTCCAATGCGTCATCCGAGACCTCAAGGTTCACCTTCTTGTCATCCAACTGAACCTGGATCTCGACCAGGAACTTGTCGACGACCGTCTTGATGACCTCCAGAGACAAAGCGCCAAATTGCACGATCGCGTCAAGCCGATTGCGGAATTCTGGCGTGAACATGCGCTTCAGGACTTCCATGGCGTCCGTTGTATGGTCTTGCTTCGTGAAGCCAATCGACGAGCGACTCATTTCCTGAGCGCCGGCATTCGTCGTCATCACGAGCACCACGTTCCGGAAGTCCGCCTGCCGACCGTTGTTGTCGGTCAAGGAACCGTGATCCATTACCTGCAGCAGTAGGTTGAAGACGTCGGGGTGGGCTTTCTCAATTTCGTCCAGCAACAGAATGCAGTGCGGATGCTTCGTGATCGACTCGGTCAACAAACCGCCCTGGTCATAGCCAATGTAACCCGGTGGTGCACCGATGAGGCGCGACACCGTGTGGCGCTCCATGTACTCGGACATGTCAAAGCGAATCAGTTCCACGCCCATAATGCGCGCCAACTGACGAGCAACCTCTGTCTTGCCGACTCCGGTCGGTCCGGAGAAGAGGAAGGAACCGATGGGCTTCTCACCCTCTTTCAGTCCGGCCCGGGACAGTTTGATGGCACTCGACAATGTATCGATGGCCTCGTCCTGGCCAAAAATCACCATCTTCAGATTCTTATCGAGATCCTTGAGGGCTCTCTTGTCGCTTGAGGACACCGACGCCGGCGGGATGCGAGCGATCTTGGCGACAACCTTCTCGACATCCGCCACGCCAATCTGCTTCTTGCGTTTCCCTGCCGGTTGCAGTTGCTGGTAGGCGCCGACTTCATCGATAACATCGATCGCTTTGTCAGGCATAAAACGGTCGTTGATATATTTGCTCGCGAGTTCAGCAGCAACCCGCAGCGCCCGGTCGGTGTACTTCAGCCGATGATGTTCCTCAAAACGCGTCTTCAGCCCCTTGAGGATGTGATAGGTGTCCTCGACGCTGGGTTCGGGCACATCGATCTTTTGGAAACGACGTGAGAGCGCGCGGTCCTTATCGAAGATACCGCGATACTCCTGGTAGGTGGTTGAGCCCATGCAACGGATTTCGCCTGATGCCAGCAGCGGCTTCAGCAGATTCGACGCGTCCATCACACCACCCGATGCAGCGCCGGCGCCAATGATTGTGTGGATCTCGTCGATAAAGAGAATCGTCCCTTCCTGGCTCTTGAGTTCGCTGAGTAGAGCCTTCAGGCGCTTCTCAAAGTCGCCCCGGTACTTCGTGCCTGCCAGCAGCGCGCCCAGGTCAAGTGCGTACACGACGCCGTCCGCGATGACCTCCGGCACCTGCTTGTCGACAATCAATTTGGCGAGTCCCTCAGCAATAGCGGTCTTGCCGACTCCCGATTCACCGACCAGCAGCGGATTGTTCTTGCGGCGCCGCGACAGAATCTGAATCACTCGTTCAACTTCTTCAGCGCGTCCGATCAACGGGTCGATCATGCCCTTCTGGGCCTGAACATTAAGGTTGGTAGCGAAGGACTCTAGCGGGCTGGGCGCTTTGCCCTCCGCGGCTTCTTCATCCGTTGTCGCCTCCTCTGAGGATTCTTCGCTGCTCTCGATTTTTGAGGACCCGTGTGCGACGTAGTTGACGACGTCGATGCGGTTGATCTCCTGTTGCTTCAGGATGTAGACGGCGTGGCTTTCCTGCTCTGCAAAGACCGCCACGAGCACGTGCGCACCGGTGACTTCCTTGCGACCCTGGGACTGAACGTGGAACACCGCCCGACGCAGCACCCGCTGGAAGCCCAGGGTCGGCTGCGTTTCACGGCCCGTTTCGTTCTTGGGAATGAGTGGCGTTGTCGCATTCAGGAACTCGGTAAGTTCCGTACGCAACTTGGCAATATCGGCACCGCAGGCACGAAGTGCTTCAGCGGCCACCGCGTTGTCGAGGAGTGCCAGCAGGAGATGCTCTACCGACATGAGCTCATGCCGTTTTGCATGGGCGTCCTTGAACGCCAAGTTTAGCGTAACTTCGAGGTCTCTGGTGAGCATGCTTAATTCCAGTAGTAGCCGTTAGTCCGCCGCTTCAATTTCAGACAGCAGGGGATGGTGATTGTCCTGTGCGTACTGATTCACCTGCATCGCCTTGGTCTCGGCGACGTCTCGTGTGTAGATGCCACATGTCGCCCGTCCCATTTGATGTACCGCCAGCATCAATTGCTCTGCCTTCTCCTGCGTCATGCCGAAGAAGATTTGCAGCACTTCAACAACGAAGGGCATCGGCGTGTAGTCGTCATTGAGCATAACGACTTTGTACATGGGGGGTTCTTTAAGTTCCGTCTTATCAACAACGCTTGTCCCCGTCTCCAGATCGTTGTCCTGATCTGGTTCCCATCCATTGAACACCGTCGGCACGTGTTGCTGAGTTAATGTTAGTCGAGTTTGTTGGACTGTTTTGAATGTCATTTGTCGTCGGTTGATGATCAATCGGCCGCCTTAGCGGTGTCAGAGTCTGCAATCCACCTGTCCGGTCAACACCCGCGAGGGGCAGATTCATTCGGCGACACACCGCGTTGGGGATGCCCCCGTTTGAGCCGCACCTCCCAACGCCGTGTCGACACCGAACAGCATTCGGTGTGACCGGTATATTAACTGTAACAAGTCCTTTTCAATAGGGGTCAGATGACCATCTGCGAGGCCGGTAACGCCGTCCGTACCGGGCCAGGCAGGACCTTGCATCGGCACCACGAGCGCAAGGCCTGTCATACGGGGTCCGAGCGACGTTATATTCCCAGTCCGCTTTCGTGCCACGCTGCGCCATGTCCCGCCTGATTCTTTTTAACAAGCCCTACGGGGTCGAGTGTCGCTTTGGCGGCGATGGGCCCAACCTCGCGAAGTACATCCCCCTCAAGGGCGTTTATCCGGCCGGACGACTCGACAAGAACTCCGAAGGGTTGGTCTTGCTGACCGGCGATGGCGCCATGCAGGCGCGCATCAGTCACCCTCGCTTCAAGCTCGCAAAGACCTATTGGGTACAGGTAGAGGGTGAGCCCGACGAGGCCGCATTGAATGCCTTGCGTTCCGGTCTTCTGCTGAAAGATGGCAGAACCCGCCCGGCTGATGCCAAACGCCTCTACGAGGCTCCGATCGGCGACCCGCCGCCGCCGGTTGCACGAAGGCAACACCACACACTGGCGTGGCTGGAACTCACACTGACGGAAGGTAAAAACCGCCAGGTTCGCCGCATGACCGCTCACCTGGGCTACCCGACCCTGCGTCTTTATCGCTGCGCAATCGGGGCCTGGACTGCCGCCGGACTCGCCCCCGGCGAGTTCCGGATAACCGACGTCCACTTGTCCAAATAATCGGTCTCAGGGTCGCAACGACCACCCTGTCAGTTCTTGTCCTAAAATTGTCATCCAAGACAATTCTTGGGGGTCGGTTTGCAAGCAAACCTCGCATTTTATGCAGGAAAGAGCCCTGAATAAATGGCGTTGCATCCCTGCACCGCTCGCCAGTTCTTGTCCCAGAACGCGGTTCTGGGACAAGAACTGGCTAGGCTGACTTGCCCGTTTCGGTCTCGTCGTCCCAACCCTTCGCGGCATCGAAGTCTGTTTCGCGGGTCGTCAGCCAGCGGTCGCCAGCGGGCGTCGTTTCACGTTTCCAGAACGGCGCACGGGTCTTCAGGTAGTCCATCACAAACTGACAGGCAGCAAAGGCATCACCCCGATGGCCACTCGCGATACCGACGAAAACGATCTGATCGCCCGGCCCCAACTCACCGACCCGGTGGATGACTCTGACGCCCTGCAGCGACCATCGGGCGTGAGCGATTTCGGCAATCTCAGTGATGCTCTTCTCGGTCATGCCAGGGTAGTGCTCAAGATAGAGCGAACTCACACTGTCGTCATCATTGATATCACGGACGATCCCGGAAAATGTGACCACCGCACCGACGCCACGCGAGGCAGCGCGAAGCTCTGCGCACTCTCGATCAGCCGAGAAGTCTTCGCTTTGAATCGTCACATCGGTGTTCATCGTGTCGCTCCTGACCTGTCCCGGTCCTGCCCTGCCCTGATTAGCCGCCCGTAACCGGCGGAAAGAACGCGACTTCATCACCATCTTCGATCTGATGATCGGCCTTAACGACGGTCTGATTCACTGCGATCAGCAGGTCCTCGCGACCCATCACCTTGTGCCAGGCGCCGTCCGCACGTGCGGCGAGCGATTTCGCGACATCCGCGGCCGTCGCCAATCCAGCGGCATCCATCTCAAGGTCTGAGACACCCAACGCTTCGCGAATACTGGCAAAGAAGAGAACCTGGATCACGTGCGCTTGCCGGTATCGGTCGATTGACCATCGTCTGCTGCGACCTCTGCATCAGGCACTTGCGGGGGTCGTGGCCATTGGCCGGACTTGCCACCCAGCTTCCCGGTTACCTTGATTCCCTCTATCTGCATATCCTTGTCCACCGCCTTGCACATGTCATAGATCGTCAGCGCGGCAACCGACACTGCCGTCAGCGCCTCCATCTCCACCCCAGTGCGCCCGGCAAGACGGCACTCAGCGGAGATCTCGACGCTGCTGGACTCGCGATTGCAGCTCAGATCAATATTGATCCAACTGAGTGCCAGCGGATGGCACAGCGGTATCAGGTCAGCGCACTTCTTGGCACCCTGAATACCGGCAATCCGCGCCACCGCCAGCACGTCACCCTTCTTGTGCCCTCCGGCCTCAATCAGGCGCAACGTCTCCGCGTGCATGCACACGCGGCCGACCGCCGTCGCCCGACGGTCTGTCACTGACTTGTCAGAGACGTCCACCATGGCCGCGTTGCCGTCCTCGTCCAGGTGCGTCAGCACCGGCGCAGCGGCCGCGGTCTGGGTACTTGAAGCTGGCTCTCTGTCGTCGCTCATCGGATAAATTCAGCCAATCATGAAGACGCGTGATGGTAACCAACGGGTTCGGTTTAGCAAGCAACAAATCGGATTGCTGGAACCGGGCGAGGTGGGGTGGTCGCCCCATGATCCGGCCCCGGATAGCTCGCTGCCTGATAGAATGCACCGCATCCGTACAACGCGGCAACCAAAGACGATGGCGCAGACTTGCGAGGTCGCCTCCCTCAACGCACTACCCACCGCACGACCCACCGCACGACCAACAGGATGACCCGACCATTGACCGCCGCCACGACCGCAAAAGGTGCGCACACCAAAGTCATCGTCGGCATGTCAGGCGGCGTGGATTCCTCAGTCGCCGCGTTGCGCCTGCAACAGGCGGGGTTTGCGGTCGAAGGCCTCTTCATGAAGAACTGGGAGGAGGACGACGGCACCGAGTATTGCACCGCTGAAGCCGATCTCGAAGACGCACAACAGGTCGCTGACGCGCTCGGTATTCGACTTCATCGGGCCAACTTCGCGGCCGAATATTGGGACGACGTGTTTGCGCATTTCCTTGCGGAATACAAAGCCGGACGAACCCCGAATCCAGACATCGCCTGCAACCGCGAGATCAAGTTCAAAGCATTTCTGGAATACGCGATCGCACTTGGCGCGGACTGCATCGCAACCGGACACTACGCGCGCGTTGAACACGCCGGCGAACGCACAAGGCTGCGCAAGGGCCTGGACCCCGACAAGGACCAGAGCTACTTCCTGCATACAGTTGAAGGCGCAAGCCTGTCGCGTGCACTGATGCCGCTCGGTGATCTTGCCAAACCCGAGGTCCGGGCCATCGCGCAGCAAGCCGGTTTCCACAACCACGCGAAAAAAGACTCGACCGGCATTTGTTTTATCGGCGAGCGCCGCTTCAGCGACTTCTTGCGGACCTATCTGCCGGCCCAACCCGGGCCCATTGAAGATGAGTTCGGCACGGCGGTCGGTCGCCACCAGGGTCTGATGTACGTCACGCTCGGCCAGCGTCAGGGGTTGGGCATCGGCGGGCGCAAGGGACGCGCAGAAGCACCCTGGTACGTCGTTGCCAAGGACCTTGCGCGCAACGTGGTGACGGTCGCCCAGGGCAACGACCATCCCGCGCTCCTGACCCAGGGGATGCGAGTCCGGACCATCCACTGGATTGGCGGCGTGCCAACACTGCCATTTCGCGGCGCCGCCAAGGCGCGCTACCGACAGCCTGATCAGGCGTGCACGCTCGAGGCCTGTGAGGGCGGCTTCGAGATTCATTTTGATAAGCCCCAACGCGCGGTGACACCCGGGCAATCGGTCTGTTTTTACGACAACGACATCTGCCTCGGCGGCGGCGTCATAGAAGAATCATTTTAATGCTATCCCGACAGCGAAGAGGCGAGACCACCATGCCAGAATTGTCGTCCCTGACGGCCGTATCCCCTATCGACGGCCGCTACGGCGCCCGCACCGCGCCCCTGCGGGAAGTCTTCAGCGAATTCGCGCTCATTCGCCGGCGCGTCGAAGTTGAAGTCGCCTGGTTTGTGCACCTCGCCGATGATCCAGGCATCCCCGAACTGCCGGCCCTCAGTGATGACGCGAGATCCGCGGTGCTCGCGATTGCGAGCGGCTTTTCTATCGAGGACGCGGAGACGGTGAAGGCAACCGAGCGCACGACCAACCACGACGTCAAGGCTGTCGAGTACTTCGTCAAGCATGGACTCGATGGAATTGCGGCTTGTCGCGCGCACCGGGAATTCGTCCACTTCGCCTGCACTTCCGAGGACATCAACAACCTCGCGCACGGACTGATGCTGACGTCCGGGCGCAATGACCATCTGCTTCCTGTCCTTTCCGAGATCACCCGGCAACTCTCCGCGATCGCCAAACGTTATGCCGACATTCCCATGCTCTCGCGGACGCACGGCCAGGTCGCATCACCCACCACGATGGGCAAAGAAATCGCGAATGTGGTCCATCGTCTGCGGCGTGCAGCAGCAACGCTCGCAAGCGTACCCGTGCTCGGTAAGTTGAACGGGGCCGTCGGCAACTTCAACGCGCACCTGTCAGCCTATCCCGCACACGACTGGACAAGCACGTCCAGAACCTTCGTCGAGTCATTGGGGCTCGACTGGAACCCGATGACCACGCAGATCGAACCGCACGACTATATTGCAGAGCTGTTCCATGCCCTCGCGCGCATCAACACGATCCTGATCGATCTTGACCGGGACATCTGGAGCTACATCTCGATCGGCTACTTCAAGCAACGTGCCGTCCCAGGCGAGACGGGATCGAGCACGATGCCGCACAAGGTGAACCCCATCGACTTTGAGAATTCCGAAGGCAATCTCGGCATCGCCAACGCAGTGCTCGACCATCTCTCCGGCAAGCTGCCGATCTCGCGATGGCAACGTGACCTCACCGACTCGACTGTCTTGCGAAACCTCGGTGTCGGCATCGGCCATACGCTCATCGGCTGGCACTCCACACTGAAGGGACTTGGCAAACTTGAGATTGACGAGTCGTGCATTCGCCGCGACCTTGACGACAGTTGGGAAGTCCTTGCCGAGCCAATCCAGACGATCATGCGCAAGTTCGGTGTCGATGAGCCCTACGAACAGCTCAAAGCGCTGACCCGGGGCCAGCAGTTGGACCAGGCAAGCGTCGAACGCCTGATTGCAGACCTTGAGTTGCCTGACGACGCCAAGGCAGCCATGCGGTCGCTGACGCCCGCGAGCTACGTGGGTGATGCGAGTCGAATGGTCGGCTTGCTCGTTCGAGAGGAACTCGCAAACTAATGTCAGCCGAACTCGCTCTTCGGGATTTCAATATCGCAGAAGCCGACTGGGGCATCCATGGCAACCAGATGTCATCCCTGCGCCGGCTCGTTTTCATCGTTGAACAGAATGTCCCCGAGGAAGAAGAATGGGATGGCAAAGACCCGACCGCGTGGCACTGGATCGCAACCGGCGAGGACGACGTGCCGGTCGGCACCGGTCGCCTGTTGCCGGACGGACAAATCGGACGGATGGCGGTTCTCGCTGAGTATCGCGGACGCGGCATCGGCGCCGCGATCCTCGAAGCGGCCGTCGTCAAGGCGCGCTATCTCGGGATGTCGTCCGTCTTCCTGCATGCCCAGACGCATGCGCTCGATTTTTATCGAAAAGCGCAGTTTACCGATGAGGGACCGCTCTTTGACGAGGCGGGTATCGAACACCAGGGAATGCGGCGCCAATTGCCGGCGAGTTCGGATGGAGTCGCATCTACCTTCCGCGCTGCGGACAACATTCCAGACATCGGATTGCAGGACTTCGTCACAGCAGAAGCAGATTGGCAGTCCGACGGCCGCATCATCCGCACCCTGCGCGGCCCCGCGTGGACTGACGACGACCTGGACGACGGCGCCATTCACTGGCATTGCCAGGACCCGAGTGGGCTGACACTGGGATCAATCAGAATGCAGGTCGACGGACGCATTGACCAACTCCACGTCCTGGATGAAGCCGCCGCCACGGGTGTTGCCGAGGCGCTTGTAAACGCCACCACCCTGAAGGGCCAGCGCTTCAATCTGGAGCGCGTCTTTGCGGATTTCGCAGATAACGGGACGGCCGTCTTCGCACGCTGCGGCTTCGTGCCGGACGAAAGCGGCGAATCAGTTGCGGCGGGTCAGAAACGCTACTACTACGAGATTGACCTTGAACGGGTGCATGAAGAGTCTCGCCCTGCAGCCAGCAGGGCCGCCCTCGATGGCAGTGACTTCGACGAACGGACGGATGCGTATCAACTGGCCGAGGACAAAGACCTCATCCTTCTGCGCAAGGAAGATGACTTTCGACACATCTGCCTTGCGATGGCCACCCAGGCGACTCACCATGTGCGGATCTTCTCACCCTGGCTCGATCACAAGCTCTACGACAACGGTCCGATTGCCGACGCGCTGGCGGTGCTTGCGCGGCGAAACAAGTACTCCCACATCGAGATTCTGGTCTATGACTCGCATCGGATCGTCAAAAACGGGCATCGCTTGATGGAGTTAGCGCGACGGGTACCGAGCAGTATGGCAATGCGCATCGTGCACCCCGAGCTGCGGACGTCGAATCAGGAATTCATGCTTGCCGACAAATCCGGCATGGCCTTTCGCCAGGAATATGACACCTACGAGGGATACGGCTACTTTCACAACGTGAGCGAGGCGAATCGACTGGCCCGCCTCTTCCAGCGTGCGTGGGACTCAAGCCTGAGTGACCCTTACCTGCGTCAACTCAAGATCTGACGGGGTTCTGGATCCGTGAAATCCGCGCTTACTCGTTCCTGTCCCAAAATTGTCATCCTGACAATTCTTGGGAGTCAGATTGCAAACAAACCTCGCATGATTTTGCACAAAAGAGGCTCGCAGAAAAGAGGCTTACTGAAAATGGCGGTGCATCCCTGCACCGCACGCCAGTACCCGCCCCAGAACGGAGTTCTGGGACAGGAACTAGCTAACGACCGTCCTGCGGTCACAACGGTCTCAATCTGCTCAGCCCTTGCCACACTGCCGCTCGCCATCGCGGCGACCGTCGCCCGCCGCGAACTACGGCAGCTCTCGATCGCGCTCATCACGGGCGCATTTTCAGCGACCGCAGCCGCAGAAATTTACATCTACCAGGGCCCGGGGGGCGAGCGACTGGTGTCTGACATGCCAATGCATGATCCCGGTTCCCGGCTCGTCAGCCAGCGCAATTCCCTGCGCTATGCCGGCAGGCTGGCTCGCGACGGTGCGCCCGCACCCGTCTCTCGCGATCAATTTCAACACCTGATCCAGGGTGCGGCGCGCAAGTTCAACGTGGACCCAATCTGATCAACGCCGTGATCGAGGTGGCGTCAGGATTCAACCCACAGGTGGTGTCGCAACGTGGCGCGAGTGGCCTCATGCAACTGATGCGCGGCACCGCTGCACGCTACCAGGTGGCCGACAGATTCGCCCCCGCGCAAACATCTATGGCGGCAACGAGCACCTGCGGGCCCTGCTGCGCCGCTTTGATGGCGACCTGACGAGTGTCATCGCCGCTTACAATGCAGGCGCAGGAAACGTCGAACGATTCGGGGACGTGCCCCCTTTCCCGGAAACGCAGCGCGACGTCTACAAGGTCTTCCTCGCCCTCAATCGCATGCACGATATCCGATAAGAAAGGCCTCGCCCCCTCCGGTCATGCGAGGGACGATCAGATAACAAGCATATCCATGAACGTGTGGACCGGTGTCGACTCCAGGCGCGCCTGATCCTTGCAGAGATCAAACACTGCGGCGACCCGCGCCGCCGGAAAGCGCGTGGCGAGTGCGTTGCGAAACTTCTGCTCAAGCACCGGAATGCCCTCCTCCCGCCGGCGCCGGTGCCCAATCGGATACTCGACGTCTACCTTCTCCGTGCTCGTGCCATCAGTGAAGAAGACCTGCACCGCGTTGGCGATCGAGCGCTTGTCCGTCTCGTGGTACTCGCGACTGTAACGATCATCTTCGATGATCTGCATCTTCTTCCGGAGCGCATCGACCCGCGGGTCACCCGCGACATTATCCTCGTAGTCCTCGGCGACCAGATTGCCCTTGATGAGGCCAATCGCGGTCATGTACTGAATGCAATGATCCCGGTCCGCCGGATTATTGAGCGCACCCACCTTCGAGATGATGCGGATGGCAGACTCGTGGGTCGTGATCTCGACCCGGTCGATCTCATCCAGGCGGCCTGCAACCTGGGGATGCAGGGTGACCGCAGCCTCAACCGATGTCTGGGCGTGGAATTCGGCGGGGAACGAGATTTTGAAGAGGACGTTCTCCATCACGTAGGAACCGTACGGCCGTTGAAACTCGAACTTGCTGCCGTTGAAGGAAACGTCGTAGAAGCCCCAGGTCGGGGCGCTAAGCACCCCGGGATACCCCATCTCGCCCTTCATCGTCATCATCGCGAGGCGCACTGCACGGCTGGTCGCGTCGCCAGCGGCCCACGACTTGCGTGAACCCGCGTTAGGCGCGTGGCGGTATGTTCGCAGGCTCGAGCCGTCGACCCAGGCTTGCGACAGCGCATCGATAATCTGATCTCGATTGCCGCCAAGGAGTTGGGTGACGACAGCCGTCGACGCGACGCGCACCAGCAGTACGTGACAGAGGCCGACGCGATTGAAGCTGTTTTCGAGCGCGATGCAGCCCTGAATCTCGTGGGCCTTGATCATCGCCGTCAGCACGTCGCGCATCCTCAGCGGTGCTTCGCCCACCGCCACCCGCGTCCTCGAAAGGTAATCGGCAACCGCAAGGATGCCGCCAAGGTTGTCGGACGGGTGTCCCCACTCCGCTGCCAGCCAGGTGTCATTGAAATCAAGCCAGCGAATGATCGCACCGATGTCCCAGGCCGCCTTGACCGGGTCCAGCTCTAGCTGCGTGCCGGGAACGCGCGCACCGTTGACGACCGTGGTACCGGGGACGATAGGCCCCAGATGCTTGGTGCACTCTGGGAATCGCAGGGCGAGAAGACCGCAGCCGAGCGTATCCATCAGGCAGTTGCGCGCGGTGTCGTACGCCTCGCCGCTCGCCATCTCGGCGCTGGTGACGTAGTCGGCAATATCCTGCAGTTCCTGGTCAGGCTCAGGCCGTATGTTGGTCTCGACATTCGAACTCATTGGGCGACTCTCCGCATGTTGCTCGTGGACGGGGATTTCGGTTAACGCGGGCGCGGGCCCCGCACCAATCAGCCGCGTTCGGCGATCGGTCGATAAGGACGGAGATCGGGACCGATGTAGTCTGCACTCGGCCGGATGAGCCGGTTATTGGAGCGCTGCTCCATCACATGGGCGGCCCAGCCAGTGAGGCGTGACATGACGAATATCGGCGTGAAAATCTTAGTGGGAATGCCGAGGTAGTTGTACGCGGATGCATGGAAAAAATCCGCGTTCGCAAACAGCTCCTTCGTATCCCACATCGTCTTTTCGACGGCAGAGGAGATGTCAAAGAGGGTTGTATCACCGTTCGCATCCGCCAGCTTGCGCGACCACTCCTTGATGATGGCGTTCCGGGGGTCAGAGGTCCGGTAGATAGCGTGACCGAAACCCATGATGGTGTCTTTACGTTGCAGCATGCCAAGAATGCCCTCGGCCGCTGCTTCCGCCGAGTCGAACTTCTCGATCAGCGCCATCGCGGCCTCGTTGGCACCGCCGTGCAACGGGCCGCGCAGCGAACCGATCGCGCCGGTCACGCACGAATACATGTCTGACAAGGTCGCCGCGCAGACGCGAGCTGTGAAGGTCGACGCATTGAACTCGTGCTCCGCGTAGAGAATGAGGGACACATCCATGGCGCGTCGGGCCATTGCCGACGGCGTTTCCCCAAGCAGCATCTCGAGAAAATGCCCTGCGACCGAGTCTTCATTGGTCGTGGTATCAATCTCCACACCATCATGGCTATACCGATACCAATAGCAAATGATGCCCGGCAGTGTTGCCAGCAGGCGATCTGACGCCCGCAGTTGATCATCGAAGCTGTTTTCAGGTTCGAGATTACCCAGCATCGAACAACCCGTGCGCATCACGTCCATCGGGTGCGTGTCCTTTGGCACGAGACGCAGGACGGTCCTCAGCTCTTCGGGCAACGCGCGAAGGGCACTTAGTCGAGTGACGTAGGCATCCAGTTTTTCCTGCGTGGGCAACTCGCCGTACAGCAGCATGTACGCGACTTCCTCGAAGTTCGCATTCTCCGCGAGGTCCTCGATCGAGTACCCCCGATAGGTAAGGCCGGCACCCTCCTTGCCAACGGTGCAAAGTGCTGTGTCGCCCGCCGATTGTCCTCGCAGGCCTGCGCCGCTGAGTTTCTTGTCTACCATGTCATTCCCCTTGAATTGGTGTTGATCCCGTCTCACCCGCACGCGACGGGGTGACGCTCTTTCAATCGTTGTGGCCGTCTGCTGCAAACAGTTGGTCCAGCTTCTGCTCGTACTCGTGATAGCCCAAAAACTCGTACAGATCAGCCCGCGTCTGCATCGTGTCAATCACGCGCGCCTGTGTCCCGTCTTCACGCAGTGTCCGATAAACATTGAGCGCTGCCTGACTCATGGCCCGGAATGCGGACAATGGATAGAGGGCCATGTCGATACCTGCTTCAGCCAACTCGTCACGGTGGAAGTACGGCGTTCGGCCGAACTCGGTGATATTCGCAAGGACGGGCACACTCACGGCGTCAGTGACACGGCGGTACATGTCAAGATCGGTCATCGCCTCGGCAAAGATAGCGTCTGCCCCGGCCTCCTGACACAACCTTGCTCGCGCCACGACCTCATCGAGCCCAACGACAGCCAGGGCGTCGGTCCGCGCCATTATCATGAAATCGGGGTCCGTTTTGGCGTCCGCACACGCGCGGATGCGATCTGCCATCTCTTCTCGCGACACAATCTCTTTGTTGGGCCGGTGGCCACAACGCTTCTGGGCAACCTGGTCCTCAATATGGATACCGGCCGCACCCGCGCGGATCATCTCGGTGACGGTCCGGGCAATGTTAAATGCACCACCCCAGCCCGTGTCGACGTCCACAAGCAGCGGCAGCGACGATGCAGCGGTGATCCGGCGCACGTCCGCGAGGACATCGTTCAGCGATGTCATGCCAAGGTCTGGCAGCCCATAGGACGCGTTGGCGACCCCGGCACCGGAGAGATAGATCGCGCGGTAGCCTGCGGACTCCGCAAGGATCGCGCTGTAGGCATTGATAGCGCCAACAACCTGCAACGGCTTCTCCGCAGCAATAGCCTCAATCAGGCGTTTACCGGGACTTGGCATGGTCACTCTCCTTATCGATGAGTCGGCCTGGTTTTTGTGAAAAAGCCAGGCATTTGTGAAACGTCCCGCCCGCGCCAGGGACCTCGACTGCCGACTGCGTCGAGCCCGTTCTTCTCTGCCAACACGCAGATCGGTGGTCGTTCACCCGAAGGGCACGCAGTATACAAAAGGACGCGCGCGCGAGGCGAGCTAGTTGTTGTCCCAAAATTTTCGTCCTGATAATTCCCGGGAGTCGGTTTGCAGACCAACCTCGCACTTCTGCAGAAGAAGGCTTGCAGCAAAGAGGCTTGCCGACAATGGCGGTGCGTCCCTGCACGGCACGTTAATGCGGGTCCAGTTCCGTGACCGCGGCGTCAAACATCGAACGAAGGCTATCGTAACTGTCTGTGTGGGCAAATTGCGGAAACTCAGAGATCACATTGGGTGGCGCACGAAAGAGATAACCGCAGTCTGCGGCCGCCAACATGCTTGTGTCGTTGTATGAGTCGCCCGCGGCGAGCACCGGATAGCACAGGCTCTGGAACGCTTCAACAGCGCGGCGTTTGGGGTCCACCTGGCGCAGTCTATAGCCACCGACCCGGCCGTCTGCGTCCACCTCCAGCCGATGACAATAGAGGCTCGGCATGCCGAGCTTGACCATCATGGGATGCGCAAACTCGTAGTAGGTGTCCGACAAAATGGCGACCTGTCTCGTGTCCCGCAGACCGTCCAAAAACGCTTTCGCACCATCAAGTGGTGAGAGCGTCGCGATGACCGACTGGATGTCTGGCAGGCGCAGATCGTGCTTCTCCAGGAGGTCCAGCCGAAACCGCATGAGCTCATCGTAGTCTGGCACGTCCCGCGTGGTCGCTCGCAGGTCGCTGATCCCCGTCCGGTCAGCGACTTCGATCCATATCTCCGGGATAAGTACGCCTTCGAGGTCGAGGCAAACCACATGCATGGGCGTTAATGTCCTTCTGTCTTAAGAGTCGCATTTCAAGTCGCCTTGTGGAGTTGTCTTGCGCGCGCGGTGGCGGATTGTTTCAGGCTTGCGACGGCCCAGCAAGCACGGATAGCGCGCCATTCGCTAACGTTATGTCCTGCAAGCCGGGGCGGCTCACGGGTTGCTTTTTTGCAACCTGTGGGCCGGCCAGACCAGAGATCAATTCCCCCGCGTGCACCCTCCGCATGCAGCCTTCGCGATCGGCCATCAACCGTTGCAAGCACACAAATACCCCCTCGATTAGCAGCGTTCGGAGCACGTGACTTGCCCTTTACCGGCCTGCATCGGCCTGGCCAGAACTCATCGCCCAGAATTCCCTGGGCCCTTTTGTTATTTGCATATTGCTTTATGTGATTTTGCTTCAATTAGTCGCTCTGGTAAGCTTCTCCGCCGCAATTGAACGGTTTCAGGGGCCGCCGCAGGGCATCTGCCACCCAGGGACCGAGCAAGGCGACTGAAAAACCGGCCTGCAACCCAAGCGGCCCCGCCGGCGAACATCAGATTTTCACAGCCAACAGGTCCCCCATGTCCCCGAACATCATCACCGACCGGCGCTCCGTGAAGATGCCGACAGACGTCATGTCTGAAGCCTTCGACGCCCACGCAAACGTGACCGTCTCGTTTAGCGGTGCCGAAGATGTCGTCCTGATCGACATGGCCACGAACCTCACGGACGAGGTCAACGTGTTTACACTGGACACGGGCCGACTGCACCCGGAGACCTATCGGTACATCGAAGCCGTCCGCGACTTCTACGGCATCGACATTAACGTCGTGAGCCCGGATGGCGCGGCGCTTGCGGAGTTCGTCAGGGAGAACGGTCTCTTCAGCTTCTACCGCGACGGCCACCATGGATGCTGCAGCGTCCGCAAGATTGAACCGCTAGCGCGTCACCTTGCAGGACATGACGCGTGGATCACCGGGCAGCGGCGAGACCAGAGTCCAACCCGCGCTGACGTGCCGCAATCGCAGGTCGACACGGCATTCTCAACCGAAGAGCGGACCGTCACCAAGTACAATCCCCTCGCCGAGTGGACCTCCGCAGAAGTCTGGACTTACATCCGCGAGAATGAGATTCCATACAACGAACTGCACGACCGCGGCTTCTACAGCATTGGCTGCGAACCGTGCACACGACCGGTCGGACCCAATCAGCACGAACGCCAGGGCCGCTGGTGGTGGGAGGAAACAACAAAGCGGGAGTGCGGGCTGCACAGCATTAATCTGGCGAGTGATGACATGGCGAGTGGTGACATGGAGCGTGATGATCTCCAAAGCACTAACCTGCAAGTCACTTCCTGAGCGAGCACGTGATGACCATCACGTTCGTAAAAAAGATCCTCGCCAACGGTGAGCCCTGCCAAAAATGTGCGGATGTCCAACGCCGCCTGGACGAAACCGGACAGATGGCCCAGATCGACCACACGATCATTGCCGATGAATGAGATTCGGCATCGGAAGGTATGGTTCTCGCCGCGAAACTTAGCGTGAAACGTGCGCCGTTCTTCGTTGTCGAATCGGCAGGGGAGGAACCAACGGTCTACACCGTCTATTTCAAGTTTGTGAAGGAAGTGCTGAACGGGCAAGTCAGCAAAGCGGGGCAGGCTGAGGAGATCCTGCGGGGTAATCCGGACCTCGACTTCATCTAACGGCTTGCCAAACCAGTGGGTTACAAGAAGGTCGCTACCACCGAGTTAAAAAGCGTTGCTACCACCGTGTTACAAGCAAGGTTTGAGGCAATGCACGGCATGGACGGCGCACTCTAACGCAGCGGCAACGCCAAATCCTGAAACAGTTCGTCACGATCTGACCCGTGCGGCGTCGCGAACGCCAGATCAACCCGTTCTCGCGTCAGGTGCGGCGCAAACTCTTCAATGAAGTCGTACATGTAGCCGCGCAGAAAGGTGCCGCGCCGGCAACCGATCATGGTCGTAGACGGCTCAAACAAGTGGCTGGCATCGAGCGCAACCAGGTCCGAGTCAACCCGCTCATCGTACGCCATGCGAGCAAGGACGCCGAGTCGGACATAAACCTTGATCGCGTCCGCATCAGTTGCTGTAAAAACCACTTTTAGCACCAACCCCAGGCGTGAGAAGGAATCGTCCAGTTTCGACCGGCCGGTGAAGCCGAAGACGTAGGTGACAATCGGGAACTCCGCCACCGCAGCAAGCGTTAACTCATCAAGGTCCCCCAGGGGATGGCCCCGTGGCACGACAATGCATCGGTTCCAGTCGTAACACGGCATCATCACGAGATCCGCAAAGTGCTCAAGGCCTTCGGTCGCAAGCGCAAAGTCGACACCGCCGTCAGCCGCCATCTCGGCAATCTGAATGGGACTCCCCTGGTGCATGTGCAACGACAGTCGGGGTATGTCTCAATGAACGCCCCAATGACCGGGGGTAAGGCGTAGCGGACCTGCGTATGGGTCGTTGCAATAGACAAGCTGCCAGTCGTTTCATTGGTGAATTCGAGGGCAACCTTTCTGATGTTCTCAACCTCACGAAGGATGTCCCCCGCGCGCCGGATGATCGACTTGCCGGCAGTCGCCACATGCGTCAGATGTTTGCCGCTGCGTGCAAAGACATCGGCCCCGAGTTCATCTTCAAGCAGCCGAATCTGTTTGCTGATTCCTGGCTGGGAGGTGAAGAGACGCTCCTCAGTCGCCGAGACATTGAGATCGTGATGGGCAACCTCCCAAATGTATCTCAGTTGCTGAAGCTTCATAGACTGGCTCCCGGATTCGTCCCCGACCAGTCACCACGGCACTGGAAGTGGGCCTGAATCGAGTCTAAAGAGAGGCCCAAGTATGCGCTTGTGGAATAAGCCGATGGAACAAGTGGCGAGGCCAGGCACCTACATCTGCGGGTCGCTTAAGATGAGTCGAATAATGAACAGGTGGTACACCGGATGGGCAATCGTACGACGCACGTCGTGCTCTTGCGCGGCATCAACGTCGGCGGCCGCAACAAATGCCGATGGCGGATCTCTCTGCGCAACTCGTGGATCTGGGCTGCAGCGACGTGCAAACCTACCTACAAAGCGGCAACGCCGTCGTTACCTGCGACGACAAACTCGCTCGCACGCTTGCAATAAAACTCTCGGAAGCGCTGGCAACCGCGCTCGGCAACGCGATTCATACGTTGGTGCTCGGTGCGTCGACTCTCGATGCAATCATCGCGGGCAACCCGTTTCCGGCGGCAGCCGCGGCCCCGACCACGCTGCACGCCTTTCTGCTCGACGGTGTAATGACCACCGATGCCGATGAGCAACTGCGAGCCCTCGCGGCCGGGGCCGAGAAATTTGTGTTCGGGCCGTCGGTACTCTACCTGCACGCACCGGACGGCATTGGTCGTTCCCGGCTCGCTGCGCGCGTCGAAAAACGGGTCGGGGTCCCGCGACCGCGCGCAACTGGCGAACGGTACTCAAACTCCAGACGATGGCCCGGGACACTACGGCTTGTTCCTGATACCGCTCGGCACGTGGCCCGTGACAACAACATCCCGTGCGTCCTCACAGTGCTCAGCCGTGTCATCAAAGAAGACATCCGCGCCATAAGCGGCCAGAAATGCGGATTTCGGCATACCGCCGAGGAACAGAGACTCATCCAGCCGGATGTTCCACGCGCGCAACGTACGGATGACACGCTCGTGCGCCGGCGCCGCACGCGCCGTTACAAGCGCCGTTCTGATCGGTGACTCTTCCTTTGGAAACTCACCCTGGAGTTCATGCAGCAGGGCCAGAAACGGCTTGAACGGCCCGCCCATCAAAGGTGTCTGTGCAGCGTTTCGCTCACTGGCAGCGAAGCTTTCGAGCCCGTCAGACTGATAAACCTGCTCTGCCTCATCGGAGAAGATGACAGCATCGCCGTCGAAGGCGAAGTGCAAAGCCGACGTGTCAAGAGCGCCCGCCTGGCCGTGCAGAATGGTCGCTGCCGCGACACCCATCTCGAGCGCCGCGCGCACGTCCTCCGGATTCGAAGACAGAAACAGATGACAGCCGAATGGCCGCATGTAGCGATAGGGTGCGGCGCCACCCGTGAAAGCAGCCCGCGTGATGGGCAGACCATGGGCCTGGATTGAATTGAACACGCGCAGCCCGGTGTCCGCCGTGTTGCGCGACAACAAAATGACCTCAACCCGATCGGGTTCGTCAAGCAGATCACCAATGCCGAGTAATTTTCGTACGAGACCGTAGGCGTCACCCGGCTGCAGGATCTCTTTCTCCCGTTCAACCTGGTATTCCGCGTAGGCCTTGAGGCCGTCGTGACGATAGACAGCGTCCGACTCCGACAGGTCAAAGAGCGCGCTGCTGGACGTGGCAACCACCAGCCGGCGGTCTTTTGAGAGGGGCGCATTCATGGTCAATCTGCTCGCATGAGACGAAATCCATGGGTCGAGTAAGACACGTCTAATCTTGAGTCTTCGATGAGTCACGCGTTTACGCAAGGTCTTTTGGACGGTCCCGTTCGATGAGATCGTCGATACGCTCGCGCGCTTTGCACAGTGTTCCAGCGGTTTCCGCGCAAAACAAGAAGATATCGGCACCAATTGTTGACGGCAATCGCTGATTCTTGCAGATTATTCGCATAAATCAGGTAACCGGGCACGCGCCCGGAGTAGCGCCATGGCAAAAGACCAGCGGCCGGTGATCGCGGGATCAACCGATGTCGATGCCTTTCTCAAGAAAGTCGCCAGTGCAAAGCCCGCGTCCGGCGCAGGCCGGCTGATCTTTGCGCTGGACGCGACTGCAAGCCGGGAGGCGACCTGGGATCAGGCGAGCCATCTGCAATCCGGCATGTTTGAGACGACTCAGGCTCTCGGCAACCTTGCGCTCCAGCTCTGCTATTACCGCGGTTACCGGGAGTTCGAGGCCTCATCGTTTCAGACCGACAGCCAGAATCTTGCGCGCGAGATGTTACAGGTGCGTTGTCTCGGCGGGCTGACACAGATCAGGCGCGTGCTCGAACACGGGCTTGTCGAGCACCGTGCACAACGAATCGCCGGACTCGTCTTTATCGGTGATGCGATCGAAGAAAGCCCGGACGTCCTTTGCCACCTGGCCGGCCAATGTGGCCTGCTCAATCTGCCTCTGTTCATCTTTCAGGAAGGCGGCGACAGCGCCGTTCAACGTGTTTTCCAGCAAATGGCGCAGCTATCCGGGGGCGCCTGGGCGCCGTTCAACCGCGAAAGCGCTGATTCGCTGCGCGCGTTGCTGCAGGCCGTTGCCGTCTTTGCTGCCGGCGGCCGCAAGGCTCTTGCGGACTACTCAGCGGGAAAAGGTACGGACGTTAAGCGATTGACCAGACAGTTGCGGCTGACATGAACCTGATCATCTTCATCGCGCTCGTGGCGATCGTCGTGCTCGGGATGAACCGAATAATGGCTCGACAGCACCTGACGCTTGAACAGCGGGTCCTGCGTCATTCGGCCGCGTTTGGCGTCCTGCTCCTGGTCGTGATGGGTTTGACTGGCCGCTTGCACTGGCTCTTTGCACTCCTTGGCGGCGGCGTCGCCGCAACGATGCGACTCGCGCCCCTGCTGCTGCGCTCAGGCATCCTGCGGTACCTTCGTGGCCTTTCAACGAAGGCTGACAAGGCCAGGCCCGATTCCGAGATCCGCAGCCGCTTCGTTCGCATGACGCTCGAACATGCAACCGGGGAAATGACGGGTGACGTGCTCGAGGGCCGATTCATCGGGCGCGCCCTCGGCACGCTCGACCTGCAAGATCTTCTCGCGCTCTGTGGGGAATGCCAGTCAGCAAGCGACAATGACTCCATCCAGTTGCTGGAGGCCTACCTGGACCGCACACATGAAGGCTGGAGGGAAGCGCATGCTGCGCACGGCGACCCCGCAAGTGACGGTGCAGACCCAGCGCTCGGCGGCACGCTGACCCGAACACAGGCGTTTGCGATCCTAGGGCTTGACGAGAACGCAACCAGCGAGGAGATCATCACTGCGCACCGGCGTCTCATGCAAAAGGTACATCCCGACCGCGGCGGATCAACGTTCCTTGCCGCGACCATCAATAAGGCCAAGGATGTGCTCGTCTCATGACACCAGGCCCCGCGCCTATCAAATGCAGGACTCCGGCAACTGTTACAAGGCGCGCCTCGCGATAGCGCATCAGCAGTTGCCCTGCGAGATGGTGCCCATCGACATCCTGACGGGCGAGTCGCGCACACCCGCGTTTCTCGCACGCAACAGCAACGGGCGGGTGCCGACCCTCGAACTGACCGATGGCACTTTTCTACCCGAGTCCAACGCGATTCCCTGGTACCTGGCTGAAGACACGATACTCATGACGGGCGACCCGCTGTCCCGTGCCCAGGCGCTGCGGTGGATGTTCTTCGAGCAATACAGCCACGAACCGTTTATCGCCACGATCCGATTCTGGCTCGCACTCGCCCCAGACCCGGAGTCCCATCGTGTGCAAATCGATGAACGCCGACCCGGTGGCTACGCGGCGCTCGACGTCATGGAGCAACACCTTGGGGCGCACGACTTTTTCGCCGGTGACTACTCGATCGCAGACATTGCGCTTTACGCCTACACCCACGTCGCAGAGGAAGGCGATTTCGATCTGAGTGGATATCCCCGCATCCACGACTAGTTTGCGCGGGTTCGGTCACAACCGGGTCACATTACGATGGATGCGCCCTACCCGCTTGCCGGTTAGGCATAGCCGGGACGGATGCAAGCGTCGACGCTCGCGGGCAAGCACCGGAGGCGACCGCAGGCGAACGCACTGTTAGAATTTGCGCCGCCTCGACGTTAGGTTACAAACACGCACCAGCCGGCAAAAGCAGCCGGCAGAACCCGTTGGCAGAAGAGCGGCGGCCAACACGAATTGGCGACGAGGTGACAAGAAGCGAGTAACAAGAAGCGGTTAACAAAAAGCGCGTAACAAGAAACGTGCGGTGCTCGAAAAGCAGCGCCGCACCATACGAAAGAGGCGAGCGGGTATGCAAGGCGGCGTGATTTTCGATCTGGACGGGACGTTGCTGGACACCCATCGTACGATCGCAGCGGCCCACAACCGGGTGCTCCGCCAACTCGGCTATCCGGAACACGCCGACGCCGCGTACAAGCAGTTCGTCGGTGACGGTGCCTGGAAGTGCGTTGAGCGCGCCCTGCCAACAGGTGCAGCGACCGCCGAACATGTCGAGGACTTCCTCACACGGTATCGGACCGATTACGCCCGCAGCTTTCGCGTTGACACCGCGCCCTATGCAGGGATACCCGAACTGCTGGACAGGCTCCGGGACGACGGCACCAGGATGGCCGTGCTATCGAACAAGGACGACGCCTTCACGCAGGAAATCATCAGCCACTTCTTTGCGCCCGATACGTTTGACTACGTGATTGGCTTCAAACCCGAATTCGGCCACAAACCTAAACCTGACGGCGGTTTGCACGTCGCCAAGCAACTCGGCATCGACCCAGCGCATACTGTCTTTCTCGGTGACACCCACGTGGACATCGAAACGGCGGTCGCCTGCCATATGCTGCCAGTCGGCGTGAGTTGGGGTTTTCGGGATGTGGCCGAACTCAACGCTGCGGGGGCGCAGCACATCATCGATCAGCCACAAGACCTGCTGGCTTTGCTTGCCAAGCTTCCCTGACCGGTATCGCCGTTGTCATCGCCATCGCCATGAACGAAGTCGACTCACTGATAGCGCGCCCCGTCACGGGCATCAACAAGTTACGCCGGAGCCAAGACCCATGAGCCCCTCTCACCGGAACCAGACAACATGAGCACGAACCCCGATCACAATCTGCTGCCAGACGATCTCTCCGCGTTCTGGATGCCGACGACCCCCAACCGCAAGTTCAAGTCCGACCCGCGCATCATGGTCAAAGCCCGTGGCATGTATTACACCGATTCGGCAGGCTCGGAACTCCTCGATGCTGCTGCGGGCCTCTGGTGCGTCAACGCTGGGCACTATCGGCCCCACATCAATGAGGCCATCGCCGCGCAACTGGAGGAAATCGACTTTGCGCACAGCTTCAACGCGGGGCACCCCGGTGCCTTTCGCTTCGCGAGTCGCCTGGTCAAGCACTTTCCGGACACGCTCAACCATGTCTTTTTCACCAATTCGGGATCTGAGTCCGTCGACACCGCGCTCAAGATGGCGATCGCCTGGCACAAGGCACGCGGCGACGGCAGCCGACAACGCCTGATCGGCCGCCAGCGCGCTTACCACGGCATGGGGTTTGGCGGCATCTCCGTTGGTGGACTGGTCAAGAACCGCAGTCAGTTCGGGCCCCTGTTGCCAGGTTCCGATCATATTCGTCACACCCATGACGTTGAGCGCAACCGCTTTTCCCGCGGTTTGCCAGCGCACGGGGCCGAGCGCGCGGATGATCTTGAACGTTTGGTCGAACTTCACGGTGCCGAAACTATTGCGGCGGTCATCGTTGAGCCAGTGACCGGGGCTGGCGGCGTCATCATGCCGCCTGAAGGATATCTGCAGCGGCTACGCGATCTCTGCGACAAATACGGCATTCTGCTCATCTTCGACGAGGTGATAACCGGCTTCGGACGACTCGGTGCATGCAGCGCAGCAGAGCGCTTCGGCGTCGTGCCCGATATCATGACGACCGCAAAGGGCATCACCAACGCCACGATTCCTCTGGGCGCCGTGTTTGTTACCGCACAGATCTATGACACGTTCATGGACCCGGAGGCCGCACCGGGCATCGAACTCAACCACGGCTTTACCTACTCGGGGCATCCAGTTGCCTGTGCTGCCGGGCTCGCGACGCTCGACATCTACGAGCAAGAAGGACTCTTCACTCGCGCCGCCGGTCTACAGGACCTCTGGTGCGATGCAGCCCTCGCCCTCCAGGGCGAAGCCTTCGTCGACGATATCCGCTGCTTCGCCCTGATCGGCGCGATCGACCTCGAGCCTGGATCGACCCCGGGGGAACGGGGTGATCACGTCGGTCGTTACTGCTACGAACACGGCGTATGGGTGCGCAACATGGGTGACACGATCGCCCTCTCACCGCCACTTGTGATCACCGAAGATGAGATCCAGCGCGTGTTCGACACAATCCGGGACGGCATTCGCACCCTCCCCGCGGGCGGCTAGCCGCATCTCACGGTGCCGGATCACCGCGCTGTCGCGCAGGAACACCGCGGCACCTTGCTTTAGTTCCATGAAAGCCAGGGAACCCCGCGACCCTGAACGCGATCATGAAAACGCTCTGATTCCACCCCCCGAATCACAGGAGCAGGAGCATGCGCAGGAAAGCACTCTTCGGCAATCTGCCAGAAGATCACCAGTAACCGCATAAAACGACAGGAGAAGCCCATGCATATCACTGGCAAACACATCGTCATCACCGGCGCCGCGAGCGGCATTGGCCGCGCGATGGCACGTCGATTCAAGGCAGAGGGCGCGGCGAGCCTGGTCCTGGCCGACCTCGACGCCGACGGTCTGGGCGCTGTAGCGAGAGAACTCGGGGCGACCGGGATCGTGACCGATGTTGCCGACGAGAACGCCGTCTTGTCTCTCGTGACGCAAGCTGAGGCCATTGCGCCGATCGACCTCCTCTGTTCAAACGCGGGCATCGCGATTAACGGCGGCGTTGACGTTGCCAATGACGACTGGCGCCGCATCATCGACATCAATCTCATGTCGCATATCTACGCGGCCCGTGCAGCCCTGCCTGCCATGTTGGAGCGTGGCGAGGGCTATCTGTTGCAGACCGCATCCGCCGCGGGCTTGCTGTCCCAGATTGGATCTGCACCCTACGCGGTGACCAAACATGCGGCGGTGGCACTGGCAGAATGGCTCGCCATCACTCACGGCGACGCAGGCATCATAGTCTCTGCACTCTGTCCGCAGGCGGTCAGGACAAACATGACCAGCGAGGACGCGACCGGCGTTGCCAGCATCGACGGACTGATGGAACCCGAAGAACTCTGTGACTCGGTCGTCACCGGGCTGCGCGACGAGACGTTTCTCATCCTGCCCCACACCACCGTCGCGACCTACATCCAGCGCAAAGCCAATGACTATGATCGCTGGCTGGGCGGTATGCGACGACTACAGCAGCGCTTTGACGTTTAGCAGCATCCCACGGTGCCGGATTACCCCGCTGTCGCGTAGGGAACTCACGGCAGCATATTGCTTTAGTTCCATGAAATGCTGCTGAAAAAGCAGTTGCTCGACCGATACATGGATTCCACGTTCGCTTCGCGAGCCATGAATTGTATCGGCTGCAAATCGCCATTGTTAAGTCGTTGATTTGCGGCGAGCGGGCTGAGGCCCGCGACTCTGGAAAAGTGCATGAAAGCACTTTTTCAACACCCTTTCATGGAATTAGAGCCCCTTCATGGAACTAAAGAACGTGCCGCGGTGTTCCCTGCGTGACAGCGCGGTGATCCGGCACCGTGAGGTGCTGCCAGAGGTTTGCTTGCAAACCGACCCGCACGAATTGTCAGGATGACAATTTGGGACAAGAACCAGGCTAATTCCTGCATCGCCGCAACGCCGAGTTGACACAGACGGGTCCAGGCTGAAAAATACGCCTCAGCGCCGATTTGAGATCAGCTTGCGGGCGCTATAGAAATGTCGCTAAAGAGACAGTCGATCCGTCTTGCAGACGGTCGTCAGGGCAACGATCCGGCCCGGTTGGAGACAATGACGCCGGAACCACAACGCCGCCTTCTTTGCGCGCCGCACGCTACATCACTATTGACTCTGCCCATCAGAGGGCAGTTGCGGAGGTTCCCGATGCCAATCAACATACCCGATGGTCTGCCTGCGGCTGACGTTCTCAAGCGAGAGAACATCTTTTATCTGACATCGAGCGAAGCCATCCAGCAGGATATTCGGCCACTGGATATCCTGCTTCTCAACCTCATGCCGAAGAAGATCGAGACCGAAATCCACTTGCTGCGGATGCTGTCCAACACGCCGTTGCAGGTCAACATCGAGCTCATGAGAATCGACGCGAGACCGTCACGCAACACACCGATCGAGCACATGGACGCGTTTTACAAGGATTTTGCGTCGATCGCCGACAATAAGTATGACGGTATGATCATTACCGGGGCCCCGCTCGGCCAGGTCGATTTCGAAGACGTCATCTTCTGGTCTGAAATGAAAAAAATCATGGAGTGGTCGGTCACCAACGTCAGCTCAACGCTCTTCCTGTGTTGGGCGGTCCAGGCCGCCATGCACCACCTTTACGGTGTGTCCAAACACGTCCTTGATCGAAAAATATCGGGCGTTTATCCACACCGTCTTGTCACCCCGCTCGCCCCAATCGTGCGCGGCTTCGATGATGTCTTCGATGCGCCACATTCTCGGTATGGCGAGGTTCGTACCAACGAGATACGAGAAGTGCCCGAGTTGGAGGTCATTGCCGAATCGGAGGTCGCAGGCCCCTATATCGTGGGGCACCGTGATGGCAGCCAGCTATTTGTAACCGGACATTCCGAGTACGAACCCGGCTGTCTGAAGGACGAGTACGACCGAGACGTTGCGGCGGGCACCAATCCTGCGCTGCCGGAGAACTACTTCCCGGAGGACGACCCGACCGCCGCGCCGATCGTCACCTGGAAGAGTCACGGCAACCTGCTCTTTTCAAATTGGCTCAACTACTACATTTACCAGCGAACGCCATTCGACAAAGCGTTGATTGGCACGACTGTGCAACGCACGATTGCGGCACTCGCTCGTTAGCCGCGCTTGTATGGCCGGCTCTTGTATTTCCCGCTCTCGTATTGCCCGTTCTTGTTTTGCCCGAGCTTGTTTGCCGAGGCTGGATTACGACGCGATCAGATCGGCCGGCGTCAGGTCATAATCCTTCAGCATGTCAGCGGCATAGGTAATCTTGCCGGTCATGTCTTTCGGGTCGCCGTGCACGAGTCGCAGACATGCTTCCGACATGTGCTCTACCGGTGTGATAGCGCTCTCGGGTCTGCCTTCTGTCAATTTGTGAAATAGCACACCCGGGGTTGCGACCAGACCCGGCGAGATCACGTTGACACCAATATTGTCAGAATAGACCTCTGAAGCCAGGCCCGTCGTGAAGCGCTCCAGCGCCGCCTTGCACATGCCATAAACGGTGCCGCCCCGGCCGCCCGTGTCCTTCGCAGGGTGCAGAGCAGCGTGGGATGAAATATTCAGAATCCAGCCCAACTTGCGCTCGCGCATCGAGGGCAAGACCAATTGCGCCAGATGAAACGGACCGTACACCTGTACTTCCATCATCAATTGGAAGCGCTTCTCTGTGAAATCTGTCACGGGAACGAAAAACGTGACAGCCGCGTTGTTGCAAAGAATATCGACCGGGCCAAAGGTCGCCTCGGTCTCTTTGACCAGGTTCTCCCGATGCGCCTCGATCGACAGATCACAGCGCACCGCATGTGCCTCGCCGCCCGCGTCACGGATGGTTTTAACAACGCCATTGATACTGCCCGGCAGTTGATGGTCGCCCTCGTCGAGGGTCCGTGCGGAGACAACCACCCTTGCGCCCTCCATCGCGTATCGCAGAGCGATCGCCTCGCCGATGCCACGGCTTGCACCTGTGATTACCGCAACTTTCCCCGCTAACACACCATTTTTAGTGATCTTCGCAGCCATAGTCAGATTCCAAAGTCCCAGGATTGTCCATTGTGATATTGCTTGAACACATTCTTCGCAATGAGGATTCGATGTACCTCGTCGGGGCCATCCGCCAGCCGTAACGTTCTCGCACCAAGATACATACCTGCAAGGGGCGTGTCACCGGAAACGCCCTTGGCGCCGAATACCTGAATGGCACGGTCGACGACCCGCGTAAACGCAGCAGGCACAAAGACCTTGATGCTCGAAATCTCGGTACGAGAGTCCGCGCCGGACTCGATGACCTCGGCGCAATGCACGACCATGAGGCGAGCGGCCTGGATGTCCATGTACGAGTCGGCGATGAAGCCCTGAATGAACTGCTTGGTCTCCAGTTTGCCGCCGTGCACCTGACGTTCGATCGCACGCTTGGCCATGAGATCGAACGCGCGCCACATCTGACCAACGCAGTTCATGCAATGGTAAACGCGGCCAGCACCCAGTCGCTCCTGCGCTGCCGCGTGCCCCTGACCCTCGCTGCCGAGCATGTTCTCGTGGGGAATACGCACGCCGTTGTACTTGATCTCGCAGTGATCCCCACCGGCGTGGCCCCAGACGGGCACGCTGCGGATGATCTCGAAGCCCTCCGCGTCGGTTGGTACGATGAACTGGGACATCTTGTCGTTCGTCCCGCCTCGCCCGTCCGGCTCTTCGGTACGCGCCATGACCAGCGCCCAGTCCGCACGCACCGCGTTGGAGGTAAACCACTTGTGCCCCGTGATCACCCATTCATCACCGTCACGGACGGCCCGGGTTTGAATGGATCTGGGGTCAGAGCCCGCGTTGTCCGGCTCGGTCATTGAAAAACAGGACTGCGTCTCGCCCCGTACAAGCGGCTCCAGCCACTTCTTCTTCTGCTCCGGCGTCGCGTACTTGACGAGGACCTTCTGGTTGCCGGAATTGGGGGCAACAACACCGAACATTGGAGACGCCATGCCGCTCCAGGCGACGATCTCGTTCATGTACGCATGCGCCAGGAAGCCAAAGTCGTTGCCACCGTACTCCTGCGGCAAGTGCGGCGCCCAGAGGTTACGCTCCTTGATTTCGCCAACAATATCATTATAGAGGGCGGTCGCTTCACTGTCGTCATTCCAGCGCTGGGCCAGAAGGCGCTCATTCGGGATGATGCGCTTGCCCACTACCTCTGCGGTGTCGAGTCGAATCTGGTTGACCTCATCCGCAAGATTCGGAATCGGTTGCACTGTCAAAATGCTCTCGGGATCAAATGCCATGTCGGCCTCCATAGTCGCGGGATAGGTGCCCAGCGCCTGCTGCAAACCTGCTGCGGTCCCGTTGCGTGCAAGCTCCGCGCGTCGACAGTCAGCGCCATCTCGGCAGAGTCTGACAGATGGGCGCAACAGGTCCTGATACCCGCCTGTTCCGCCTTATGCACGGGGCGCTCGACTATAGCATCAATCCATTTTTGCTCTCCAACGGGTGCTCTACTTACCAATCACTTTCCAACGGGTGCCCTGATCACCAATCCTGGAGCGCGGGCGAGGTCAACGCGTGGCTACCGTCCTGCCCGCGTAGATGCGTCAATTCAGTAGCGGGTGCTGCCATCGACTCCAGCGCCTCCAGTTGCCGCGCCAGGCACTGGTTTTCCTCTGCGATGCGCGCCCTGCTGAGCGATGCCATGTCCTTGCGCTCCCCGCCAGACCCGACGGGCAACGACTGCCGGGGCTCGATAACGTGGCACGCCTCGTGTACAAGGACGCCCGCCAACCAGGTGACGGAGAAGAACGCGGTCCGCCGCGTCAAGCGGATGACGCGAATGTCGCGGCCATCGGCAGCCACGCCTTGCACAACGCCGGAGTTGCTATCGACCCGCAGTATCGCTTGAATAGCCGCCTTGAAAAAGTAAGCCCGGTCTGAAGGCGAGAGGCGATCGAGGGCCTGGCACAGGTAGGCGTGGAAGGAACGGTCGCCGTCGACAATCGACATGTCTTGCAGCGTCCGGAAACGCCCGTCAAAGTCGATGGCCGGCGTGCTGCAAGCGCTCAGAAGTAAGACAAGCGGGAGCAACCCCTGAAGCCGACGCCGACACCGTTTCGTTGCAGTTCGAGCCCGCTCGGAAGGTGGTGCCAGTGCGCCAGCGCTTAATCTGCGGTCGATCAGGAGACCTCGCAACGCATGCGCCAGGTCTGAACCTTGTGTCCGTTCATCATCGTCGAATCCTCGCCCTTAACGACGAAGCCGTGCTGCTGATACAAAGACAACGCAGCAACGTTCTGCTTGTCGACGGCCAACACTACAGCGACATCGGCGAAGGCGAGCAAACCACGGAGCAGCCGGCTCGCATAGCCGCGGCGCCGCCGCGACGAGTCCACATAAAAGCCGGTCAGCATCTGCGCGGACGCGCTATCAGCAAGTGTCGCCATCGCCCACAGCACATCGTCAGCGATCAGTCCGTAAACCGTGGACAGCAGTGCGTCGAGTTGACGTCGCCAGTGGCCCTCTGAGAACCCTAATTCACTTGCCGGGCTCCCCGCAAAGGAGCCGGGTATGCAGCGCAGGGCCTGCAGTCGCAGGCGCCGGTATTCGATCCAATCGGCACAGGTGAGTCGCCGGATCTCCTCCACCTCACGGCTGGTGGTGAGCGATTCCATAAGGACGTAGGATACTCACCTTGAAATCCTGGGTAACCGTGATACAAAAGGGTAACCGTGATATGAAACGGAATGTCGATGTCATTGCGTCCCGTCAATTAGCGCGGCATCCAATTGCCGTGCTGGTCGTTGCCGGACTCGTTGGCCTGATCTATGCAGAAACGTCCCTCGCGTGGGGCAAAGACGGTCATCAACTCGTCTGTGCGCAGGCAGAACAATCGCTCACACCCACCGGAAAACGATGGCTCAACAAAGTGATGGCTGGTGGCAAAGAACTTGACGATGCCGAGCGCAAACACTTCGGGCGCTCTTTCGCCCTCTCGTGCCTCTGGCCCGACGACGCCAAGTACAGCGACTACAAGGGCAGCTATGAGCAACACTTCATCAACGTCCCGAGTGACGCCAACACGGTTGATATGGCCCGAGACTGCACCGCGCTCGACTGCATCATCGTCGGCATACAGCGCGCGCTCTCTTACCTCGCGCAACCCGTTGATGGCCGGCGGCAGCGAGCGCGTGCAGCAGCAGCGCTGCGTTTTCTCGGACACTACATCGGTGACCTGCACCAACCCCTCCACGTCAGCAACGCCGCCGACTGGGGCGGCAACAAGATCAAAGTGACATGGTTCAGCGAGGACTCCAATCTACACCGCGTGTGGGATGTTGGATTGCTCGCAAAGGATGGGCTCGACTACCCGGCAGCGATGGTGAGCCTGACCGTGGGTGCCGAGCAAGTGGCGTCAAGTAAGGACGTGCTCGAGTGGATGAATGAATCATTGCGGGTCGCACGTCGGCACGCATACAAACACAGAGGCGTGCTGATCGCCTCCGGCGCGGCGCTCGGGGCCGACTACGTGCGCGCCAATAGTCCGATCGCAAAGCGACAGATCGAACTCGCGGCCGGACGTCTCGCGGGGCTAATCAACGGCCTCGCCGACAAATCACTGCAACTGCCAATGCTGGTTGCTGGCAACTAGTGCGGGCCGCTGAAAAAGCGGCCTGCTACTCCGATCCACGAACTTCACGTTCGCTTCGCGAGCCATGAATAGTATCGGTCGAAAATCGCCATTGTTAAGTCGTTGATTTGTCGCGAGCGGGCTGAGGCCCGCGACACTGAAAAAGTGCAGGAAAGCACTTTTTCAGCAACCTCTAATAAGGGCGAGTTCAGACGAACACCAGCCCTCACCCGGCGGAGGACCGTTAGTCCTCACGCGTCGCTGGCGCATCGCTAGTCAACGGGAAGATCAATGCCAGCCAAAGGACCGCACCCGCCATTGCCACGGGCAGGTACCAGGCGCCCATCGCAACGCCCGCGCGCTGCAGCGCAACAATGCCAATCGCTGAGATGCCCTTGCCCGCCCGGTAGCCAAAGACGTCGATCACCTCTTTTGCGCGATAGCGGATGTCAAATGAGAACGGGATGTAGAGCACCTCTTTCGCAGCGCGGAAGATCGAGTAGTCAAACGCTTTGAAGAAAAAGAGCGCTGCCCCTACGGTCCAGACTGAGGGCGCAACAATCGCAACGCCGATTGTCGTCACATGTATGAGCGGCATCATGATGTGTATCAGACGCAGCGAGATGAAACTCAGCATGAGCGGTGCCAGGACGAACTGCAGCACGAGCGCCGCCGTCGACAGCGCGCTGAAGAAGAATCCTTGAAACGCCGTTTCCTCATCCTGCCGACCGGCAAAGTCAATCGACAGCAAGCCTTGAAAACGGAGGTCCAGGGCCGCCGACATGAACTGCGAGACAAAGACGATGGCAAGCAAGTAGGCAAGCACCGGGTTTTTGCGGAAGAGTCCAAGACCCATGTGCCCCGCCGGGTTGCGTTGCGTCTCGTCCGCGGACTGGTCAGGCTGACGCGGTTCCCCATGGAGCTTATATGTGAGGTTGGAAACAAGCGCCGCTGGCACCAGTGAGAACGCTGCGAGCAGCAGCATGGCATCCGTGCCGAGTGCCTTCGCTGATATTCCGGTGATGAAACCGCCGGCGACAGAACCAAGACCGGCGATGCCGGTGATCGGACCGTTGAGTTTGCGTGCCGTGCCAGACGACAGGGACGAGTTGATATAGCTCCAGTACTGCTCTATCAGCAAAACGATGTAGAACTCTTTGAGCAGATACAGCACGGGCGTCACAGGCTTGCTGCCCGCTAGCACCAACAAATAGCACGCAAAAATGAGGAGCCCTGATCCAAGCGACGTGACAACCAGCGTGCGCCGCGGCCCAAGGGTCGTCAGCAGCCGTCCGTACCCGGCAACACCCGCAAAGACAACGAACGGCATGGCCGCCATGACGAGAGGCAGGTTCTCTGCCCCATAAGCGTTCTTGAAGAGCACCGTCGACGCTGAGCGAATTGCTTCGTATCCGGCAAGCGTAAAGAACGCCGCACCGGCCATCAGCGCGGCAACTCTGATCTCATTTCTGTCCATCAGCTGACCTTCCCCGTCGCAAGGCCGCAGTATACCGGCAGATGGTCGAGAGCTTGTAACGGCAAGGCTGGCCGTCCCAAAGCATCGAGCCCGAACAACACCGCTCCGCCGAATCACCTTACCCCACGGGCGCCCCTTCCTCAGAAGCGCACCCGCCCCCTGCGCCGCACACCATAGAGGCATTGGACGCATGACCGCCGGAAACGGAGCACTAGCAAGGTGCTGAAGGTCGATTTGCGGCCGATACATTCATGGATCGGTCTATCAGGCTGCTTTTTCAGCAGCCTGATAGACGCATTTCACGGTGCCGGACTACGGCGCTGTCGCGCAGGGAACTCCCAGCAGGATATTTGCTTTAGTTCCATGACAGGCTGCTTTTTTCAGCAGCCTGATAGACTGCCGGCTTCATCACATCAATGCAGGCTTCACTCAGGGAAACGTCCCCGCCGAGTGCGCTCCCCAGGCGTCGCGGGCGTGAAGTATTGCTAGCCGGGCCTCTGTGACAGCAGAGGGCAAGAGCCGGTTTCAATGACCGCGCATTGGAGACAACATGCGTCCACATAAAAAGCCCTTAAACCCACACTTCTCGTCCGGTCCAACCTCCAAGTTTCCGGGTTGGTCCCTGGACGCGATTGATACGACAAGCCTCAGCCGGTCGCACCGCGCGCCGCAACCGAAATCGCGATTGAAACGGGTCATCGAGGAGAGCAAGCGCCTGCTCGGCATCCCTGCCGACTACCTCGTTGGCATCGTTCCTGCGTCTGACACCGGCGCGATGGAGATGGCGATGTGGTCGCTCCTCGGCCAACGCGGTGTCGATGTGCTGGCATGGGAGAGCTTTGGCACGGGATGGGTTTCCGATTTACGCAATCAACTCCGGCTGGATGACGTGCGGGCGTTCACTGCCGGGTACGGCGATTTACCTGACCTCAGCAGCGTTGACCCTGAACGGGACGTCGTTTTCACCTGGAACGGTACGACCTCGGGCGTTGTCGTGCCTGACGCGACCTGGATCAGCGACGAGCGCGAGGGCGTCGTCATTTGTGACGCCACCTCCGCCGCATTCGCGATATCGATCGAGTGGGACAAACTGGACGTCGTCACCTGGTCCTGGCAGAAGGCACTCGGGGGTGAGGCCGGCCACGGCATGCTGGCGCTCTCACCTCGCGCAGTCGAGCGCCTCGCCTCGCATACCCCGCCCTGGCCGCTCCCCAAAATCTTTCGACTCACCAAAGGCGACAAACTGATCAGTGACCTGTTTGAGGGCGCCACCATCAACACCCCTTCCATGCTCGCGGTCGAGGACCACCTGGCCGGACTCGCGTGGGCTGAGCAGATCGGCGGCCTGGCCGAACTCATCGCCCGCAGCCAGCGCAACCTCACTACGATCACGGACTGGGTGACGGCGACGCCATGGGTTGCATTCCTCGCGTCCCGGCCGGAACAACGATCGTCGACGTCAATCTGCCTTTCCATCATCGAACCCTGGTTCACTGACTTGCCGGAAGCTGGGCAGCGCCAACTGATCAAGCAGATAGCATCGCGCCTCGAAGACGAGGGGGTTGCGCTCGACATCGCCGGCTACCGCGATGCCCCGCCTGGCCTCAGAATCTGGGGCGGCAGCACGGTGGAAGCAACGGATATCGCGCAACTGCTGCCATGGCTGGACTGGGCCTTCGCCAACCTCGAACGTTAGCACCGAGACGCCGGGTCGGGTTTTGATCGGCCACGCTCGCTTGCGGCGTCGACGAGCGCAAGTGCGAGTGCAACCATCCGCTGATCTCGCTATAGTCGCGCCAATTCGCTTCGACTGACGAGAGGATTCACATGGCAGAGATCACCGAGATTGTCACCGGACTGCAGTTTCCTGAAGGGCCCATCGCGATGCCGGATGGCAGTGTCATTCTCGTCGAGATTGCGCGGGGTACCTTATCACGAGCCACGGCCGCCGGTGAAATCGAGGTGATATCGGATATGGGCGGTGGCCCAAACGGCGCCGCGATCGGCCCCGACGGTCATTGCTACGTTTGCAACAACGGCGGCTTTGAGTGGGCTACGCGCAACGGCATGACCTTTCCCGGAGAACAGGCGGCCGACTACACGAGCGGCCGAATCGAACGCGTGAATCTTGAAACCGGCGAATTCGAGGTCGTGTACGACAATTGCAACGGCGAACCACTGAAGGGTCCTAACGACATTGTCTTCGATCGTGATGGCGGCTTCTGGTTCACCGACCACGGCAAGAACCGCGCACGTGACCGCGACCGGACCGGCATCTTTTATGCACGGACCGACGGCAGTTCGATCGAGGAGAAGGTGTTCCCGATGGAGGGGCCAAACGGCGTGTCCCTGTCCCCGGATGAGGACTGGCTGTATGTCGCGGAAACACCAACCGGACGGGTCTGGGCATTCGAACTTGCAGGCCCCGGCCAATTTGCGCAACCGGGGCCTGGTCTGGGACGGCGCATGCTCGCGCAGGTTCCCGATTTCCACATGTTTGACTCCATGGCGGTCGATTCCGCGGGCAACGTCTGTGTTGCCACGATCATCACGGGCGGCATCACCGTCCACTCCGCCGACGGCCAGAATGTGGACCTGGTACCGATGCCCGATCGCTTGACGACCAATATCTGCTTCGGTGGTCCTGATCTGGCAACGGCCTATATAACGCTTTCATCCACCGGCAAGCTCGTAAGCATGCCGTGGCGTTGCCCTGGACTCGCCCTCAATTTTGTTCCGACCAGCTGAATCAGCCAGGCGTTATCGAGTTGTGCCCCATGTACGGCGGATCAACAGCCGCCAATCGCGTGGCCAGGTGATGCGCACACGGGCAAACTCAGGCACCCGTCGTCACCAGCTTCTGGCGGTTACGGGGCTTGTCATCGTCGCATGGATTCACGCGGCATCCGCCGCGACCCTCGACGAGCTCAATTTCCTGATTCCGGGCGGACCCGGCGGCGGCTGGGATACCACAGCACGAGGCACCGGCGAGGCCCTCGTCAAGGCCGGCATCGTCGGGGATGTGAGCTATCAGAACCTCTCGGGTGGTGGCGGCGGACGCGCGATCGCCAAGCTGATCGAAACGGCACCGAGGCAGCGCTCAACGCTGCTCGTCAATTCAACGCCTATGATCGTCCGGTCGCTGCAGAAGATCTTTCCGCACTCCTTCCGCGACCTAAGGCCAATCGCCTCGGTGATCGCCGACCATGGCGCCTTCGTTGTCCGGGCCGACTCAGCGCTCAAAACGTGGGATGACGTCGTCGCAGCCTTCAACAAAAACCCCCGACAACTGAAGGTGGCGGGTGGGTCGGTCCGCGGCAGCACCGACCACCTGATCTTCGCCCGCGCCATACAATTGGCCGGCGGCAATCCACGCCGCGTTCTCTACATTCCGTACGACGCGGGCGGCAAGGCGATGGCGGGCCTGCTCACCGGCGAGACCGACATCCTGTCAACAGGCTTCGGCGAGGCTGTCGACATGTATCGGGCGGGTGAGGTGCGATACATCGGTATCGCGGCCGACGAGCGGATTGCCGATGCACCGGACGTGCCCACACTGCGCTCCCAGGGCTGTGACGTGGTCTTTGCCAACTGGCGCGGTTTTTTTGCCGCGCCAGGCCATAGCGACGAGGTCTACGCGCGCCTGTCCGCGGCGCTCGCCGCATTGGTGGTCTCGGATGCATTTGCCGAGGTCCGCCGGCGACATGGATGGTCCCTGCACTATCGGACAGATGCCGACTTCGTGACCTTCCTTACGCAACAAGAGACCGAAATCGGCCAGTTGATGCGCGAACTTGGTTTTCTCCGGAAATAGCCACCGCGACTCGCGGCATACCTTATGGGACCCTCAAGTGACGGAACGGAACGTAGTCGGACGCTAAACAATCGACAGCGACTCGGCGGCCTACTCTTTCTTGCTCTCTCAATCGGCTATGGGATCGTCGCCCGCGAGATCGAGCTCGACTTCTTTTCTGAAACCGAACTTTTCAACGCTCGAACGCTTCCGATCATGCTGGCGATGGCCGGTGTCGTCATTTCAATCGCACTGATACTAACGGCACGCGATGAGGAGGCAGCGGTCCCAATCCGATCGCTCAACTGGCGCCCCGCCATCACGCTGCTCGCCGCGCTCTGGGCCTTCGGCCTGTTGCTTGAAGGACTGGGCTTCATCATCGCGACCAGCATTTTTCTAAGCATCGGCTTCATCGTTATGGGCGAACGCCGGTGGCTTCGGATCGTCGCGACCGCGGTTCCCGTTGCGCTCGGCTTTTGGGTTGTCATGTCCCTGCTTGACATCCAACTGCCCTCCAGTGAGTGGCTGATAGCGGTGACAAGCAATGATTGAGGGGATCTTACTCGGGCTCGAAACCGTCCTGACGCTGCAGAATCTTCTCCTCGTCGTCGCTGGATGCGCGGTCGGGACCATCATCGGCATGATTCCGGGGCTCGGTCCAATCTCCGCGATCGCGCTCATGATCCCGGTGACGTACGGCTTTGATCCTGCAAGCGGCATGATCCTGCTTGCGGGTGTCTATTACGGCGCGATTTTCGGCGGGTCAACGTCATCGATCCTGATCAACGCGCCCGGCGTAGCGGGTACGGTTGCCACGTCGTTCGATGGTTATCCAATGGCACGTGGTGGCGAGCCGGGGAAAGCGCTCGCGATCGCCGCATGGGCGTCGTTCGCCGGGGGCACGATCGCCGCAATCATTCTGGTGATCACTGCGCCTTACCTCGCCAAGGTGTCATTGTCATTTCGCTCGGCAGATTACTTCATGCTGATGCTGCTCGGCCTCTCACTCGTCGCTGCATTTGCAGGAAAGGGCGAATACCTGAAAGCGCTGGCCATGACTGTCTTCGGCCTCATGTTGTCGACCGTCGGCACCGATTTGTCTGCCGGTGTACAACGATTCACTTTCGGCCGACTGGACCTGATCGACGGCATCAGCTTTCTGCTGCTCGCGATGGCAACTTTCGCGCTCGCCGAAGCCATCATGATGGTCCTCAAGCCGGATCAAAACTCGCGACTGCGGGTCGACTCGGCCTCGATGCACCTGTCGATGAAGGAAGCGCGGGCGCTCGCACCCACCGTAGGACGCAGTTCCGTCCTCGGCTTTTTCGTGGGAGTGTTACCTGGCGCCGGCGCAACCATTGCGTCATTCCTGGCGTACGGGGTCGCCCGGGGTCTTGCCAGCCGGGACGAGCAGGCTACCTTTGGCAAGGGCAATCAAAAGGGCCTTGCCGCCCCGGAAACTGCGAACAACGCGGCCTGCACAGGATCGTTCGTACCCCTCCTGACACTCGGCATTCCCGGCTCCGGCACAACCGCTATCCTGCTCGGCGCTCTTATCGCATATGGCATCCAACCGGGGCCCAGATTGTTTGTCGATGAGCCACAGATCTTCTGGGCGGTCATCGTCTCGATGTACATTGGGAACATCGTGCTGCTGATTCTCAACCTGCCCCTGATACCCTACATCGCCCGCCTGCTCGCCGTCCCAGGCAGCTATCTCGTGCCCCTGATCCTCTTCTTCTCAGTCATGGGGGTCTACCTCGTCTCGTTCAACACCTTTGACATTCAGATGATGGTGGTGGTCGCCCTGGTCGCCGTGGGCCTGCGGCTGATGGCCTTTCCAATGGCGCCTCTGCTACTGGGGTTCATCCTCGGCGGGATGCTGGAAGATAACCTGAGGCGAGCGTTCATCTTGTCCGGCGGTGAATTCGCTTTTCTGTGGGAGCGACCAATGACCCTCGCGCTCGTCATCCTCACGACCTTCACGCTGTTTGTGCCGCTCTTACGCAGCATCATCGAGCGGATACGGACCCGTTCCGCAGTCCGGGGACTCTAGCGACGTCGAGTTTAGCCGCCGGTACTCAACTGACGAATCAGTGTTCTACAACCTGTCTGCCACGGCCTCTCAGTTGTTCTGTCGACCCAGAATGCCGGTACCCTGCGTGCATTCGCTCGCCCCAGAAGGCCTTCTTTCTTACTTTCTTACTTTCTTACAGGTGCTTTCTTTATTGACGAAAAAAACGGCGCAAGGTGCGCCATTTTTCTAGACAGTGTTCATTCAGACATCTTCAAGCATCTTCTTCAGCTCAATCTGACGACGCCTCTCGCCAGTCACATACTTGATGTAAAGCCGCGCTGACTTGCGCATCTTCTTATCTTTCGCCGCCACGCGGAACGCTTTCAAAGATGCATCCCAGTCTTCCATTTGCATCAGCGAGATTGCGAGCCAGAAACTACCTTCTGCCTTGTTCTTGAGTTTGCGCTTGAGCGAATCCCGATAGGCCTCTGCAGCTTCTTTGTGCCGGTCCTCATTCGCAAGTGCCTGGGCCAGGCGAAAGGCACTCTCGCCATCCTCCGAATACCGCGAGGCATCGCGCCACGCGTCGATGGCCTTGTCGGAGTCCTGGCTCATCGTATACGCCATCGCGAGGAGTTTTACGTTCTTCTCATTCTCTTTGATCACGCCTGCCTTGAAGCCGCCCTCCAGCACCTGCGCCGCTTCGAACGGCACCTCCGCATTCAGCAATCGCTGGGACAGCATGACTACTTCAGACTCTTTGGTGAGCATGCCTTGACTATACGCAGCGTGATAAGCCGAGAGCGCCCGATCCTCAAGGTTCTTCTCGCCATACATCGCCGCCAGATGCATCCAGTATTGTTTGGCCGGATACATCACCAGCAGTTTCTCAAGCACCCGGATGGAGTTGTCGATGTCCTTGAGTTCGTTGTAGATAACGACCTGCAAGTAGATCCATGGCTCTTTCGGCTTCCTTCCCTGCCCGTTGGACTCGTCCTCTGTACGGATGGACCACGTCAGCGCGTTCCTGAAATCCTCCAACTGATAGTAGGCTGTAGCCTTCAGGTATAGCGCTTGAAGGTCCGGCAGATCTTCATTTTCTTTACGCAGTTCCTGAAAACGGTCGATGAACTCGATGGCGCGCTTGTAGTTCTCTTCGCCAAAGTGCAACTGATAGAGGGCTCGCGTCGCGGCAAGTTCGAGTGCGTAGCTGATCAGCCCCTGATTCAAGACCTGCTCGTATGCATCAAGGGTCTTTTTCGTATCGTCCATCGTGTAGTAGGCAAATGCGAGCGTGTTCCAGGCTTGCGCCCGTTCGTTGCTATTAAGTCCACGCCGCTTAGCAAGCTTCAACAACAGGACGACCGCATCTTCGATCGTCCCCTTGGGTTCGGGCTTCTTCTCACCCTCTTCGACCTCCACGGAGTCAGGATCGATCATGAGTTGCGCGTCGGAGATTGACTTATAGGTACGTTCAGTCATCGGCGGAATTTTGCGCGCCTTCTTCTTTTTC
>Ga0114999_10000866_pt1 | contig 43925 bp, 37 predicted proteins | sample ArcticOcean_MG_C_3_FD_89820 | JGI IMG/M metagenome (GOLD analysis project Ga0114999, IMG submission 89820) | Marine microbial communities from western Arctic Ocean - ArcticOcean_MG_CB8_126 | ecosystem: Environmental > Aquatic > Marine > Oceanic | place: Arctic Ocean: Canada Basin | collected...
AGGACCGGTTCACCAAAGCGTGAGCATGATGTATAGGACATGCCATAAGTGGCCAGACGTTCCTGCCAGAAATCGAGGGCCGATACAGGTATGGAAAAAGCCGAAGTGACCACCTGTCCTGTCCCTTTTTCTCCGACACGAACCTTATGACCTCGATATGGAAACGTGGTCATAATCGTTCCGGGTGTCCCAACGCGATCACCATAATAGAAATGATAGACACGGTGGTTATCGAAGTTAACGGTTTTTTTGACAAGCCGCAGGCCTAACAGACCGATATAGAAATCCAGATCTTCCTGAGCGCCGTCTACCGTCGCCGTGACATGATGGAGTCCGTGTATGGCATGGAGCATTCAGGACTTCCTCCTTGTACATTGCAATCTATCCTGATGACCTGCCTACGTTCTAATGATCCACTTACGGTCTATCCAATGGCATGATGATAAGCATAATCAAATAGCAGTTCCCACTCACGTTGCTGAATACGCCGGCATAAGGCTTCGATCGGGAGCCGCCCGAGGTGAGCCGCTTCACACAAGTCGATAAATGTAACCGGATCCCATGAAGATTGCGTGGTAAGGAAAGCGACCTCATCAGGCAGATCGTCCGTCCGGGACGCGATAGCAGCGGCTTCATCTTTCAGCATGGGATAAATCGCATGGTCACCGACGCGGCTGAACCAGTATTTGCTGTTGGGATAATCCGGCTCACGGCGATGCAGGATGCCATGCCAGTAACTGCCCGTTTCCGTTTCGATCTCCTGGCATATCGTATGTGATGTATCCAGATAATTGTGAACCATCCATACGGCGGACCGGCAGCTTTCAGCCATGGTTCGATCAGAAATGTGATGCGGGGCGAAGGCCTGTTCCAGGTCCAGCGCCTCCAATTCGGCTTTTGCCGAATGATCCATGACACCTGGGTCGAGCGGCATTAAACGTGTGTTTTTAAGCAGATTTTCAAAAACGGTCCCATAGGGCGCAGGTTCAAAGGTAGACATAATAGATCCTTTCGTGATCAAGATAGATATGCATTATAACGTAAATCGGATGTATTCTTGTTCCCAACCGTCCCCGATCTACGCCAAGCCCTGTCGTTAATTTTTGCAGTATTATTTTACTCGTAATTATAAAAGATAAACAGGACATAGTACACGACAAAAACCAATTTGTCATCTCGTGGGAACGTAGTGAGCGGAGTGACCTGGTTCGAATCAGCTCATAGCTATGTCTCGGTTTGTGGTACACCGCACAAACGTGGGCGGCCATGCTCGGAAACCATTTTCGTCCGGTGGACGGAAATAGAGGCTGTCCATGAAGGGAGTTTTCAATTTTTGTCGTGTACTATGTAATCAGGATTAAGGCAACCCTGGCAAGAGACTGGTGATTAGCAATATTTGCTAGCAACTATTGCCCGTTCTGTTTGTCATTCCTTCATGGCTTACAAGGCCTAATTCATTATAAAAACATAATTTAAAACAAAATATACACAATGGCATCGAGTTTGCGTTGTTTCGGTATTGAATCAGGTCACTGTCACCGTAACCAAGGAGATGTACCATGTCTACTTCGACCTTCACCGATGCGAAACGTATTCAAACGAGCCTGCTCTCTGGCGTTGAAAAGCGTTTCCTGTATTGGTTCGCCGCAAGAATGCCGGAACGGATCAACGCAGACCACCGGACCATACTTGGTTTTGTCGCGCTGCGCATCGTCCGGGCATGGGTATTATCTTTGTCAGTGGAATCCAATCTACCTGCATATTGTGAATGTAGCGCTGGTGATCGACTGGTTTGGAGACAGCATGGATGGTACCCTGGCCCGTTGTCGTGATATGAAACGCCCACGTTACGGATTTTACGTAGATCACATTTGCGATGCGTTCGGGACGGTGTTTATCCTGACGGGGTTGGCCCTTTCAGGCTATTTGTCAACCTGGGTGGCCTGGGCTATTCTTACGGTTTATCTGGTCATGTCAATCAATGTGTATCTGGCTACCTATACCATCGGCACTTTTACCTTGTCATTCGGAAGATTGAGTCCCACGGAGGGACGTGTTCTCCTGGCGTTGTTTAATCTGGTCCTGCTGTATAATCCGGTCCTCCTGGTATATGGGATGTCTTTTCCCGTGTCCGATGTAATTGGCCTGTTGGTGATCCTGGTCCTTTTGGCCATGCTCATACATTCCGTACTTATGAACACCCTTACCCTATACCGTGCAGAACCCTTACGAGGAAACCAGTAACGCGCGACAAGAAATAAGAAGGGAATAAAAAAAGGGCGACATCATGTCGCCCTTTTTTATTCGAATTAATATATCTTTCTATGTAGCTCTTCTATCTGCTATTTCTTAATCGGTGTTCTGACGGCGAGATTGCCGGGTCAGGAGAAAAGCGCCGATTCCATATAAACCAAGTGCCAGTATAGCAGACGAACCCCAATTACTATCCTCATCTTCATCATTATAACGACGGGCTCTACGCCCTTCACGTTCCACGTTACGCCGTGCATCACGCAGTCGATTTCGCTCATCACGCAACCGGTCCTTCTCACGATCCAACCGGGTATGCACCGCCGCATGGACCCGATCTTCAAGGCCATCGAAATCGATATTCCGGTCGATGTCCAGATTCGCCATTACTTTTCGTATTTCGTCTCTGATCTCCGACCGCATTTCACAGGCCATCGCGGTGGTTGTAAAGGCACACATCATGATGCTAACAAGCAAACTACTATAGACGTATCGCATTGGCCCCCCCTGGTCAGTCATCCATGTTGTTACTCATATATACTACAACATGAGACTGACTCGATTTAAGTTTTGTTGCAGCCGGATTAAAAAAAATATGGATGACCTGCCCTTTGCCCTCTCAGGGATGGGGATAGGGCTTACTTTAACAGCGTCATCCTACGCTGGGCGGTATAGCCTGTGCTCGTAGCCATACGGTAGAGATAGACGCCGCTGGCAACCGAACGGCCTGCCCGGTTCTTACCGGCCCAGGTGGCGACATAGCGGCCGGGTTGTTTCTGTTCGTCGACCAGGCGGATGATCTCCTGGCCCAGTACATTGTAAAGGATAAGGGTCACATGGGCCTGTTCTGGAATGTCATAGGCAATTTGTGTACTTGGGTTGAATGGGTTTGGCCTGTTGGTGCTTAGTGAAAATTCTTTTGGTAAAGCCCGGATGGCCACGGTGGTTACACCGGAAATGGTCGGCAGCAGCCGGGCCTGCGCGCTGGCCAACGTAGTCTCATTCAGGGTAACCGTCGCATCTTCAGTCGATTCATCAAGTAATGAGACCGGGACGAGTAGTTCTGTACCCGGGGCTAAGGCCAGAGCACCGCCCTCCGCATTATAGAGCAGCAGGCGGAGGGTACCGTCGGCTATATCGTGCTCGATCTGAATATGTGCATATGAATCGGTCAGGTAGGGGTATACCGACTTCAATCAGAGCCGGGTCGAAGATCAGGTCCGTCTGTAAGCCAGCTACATGGCCTGTTGACGAAAGAGTAATCGGCAGCAAGCCACGGCTGTCCTTGCCTATCTCTACATCGCCAAGTCCGAGCTTAACCGGTTGTATGGCACCGACCAGGGGTTTAACTGTAACGCCGATAATGGTATTGATCTGACCGATGAGGTCGAGAATATTGAGTGTGCCATCCCCGTTGAAATCTGCGATGCTAAATGCTTCTGAACCACCTTCCGGTGTCGGGTTCTGCCCCAGAATGATCTGAACAAGGGCGACCACGTCTGTAATATTAATCACCCCATCCAGCGTAAGATCTCCGATGGCTGCCGCCGTCACCTCAATGGATTGGGTGAACAACAGGCTCGACTTGCCGACGGCATCTATAGCGGCCGCTTGCATCACCCAATCTCCAGAGGCCAGACCGGATAGATTTGCTGTAAAGGTGCCAAGGCCTAGGTCCACATCTGAGGATGGGGTGAAATTGTTGAACGAGCGAATGGTTGAAACCTCATTGTCTTTCTTGAAGAAATAGTCGATACGCGTCACGGGCGGGGGCGGATCATTGGCCACCCCGTTATCCATGAGAAAAGGACGTGTATGGTGCAGGCTCCATGTGCCGGAGGCATCCTGGGTTCGAACATTCAATAGGTGAATGCCGTTTGTAATACCATTCAGGTCGGCTGTAAAGGCGAGAGATAGATCGGCGCCGGGCGTTAGAGAAATGGCGGTTGCATTGCCGAACCCGGGATCTGCATCTATAAAATATTCTGCGCGGATGATGGATTTGGGCTCATCCGTTTCAACCACCTCGTTCAGAAAAGCATGGGCAAAGGGTAGACTCCATTGGCCGCTGGCCTCCTGACTACGTACATAGAGATTATGAAAACCAAAGGCTAACCCATTCAGATCTACAAGGAAGTTTAAAGTTTGATCGGAACCGGTCGCCAGCGTTACGGAAGTCCCATTTCCAAAACCCGGATCGGTATCGATGTAATATTCGGTCCGGGTAATATTCTTGTCAGGATCTGATGGGACGGAGGTTTTAAGAAACGACCGGGCTAAGGGTAGACTCCAATGTCCTCCAGCGTCCTGGGCACGGGTATAAAGCACATGAATGCCTGCGTCTACCCCATTCAGATTTGTCGTAAACGCGATGGTTTGATCCGGTCCGGTCGCGGGTGTTACCGTTGTGCCGTTGCCGAATCCGGGGTCCGTGTCAACATAATACTCGACACGCGTGATATCCGGTACGGGGTCTGCCTGGGCTGGTGTTTTAAGAAAGGTTCGGGCATGGACAAGACTCCATACGCCAGTCGCATCGCGCACACGTACATTCAAGGTATGCAATCCCGTACCAACGCCGTTCAAAGCAACCGCAAAGTTTACTGTAATATCCGGACTGGTGGAGAGGGCAATGGGGGTCGCATTACCGAATCCTGGATCAAGGTCGATGTAATACTCGGCGTGCGTGATATTCTGGGCAGGATTTGTGCCGATAGATGATTTTAAAAAGGGCTGAGATAGAGGTAGGCTCCATACCCCGTTTGCATCATGACTACGAACGTAGAGCAGATGGATCCCGTCATCAAGACCCGTTAAATCGGCCGTGAATCCAACCGTAACATCGGTGCCGGCAGTAATACCTACGCCGGTCCCATTGCCAAAACCCGGATCGGTATCAATGTAATATTCCACACCGGTGATGTTCTGGGCTTGGACCGCGTGGGCCCAGCAGAAAATGACCAGTAGCAGCATACGTTTCATGGTAAATCTCCGTTTTACAATCGATAGATATCGATGATCGACCATGCTGCTAATTACGTGATTTGACTTTCATCTGAACCGGGAGTCCTGAGGTCGTCGATCCCTGGACCGGCGCGTTGAAAAAATAGATAGCCGGTATGGAAGGAATACCAGAGAGGACGTACGGGTCACCGCCGCCATACATGCCTATATCTCCGTTGCCTACCCCGTTGCCCAGTGCGGGAGAGCCGGCTTTCAACTGCCATTGCCCGTCTGAACTCCCTGTACCTTCAAATACCGTGGCGATATCAACACTCGCCTGATTATTACTGCCCAGACCGTCAAACTGAGTCGAATTGGCGATGTTACTATTCGCGGAGTTGTTGGCCCCCGATAGAGTTCCGTCGCGTAGAATATTATCCTGAATCGTTGAATTGTCGACATCCAGTACGCCGAAGAGCACATTGTTGTTTATGATGGCCGTGGCCGAGCCTGGACCGGAAATAATGTTACTGGAGAGCAGACGCGCAATAAAATTGTTGGAGATGATGATGTTCTGATTGTTGCTGCCTAAAGCTATTCCATTGGAGCTCCGAGAGTCGCTCATATAGTTCTGTAAAACAAGCACATTCGTAACACCGGTCCCCATCGTTATGAAAATATCATTAGCATCGAACCGGTTTCGCTTGATCGTTATATCTGAGGTTTGGACGTTTACGTTGGAGGTAATAATAAACCCCGTAATCAATGACTCTTACGAACCGGCATTAAAGGTGAATCCGCCGACCTCGGCCCTGAGTGGTCGGGCCTGTGTATCTGGATTTTCAGTTAAGAAATAGCCGGGGCCGAAAACAAAAAGCTGTTTGCCCAGCGTCAATCGGTTGTAAGGCTGTGAAGAGCCGGAGACATACAGGGTATCCCCACTGGCCGCCGCATCGTGAGCGGCTTGAAGAGATGTGAAGTCTGCCTTATTACCTGCATTCTTATCTACGGTAATAATAGCTGCGTGTGCCGCGCTGGCCAGAATCAATAGGGATAAAGCGACCGATAACGAAAACGATAGATACCTTCGCATGACAGAACTCCTTCAAATAGGTAATTCGGCAATAATCTTAAGAAATGGTTATGGTACGAGGACGTGTTTTCAGGACTTGCACTTCAAACGCACTATCGCTACAGCAAGCCTTGGAGAATACTACTTATTAAAGATACGATAACTTCCAGAGCCTTGTCTGTGACCTGTATCACAATCAAACGAGATATATGATTGAAATTCAAAAAATAAGGATTAACTATCCATCTGTTCAATAGATAACAAGGGCTCGGTCGTTACAGGTTCCCGTTTCTTCAGCACTTCATTCATCGCACCGGTACGGTACCCTTCCAGATCGAGGGTGACATAGGTATATCCGAGGGTTTTGAGGTGGGTTACAATGGCGGTATGGTGGTCAATGATTCTGGGGAGATCCTGAGGCTCTACTTCAATACGTGCCATATTTTTATGGTGGCGGACACGAAACTGTTTGATGTCCAACGTTCGTATGTAAGCTTCCGCCTGGCCTACCTGATTCAGCGCCTCAACGGTGATGTGGTCTCCATAAGGGAACCGGGAGGACAGGCAGGCGAGCGAGGGCTTGTCCGCGGTGGGCAAGCCTAAGTGTTCGGAGAGGGCACGTACGTCGGCCTTCGTGAAGCCGGCTTCTTTGAGTGGACTGCGAACTTGATGCTCCCGGATAGCCACCATACCCGGCCGAAAATCACTGGCATCGTCCACAATGCTGCCTTCACAGATAAAAGCCGCCCCTTCTTGCTGGAATATCTCGTTCATTTTTGTATACAGTTCATTCCGACAATGGTAACAGCGTCGTGGATTGTTCTGCATGTATTCCGCGTTGTGGATTTCCTCTGTGTCGAGATACCGATGCCGGGCACTCATCCACCGGGCCAGGTCGCCCGCTTCGTTTTTTTCGTGTTCAGGCAGGGACTCCGAGACCCCTGTCACGCCAAGGGCTCTTTCGCCCAATACATCAGTCGCCACTTTGAGTAATAAGGTGCTGTCCACACCGGCAGAAAAGGCGACCAGCACATGGGCCATCGCCTGTAGATCAGTCTGAAGCTGCTGGTATTTTTGGTCTAATTATGTGTCATTAACATGATTCATGATAGGCCTGTCTTTATCCTTAGTACCGCAATGTTTTGGCGTTTTTCCAGCGCGCGATATAAATAATGCTGGATCAGGGAAACTCTGTAGGTGAGCGGCCAATATCTAGGATGGCACAATCAAGGATGGCATTGATCCCCAGCGTTTGTGCCCGGGAGATCACCTCCGGACTCGAGGTGCCTGGATTGAAAAACACCTCGGATACGCCTTTTCGCCCAATTTCGTCAAGTATGGTCAGACTCTTCTCCGGCTGCAGATATAAGCAAACACGTCCGATATCATCCTGGATATCCAACAGGGATCGAAACGCCGGTTGCCCTTCGATATGGCTTTCACTCAGGTTTACGGGATAAACTATATATCCCTCAGCCAGATAGGCCCTTACGGCTTTATTACCGAATTTGTGCCGGTCATTTGAAGCACCGACGATAGCCACTGTTTGTTTCGCCATATTATGTATGCTCGATAGGTGCGCTGACGGACCGAATGTTCTCGTCTAATCGACCGGTTGCCAGTCTTCTGTCAGATTATAATAGGCCTGTACGGATTCAAGCAATGCGGGGTGAGGTTGTATACGGTCGCGCTTTGATTTGACCAGCGAATAGGCGTCCTGGAATGTAAAGCCGTGCTCTTCATATAGATAACATAAGACCATCGTCGTGGATCGAGATATGCCTGCCAGGCAATGAACCAGCACTTTTCGCTCCTCGGCAACCGCCCGGAGCCAGCGCAAAGCCATGCGAATGTGTTCATGATTCATGGGGACACAGTCCGCCATCGGCACTTTAAGCTTCAAAATACTCGGTGGTAAAGAATAGCTGGTTTCGATGGTCAGATCAAGGACCGCAGTAATATTACTCTCTTCCAGTGCACTCAGATTAATGGCATCCTCATAGTTGCCGATTGCAATATTATCCAGTATAAAATCCATGTATTAACTCAGAGGTAGATAATTAAATGAAAAACGATAAGTTGGCGTGATTTTTCTTGACAATACCCACGAAAAAGATTCTTCTTACTGACTTATTTTAAAGACCGTCGTATAATACATGGTGACAGGTAGGAATACAAACTATTTTTATATTTCACAATAATGCAGGTGCTGCGATAATGAACGATAGGATGCTCATTTTGTATCCTGCCTCTCGCATCGTGTATTCATTTTGAAAGGAATTCGCCACGTATGAACGGGCAAGAACAAAATCCATCTCAGACGGATACGACTTCGCCATCGTCTGAACCGACCAGACTGTATAGCGGTATCCAGCCCACGGGCGAAATTCATATTGGCAATTATCTGGGAGCCATCAGCAATTGGGTGAAACTGATACCGAAGTATGACTGCATTTATTGTATTGTAGATTATCATGCGATTACTATCGCGTACGATAAGGGTACTATGCTAGATGCCACACTGGATACAGCCATGATTGGGATGGCCTGTGGACTGGACCCGGAACGGTGTACCATTTTTGTTCAGTCCCATGTGATAGAAACACTTGAACTGGCCTGGGTTTTTAACACTGTCACCTCTTTGGGGGCGCTGGAACGGATGACGCAGTTTAAGGATAAATCTGCCCAGCATACCCAGAATATTAATGCCGGTTTGTTTACCTATCCTGTCCTGCAGGCTGCGGATATCCTGGGCGTAAAAGCGGACGGGGTACCCGTCGGGGACGATCAGGCGCAGCATCTGGAGCTCACCCGTGAAATTGCCCGGCGATTTAATCATCTCTATGGTCCCACGTTCCCGGAACCGAAAACGATTTTGAGTCCTTCCCCACGGATTATGGGCCTTGATGGTCAGAATAAAATGAGTAAAAGCCGGGACAACTATATTTCCATGAAAGATGATGGCGAGGTGATGCGTAAGAAACTCAGCACCGCCTATACAGACCCGAACCGGCTTCGGCGCTCTGACCCGGGCAATCCGGATATTTGTAATATCTATACACTGCATCAATCTTTTTCGAGTCAGGATGAGATTGCCACAATCAATACAGAATGTAGAAATGCCGGTATCGGTTGTGTGGATTGCAAGAAAATGCTGGCGAAGAATATGGATGCGGTCATGGTCCCCATACAGGAGAAATTCTACGATCTGGCGAACCGGCCAGATGATGTAAAAGATGCTTTGGCCACAGGCGCTCAACGCGTCAAGACGCTTTCCGAGGATACGATGACGGATGTGCGTAAGAATCTAGGCATTCGATAACGGGGGCCGTGGCAAGAAGTGGAACCAGAGCGCTTATTGCCGCGTTACATATAACTGTAATTTATTCAGTTAAACGGCTTACTGCAAACCAAAGCGTGTATGGCCAGTAGCTGTTGGTTATGGATCGAACCGCTATCTGTACCGAAGCACCGTATCCGTTATATAATGTCTACGCGTTTTTACTCGCTCAGCCCAAGTTCCATGCATGGATATCGACTCAAAAGATTTCTCCCTTCAATCCCGTTCACTTCGCCGGACTGTTGAATTTCGTCGTGCGACAGCGAAATATATTCTCATCGCTTTTGCCATTGCCCTCGGCCTGCATATTGTCGGCTTAACCGCTCTGCTTACCTCCAAGCTGTTTCAGGAAAAATTGACGGAACTGACGCTCTTACCCTATGAGGGCTTACAACCGCCTGTATCTCAACAACCACTGGTGCTACAGGATGTACCGACGCTACTTGATATTCCCGAGCGGGCCCGTACGAAAAAACCGCCCGACGATTCTAATCCAGATGTCTCAGACAAAAACTCCATCGCCCGAAACCGGATTCAAGCGCCCGATTTGCCGGAAGATCTGCCTTTTTCAGAAGGGGATTTCGAGAACAGGAATATGACCGAAGATGAAGAAGCGGCGCAGCATGATCCTATGGGCGGCGCTCGCCCTCTGTCGCCCCGGGCAGGCGGCCTTGAAGATTTCAGGGATGTGAAAGATATACCCATGTGGTCCAGTGAGCTGATTCTTCGGCCTGAATTTCGGGGCGAGGGAGGAAAGAATGGGGAAGGGGAAGGGGATAAATTCAGCGAAGGATTGGCTGATGTTTCCCGTCACCTGACAGGGCCGGAGGAGCCGGTATTTATTCCTCGAGATGATCTGAATGCGCTGGCGCAACAGGAAAGTAATGACCGTGGATACAAGAGACACAGCAGGTTCGGTTTGGGCCTCGGTAATAACGCGCCCAGGCTACCGCGATTCAAAAATAATCGTTCTGTCAGTAAAGATTATGGTGATTTTTCCCTCAGCACATACGCCTGGGATTATGCCCCTTATATGTTTATGCTACGCGAACGGGTCCGACGGCGGTGGTTTGCTCCTGAGGCTTTTAACCTTGGTCTTGTAAGCGGCCGTGTGATTGTTACTTTCAAGATCATGCCGAATGGTAACCTGCGTGATCTGGAGGTTATGTCCTACCGCGATAATGACGTGCCCTACCAATCCCTGGTTAACGCGAGTGTCAATGCCATTGAGTCCTCCAACCCTTTTCCCCCGTTACCGGCCGACTTTCTTGATCCCTATCTGGAAATTACCGGCACCTTCTATTATCAGATCCTTGGATTTGAGTAGGCATTTTCTGATTGAGGGAATCACCCATCTACACATACCCTATTCCGCTTTAACTTACCCTGCCGCACAAGGCTCATCATTTGATCTCCCTGTTTCTGGGACAAGCTCTTCATCACAGGACGTATGTTCTGGAACAGCTATCAATTTTTCACCTGTAGTGACCCGTTTACCTGATCTGTCAGATACCATCAGAATCACACCGAGAATAATGCCCGTGGCTGCCAGGATGATTTGTATGGTCAAGACTTCTCCACCGATCAGCCAGCCCAGGATGATCGCGACCACCGGATTGACATAGGCGTGTGTAGCTACATGGGCTGGTGATGCGACACTCATTAGCCAAACATACACGGTAAAAACGAGTAAAGAACCGATGCTGGTCAGATAGGCGAATGCAAGTAAAGAGGTCCATGATATCTGAGCGGGACTGAATTGAGGCCATTCGCCTGCTATACCGCCTGCGATAAGCAGCCAGATGCCGCCGGTTAACATAATCATCGCCGTAAATTGCATCTGGGATGCAGGCTGTGAGGCATGCCGTGAATACAAAGAGCCGACAACCCATCCTATGGTAGAGAGCAGCAGAACTCCCAGATGCAGGAAACTGACTTGGCCGCTGTCCATATTTCCCGGGCCGATCAGCATACTCATACTGATGAGGCCGATCATCAGGCCAAGCCAGACCCGCCATCCAGGACGGACGGCGTCACCCCAAAGCCAGCTAATAAGCAACATCCAGGCGGGATTCGTCGCGATCAACAAAGCGGTCAATCCGGAAGGCACCCACTGCGCCACCCAGGCCACCGCCCCCATACCAATCAACATCATCAAGGCCCCGGCGATAGACGCCGTACCCCAGTAACGGAACGACGGACGGGCACCATCACGCCACCAGGCCCACAGGTACAGGACCAGTCCAGCGATAAGAAAACGGGCACCCGACATGGAAAACGGGGGTAAGGTATGGACGGCATAGCGTATCGCCAGATACGTCGATCCCCAGATGAGGAAAATCACCGAAAATCCGGCAACGAGTTTCCATTTGGCAGGTGGAGACAAGCTGGTCGTATTCATGATTCTCCAGGAAAGGGTAGTGAAGTCGACTCTTTAACCGTATTCAGAACCACCGTGGTGCGCGTAGATTGGATCAGGTTCGTTTGACCCAGATGATCTTTCAAAGTTTTCCATAAAGACTCCGAATCCGCCGCACGCATCTTCATCAGGTAGCAATCTTCACCGGCAATATTATGTATTTCCTGGACGCCGGGAATGTCGGCCAGAACCTCAGCCGCTTCTATAGATCCCCAGTATTCTTTTGTCTGGACAAATACAAAAGCCACCAAATCCAGGTCCATCGCCTTCGGGTCAATCCGGGTTTCATATCCCTGAATAATCCCTCGTGCCTCCAGTTTACGTATCCGTTCCAGAATGCCGGATGGCGCCATGCCGACCTGGCGGGCAATGTCCGAATTGGATATGCGGGCATTGTTCTGCATTAGGGATAATATCTTTCGATCTATTTCGTCAATCATTCTGTATAACTCCTTTGTAAAAGAATATTATTCTGAAATATCATGTTTGTAAAGAATAAAATTCTAATGCTGAGTAGGAATAAGAAGTAAAAAAACGGGTATTGAGATGCACAAGCCAAAGGGATGGTCCTGTAAGATCTTACTGGGGTGTGAAGACAGAAGTAGGACGTAAGAGTGGTCGAGTCTCGATGGGGCACCGAGGACCAGTTCACGTTATATTTCGGTTACATGAAGAGAAATGGCTAACCCCAAGGCAAGGGAGGCGATGCCACCAGCGGTGGAAAGTTTGAGACGTCGGGTAAAATACGAAGGGCGATCTGGATCATCCCGTGTAGGTTCAGATATGGATTGACCAGTCGCGATAGCCGGTAAACACACGACCGTAATGATAAAAAGAAGCGTAGGAAAGAAAATAAGTCTTAAAAAAAATGGACCTGATACATCCGGCCTGCCTGTCTGTTTTGAGATGGTTTGTTCTCTTTGTTGGACGAAAGATAACCTCCTTTCCTGAAATCTGGCTGAACTCATGGTATGTGGGGCCAGCAGGCTGTATGATATCTTATGCTCTGGTAACGGCAATGGTTTGCCGGCCTTGTACCAGGATCTCATAGTTGTCCTGTTCTAATAAAGGAATAAGCAATCGGGCTTTGCCCCCCCCTGCGATATCGGTATCATCAATGGATACAATATTTTCTTTGCTCAATTTTGCTTTTGCCTTCTGATAAGCCAGGACATGGTTCTCTGCGTAATTACTCCCTGGTTTTACATCCCAGGCATCGAGGAATAGAAGATCAATTGAATCGTTATAATGTTCCAGAAATGTAAGGGCATCTGTTTGAACCATTTTAACGTTCTTGAACTTCCGGCAGCTCCATCTTGCGCGCATGACCGCTGACCAACTGATATCTACAGAAATCACTTCCGCACCCGATGCGCCCCAGAGATAGGTCGAGTGACCATCTGTGCAGCATTTGGGTCGAATTTCGTCGATAGGGTGCCTGAGAAGCTTACGCATGCAACCCAATTCAACGATTCTTTTACCGCCCATCGCTTTCAAAAGTTCGAGGGTGGCCTCGATATATTTCTTGGGCTTCCCTCTTTCATTGAAGGTGACTTCAGAGGGTAAAATAACCTCTTCGTATACTTTTTCGTCCAGATTGAGTTTGGAAATTTTACTTTTTATTTCTTCTAGGTTATCCATATGTACACCGTATTATACCTTTTTAATGACCTGAAACCCCCAACGCATTTTTTATCCTGCCTTTAAACTGTACGACAAGGTGTTTTTCTTCGGGTTCTAACTCCTTCACAAAATAAATAGACACATAGACGATCAGGATGACCATGAGAGCCAGGCCTTTGGCCCATATGGATTGTAAGTCAAATGAGATGTTGATGAAATGACAAAGCATAGCCGCACACGTCGCCGGAATGAAAGGCCACATAGACAAAAGGCTGATGGGCATCAATTGAAGCACCCGGTAGCCGAAATAGATCCGGATAATAATACCGACCCCATACGAAGAGAGCGTACCGACAGCTGCTCCTGCCATGCCGTACTCCGGGATGAGCAGATAGGTAACTATTATATTTACGAGTAAGATGATAAGGCCGATAACGGTATTTAATAACGTTTTTCCTGTCATGATTAATACAGATTCTGCCCCGCTGAAAATGCAGATCAGGCCATAAGCCAGTGTAAGAATAATCAGCGGATTGATAATCGAAGTAGAATGAACATTAAGCAAGGAGAGCACATAGGTAGGAAACATGACCAGGATGACTACCGGTAAGAGATTCCCGAGGCCTAACCAGCGTGTGATCAGGATGTAATGCCGTTGCAGGCGTTCTTGCTGCTTTTGATAAAATAAGCCGGACACAATAGACGAGAAAACAGGTTCCAGGCCTTGCCGTATGGCTTTAAACACAGCCATGATTTCGAGTGCAAAACCGTACAGTCCGGCTGAAGCCGCGTTCATCAACGACCCGACCAGAATGATATCTATCCGGGCGACAAGCAGGCTAAGGGCGTCCATCACGGCCACAGGATAAATATACCGAAAGGTATCCCGCTTGATATCCTTTTCCAAAGGTGCAGGGATCCAGCCCAAATAGCTATATTTACGGAGTACGGTGAAAAAAGCGGCCACCGCCACGATGATACTTGCGGTCAGATGGGTGAATATAAGACTGAAGACCCCCCATCCAAAAGGAATACATATCGCCGCACCGGTTAATAAGAGGATCGGCTCAAGGCCCTGGCGAACAAGGACCTCGTAATGCATGATGCGTAGTCCTTTGGTGGCCGCGATACATACTTGCCCGAACACAATAAACGGGATGGTGAGTGTCAGATACCATAATGGGTCGACTAAATCCACTTCATTGAAAATGGTCATAGCAATCCACGGGCTAATGAAGAGCACGATGGCTGTGACAAACAGGCTTAATAAGAACGCGACGCCGATGTTAAAATAAATAATACTGAAAATACGTTGATTGGTTGCGGGAGATTGGTCGGTATGAAATCGGGCGATGTCCCGAATCATATTCTTATCGAATCCCCACATACCGAATTTAGAGGTTATATCGACAATACTCCAGGACAGCAGGTAAAGACCGAGGGTTGTTTCGCCATAATAGGTAATAACGACATACAGGAAAATGACTTTGCTAAGCTTAGCCGTCAACCCCAGTAAGTTCCACAACGCCCCTCGAGCGATGTCCCTCACTTCTACATGGTTGCTAGCAGGATTAGAAGTCATACTACACTTGGTGTCTTATAGAGGGGCAGGCAACAAAGAGGCGCTCGTGAACCTTCGGGCGGAATACGGTATTTTTTAAGTTAATTATATCAGATGGGGGAAGCAACTCAAATCGAGAGAAGGTTTCGGCGGGGTGCATTGACCGCAGTCCTTATTCGCAGAGGTAGTGATATAGGTCAAGATAGCTCCTGGCAGAGGCCTCCCAGGTAAATGAGGCGGCCTTCCGAAGTCCATCTTGAATAAGACGGTCTCGAATGTTTTTATCATCAATGATCGTCTGCATGCCCTGAAATAATTCATCTACATTATGTGGGTTTTTTATCATCCACGCGGCCCCACCGGCCACCTCGGTGAGCGCCGAAATATCCGAAGCAATGACGGGGCATCCCAGCGCAAACGCTTCGATGACTGGCAAACCGAAACCTTCCCAGAATGAGGGAAAACTGAGCAGAAGGGCATGTGTCATCAACCATGCCAGTTCGGCATCCGAAACCATGCCGGTAAAGTCAACATCGTCTTCAAGGCCAAGCTTTTGAACCAGCATATGTAATTTGGGCAGGGCATCAATACGGCCCACCATCAGTAGCCGTATATCCTCATAACCCGGCCTACCTATTAAATGCGCGAACGCCCGAATCGTGCCTTCCGGATTTTTACTGGCGCGTCCACTACCAATGCTCAATATGAATCGAGATTCGGTATATCGGGTGATTTCCGGCCGAACTGGCCCGATACGCAGCGCCTCAGTATCAACCCCAAGATGAGCGACGGAGACCGGGGTCGTCGTGTGCGGATACAACGCAAATAAATCCTTTTTGGTCTGGTGTGAAATACAAACCACCTGGTCCGCGATTTTGATTGAATAGGCGTGCATAGGCTTTCCATGAAGGCTGCTCAACCAACCTCGCAGCGCTGTTTTTCCGGCGATCGCCGGTCGCTGTATCCAGTTGAAATCCGGCACAGTAACCACCGTTTTTATGTTCTTCGGCATATCCAATGGCAAAAATGAGTGAAGAGAATGATAGACGGTCGGACGGTAACGGGCTATGACGCGACCGAACCGGAAATAATTGCGTATCGACGCGATGTCATATGGCAGATAAATCGCCCGAAAGCGGGGACTGGACACAATCGGCGCTTCGAGGTCCGTGCGTTGGATCAATAAGTATTCATGCTGGTCGTCTAACGCCGCAATATGACGAATAAGATTCAGGGCTACCCGTCCGAGTCCGGTGGTCTGGCCCTGGCGTACATTACGTGCATCTATGGCAATAAGTCCCACGTGAACCGTGTCTTTCCGTTGTCTGTTGCTAGGATGGCCTCAAATCTTCAAAGAAAGCCGTAACGTCTGCCGGGGTGTTTTCATTGAACGGGCCGTTATATATAAAGGCAGAGGTACCCGCGTCAAGAGAAACCAGTGGAATGACATAATATCCGGTCCCCGGTGATCGCTCGAAGACAACAGTATAAAGCCTGCCCGTGGTTCTGGGCATTCCGCGAACGATATACCCTTTGTCGAGGGTGTCACTGCTTCCAAAACATGGAGACCCGCCAGAGGATCTCCTTTAGCTTGAACCCACCAGGCGGTTCTCCCCTGTAGGAACTTTTTAGGGGAGTGGCAGGGAAAAGGTACTGGCTGTCATCCTGGTGTTTTATCCTTCAGTAATTGGATATAAATGTCGAGATAGGCCTGCGCTGCCTTGTCCCAGGAAAAGGCGGCAGCTCTCTCCAGACCTGCCTGGCGCAATCGTTCTCGTGTGGATGGTTCATGAATAATGGTGTGCATCGCCCGACTGATTTCATCAATATCATGGGGATCTTTAATCATCAGGGCGGCGTGGCCTGATATTTCTTTCAAGGCCCCCATGTCTGTGGCAATAACCGGACACCCAAAGGCGAACGCTTCGATAACCGGGAGACCGAAGCCCTCCCAGAAGGAAGGGAAACTCAAGAGTAATGCCTGTTGCATTAAAAAAGCCAACTCCGCATCCGAGACCATTCCGACAAAGTCCAGGTCGCCCTCGATACCCGCTTTCCGGGCACGGAATTTCATGTGGCTTTTCCGGTCTCCCCGGCCGACCATAATCAATTTGATATCTTGCGTAGATGAGTCTTTTTTCAATTTTGCAAACGCATCCAACGTCCCTTCCGGATTTTTATAGGGCCGTCCATTGCCTACACACAACATGAATCGTTTGCCCTGATATTGCTTGATTTCGGGGCGGACTTCACCCGTGCTTAATCCAACCGCATCTACGCCATGATGGATGACCGTAACTGGCGCACGGGTCTCCGGGAAGAGGTGTAACAGATCATCCCGGGTTTGCCCCGTGATGCAAACAATATGATCCGCGATCCGCGTAGCATGGGCATGCATGGGGCTACCATAACAATAATTCACCACGCCTTTCCAGGCAGCCGAAGCGGCCAGGGAGGGGCGCTGTATCCAGTTGAAATCGTGTATGGTAACTATAGTTTTAACCTGATCAGGTATGTTCAGAGGAAAGAAGGAGTACAGAGAATGATAAACCGTCGGCCTGTTCTGCTTCAGAATGTCGGAAAAAAAGATGGTGTTCTGTAAAGAGGCTATGTCGTATGGCACGTATACAGGTCGAAATCTCGGATCGGAGACGACAGGGGTTTCCATTTCGCTGCGTTGAATGAGTAGATACTCATGATCGACATCAATCTGTGCCAGACTGCGGATCATATTTTTTGCGACCCGACCGAGTCCGGTTTCTATTTTTCGAATGCTGCGTGCGTCTAAGGCAATGAGGCTCATTTTAATTTACTCTACAGTCCTGGCATTATAAATATGGGCTTCTAACAGGGCAAGAAGCCCCGTGTTCATTGATCTGTCAATCATAATATGGCTGTCTATCCGATGTGCATTCAACAAAGATACCCGGTCGAAGGCTTTTTCGAAATCCAGCAGGAGAGATATCTATCCAGCCTGGCCGGACAGGACGAGATTCTCGGGCAGCCGGTGTACGTTTTCGCTAAAGAAAGACGACTGAATCGTAAATAGCACCGGGATGCCATCTGTTGAGGTGAATGTGCCGATTGTCTGCATAGAATGGCCATTAAATGGCTCTGTTCTTTTCAAACCCTATCATCGCGTATATTCAAATCATAGCGCTTGGGTGCAGCAAGCATTCCTCCCTTTCTACCGAAATAGGCAAGATTCACCGCGTGCTTATCACCATGCATCGCCTTGTGGGTGACATCGACCCTATTAAGGGTCTGGGCAAAAACAACTGGCCGGTTTTAGTTGCTGCGATCCCGCCATCCCTGCGTTGCCCTGCATTGACGAATCCAAGATTTATCTGATTCGAGCGCCTTCGCCCGACGGCATCTCGCTAACTTAAAATCAGACTACTTATTTTTGCACCGGCCCTAAGGTTATCTTCAATGATGGAAATACCCATAGAAGAACGGGCCTGAATTCTATTCCAGGGATAAATAATGCTTGCTGTTTGGTAAAATATAACAGAATTTCAAGTCTGTTCCATGGGGTTTTTTGACAGAAAATCTATCGAAAACCGATGCACGTCGTGCATTATTTTCGTATCCAGTCTCTTGCCTATAGCATCCTGAAGGAGTTTACATGGCCGTTCATCCCACCCTGCTCGATATCATCCGGGCTCGCAAGCTTATAAATACGTACCTCCAACCGACACCGATGTTCCGATCACCCGGATTCAGCGATTTACTCGGGGTGGACCTGTTTATTAAACACGAAAATTTCCAGCCGATCCGATCTTTTAAAATTCGAGGTGGATTATATTCGGTCTCATTACTTGATGAGACCCAGAAATCTCGCGGGGTGGTTACGGCCTCCACCGGTAACCATGGTCAGGGCATAGCCTATGCCGCCAGCGCAATGGGCGTAACGGCCCAGGTCGTCGTACCACATGGGACCCCTAAAGTTAAAAGCGAGGCCATCCGTCATCGTGGGGCGGAATTGATCATACATGGTCACACTATTGCGGACGGTTTTGAAAAAGCGAAAGAAATTTCCGAAGTCACCGGGATGGTGTATATTGAAGACGGCGAGGATTTCGGTTTAATGGCGGGTGCCGGGACGGTCGGTCTGGAGATGATCGAGGCCCTACCGGAGATGGATATCCTGGTCTTGCCCGTTGGTGGTGGGAATCTGATTGCAGGGGCCGGTGTGGCGGTTAAGCACATGAATCCGAGTATTCGGTTGATCGGTGTTCAGGCCGAGAATGCCCCTGCCGTGTACCACTCCTGGCAAAAGGGTACGCTCATCGCCACGGAAACCTGTGACACCTTTGCGGGTGGCCTGGCGACCACCTACCCCGGCGAACTGGCCTTCGATGTGCTCAAAGACAAAGTAGACGAGATGTGCCTGGTCACCGAAGCGGAGATGCAGCAGGCGATCCCTGTTATTCTGGAACAGACCGGTTTTATTGCCGAAGGGGCTGCGGCCGCCGGTTTTGCCCTTTGTATGAAACAGGCTGATCAGTGGAAAGGACTACGAGTCGGTGTCCTTTTTTCTGGCGGTAATCTCGAGATGGAACGGATAAAATCAGTTATGAGTCAAGCGTGAAGCGTAAAAGCGTTTTCTATTTCTCCACGCTTCATGCTTACCTCTTCACTAAAAGGATGTCTTTTGCTTCATATTTTCATCGATGCCGATGCCTGTCCGGTAAAAGACGAAGTTTATCGGGTCGCGAAGCGGTATGGTCTTAAAGTCACGCTGGTGTCCAATATGTGGATGCGAATTCCGCGGGAGAACTGGCTGGACCTGGTGGTAGTCGATAACGAGCCTGATGCGGCGGATGACTGGATTGTAGACCATGTGAACGCGGGGGATATCGTCATTGCTGATGACATCCCCTTTGCAGACCGTTGCCTGAAGAAAGACGCCATAGTCATTGCACCTAAAGGTCGCGTATTTACCAGCCATACCATCGGCGACGCCCTTGCGACGCGCGACCTTATGGCCCATCTTCGTGAGACCGGGGTTATTGCGGGTGGCGGTCCTCCACCCATGGCGAAAAAGGACCGCTCTCTTTTCCTGCAACGCCTGGATGAAGCCATTCAGACCGTTCGACGACAAAAATAAACATACCGGTTGATCAGCCTGGAAATGCTTATCCTCCGTAGCTTGTTGCTGCGGTTGATCAGCATTGTTATTTTGTCCGGTTTATTTTTTTTCGTTTAGCTGGCGGTCTGTCCTCCTGATAGGACCCACTGCGGTCGTCCGAGTAAGCCGGCGGTTTTTTCTTTGCGGTCTTGTTAAATCCAAATTCGCCTGGTTTAAGCGGCTTTCGATCTTTTCGTCGGTGTATGCCGCTGCTCGACGGTGTTTTGTATTCCTTTCGGATGGGACGTTTCGCCGATTTTGGTGAGGTCTCAGAACCGCCGGTATGCCGCCCGGGTTTATCGGTTTCCTGTTTCGCCTGTCCGTCATCCATTTCTACGAGCACATTTCTCTTGTTGTATTCTATCCCTGCAAATCCGGCCAGGACGTCAGTGGTATATTTCTGGTCAACTTCAAACCAGGAAGACGAATTCATCAGTTCTATTTTACCGATATCCATGTGTCGGTTATGCGAACATCGATTGATAAGACCGATCAGGTCTCGCGGTGTGAGGCTGTCTTTATATCCAAGGTTGATCTGAAACCGGCTATACCCTGCTTCGGCGCCCCGTCTTCCTTCCTTGCGTGGTGGCCTCTCTTCAGCGTCGCGCGGATTTTCCTTACGTTGGAGCCTTTCAGCACCTCGCCTTCCTTCTTTGCGCGAAGAACTTTCTCGTTCAGGGCGCGAGCGGGGGCGCCGTTCTTCGTCCGGCGCATTCAGATCTTTGGCGTCTTTATAATAATCCAGCAGCCTATTGAATTCGAGAGATACAAAATGCTTGATCAGTTCTTCCCGGCTCAACCATTCCAACTTCTCGGAAACGGCCGGTAGAAATTTGTCGATCTCCTTGTGGTCTACCTCAATTTTCTGCATCTTGTCGACCAGATTGAGCAGCTGTTTTTCACAGATACCTTTACCGGTAGGCACCATTTTCTGTTCGAACTTTCTCCGCAAGCGGGACTCGATCATTCGAATCTTATGTTTTTCTCTCAGGTTAACGATCGCGATAGATACGCCGCGTTGGCCTGCACGACCGGTCCGGCCGCTTCGATGGATATAAAGATCGACTTCATCGGGCAGGTTGTAATTGATAATATGAGTAATATCTTTAACATCAAGACCACGGGCCGCTACGTCGGTAGCGACAAGGATCTGCAGGTTTTTTATCCGGAATTTATGCATGATTGTTTCGCGTTGCGGCTGAGACAATTCACCATGGAGCGCATCGGCGATATAGCCATCCTGAATGAGCTTGGCCGCCACATCTTTGGTTTCCACACGGGTCCGGCAGAAAATTATGCCGTAGATATCCGGATGATAATCGACGATGCGTTTTAAAGCGAGGTACCGGTCGTGGGAACGTACCGCGTAGGCCACATGATCTACTGCTTCAACCCCTGCGTTTCGTGTGCCGACGGTGACTTCATGGGGATCTTCCATGTAGTTTTTTGCGATCGTCTGTACAGCTCTCGGCATCGTCGCAGAAAATAAGAGGGTGACTTTGGAGTCCGGCGTCTGATTGAGGATCGCATCCAGATCTTCTTTAAAGCCCATATTGAGCATCTCATCCGCCTCATCCAGCACGGCAAATCGGAGGTTGGACAGATCAATCCTGCGCTGTTTATTCAACAGGTCATTCATTCTACCCGGTGTGGCCACAATAATATGAGCGCCTTTTGCCACGGCTTTTATTTGCCGGGCCATATCAGAGCCACCATACACAGAAACGATATTTAACCCGGACATATATTTCGCAAAATTTCTCATCTCGCCCGATATCTGTAAACAGAGTTCTCGTGTCGGCGAAAGGATCAGCGCCTGGGTTTTGGCCATTTTTGTATTGATTTTCTGTAGAATAGGCAATCCGAAGGCGGCGGTTTTTCCGGTCCCCGTTTGGGCCAGCCCCACCAGATCCTTCGGTGTCTTTAACAAGAAAGGGACCACGCCCTCTTGAATGGGGGTAGGGTTATCAAATCCCATTTCAGTGATACTTTTTAAAAGAGCCGGTGCAAGGCCCATTTCTTCAAACGAATTCATCAGATATCCTTTGGTGAAAGAACAGTATTTGGCAGGTGGCGGGGTGTATTCGGGCAAAGGCAGGTGGTCTAAACCCGCCTCTTGCTATTCGGTTACCCTGTTTTCTCTATCCCGTATGTCATAAGTCCGCGTACAAACACGCAATTTCGGTAGCAAAGTCAAGCAAAAAATGTATTGTTAACTGTTGTATTACATTGGTTAATGCAGCAGATGGGGTGTCGTGCAGGCAGCCGGGCTATCATCTGCGACAAGCATATCTGGAAGCATCGGATGAAAAGCTCTGATCATCAATACTTGTGAGGAGGATGTAAGGATGGTACTGAAAGCACTCGCCCACCGTGGTGGCCTTGCACAACACCTCTATCCGGACCAGACCTTATTCCATCGCATGGGGGGCCAGCCGATTGTTGGCCGGGTCATCGAAGGATTATATGACCGGATTGAAAAAGATCCATCGTTACGGCCCATGTTTACCAGGACGCTGGCGAATGAGCAAGCTAAGCAGAAGGCCTTTTTTGAAGAATGGATGGGCGGTACGCCCGGCTATACCCACCATCATGCGTATGGGGGGCTTAAAGGCCGCCACCGGCATATCCATATTACCCGCGCAGCTGCCGACCGTTGGCTGAGTCATATGACAGAGGCCTTGCAGGAGGCTGTTGATGATGCCTTGCTTATTGATGAGGTGCTTGAAGCTTTGACCCCTATGGCCTACGGCCTGATTAACGAGGACCAACCGGTGGCGCATCCGAAGGACCTACGCTGTCACCGGGAAAACCGGTGGCGTCGTCCGCTCGACCTGGCGGCCAAAGGGCGTCGGAAAGAATTGCAACAGTGTATTGAAGCTGATCCTCACATCCTGAAAGACCGAACGCAAGCCGCGAGACTCATGCATGAAGCTGCTTTACGCGGACATATTGATGTGGCTGAATACCTGCTGGCCCATGGGGGGGATGTCAATCTCCCTGCGGCGGCGTCCATGGCCCCTCTGATGATGACCCCGTTATGTGCGGCCCATTGGAAAAAGCGACAGGGAATGGCGGATTTTCTCATGGAGCAGTGGGCCATAAAAGATATCTTCAGCGCCTGTTTCCTGGGCGACTTAGACGCTGTCTCGAATGAGGTGGCGGCAGAGAAAACACGCGCCAACGCCCAAGATCCTGCTTGTGATGTCCTCCCGATAACGCCGCTACACCACGCCGTTTTTGGAGGACACCTGTCCCTCGTAGAATATCTTTTTTCCCAGGGGGCGGAAGTAGGTACGAACAGTACCCCCATGGTAAGACATGCCGCTGACCATGGCCAGGATGCGTTGGTCCGCTTACTACTTACCCACGGAGCGGATGCGACCCGGATTGGACCGGGCCGTTGGGTGATGTATGCCGAAATTGCCGAACACTTACTGGCTCATGGGGCGGATGTCAACTATCCGTCCGGCCATTGGATCTGGGTGTCCTGCACGGGCAACAACAGCCAGCGTGATAATCCAGAATATGTTCAGGCCTTACTACATTCGGGGGCCGACTTGAATACTCGGTTAAGGGGCGCACAGCCATTGCACTATGCCGCCAAAGCGGGGCATACGGGGACATTAGCGGTTTTATTAAAAAGCAAGGCTCCGGTCAATGTTCCCAATAGTGACGGAGAGACGCCATTGTTCTACGTTTTTAAAGCGGGTAAACGAGCAGATGTAGGCACCGCCTTCCAACTTTTGCTGGAAGGCGGTGCGGATGTACATCATGAGGATAAACAGGGCCGGACACCGTGGCAAATGGCTCAACGCCTGGTACGTCCGGAAAAAGAGGAAATTATCAAACTGTTCGAGCAGTATAGGTAAAGTGGTAAATTGGGAGGTGTCGTGCGCGCACTGCGCGTACATGCCGTATTTTAATTCCCAACGCCCCAACATCTATTTTTTGTACGCGTCGCCCCAGAGCTCTTCCAGGCGATTGTCTCGACCGCAACTGTACCGGTAGTATTTATATCGAACCGGATTTTTCATGTAATAATCCTGATGGTATTCCTCTGCGGGGTAGAAGGTTGACGCGGCTGTAATTTCGGTCACCACCTGATTGAAGCGTCCGGAGTCGATCAATTTTTGCTTGTGCGCCTCGGCTAAGGCCTTCTCTTCTTCGTCATGATAAAAAATGCCAGTACGGTATTGATTTCCGCCATCACAGAATTGACGATCCTTAACCGTTGGGTCGATATTAACCCAGAAAATATCCAGCAGTTCCTGATAGGTGACTTTTTTGGGATCGTACAGGACTTCCAGGGCTTCCGTATGTCCGGTATATCCTGCGGAGACCTGCTGATACGTCGGGTTATCCACATCACCGCCGATATAGCCGGATGTCGTAGAAATGACCCCATCTAATTTATCGTACGGCGGCTCCATGCACCAGAAACACCCCCCTGCAAATATAGCGCTGGCATAGCCGTTATCCATAGACTGGGAGGATGCCGTTTGACCTACTTCTTTGTCCATCAGGCTATAAGCGCTGAAGGTGACCAGCCCGACTCCTATGAGGATACCCAGGATTAAAAATGGTTTGTGAGACATGATTTCCTCCTCCGATGAAAATAATGATAGGCCTGTGTCTATAATCCTGGGTCTGTAATTTGGTCAACGCCAATACATTCTGATAATGAACCAGACTTCTACAGAGTTCCACTTTTCAGGATCGGTCCGTCTTTACCTCTTGACGGTTAATATGCCCCTTCCGCCCTTTGCTGCTATCCAAACAAATCTGTCTGAGGTGAGGCCTCGATCTGTTTTTTCGGTTGCTTCGGTTGCTTTGTCGGTTTCTCGTATTGTTTAAGCTGTTCTTCTATATCAGACAGAAAAGGGGATGGATACGTCTGGTAGACGTTCCCGAACAGCATCCTGCGTTTGGCCCGGACAAAATACAACTGCTCTCTGGCACGGGTCATGCCCACATAAAACAATCGGCGTTCTTCCTCTTTATCCGATGCCATCCCCGGCAATTGCAGGGGGATCAGATCATGTTCACAGCCTACAATGAACACCACAGGAAATTCCAACCCTTTGGCTGCATGGAGGGTCATGAGCATGACCCGCTCCGATTCGCCGCCGTAGGAATCATAATCCCGGGTGAGGAGTAATTTATCGAGAAGAACGAGAAGGTCTGTTTCCAATCTGGCGCAGCGGATCAGTTTCTGTAAATGATCTTCCGCTTTAGGAAACCGCAACTTCAGGCCAGCCCAGATGGTTGTATCCATGATCCGGTTGAGAATAAGGAGGGCGTCTTTTTGTCGTAACCCGGTGGTCAGTTGTTCTATATCACCGAGCATGTTGTTGAGGCCGCTACGAGACCGTTCCATAAGCAGCCGCGGCTCGTCAAGTAGAGGACGAATATGTTCTGTGGAGACTTGCGTGCGCTGTTTCCAGATCTGTTCAATCTGCTCTGCTGTTCGGTCGCCCAGGCCATCTACGGTAGAGGACAGCAACCGAATCGCGGCTCCGGTCGTCACGGCCATACCATAACTCAGTCGTAACATCGTGACGATCTCCTGAACTGCTGGTCGGTCGATGAGGGGCGTATCCCCGGCAATTTGATAGGGGATGCCACTGCGTTCCAACGCCTCTTCTAACGCGACATGCTGACTGTTCATACGATATAAAACGGCCACATCACCGAAGGATCGTTCGGTCTCCGGATCTGCATCCACACGCCCTGAATCGCGAGAGAATAAACTGGTGCCGCCGACCAGTCGCTCAATCTGATGGACGACATACTCCGCTTCTGCTTTGTCGGTGGCCGCTTCATGGATCGTTAGATGGCCCTGTACATACATGGTTGCTATCAGAGCGGGCACCTGCATAGTTTCGGATGCGCCTATGATTTGAGAAGAGGCGGTCAGGATGGCAGGGGCCGACCGGTAGTTTTTCGACAGATACATCGTCCGGGCATTGGGGAAATCATCTGAAAAAGTATGGAAAAATTTTGACTCCGCCCCCCGAAAACCATAGATCGCCTGATTGGGATCTCCAATGGCGGTCATCTGCACGCCGTCTTCTACAAGGGCTTTGAGCAGCGCATGTTGTGCCGGATTTATATCCTGGTATTCATCGACAAAGAGATATCGAAATCGGTTATGAACCTCTGTCCTGAACCGGTCGCTGGCCCGCAATAGCTTGAGGGTTTCCAGAATCACATCATCAAAATCCAGCAATCCATGTAGACGTAAAAATCGAGTATAAGCCGCCACGGTTTCCGGCATTTCATCCGTACGTCCCTTGGCCTTCCACTGAGAAATCTCTTCCAATCGTTTCTGGCGCTGCGCGTTGGTGTCATCTGGCCATAATGTACGCATCAGCCGGTTAAGATCATCGGGCGTTGCCAGGGTGAAATTCAGAGGAACCCCTGCATGCCGTGCCCAATCACGCAACATAGAGAGGCAGACACTATGGAAGGTGCCCACCATGATCTCTTTGGCCTGGTCGGACAGGAGACTGAACAACCGGGTTTGCATTTCCTCTGCGGCCTTGTTGGTAAATGTCACGGCGAGTATGCTCGTCTGTGGGGTGACATATTTGGTGAGGTACGTGATCCGATGGGTCAGGGTATGTGTTTTACCGGTGCCCGGGCCTGCGACAATAAGAAGGTGCCCATCAAGATACCCAACGGCCTGCTGCTGGGCCTGATTAAGCGGTAAATCACGCAGGACGTCCGGCAAGGCCGGTACGGCAGGTTCAGCAATTTCAGATACATCACTGTCCGTCGCCTGCGATTCGACAACCGGGGGATCGAAGGTAGATATTTTCGTATCCGTTGGCTCAGGAGATTCGGGGCGTGGTTCTGTTACAATAGCAGGCTGAGTTTCTGTTTTCTGGGAAAGGGCATCAGAAGATATCTCTTGAGAAAGAGCATCGGAGGGTATCTCCACGGCAGGTGTTTCGTCATTAGACCATTCTGATGCCCCGGGCTGAAGGATGGTTTCTGCTTCTGTTTCAGCAGCCTCTTTTACCGTATCACCGAAAATGTCAAGCAGGTTGGTCTGCGCACTAATGGATGCTCTTTCCTTATCCTCGAATAACTTTATGATCCCATATTCACCGTCATATCCCGGCAATATCGCCACTTCCCGTGCCCGCATACGCCGAATCCCTTCGGCGATAAGAGGACCAGCAACCGGTTCAATATCTTCAAGCGGGGTCTCCATCAGGATATGAAATTCACTGCCTAATCTGGCGAGCATGGATTGAAACAGGACGTCTACGGATTTTGATTTGGCCCCTACCCGCTTAGCCTCTCCAATAATTTCCGGCAACGGAATCAGGCTGTGATATGGCCGCCATCGTGGGGCTTTAACCCCTTCGGGCCGGTCAGCGAGTTCCTCGACCCGAGCCATAACCCCTACCGTCACCGGTTTGTTGCATACCGGGCAGCAGCCATCCAGAGCGATTGTTTCTCGCGGATGCAGGCGGTTTTGGCACTTGCGGTGGCCATCGTAGTGGTATTTACCTTCCTCAGGAAAGAATTCAACGGTTCCGACCAATCCCTGATTGTCAGGGTCGGATAACGCCTGATAAATCGAGGGATACGTACATTCGGTCTCATACAGCGTGGTCTCTCGACCCAATTTAGGCGGTGAATGGGCATCCGAATTGGATACGATCACGTAGGGATCTAATTGTGTAAGCCGCCAGTTCATCATCGGATCGGATGACAATCCGGATTCTACGGCGAAGATGTGTGGCGTCAGGTCGCCGAAACAATCTTCTATGCGATCAAACCCGCCTTTCGAGCCCAATGCGGAGAACCAGGGGGTCCAGATATGTGCAGGGATAAGATAGGCCATCGGGTCTGATTCGAGCGTGATCTCTAATAAATCTCTTGAATCCAGACCCAGTATAGGGCGCCCATCCGATCTGATGTTACCGATGGTGTCTAACCGGGCTTGAATTTTTTTGGCCGCATCAAATCCTGGGGCAAACAAGACATTGTGGACTTTCCGAACGCGTCCGAGGCGTTTATAGATATTAGAGATTTCCACGGTCAGCATGAACCGTACCGGTGCCCGGCAGGCCGATGGCACCTCGTCCTGAATCGTACGTTCATATTCCGGCTTCAGTTTGAAAAGCCCTTCTTCTGCCGGTTCCAGCTTCTCTTCCAACTCCGCCATCCATGCCGGATGGACGAAATCCCCTGAGCCCACCACCCGAATGCCTTTCAACTGCGCCCATTTGGATAAGTACTCTAAATTAAGATTCTTACTCGTGGCACGTGAAAAGTGAGAGTGAAGATGCAGATCGGCATGAAACAGCATGCGAACCTCAAAATTGGTTATTGAAAAGCGTTTAAATTCAGTACGTCTGGTATAAAACAAAAACGACGCGAAAGTTAGAATGGAAATGTATATAGTTTCATGGAAATAGGCAGGAGAGGCAAGAAAAAAGACCACGCCAGGTTTCTTTTCTCAAATCACTCCATCCCCCATCACTCAATCACCATTGCCTACCTCATATCCGTTCTCCGCCAGCGCTTCCTGTAAAAAGTCAAAATCATGCGGTCCGTCCGCTGTTTTCCATCGTTCGATGGCATCTGGACGTACGATAATCCGCCCCAGGGGGAAGCCCAGGAATTCTTCCAGTCGTTGCAAGGTGTGTTCCTGCTTCAATACGAAATCTTCAAAGCGGACAAGCAGCGTACTCGCGGGTAAAGGCGTTGCCTTCATTAACTGATATTGATACTGCCAGGAAATTGCGCGACGTTGTCTTTCATCATCCGGCTCAGGATATTCAATGCCGAAATTACCCAGATCGTCTGTCCTATGCCCGGATAAAATACAGTCGCGTGGGTCGCGTATCCAGTGAATATATTTGATGTCCGGGAACATCCGGGCAATCCAGGGGTAGATCAGGGTGGTTTCTGGAAGTTTCCATCCCTTATGTTCATCCTTACTGTTTAATACATCAGCCAGATATGATTCGATCAGTGTGATGAACGCCGGATCGATGTCCATCTCTAAAACCCTGGAAAAATCCCATGACAGGCCACCTTTCCAGGTGACGTATCTGGCGAAGATCCGGCAGGCTTCATACAGCTCACCAGGAGGGATCTTATCCCCTGACTTGTTGATGGATGAGCCCATGAACACGCCGCTGGCATACAGGGTATGTGACATCGCCCGCGTGCCGGAATGTCCCCGGCCGATAATAGTAATTATGGACATCGGGTCCCTTTCTATGTCGAGGGGTCAGAAAGTAAATAGATGAGATCAGAGAGAAGAAAACTACGATTGCTAAAATGTATCAGGGGATTGATACAGGCAAGGAATTTATGGTGGCCCATCGTAGCGCGCAGGGTGGGCGGTGAGTGTATGAGCACGTCGAACCGCAGGCAGAATTTAGGTGCTGCCTGCGGCCCGACGATAGGCCCAGTTGCCGTTTTTAGCCTGCTGGTGATTCCGCAGGTTCGATTACAGGTTCTTCACGTCGACCGAAGATTCGAGCAAAGAGGGCTGTGAAATCCTCAATGATGAGATAGCCGATCGGCACCAACATCAAGGTAATGGAGGTTGCAAATATCACGCCGAAGGCAAGGGAAACCGCCATTGGAATCAGGAACTGGGCTTGCAGGCTTTTTTCCATCAACATAGGCGACAGACCCGCAAACGTCGTAAGCGAGGTCAACAGCACCGGTCTGAAACGCGCCATGCCTGCGTTACGAATCACGTCATGGAGTCGCATACCCGATTCGCGGCCCCGATTTATAAAGTCCACCAGGACCAGGCTGTCGTTTACCACCACCCCGGCCAGCGCCACAATGCCGAACATGGAGAGCAGGGACAGGTTGATACCCATCAGCAGATGCCCCCATACCGCACCGACAACACCAAAGGGAATGGCGCTCATGACGATGAGCGGTTGGACGTAGGATTTGAACGGAATCGCCAACAAGACATAGATGGCCATCATAGCTACCAGGAAGCCGGTGCCGAGACTGGCGATGGATTCCGCCTGATTCCGCTGTTCTCCCTCGAGAGAATAGGTCAGGCCGGGATATTTGGCCAGCAGGTTCGGCAGATAGCTCGCCGCCACATCACCTAAAATTTCATTTGCGTTGGCTTTGGTATCGTCTACATCGGCCGTGACGGCTATGACACGCCGCCGGTCCACGCGTCGAATGCTTGAATAACCGCGGCCCAATTCGGCTTCCGCAGCCAGAGAAAAAGGCACTTCAGCCCCGGTGGCTGTTCGGACCCGCATATTTTCCAGGTCACCCAGTGAACGCCGGTCCGCTTCCGGATATCGGACCATGACCCGAATATCATCTCGGCCACGCTGTATACGTTGCGCTTCTTCGCCGAAAAACGCCTGACGGACCTGGCGGGCCAAGTTGGCCAGCGTGACCCCCAGAGCTTCTCCTTCAGGTTTAACGTTTAATTTCACTTCCTGTTTCCCTGCTCGGAAACTGTCACTGATATCAAAAACACCGGGATAATCCGCCAGTTTTTGCTTCAGTTCTACGGACGCCTGTTGTAATTGATCATAATTGGTGCTCGACAATTCGATATTGATCGGATCACCCGAGTTGAAAAGTGAGGATGCATAGTTCAGTTGCACCGCATCTGGAATGGACCCAACCAACTCGCGCCAGCGGTTGGCGATTTCCAGGCTGCCAATGCTGCGTTCTTCCGAGCGGGCTAATGCCAGAGTCACCTCACCGATGTGGGCGGCACTGCTCCCGCCTCCGACCCCACCGCCATTCTGCTGCTGCTGGGCCGCATACGGTTGTTCGCCAATCGATGCCATAATATGACTGATCACATCCGGGTCGTCTTCAGGGTATAATTTTATCGCATTTTCCCGAAGTTCCTTTTGAAGTTGAAGGGCACTCTCTTCAATCCGTGCGATAATCCGATCCGTAACTTCAACAGGCGTGCCTTGCGGCATGGTCAACCCTGCGGCTACATATTCGCTTTCCACAGAGGGGAAAAATTCAAATTTAATCCAACCCGCACCCACAATACCGGCGGTGATCACCATGAGTCCCACGCCTATGGCTACGGAGGCGTAACGCCACTCGAGCGCTTTTTCCAATAAGGGGGCATAGACGGTATTTATGAATCGCTTGAGCTGATAGGTGACAAAATCCTGCAGTCCCCGCAACCACCTTTCCCCATAAAACAGGGCCAGATAAAATGGATGAAACAGCCAGAAAACATTACTACGCGGCTTGTCTCGATGTTCCGGTTCGCCGTGGCGAAGATGGGCAGGTAAAATCAGCAACGATTCCACCAGCGAGAAAAGCAACATCAGGATAACGACGGTGGGAATGACCTTGAAAAATTTCCCCATGATGCCATCCACAAACAGGAGTGGAGAGAAGGCAGCTATGGAGGTCAGAATAGCAAAAAAAACAGGGGTAGCTACTTCCTGAACACCTGCTGTAGATGCAGCAAGGCTATCTTTTGTCCGCAGTTGATGCACATAGATGTTTTCACCTGCGACAATGGCATCATCGACCACAATGCCAAGGACCACAATAAAGGCGAACAGCGATAGCATATTAACAGAGGTACCCACCGACGGCATAAGCCAGAAGGTACCGAGAAAGGAAATGACGATCCCCAATGCGACCCAGAATGCGAGGCGAATACGGAGGAACAGGGCCAGGCATATAAAAACGAGCAGAAAGCCTAATTGCCCGTTATTCACCATGAGATCAAGACGCCCTTGAAAAATGCGTGACTGATCCTGCCAGGTGGTCAATTGAATCCCCGCAGGTAGACTGGCTTGCCTTTTTGCCACATAGTCATGAACAGCCCCTGCGATGCCGAGAATGTTTTCATCTCCAACACGATAGACCTGGAGTAAGGCGGTCGGTTTGCCGTCAAAACGGGAAGACAGGTCCGTTTCTGCAAAACCGTCAACAACCCGGGCGACATCACTCAACATAAGCCGGGTGCCGTCCGATCGGGAACGGAGGGCAATCTTATCATACTCCGATCCCAGATACGCCTGCCCTTTGGAGCGAAGTAATATCTCACCGCCTGCTGTTTTGACTGACCCGCCGGGCAGGTCGAGGGAAGAATTCCTCACGGCCTGAACGACTTCTGTGAACGTCAATCCATAGCGGCGTAAGGCGGCCTCGGACACTTCGACGGAAATTTCATAGGGTCTGACGCTGGATAATTGGACCTGACTGATACCGGGTTGAGCCAGTAGATCCTCACGAATTTGCTCTGCCAGCACTTTCAGTGTTGTTTCATCTGTATTACCGGCTACGGCTACATTGATCACCTGACGTCGGAGTACAATTTCCCGTACGATAGGTTTTTCCGTTTCTTCCGGGAAGGTAGAGATCGCGTCTACCCGGGATTTGACTTCGTCTAATAATTTACGGCTATCAACTCCTGTCTCTACCTCAATGGATATGGTCCCTACCCCTTCAGAGGCCGTAGAGCTAAGTTTTTTTATCCCTTCAAGATCCTGTATCGCCTCTTCGATTCGCACACAGACGCCTTCTTCCACTTCGGCTGGCGCGGCACCAAGATACGGCACGGATACGATGATCAGATCGGCTTCAAATTCTGGGAAAATTTCCATCTTTATAGACGAAATGGTTAGTACACCACCCACGACGATCGTCATCATCAGCAAGTTGGATGCTACGCCATTTCGAGCGAACCAGGCCAGCATATTATTCAATGCGCAGCTCCTTCCTGGACGGTTTGATCTGTCGGCTCCTCTTGAAACACCCGGACCATCATACCATCAACCGGTGTGTCGAGAGCGGAAAGACAAATACGTTCTCCTGCCTGAATACCACCCTTGATTAACGCCCGGTTGGGTTCCAGTCGCAGTACATCGACCGTCCGAAAACGTAATCGCTCATCCGCGTCTATGATCAGGACCTGGTCATAACCTCGCATGGCTGCACGGGGGACAACAAACACATCGGCGAACTGGTGACCTTTGATCTCAGCTTCTACGAACATACCTACACTAAGTGGTGGCCGATTCGGGTCGTTACCACGGCCGTATGGATTCGGTATCCGAGCGACGGCAGTGACCATACGGCTTTGTGGATCAATCTCCCCTTCTAGTCGAACCAGTTTGCCGGTCCACTGATGTTGCTCACCCGCAAAGCGGGCGTTCAGTGTGATATCTGTCCCACTCGAAGACGAGCGTTCTCCACGAAAATGCATGGGGGCTTCAAAATACGCCAGTTGTTCATCCGGCACCGGCAGACGCACCTCAGCAAAATCAACCGCATAGATGGTGGCCACCTGATTGCCGCGATTAACATATTGTCCGACGTCCACCCGCTTTTGTCGCACCCGGCCTGCGAAGGGCGCTCTGATTTCCGTTCGTTCCAGGTTCAGTTCAGCTTGACGCAGGGCGGCACGGGAAGCATCCAGACTGGCGCGCGCTTGTGCCAATTGCGGTTGTCTGGAGACGAGGGCATTCGGCTTGCCTTGACCCAGAGATGCCCACTCCTGGATCGCGACCCGGGCTTCTTCTGCCTCTATACTATACACGGTTGCATCCCGTGAGGTATCTGCTGCTGCACGCACAACGGCCAATTCGCCATTGCGTTGGTCGAGTTGCACGAGCAGCGCGCCTTTTTCAAAAAACCCACCAGAGGCAAAGGCCGGAGATACGTAGACCACCTGGCCATCTACTTCGGAAGAGAGCTCACTTTCCGTACGGGGCATGACCGCGCCCTGTGAAAATACGGTAAGTTGTACGGTATCTGTTTCAGCCGCCATCACACGCACCAGTGGTGGTGGTATGGTCGGTGCCCGGGTTTCTACCTTCGGGCGGCTGCTTACAAGCACTGCCGCAATCAGGAGAGACCCAACAACGATGGCCACTGGAAGGACGATTTTCATGACTTGATGCATAATGTGTAACTCCAAGATTTAATGATTTGATGATTTGTCGATGCCCTCAATGCCTTTAAACCCACCACCTAATGATAGATATAGATCCACACGGGCGTCAAGTCGCTGGCGGCGTACCGTCAAATATTGTCCTTCTGCATCAAAAGCCCGCCGTTGAGAATCCAGTAGGGTCACGACATCGCTTAAGCCGCGTGTATACCGGTTCTCCGCCAATGCCCGTGCGGCCACAGCCTGTTCAGAGGCTTCACGCAAAGCATTTTCCCGGTCGAGTAAATAGGTTTCTGCTATGAGTGCAGATTCCACCTCGCCATAAGCGCGTAAGGCCTGTTCTGCAAAATTGGCCAGGACTTGTTCCTGATTGGCTTCCGCCAGTTTAACACCGGCACGCAATCTCCCACCCTGGAAGAGTGGTTGCAGCAGGCTTCCTGCAAAACTCCAGACGACAAAATCACCTTTGAGTAAGTTGGAAAGGTTCGCACTGGAGGTACCGCCCGATCCGGTCAAACTGATGCTCGGATATCGTGCGCGTTTGGCGACCTTCACCCGGGCATTTGCTGCCGCGAGTTGGCGTTCTACAAGCATCAGGTCCGGCCGTCGGGCAATGATATCCGCCGGTAAACCAGCCGGAACCGGCGCGGGCATAGGCGGTAGATCCTGTGCGACCGCCAATTCGGCTGCCGGATATCGTCCGAGGAGAATCTCAAGTTGCCGGACGGTGCTGTCGTACTGCTGCTGCCGTTGGGCCACCACGGCTTCTGCTGTCGCTACATTCGATAAAGAGAGACGCAGATCGAGCGGTGGGCGCAAGCCCCGTTCATACCGGGTTTGAATCTGATCATTTACCGACCGAAAATTGGCACGCGTCGCCTGGGCGAGGTCTAATTGCCGGCGTGCTTCGATAGCGGCAAACCATGCTTTAGCGGTCTGCCCCGATAGCGACAGGCGGGCCCCGAGATGATCTGCCTGGGTGCCTTGCCAATCTGCCAGTGCCGCCGCTTTGTTATTCCGTAGACGACCCCAGAGATCGATTTCCCAATTTACGTTGGTAGAGACCCCATAGCTCGATGTCGTGGTGCTCAGTACACTGCCGGGCGTGCTCCCTGGAATGGGGAACCCGATAAAATTCTGACGACGTTTTGCGCCGTTAAGGCCCAGACTAAGCTGAGGGAACAGGGGCGCTCCGACAATAGTCGCCTGTGCACGGGCGGCCTGTACGCGTTTGGCGGCTGCTTTCAAGTTATAATTATATTTCAGGGCATTGGTGACCAGCGAGTCCAGGCCATTATCCTGAAAATCACTCCACCAATTAAGTTTTATGCTTTGGCTATCCGATGTTGTTGAACCCGCTGTCCAGGCATCCGGTGCCTGATTTTTCACGGGTGACGGCTGCATTTTTGGCGCAGAGGCACATGATAGGGCCAGTGCCGATGCCGTCAGGATAGCGTGTATCCTCCTCATGACGGTACTCCTTCAGCCTGAGATTGAGATGATGCCGTTGCGGAGCAAGGGGCCCTCATGCCGGCAGATAGAAAAGTAACAAAGTGATCAAGAGGCGTTTCTTTTGTGATCAGATCACAGTGCGTCTCAGCGAGCGTTGGGGGGGCATTCTCACGTGAGAGAGGGTCTACCAGCACCATAACCATCGCACCGACCAGAAATTTGAATCGGGAAACAAGTTCTTCATGGGGCAAATGGGGCAAGGCCCGGCCAAAGGCGGTAATGAAACGGCGACTGACTTCGAGAAAGCGATTATGACACACCTCATGCATTTCCGAGGGATCACTATAGATGCGACCCATCAGCTTCATGAAATGTTTGCTTTCATTTTTTCGTAACCGTTTCAACGCTGGATGAATGAAAGCTTCAATAATTTTTTCCACAGGTGGTGGAATGTCACCGGCGGCCGTCTCACAGGCATCGAGACGGCGAAGGCGGTCCGCGTTGAGCGGATCAAGCCGACGAGCGAAGATTGCTTGAACAAGGCCTTCTTTTGATCCAAAATGATAATGCACCGCGGCCAGGTTGACATCCGCCTGGGAGGTGATCGCTCGGAGAGAAGTGGCGTCGATGCCATGCTCAGCGAAGAGATGCTCAGCGACATCGAGCAGGTGGGATTTGGTATCTGTCGTCTCCATACATTCCTCTTGGTTATATATCCAATATCTTAGATGCGCTTCCTTATCAGAAGGTTGCATATATATACAAAAAGTTAAACAAACGCTTCAATCATTTGTTTTAATCAAACGACTGTTTGAATTTATGGGATAGATTCAAGGTTGTCAAGCGAAAATGGCGAGTTGGGCGGAGATGCTGCCCGGATACAAAAAAATATAATAAACTTTGAATATGAAATCCATGTTGTTGTATATAAATTAGTGGCTTATTATAAAATGCATCCGGAAACCGGTATGAATATAAAGTACGCTATTTTTATCTACTAATAATATAGGAGGTCGCCGTGGAGAATATAACCGGTAAAGATTTTGATAAGCTCGAGGAAGGGGCAAAAGCGGCACAGGCTCTGCTCCGGGCCATTCTGACGGGTAACGAATCAGCAAAGATCGCTGCGTATACCCAACTACAGAGTCTGTGGGACCAGAATGACATTGATGATCTCGCCTTCGATGTCGAAGCCCTGTTTCGTACAGCCGCCGGATAAAAGCGTTACAAGTTGGATGATCCCTGCGAGATACATTCATCCATGTAAGCTACCTACGGTATCTTTGGTCCTTCGGGGTTCGAAGCTCAAGATCAGAGACTGCCTGTTCAATCTTTGAGCTCGACTGTATAATGCTCTCAGTGGTATCATATGCTGTCTCTCCTTTGCCGTCTCATTATTGTGCAGTGGATACTGGCATGTCTTCGATCCCCAGAACGGTTTTGTCGCTATCCATCGTGAGTTTCTCTCCGCGCTTGAATTGAATCGTTTACGAAAATCCCGCTATTTTTTTGAGAACGAAATGCTGATTCAGCTTAATATTATGGCTGCACGGGTCATGGATCGCCCCATTCCATCGGTATATGGTAATGAAGCATCTTCTTTACACATCTTTGATATTTTGCTATATTATCCCTTTAGCTTGTTCCGTGGTTTTTTTCATCGCACCTATCATCGATATATCCTCAGGGATTTCAGTATTATTGTTCCGCTCTATCTGGCCGGATTTACCATGTTTATGTTTGGCGTTATTTTCGGGGCCTACAACTGGTACCATTTCTCAATAGTCGTCAAACAGCCTGCGCCGGCGGGTACGATTGTACTGGCTGTATTACCCCTGATTCTCGGATTTCAAATGCTGACACAGGGGTTGCTGATTGATATTCTACAATCCCCGAAAGCGGATTCCGTGTTGAAGAGACGGTGAAGGAATTATGAATTATGAATTATAAGTTATATGTTATGCGAATCTAAAGTTGAAATAGAATATTTACATCGACGCCTTTGTCATCCTGAGTGAAGCCCGAAGGGCGTAGCCGAAGGGCGTAGCTCGAGTCGACTCGGATTAGATCCCTCCGCTCACGCTGTTCGGTCGAGATGACAGGAGGATTGTAGCCGCTTATGACCTGCTTTCAGCATGATATGGTCTGATTTATATTCCGCCCTTTCTACTCTTGATTCGCATGAGTTGTGAATTATGAGTTTCACAGGATATGGTTTATGGATATTAAACTTTTTGTGGACATAGCGGAGCAGGCCGGGCAGCGGACGCTTAAGTATTTCGGGCAGAATCCGGAGGTATATACCAAAAGCGATCAATCTCCGTTGACCCAGGCGGATTTAGAGGCCGATGCATATATTGTTGAACATCTAAAAGTCTTATGGGGCCATATCCCTATTGTATCCGAGGAGGCGGCAGATCATGACGCCTTACAGAGCCAACTACAAGGAAAGGCCACATATTTTCTGGTTGATCCGCTCGACGGTACCAAAGAGTTTGTAAACAATCGGCCTGGATTTACGGTGAATATCGCGTTGATTAAAGCAGGAATCCCGGTAATGGGGGTTGTGCATGCTCCGGTACTTGAGACCACCTATTATGCAGAACGCGGGCATGGGGCCTGGAAGAAAACATCCCAGGGCCTTGAACAGATTTTTTGTAGTTCGCACGATGGAGAAAGGGCCTTGCATGTCATCGCCAGTCGATCACATCGAGATGAGAAGACAGAGCAGTTCCTGAATCAGATTGATCTGAAAGAACCGGTTGCTATCGGTAGTTCATTAAAATTTTGTCTTCTGGCGGAAGGCAAGGCCGATGTCTACCCTCGATTTGGACCAACCATGGAGTGGGATGTCGCCGCTGGCGATTGCGTCTATAGAAATGCCGGGCATGAAGAACAAAATCCGAGTCCGTTTGTTTATAATAAAGCGGGTTTCCGAAACGGCCCTTTTATTATCGGGTCGATCTCGCCACCGATAAAAGTTCTGTTCGATACCCTGGTGGATGGATAATATAATTAATGGATACTAAACGAGAGGTGAAACGGCCCTTTGTGCTCTGGTTCACCGGTTTGTCTGGTTCGGGGAAAAGCACTATTGCGGAAGCGGTGTGTGAACGGTTAAACCGGGAAAAAGTGAAATTGGAAGCACTCGATGGTGATCGTATCCGGGATGTGTTTCCCAACACGGGGTTTGACAAAGACGCCCGGATGGCGCACATTAAGCGTGTGGGGTATCTGGCCAGCCTTCTGGAGAAAAATGGCATTTCCGTTGTTGTTTCCCTGGTCTCGCCCTATGAAGAGGCCCGAGCATTTGCTCGTGGATTATGCAGCCATTTTATTGAGATCTATGTATCCACGCCATTGGCGGTCTGTGAAGAACGGGATGTAAAAGGACTATATCAAAAAGCCCGTCGCGGAGAAATCAAGCAGTTTACAGGGATCGACGATCCCTATGAACCACCGATGCACGCCGAAATCGTCCTCGATACTTCAAAGCAGTCCATTGACGAATCGGTACATATAATAATGAAGTATATAAGGGGTTCTATTTAAGACGCCAAAATAAAGCGTCCCAAAATCACTCAATCACCATTCACTCAATCCCTATTTCACCATGTCTCAATATACCATTTCTCACCTACAGCAGTTAGAGGCCGAAAGCATCCACATCATGCGGGAAGTTGTCGCTGAGTTTGAGCGGCCGGTCATGCTGTATTCGGTCGGCAAAGATTCATCGGTCATGTTACGGTTGGCGCAGAAGGCGTTTTATCCCCAAAAGCTGCCATTTCCACTCATGCACATCGATACCGGGTATAAATTCAAAGATATGTACACCTTCCGGGATCAGATGGCAAAGGAGCTGGATGCGGAACTCATCGTCCATCGCAATAAACCGGCGATTGCCGACGGAACCAATCCCTTTGATCTCGGGACGCAGCGATGTTGCGGATTGCTGAAGACACAGGCCCTGCTGGATGGCCTCAAATCACGTGACTTCGATGCAGCCCTGGGCGGCGCCCGCAGGGAAGAGGAGAAATCCAGAGCCAAGGAACGGGTATTTTCTTTCAGGGATGAGTTCGGTCAATGGGACCCGAAAAATCAACGCCCTGAATTATGGAGTTTATATAACTGCCGTATTTCCAAGGGAGAATCGATCCGTGTGTTTCCGATTTCCAACTGGACCGAACTGGATATCTGGATGTATATCCATAGCGAAAACATTCCGGTTGTCCCCATGTATTTTGCAGAGGAACGCGACGTGGTCGTTCGGGGCGATCAGCTTATCCCGTTAGACGGTGACGCCCGTCTCCTGCCCGGCGAAACACCGAAGCGGATGGTGTGCCGTTTCCGTACGCTGGGATGCTCACCCTGCACCGGCGCCGTGGACTCAGCGGCTGTTACGGTGGAGGAGATCATCGAAGAAATGATGGTAGAACGCATTTCTGAACGATCCACCCGCATCATCGACCACGACCAGGAAGGTTCGATGGAGTTGAAAAAACGAGAGGGATACTTTTAGTTCCAACCATGACCGATATACAAACCTTTCTCCGACAGAACGAAGATAAAGAACTCCTTAGATTCAGTACGGCGGGTAGCGTGGACGACGGGAAGTCGACGCTCATTGGCCGGCTGCTGGCGGATTCCAAGAACATCTACGAGGACCAGCTCGCTGCTCTGCAGAAGCTGGTCAGGGACGATGAGGCGCCGGATCTGGCCTTGCTGCTTGACGGGCTCAAAGCCGAGCGTGAGCAAGGCATTACCATCGATGTGGCCTATCGCTATTTTTCCACACCTCAGCGTAAATTTATTATCGCCGATACGCCGGGTCATGAACAATATACCCGGAATATGGCCACCGGTGCGTCAACCGCCAACCTGTCTATTATTCTGGTAGATGCCCGAAACGGGGTTATTACCCAATCAAAACGTCATGCGTTTATTGCATCCCTGCTGGGTATAGATCACCTGCTGGTGGCTGTAAACAAGATGGATCTGGTAGGGTATAAGGCATCGATATTTGATGAGATCAAAGAAAGCTTCCTGAATTTCGCGGCCAAATTGAATGTGAGTGATATCCGGCTGGTGCCCATCAGCGCCCTCAATGGCGATAACGTCGTTGAAAAAAGTGCCCATATGCCCTGGTATCACGGACAGACCGTGCTGGAGATCCTGGAAGAGGTCCAGTTCCTGAGCGATCGGAACCTGATTGATTTCCGTTTCCCTGTGCAGTATGTCATTCGGCCGAATCAGGATTTTCGCAGCTATGCGGGGACGGTCCTGTCCGGCATGGTTAAACCGGGAGATGAAGTCCTGGTCCTGCCAAAACAAATTCGCACCAGGGTCAAAACGGTAGTCAGCTTCGATGGAGACCTTGAGTCGGCCTTCCCGCCGATGTCTGTTTCATTGCAGTTGGAAGATGAAGTCGACATCAGCCGGGGCGACATGATCGTACATCCGAAAAATCTGCCCCATGCAGAGCAGCGGTTCGAGGCCATGCTGATCTGGATGAACGAAACACCTATGGACCCTGCCCGGCATTATCTGATCAAACATACGACGCAGGCCTCTCGGGTCAGCATTGACCATATCGACTATAAAGTGGATGTCAATACGCTTCATAAAAACCAGGCCACTCATTTAGAACTTAATGAAATTGGCCGTGTGGCGCTGACCTCCAATAAGCCATTGTTCTTTGATCCCTATCTGAAAAATAGACTGACCGGAAATTTTATTCTGGTAGATTATCTTTCAAATAATACGGTCGCTGCGGGTATGATCATCGACCGCTTACCCGAAGGTCGGGTGCCCAAAGATCTGGATGGAACCTCCGCGTCCGAGGCGATTACGGTCAGACAACCCAGCCGGGTATCTTCCGAGCGGCGCACTAGACATTATGGCCAGAAACCTTGTACGATCTGGTTGACCGGGCTGGTGGCTTCCGGAAAATCTGAAATCGCCTATGCACTGGAAAAAGTGCTCCATGAGCAGAACTATTCAGCGGTGGTCCTTGATGGGGCCACGGTTCGAGAGGGCTTGAGCAGGGATCTCGGGTTTTCGACCGCAGATCAGACGGAACACTTGAGACGCGTCGCCGAATGTGCCCGTATCCTGAACAATGCCGGGCTGATTGCCATTGCGGCCTTTCTCTCGCCCAGTGAGCAAACCCGACTGCAGGCAGCAGAACTCATTAGTCCGGACCGTTATATCGAAATTTATCTGGACGCCTCCCTGGATTGGTGTAAAGCGCAGGACACCACCGGATGTTACGAGCAGGCCGAGAAGGGTTTGCTCAGAAATCTGGCGGGCGTGGATTACCCTTACGAAATCCCTCAAGATCCGTCCTTGACTATCCCGAGAGCGTCCGAATCCGAAGACCAGTCGGTCGCACGTATTATGAAGCTGTTGAAGGATAGAGGATTCCTGCTCAAGGCATAGCACGCGTCATCAGAGTACCGTCACCATGCGTATTGCTATTCTGGCCGATCCGATTGATAACCAGTACGGTGGCGTACATATTTATACCCGAAATCTGGTCGAGGCGCTGCTGAAGGAAAAAAGTGCCCATGAATATGTGCTCATCCGCACCAGGGCCTACCCGGAGATCGCAGGGGTGGAAACGATTGTCGTGCCACGAAGGCGCGGATTCGCCGCCCTCCGATTGTTTGTCCTCATCCCCCGCATTATCCAGCGTAACAAGATTGATTGTGTGATCGAACCAGCCCATTTCGGTCCGTTCATCCTGCCGGATCACATTGCTCGGATCACATTTATCCATGATATGACGCCTGTTCTGTTTCCCTATCTGCACCCCTGGATGAGTCAGATGCTCCAGCGTCTGTTTTTGCCCGGTATCCTGAGGAAGGCGACCCGGGTGATGACCAATTCGCAACATACCACCCAGGATGTGGTTCGGTTATTTCCCGGGACCCAGAATAAAGTGACCACCAATTATCTGGGGGTCGAGTCTTTTGCTCTGCCTGCAACCTCGCAGGACATCCTGGAGCAATACGGCATCATGCAACCGTATGTTCTGTCTGTCGCCACCATCGAACCGAGGAAGAATCTTGATCTGCTGCTTGACATGTATACCCGATTCAGGCGTCAGATTGAGGATCCTGTCCAACTGGTTATTGCAGGCAAGCGGGGTTGGAAGTACGCGTCGTTCTTCCGCGCGCTTGAGACACATCCGCGCCAAGGCCACAGCATGGTGCAGTACCATTTCCGCCGCATTGCGATAAGAATCCGGTGTCGCTTCACACGCCGCAACGGTTGCATCCATGTCTTCGTCATGGTAGAACGGAATATTAACTCTGAATCGGTGCCCCATTGGATCTAATTGCTTTTGATACCGTAAAATAAAATTGCGTGCTTCTTCTATTCGGTCCTGCCGAACAGCTGCGGAAACGACATGTCCTGCACTTATGTTCGACGGTAGCTCGTAAACGGTGTCCGCTGCGCTCATGATCAGTTCATCGTCCCAGAGTTCAATACTCGCCCGGAGCATGAGACGAGCGGAAGCGGTATCTTGCGGATTCATCAGAAGGCTGTCGCGTGAAATTAGATAGGCAAGTGATGCATGCCCTGTTTCCAATAGGAGATTTGCCGCAGCACGACGAAACCCGAAAACGTGATAGGCACGTTTTTTTGTGAGCAACGTGGTGGTCTGGATTATAATCGGAACGATATCTGGACTGTTGTTACGTCTCAATCGCTCCAACAAGGTCGTGGGGTCTCTCTGATTCACCAAGGCGATAAGTTTCTGAGGTTCTGATTGAAGTGTAGCTTCGACGATGCGTTCCTTTCCGGCGTTGTGTAATTATGAATTGACCAGGATAAATAATGGTCGATAGATGCCATATTGCAACTTCAACAATCGATTGTTTCGTTGTAACCTGGTGGTGTATTTCACATAATCAGGAGATACTTTAATAAGACCGAGTTCATTTATCTGTTCACTTGACCTGTACTCTACCGAACAGTCGTTCAAAAAAGAATAATCATCCGGCAAATCAAAAAATATCTTTGGTATTGCTTATTTTGATAGGCGTCCAGCGGATATTCTTTTCAATCAATTTCGGTGTTTATTCTGTTTTCTCGGGTACAATACCCCGTAGCTTGCTACGCTTGTTTTAAGGAAGTATATTTTGTGGCATGAGTGAACTACTTCACAAAAGCCACAATGTAACTGTATTACTATATCATCTGGTCTGCGTTGCGAAATATCG
>Ga0114999_10000868_pt1 | contig 43916 bp, 37 predicted proteins | sample ArcticOcean_MG_C_3_FD_89820 | JGI IMG/M metagenome (GOLD analysis project Ga0114999, IMG submission 89820) | Marine microbial communities from western Arctic Ocean - ArcticOcean_MG_CB8_126 | ecosystem: Environmental > Aquatic > Marine > Oceanic | place: Arctic Ocean: Canada Basin | collected...
CGAGGGTGCTCGGGCTGTTGGCTGGTTAGTCCAGGACGGCGAGACGCGATGGCTCGAGAAACGATGTGAGGAGGGGGGGGGGGGAGGAGGGGAGGAGGGGAGCGAGGAGGAGGCGAGGTGGGTGTTTTCTTTTTGTAACGAGCTGGTTCGTTTCGGCTGAAGGGGCGGTTAGGTCCTGACCGATAGATGCCGGAAATTCACGAGAGGGCCGTCAAATAACTCATAGAACAATCATGGGTCCGTTGATGGCTTCAACGGCAGGTAGGGTGCCCCCCACGCGTCAAGATAGGTCAGCTTTTCGACCGGTCGTCGACTGATCGGACCGTGGCCCTTTAGCACGGGATAGCCAATTGGAATGTGCGCGCACGTGCCCCACTCGGGCGGTATGCCGAGCAGTTCTTTGACCTCGGGTTCCTTGAAGCAAAGCAGTGTTGTCAGCACGCAGCCCAGTCCCTCGGCGCGGCAGGCCAGCATCACATTTTGCACCGCCGTATAGACCGATCCCCCGCCGACCACTGACGGCCTGTCGAGGTCTGCATCAGTGATAGCCATGTTGTCGGCGTTGAAGCAAAAGACCAACAAAGCGGGCACGGAGCCGAGGTGACGCGCGAGGTAATCGCCGGCTTTAATCGTTCGCTCTGACGCGCCGCGGGCAGGCTGCGGCAGGTTCGGCAAGCGTGCCCGTCCGGGCGCTATGTACCTTATCCACTCCTCTTGATACCAGTCTGCAATGACCGTGAGCTTGGAGCGATCCTTGACCGTTACAATCCTGAAGGGCTGAACGTTGCCGCCGGTCGGTGCCCACGCCGCGGCCTGCAGGACCCGGTCCAGCACATCGTTAGGAACGGGGTCTGGTTTGAGCCGACGCACAGCCCGCAAGCTGCTCATCGCTTCGTAAAGTTCCACCATGATCGATCATCCTGAATTGGCATTCGCGACGATAGACCGGGACTGGGCGACCGTCCACCGGGGCCTGCCAAAAAGAGTTACCTGTCGGGCTCTTTTCAGGTGAAGGCTATTTCCAGGTGAAGACGGGCCCATCGAAGTGTGCGACACGGGTGTGCCGGTCGTGCAGGGCGACTTCACGGAACTGGTACAGCATTGCCCCGGTCGGTGCGTAGATCCAGCTGTCGTCAAAGTGCATCGACAACACCTGTCGCTCGCTCTCCGGGATCGACTCCAGCCGGGGCGAATCGGTCCTCGCGAGTTGCTCGAAGGAAAAGGAGTGGATCGATTCGACTTCTACAGGCGACGGCACGAGGTCGATGTCCACGAGGTCTGTCCACACCACGACCGGCGTGATGACGAATCCCGAGCGCGTGTGGTAGTCGTCGAGTGTGCCCAATACGGAGTCGGTCGTTAGCTTGAGATTCACTTCTTCGTGCAGTTCCCGCAGCGCCGCCTCGATGGCTGACTCGCCATCGTCGATACGACCGCCGGGCAGTGCCCATTGTCCGCCGTGATCCTTGAGTCGCGGTGTCCGGCGCGTCACGATGAGCGCACCATCGCCTTCGTGATTGATGATGGTGAGGGCGACCGCCGCCGCCTTCAGCGACTGCTCCGATTTGCGATCATCCTGGAACGCGGCGACATTCGCGCCGATTTGGCGTTTCAGGTTGTCGTTGAAGGTGAAGTCTGTGATGGCTGGCATGGGTGGATTCTAACAGTGGGTCGACGGACTGGCGTGCTGGGGTTCGTTCGCGCGTGCGCCGAGATGCGGCCACACTATTCACGCGTTCCCGCGACCAGCATTCCCGGGTTTCAGATCTGTGGGTTGATGGAATTGCGCTCAATCCAGCAATTCAAGGCAGTCGAGGTCATCGATTGCTGAGAACACGCGGTCGAGGTGTGGCCACCAGACGCTCGCATCGAATTTCAGTTCGTGACAGAGGATTGGGTGAACGATGTTGCGCAGTACACTGAGGCGATAGTCGAGGTCAAGATCGGTTTCGGAATAGGTGACGCCAGCGTCGCGCAATACAGCCCGATAGTGCGCCATGAGCGGGCGCTCGAACTGACGGCGTCTGTTCGGAAACCAGTGGTGGGCGATCATGTAGGCAAGATCCCAGGCACCAAAGTCCACCTTCCATAGCTGCCAGTCGAGCAGCGTCACGGGTTCTTCTTCACTTTCAGGGATCGCGAAATTCCAAAAGTGCGGGTCGCCGTGACACAGTGTCTGGAAGGGCGCGGTTGCGATCCGGCGCTTAAAGACGTCGGGATAACGCGCGATGAAACGGTCGATGTAGTCGCGCCGCGCCTTTGACAGATTGTCGCCGAGAGCATGGACAAAGCGCTGCGCCGCCGGCAGGACTTCGTGCTGCAATTGTCGGTCAATCTTCTCGGCGGTGTACAACTCAAACGGGGCATCGGCCAGCCGGGGATGGTTCCACCAGGTGGCATGGACCGTGGCGAGCGTCGTGACTGCCCGCTCGCAGATGGGCATTTGCGGCGGAATGGGCCACTCGGTCAACTGCTGATCGGGACCAAGGTCCTGCATCAGCAGTGCGGTTGATTGTGTCTGTGGGTCATCGGCCATCCCGAACACCGTGACGAGGCCTTCGGGTGGTGTGACCTCGGCCATCGCGGAGTAGAAGTCGAGTTCCGTCCGGTTCATCTCGTAGCGATGCGGCAGGCACGTCTTGAGCAGGAAGTGACTGGGGCACGAATGATCACTGCCGGCGCTGAAGTCGACGTCAACCGTCCAGAATCGCGCGGTCCCGGTGCGCCCGTCGACAAGGAATGGGGCAGGGTGTTGCTCAACGCGGGTCACGGCGCCGCTCCGGAGATGACCGCGGCGCTTGAGTTCTGCGGTCAACCAACCGGGTCCCGCTAAACCGCCATCGTGATCAAAGCTGTCTTTCAAGACCTGGCTCCAGCATGCGGACAAAGGCCCATGCCAGATGCCAAGGGTGTCGGGTACGCGATTGTCTTACAATTCGGGTCTGACATCAGCCGCCGCCATGCAATATCTTGAGTGACGCTACCAGCATCTACACGCCAGCGCGACACGAACCACTGCCATCAACAGCGTGGGATGAGGACGTTGCTGCACGCGCCATTGATGACATCGTGGCGGATGCCTTTGCGAACTTTCATCCCACCAACTTTTGGCCCATTCATCCGCTCGACCGGTCTCCGGATCGAGCGGATGCGCTGAAGTCGGTCTACTACAGCGCCGCGGGCGTCGTTCTCGCGCTGGCGGACCTCGATCTCGCGGATACGCGGGATCGTGTGTCCGAGGCCGTACTCATGGCGATCGATGGGCGCAATCGGCAGGATGCGACGAAGCTGTACCCGCATGCGGTTGACACCGAACTCATGGGTCGCGTGGGCACACTGATGTTGGTGAGCAAGCTCTTTCCGTCCGTCGATATCGATCAGCGGCTGGAAAGTGTCTTCGCGAGCCATGACCCGCTGCCGCCAACAGGCCTCGTCTGGGGCTCGGCCGGCATGGCGCTCGCAGCGCTGCTGCGTTGAGAGCAGACGTCGATTTGCACTTGGCTCGAACGGTACCTGAAAACTGCCCGAGTTTTGATGCGCGAACTGGTCTTCGACGATGAGTTCGAGTGTCATCTTTGGACCCAGGATCTCTACGGACATCGCGACAAGTAGTTGGGCGGGTTGCATGGCTTTGCAGCGACAGCCTTTGTCCTCTTGCGTGGCCAGCATGCGTTTGGTGGTGACGAGCAGACCGAGATCACGGGTTTGATTGCGAACACGCTTGCGCGCACGGCTTTGCGATCAGGTGAGCGGGTGAACTGGCCGCTGGTTGCTGGACGATCGAGCCGGCCCTCAGCCTCCAGCGTATTGCTCCAGCATTGTAATGGCGCGCCCGGGATCGTGAACTGCCTGGCGGCGCTACCCGCAGCGCCAGGGACGGACGCGTTGCTCAGTCAGGCGGGAGAATTGATTTGGGATGCACGCCCGCTATCGAAATTGCCCCGCCTCTGCCATGGCACGCCGGGCAACGGTTTTGCTTTCCTGAAACTTTATCGCCGCTCCGGCCAGCAACGTTGGCTTGGGCGCGCAGGCGTTTGCGATGCATGCGATCGAGCAGAACTGCCGAGCAATCGCCGTCCATGGCCAGCGCAAATACTCGTTATGGACGGGAGATCTGGGACTCGCTCTTTTCCTTCGCGCATGCATCGATGGCACCGCTGATCTGCCGGCTCTCGATTGCTTCTGAGCGTCATTTGCCCTCCGGCCCTGTCAGCACGATTCGGTCGTTGTTGCGGCCGGTTTTGCGCGCAACTGTGCGTATGAGAACGCAGCGCAGAAAGTGCGCCAGAGACAACCCGCTAGTCAGGTCTCGTCAGAGGGCATACGATGTGCCGGCGAACAAAAAAAGGGAATCGAGCATGAGAAAGCTATTGACCTTCGAGAGTGATGTCGAGCAACGCGTGCGGTTTGTTGAAGAAACCGATCCCGACACGATTGTGCAACAGACCATCGACGCGCTTGGAGGTGGCACGAGCCCGACTGATCTTTTGACCGCGAGCACCCTCGCCGTTGTGCGCTCGACAGAGATCCCGCCGCAGCATCATGGTGGTCCGCTTCATCCTGTTTGCGGCGTCAGGGCGACGTCCCGTATCGCTGAACGGTTGGGCGGCCAGGCAGGATGGTTGCCGGTGATTCAGCACGTTGCGCTCGCAAACAATCACTGCCACTCGATGCAGATGGGGCCGTATCTGATGCCGGAGATAACGCCCCAACCGGGGCGACCCGGGGACATCGGCAGCTTTCATGTGGCCGCTGAGGCGATGTCGGCAGGCATGGAAGAGCAGATGGTGTCAGCGGACGAGGAGATCGCTGCAACGAAGGGTGCGTTTTATAAATCGCTGCGCGCGATGGAAGCGCCTGCCGCCGAACACTACTTTTCGTGGCTGGTCGAGCGCGTGCCGGCGGGTGATGCACTTGACCAGTTGCTGCCGCTCGCGATTGCTCGCAACGGACTGGACGACCACAACTTCCTCTATCCGCTGTACACGGCGCGTGCACTCGATGAGATTGGCTGGCAATGGGCGGGTGTTTTGTTCAGACCGGTTGTGCGATGCCAGGCGCGGCGTGCGCCGCGCTTGATTCGCAACGGGTACAGTTTCAAAGACGTACAAGGGCTGATCACAGATCTCAAGCTGCTGGATGCTGACATACCGGACCAGACTAATCCGGGTGAGATGGATGCGATCGCGGAACTTGGCATGCGCATGGGACGCAGCAAGAATTACCTCGACAACAGTGAAGCGATGGCGCATGCGCTGGCTGCGGGATTGTCACTCGAAGGCGCAGGTCAGGCACTGTCCATTGGTACCGCAGCCGCTTACCTGTCGAGGAGCTATGGCAACCCAATGGATTCGCATCTGCATACGGGCACGAATAACCGGCGGCACCTGTTAACGCTGCCGGGCGTCAGCATTGAGCACAAACTGCTCGCGCTCATGACTGCGTTCACGGGGCCCGAGGTACTGCTGGCGGAGCGTCTGCTGAACTGGGAGGACAATCTCGAACCCGCCGCGTCGGCCAGGTTGCCCGCGCGTGACGAGGGATCTTTGCTGGCGGCGATCGTCGAGAGCATAGAAGGTCAGCCTTGGCTCGACTGGCGCAAGATTGGCGTGGCGCAGACCATTGCGCCCGATAGTGTCAAAGAGACCGTGGCCCTCGCGCGGCAATACGCAGACCTTGCCTACAACCCGGAGCGATACTTCAATTGTCTCGCAGAGATCGCATGTCGCGATGACTTCACAGAGATGCACTGCGTCAAGCACTTTCAGGCGATCGTGGACGAGTACTACACAACACCCGCGCCGCACCGCTGGCTGCATCTGGTGGCGGCCGGAAAGTCGGCGGCGATCGGCCACTTGGGTCGGGAACATACGATTTATGACCAGGCGCGATCGTTGCTTGCAGCGTGAAGGGTTTGGGGAAATAAGAAATAGTGAGAGTAGTAGATGGAAGATTATCCCCTCCACGGGCTGAAAGTACTCGATTTCTCGCGTGTGCTGGCGGGGCCCTTTGCCGGGCGCATGTTGTCAGATCTGGGCGCTGACGTCGTCAAGATCGAGCCGCCGGATGGCGACGTAACCCGCTTGTGGGGGCGCAACGTCGGGAATGTGCCGGGATACTACAGTCAACAGAATGCCGGCAAGCGCAACATCTGCGTCGACCTTCGCGCTGACGGTGCCCGCGAACTGGTGCTGAAGTTAGCCGGACATGCCGACGTTGTGATCGAAAACTATCGTCCTGATGTCATGCCACGTCTCGGGCTGGGCTACGATGACCTGAAGGCCGTCAACGACGACATCATCATGTTGTCGATCTCGGGTTTCGGGCAGGGCGGCCCTGAATCGCATCGTCCGGCCTATGCGCCCATCGTCCACGCGGAAGCGGGCCTGATGTACCGCCAGACCGACAGGAGCGGCAGTCCACATCAGGACCTGCCGCTTTCGGTTGCCGACACCAATGCGGCCTTGCACGGACTCGTCGGCCTGTTGTCAGCCGTCATCATGCGAGGGCGCACGGGTCGCGGTCAGCACATCGATATGGCGATGATCGATGCCACGCTTGCGACCGACGATCAGCTTCAATACGCGCTTGAGGATTCCGAGGAAACCGGGCCGCTCGCTAACGACACATGGGAGTCTGGCGCGGGTCCGGTCCTTTTGTCGGCCGATTTCCGGTTCCTTTGGAAGATGCTGGTGGAGCACTTCGATATTGCGGACCCGACGGCTGCGGACATGTCGCAGGACGCCCGCATCGCGGCCCGGCGCGAGGCTGTGCGGGCGTTCATGGCGGAGCTGAGAGATCTGGATGCGGTGGAGGCTGCGATGGCGCGCATGAACATCGCGTGGGGGCCTGTTCGCGATCCCGCATTGATGCGGGAGCAAGCGACGGTCCGGCATCGCGGTTCGATCATCGACATTGACGACCGTGTTGGCGGCACCCGGCCGATTACGCAATCACCGTACCGCTTCTCGAACGCGTCAAGTGGGGTGAGGGGACCGGCACCCCACCGCGGTGAGCACAATATGGCAGTGTTGGCGGAGTGGCTTGCCCTTGCGCCCGCCGCTGTCGAGGACCTCAAACAGGCGGGCGTGCTCCTTGCGGATGAAGACGCGGGTGCCGACGGGGGATCTGGCTAGCCTTCAGGGGGACGCCTGATCAGGCCCCGGCTGAGACGAGCGTGTGGAGCCCCAAGCTTTGTAGCGCGCAGAACCCGCGGTTCAGGCTTGCTCTCTCGCGGGCAATATCGCCGCTTTGTGCACTGCGCGTGCGGTTGGCTTGCGGGAAGACAATGTCAGGTCCGCCGGCGTTGAGGTTGCACATTGAGTGCAAGCGGACAACTGTCGGGTCACCCGAGCGGTGCCCTCAACCCAGCTGACCCGGTCTTCGTAGACCGTCTGCAAGTCCCGGCAGGCGGGACAAAAAGTATCGGTCGCCATTCGCTCTTCCAGTATCTGGGCGCAGTCAAGATATCGCTCCACGCAGTGAAGTCAGTATAACGACCATGTTTCCGTTGTCGAACGGCATGAGGCGCAAAAGGGGGGACTGCCGAAGCCCCGGCTAGCGGATCAGAACCGCCGGGATCCCAACAACAGTGACCTGCGGTGGCACATCTTTTTAAAACAACACTGCCGGCACCGGTCTTCGTGACTTGACCGACCTCGATGTTGCCGATCACCTTGGCACCCGCGCCGATGGGTACGCCTTCGCGGATTTTCGGATGGCGGTCGCCGCTGTCTTTACTTCAAAGGCTTCCATGCGCTGCAAGCACATCGCGTAACTCGCGCACGCGGGGTCCCTTGCCGAGCGCAGGCGGGCAGACGCCGCCGGCTCTGGCATAATGGCGCGCTGGCGTGACTAATGGCGCGGCTCGGCCGGGACAGCCTGGCATGAGCGACTGCGAGATCCCTGTGAGGTAACCTATGACATTTGCATGTGTTGGACTCGTGGCGCGGACAGGCAGCGAATCTGTCGTCTCGTCGTTGCGCCGCGTCGAGCAGTTCCTGAATGGCCGGTGCGTCTCGGTCGTGCTTGAGGACTCGGCCCATGCGCTGCTTGGTGCACCGGACCTGCCGTCTTGCAGTCGCGAGGCGATGGGAGGACGTTGTGATCTCATCATCGCAGTTGGGGGGGATGGCAATATGCTAGGCGCCGCCCGGGCGGTTGCGCCGCAGGGTGTCCCGCTGCTTGGCATCAACCGCGGACGATTGGGGTTCCTGGCGGACGTGTCGCCGGATGCCATCGAATCCGAGGTCGGCGCGGTGCTGGACGGTGACTACATGATCGAGGAGCACTTTCTGCTTGAGGGGCACGTCGATGGGGCGGACGAGCAGGTGCAGCCGAGCGCGCTTAACGAGGTCGTGATCCACTCGGCCACGCATCCATCGATGCTTGATTTCGATCTCTATATCGACGACGTTTTCGTCTACAACCAATACTCCGACGGATTGATTGTATCGACACCGACCGGGTCGACGGCGTACTCGTTATCCGCAGGTGGCCCCATCATGCATCCTAATATCGATGCGATGGTGCTGGTGCCAATGTTTCCGCATACGCTCAATAGCCGCCCGCTGGTGGTGCAAGGCGACTCGCGCATCAGCATACGAATCGGCGAAAATGCAGCGAGTGTTGCTAAAGCAAGTTTCGATTCACACTTCGAATTTCAGTTGGGTGCTGGCCAGACGATCACGATCACCAAGAAACGCGAGAAATTGAAGCTGATCCACCCACCCGGCCACTCGTTTTATCAGGTGTGCAGGAGCAAACTGGATTGGGCAAGCCGCGTGGGCGAGTGATGTTGCGGTCCTTGGCACCTTTGGGTAGATAGATAGTTCCTGTCCCAGAACTACGTTCTGGGACGGGCACTGGCGTGCGGTGCAGGGATGCACCGCCATTTTCCGTAGGAAAATGCGCGGTTTGTTTGCAAACCGACTCCCAAGAATTGTCAGGATGACAATTTTGGGGCAAGAAATAGTTAGTAGGTGCGGGCTATTTTTGGGAGAGGAAATGTGAGGTTGCAAACCGACTCCCAGGAATTGCAGGTTGACAATTACGGGACAAAAAATGGTTAGGTTGCAGTTAAGTCAAACGGAGAAGTGACGATGGCGAACGCGAAACTGGACGGCAAGGGGGCCCTGATCACCGGCGCAGCGAGCGGCATAGGCCGGGCGTCGGCGCTGCGAATGGCAACGGATGGCGCTGCGATCATGTGCGCGGACCTCGATGCGGAGGGTGCGGCAACCACGGCGAACATGATTCAGCAGGAGGGTGGCAAGGCCGAATCGGTGGAACTGGACGTTTGTTCAGAATCCAGCGTCGCTGAGGCGATCACCAAGACGGCGTCAACCTTCGGTGATCTCAGCGTCATCTTCAATAATGCAGGCATCGGTGGTGGTGGCTTCGGTTGGGACAAGACAATCAGCGTCAACCTCTCCGGTGTCTACTACGGACTCTTTCATGGTGCTCCATACCTTGCGGAACATGGCGGTGGGGCCATCATCAATACGGCTTCGGTGGCAGGTCTCGTTGGTCTCGTTGGGCCCGCAAGTGCCGAAGGCGACTGGGCGCTTGAACCAGGTGCCGGTGCCTATATGGCGGCCAAGCACGGGGTTGTGGGACTGACCAAGCAATATGCGCTGATGTTTGGCAAACGGGGTGTGCGGGTGAACGCGGTTGCGCCGGGATATATCTTAACGCCGATGACAGAGGGCGTGCGAGAACTGCCAGAGGGCGAGGCGTTCCTTGAATCGCTGCATGCGCTCGGTCGCCTCGGGCTGCCGGAAGAGGTCGCCGCGGCGGCATCTTTCCTTGCCAGTGACGATGCGAGTTTCATCACAGGCGTGATTCTGCCGGTCGACGGTGGCTACACCGCTCGGTGATCGTGGGTCGCGTGTTGACGTGGCCTGTTCGGTGGACTTTCATGGAGCTAGCGCAATATGCTGCGGTGTTCCCTGCGCGACAGCGCGGTCATCCGGCACCGTGAGACCCAGCGCGGCAGGCGTCCTCGCGACAGCAGCGCGGCTAAATCTCTTTGAGGTCACCTGGCTGATCAACGTCCTTGTGGATGCCCGGATCAGTCAGGGGGACGGTCTGCACCGAGGCCCGATTCGCCTTGACGACCGAACGTGCGCCCTCGTCACCGGACAATTCCGTCAACGCGCCAAAGAAATGTCGGTGGAATCCAACCGGATGTCCAGGCTTGCCATCTCGTACAGGCTGAACGATGACGGGTGCTGCCGCGACCGCAAGTGATGCGGCGACGACCGAGATCGATGCGGGTTGGAGAAATGGCATGTCGGCGAGCAGGACGACGCAGCCACGATAGGCTGTTTCAGCCTTGCGGAGGTGAGCAGCGCCCGCTGCGAGCGAGTGGCCCATGCCGAGATCTGAGTCTGCAGCGCAGATTGTCTCAACACCTGGGCGTGCGATCATTGTGCGCACCTGCTCTGTATCGGCCGCTTCATCGCCGCGCAAAACGACGATGAGGTGGGCGAGCGAACTCGCGGCGTTGCGGGCGGATTGCACCAGCAGGGTGGTGCCGTCTGGCAACCGCGACTCGCGCTTGTCAGACCCGAATCGTCGACTCCGACCCGCAGCCAGCATGATTCCCGCCACCCGGCGATTAGGCTGGATCAGTTCCATGAAGCGCGTGCCCGGCGGATCAGTGGGGCATTAGGCCGTCGGTGTCCCGTCAACCGGCAGCGGCGGCCTCGCGGAAGTCGACGGTTATTTCACATTTGCCGCTTTCGGCGCGGAGCGCGGTCAGTTGAGCCAGTATGGCGATCGCGATCTCGGCCGGTGTCTTGCTGCCGATGGGCAGGCCAACAGGTCCGTGAAGGCGGGAGATTTGCTCGTCTGACAGGTCAAGTTGTTTGAGGCGCTCTCGACGTTTATCGGAGGTTCTTGTAGATCCCATTGCGCCGATGAAGAAAGCGTCGCCTTTCAGGGCCTCCATCAGTGCCATATCATCAATGCGCGGGTCGTGGGTCAGACAGATAATTGCGCTGAAGTGATCGTTGGCATATTTGCGCACCGCGTCGTCCGGCATGTCGCTGACAAGCTGGGTACCATCCACCAGCCACTGCTCAAGCAGATGTTCGCGGGGATCACAGACGACGACGTGGTAGTCCAGCGCCTGGGCCATCTCTGCCAGAAAACTGGACACCTGTCCCGCTCCGGTCAGAAACAGCTGGAATCTGGGTCCGTAGGATTGCACCAGAAACTTCTCCTTCGGCGTCTCGGTGTTTTCGAACTCACCGACGAACTCAAGCCGACGGTATCTTGGAACGTCCTCGGTGACGATGTCACCGGTCGCGATATCGACGGTTCGCTGCACGCACTCGCGGGCGTGCAGGCGGCTCACAATATGCTGAAACTGTGGTAGCGCACTCTGATCAGAGATCGGTTCGATAACGACGTGCAATTGGCCGCCGCATGGCAGGCCCAGACGTTCGGTCTCCTCAGGTGTTACCCCGTACACAAGGACTTCTGGGCGGTCCTTTGCCATCTCGCCTTTGTGCAGCTTTTCCAGCAGGTCTTCTTCGATACAGCCGCCTGAGAGCGAACCCGCGACGTGGCCCCGGGCATTGCAGCAGAGCAGGGACCCGACGGGTCGAGGCGATGAGCCCCAGGTCTTGACGACGGTCGCCAGCCAGCACATCTCACCGGCTTCAATCCATTCGGTCAATTGGTTGAGAACCTGCTGGTCGGCGTTTTCCATGGTGGCGTGGTCCAGAGTGCTATGATTTCGCAAGTTTACAACTTTTCTGCCGGGGCAACATGAAGGCGGCCATCACCGTCACAAGAGAGCAGGACCTGCAACTCTTTTCGGAGTATCTCGACCGGCATCAAATCCCTCATCGCATCACCGAAGTGGGCGAACAGTTGGTCGTGTGGGTGCCTGGGGATGAAGCGGGTATTGCCGTTCGCGCAGCCTACGAGCGTTGGCAACAGGGCGACCTGGTGTTGCGTTCGCCGCCAGCCGGTACGGGCCCCGCCGCCCGTAGCTGGCGCACAGCCAGACGACAGGTGCTGGGCGCGCCCGTGACCAGCGTGTGTCTTTTGCTCGCGTTCGTCCTCTTTCCCCTCGGCGGTGGCCCGACGGATCATGGGCCCTGGCTGGAAAGACTGTTGCTCATTGATTTGACCGTGCACGCGACACTCGGCGAATCAATGGCGACGGGCGAGGTCTGCGCTTGCTGACGCCGATGTTCATTCACTTCGGTTGGTTGCACCTCGGTTTCAACGTGCTCTGTGTTTGGGCGATTGGCATGCGGCTCGAGTACGTGTTCGGCAGCCTGCTTGTTCTCGGTCTCATCATCGGATCGGCAGTGGTTGCCAATGTCGCCCAATATGTCGGTTACGGACCTTCCGTTTTTGGTGGTCTGTCGGGTGTCGTCTATGGACTGATTGGCTTCTCGTTCACGCTGAACCGGCTGCTTGGAAGCGACCCGATTGGCCTCGGGCGCGGCTTTTATGTGCTGATGCTGGTGTCTTTCGTGCTCGGTTTTAGTGGCGTTTTCAACATTTTCGGGGTTGGTATCGCCAATGGTGCCCACCTTGGCGGTTTGCTTACCGGTGTCACGGCCGGCGGCGTCACGTGGATGTGGCTGAAATCCCGCCTTGCTCCCGGTTCCGCGTCCAAAAGCTCAGAAGAGTGAGCCCTGCAACCCGGGTGACGAACGCGCGCGCGACCTGCTCGCCGAGAACTCCACGTCACAGCCACTGTATTTGCGCAGATTGATGACGCCGGTGTCGAGAATCAAGTACTGGCCTTTGATGCCAAACAAGTGACCTGAGATCGTTTGGTCATTGCCGAAGGGGAGTGCGGCGACCTGCGTCGGGTACTGCCGGATCGGGTAGCGAATTACCCTTGTCGGCACCGCATCCGTGACCTCGACCGCTGCGTCGCCGAATCTGGAGCGGATCTGCGCGAGCGCGGGTTCCACCTGCGCTAGCAGGTCTCGCCGGGTGCGCTGCATGTCAACGTGCGGATCGTCTGCCTGCAGCATTCGCTGCCATTGAGTGCGGTCTGATGTGTGTGCTTTGAAGGCAACCTCGACGAATCCTGCCTGCTGACGGGTCGCAACATTGACAACAGGCGTTGCCTGTACTGCGCCCTGATCAATCCACCGCGTCGGAATCTGGTCCGGGCGCGTAATCCCGACCTTGATCCCGGATGAATTGGCGAGATAAACAACGTGTGGCTGGTTGCAGAACGACTCGCCCCAGTCGGGTTCGCGGCAGGTCCCTGCGGCAAAGTGGCACCGCTCGGGGCTGACGATGCAGAGGTCGCATCGAGCGAGCGTGCGGAAGCACTCGTAACAGTAGCCCTGCGCGTAACTGCGAGGGCTCATCTCGCCACAATGTGCACAGCTTATGCCCGGCCTGCTTTGCAACGTGACGAGGTCCCCGAGATGCGAGTTGAGATGGACCTCCGCCGCCGATAGCCGAAGGTAGTAGTCGACGACGGCCCCATCCTCACGTTGGACGACGCGCATCTTCTCAAGATAGCCACGGGTGCTCATCGGCTAAGCGTACTACGGTGCAGCGGGCGGCGTCTGCCGTCGGAGGCGAACGGGCTTCAGTTATGATGGACCGCTAGTCGGTTAACGTGCGAAGTCGCCCAATGGCACAGATCGGCGACTCCGAATCCATGAAGCCACCCGACATGATGAGGTATCAATGAAAGACGGTCAGCCCAAAGCCATCCAGCTTAACGACTACAAGGTTCCGCCCTACCTGATCGAGCAGACGGATCTGGCGGTCGATCTGTTCGAGGACCGGGCCGAGGTGTCGTCGACCCTTCGCCTCAGGCGGAACCCGGAATTCGAAGGTGACCCGTCAGAGCTTGTACTTGATGGTCAGAATATGGAACTCACGGCCGTTGCCATCGACGATCGTGCTCTGATGTCGAACGAGTACACCGTTGACGAGGAGACCCTCACGCTCCATGACGTGCCCGAAGCGTTCACGCTGACTTCCTCGGTGGTAATCCGGCCACAGGAGAACACGGCGCTGGAGGGCCTGTACAAATCCGGGGACATGTTTTGCACCCAATGCGAGGCTGAGGGCTTCCGCAACATCACCTATTACCTTGACCGGCCGGATGTCATGTCGCGATTCAGCACAACGATTTCCGCGGACAAGTCTACCTACCCCGTTCTGCTGTCGAATGGCAACGCGATCGCCCGGTCCGAGGAGGCGGACGGGCGACACCGGATCACGTGGCAAGACCCGCATCTCAAGCCCGCGTACCTTTTCGCGCTGGTTGCTGGCGACTTGAAGCACATCGAGGATTCATTCACCACGATGAGTGGCCGTGATGTGACGCTGCAGATATTTACCGAAGCTCACAATATCGACAAGGTTGACTTCGCGATGGCGTCGCTCAAGCACGCAATGGCCTGGGATGAGCAGATTTACGGCCGTGAGTACGACCTTGATATCTTTATGATTGTTGCCGTGGAAAGCTTCAACATGGGTGCGATGGAGAACAAGGGCCTCAACGTCTTCAACACGAGTTGTGTGCTGGCGCGGCCGGACACGACCACGGATGCTGGCTATCAACGCGTGGAAGGGGTTGTCGCGCACGAGTACTTCCACAACTGGTCCGGCAACCGGGTGACGTGTCGCGACTGGTTTCAGTTGAGTCTGAAAGAAGGCTTTACAGTTTTCCGGGATCAGCAGTTTTCTGCGGACATGGGGTCTGCCGACGTCTGCCGGGTGGGTGACGCGAGCTTCCTGCGCACAGTTCAGTATCCAGAAGATGCGGGCCCGATGGCGCATCCAGTCCGGCCGGACTCCTACATTGAGATCAACAACTTCTATACGACCACGGTGTACGAAAAAGGGGCCGAGATTGTTCGCATGATTCACACGCTGCTTGGGCCGGCGCGATTTCGGGCAGGCAGTGATCTCTATTTCGAGCGGCATGACGGTCAGGCCGTAACGACCGAGGACTTCGTCGTTGCGCTGGAAGATGCAAGTGGCGTTGATCTCACCCAGTTTCGCAACTGGTATCGGCAGGCGGGCACTCCGGTGCTCAATGTCGACGGGCAGTTCGATGCCGAGGCGCGGACGTTTTCCCTGCGCGTCGCCCAGAGTTGCCCGGCAACGCCAACGCAGCCAGAGAAGGAACCCTTCTACCTCCCCCTCGCCGTCGGCTTGATCGGTCCCGATGGCAACGATCTGCCGCTGCGGCTTGAAGGCCCGGACGCTGAACCCTGCGAGACCCTCGTCCTGCCCGTTGGCCGCACTACCGAGACCTTTGTCTTCACCGACGTTGATGTGCAGCCAGTACCCTCATTGCTCCGCGGCTTCTCTGCACCGGTGCGCCTGGAATACGCGTACAGTCGGGATGATCTGACTTTCCTGATGAGTAACGACAGTGACGGCTTCTGCCGATGGGAAGCTGGCCAGCGATTGGCGGTCGATGTCATCAATGAGCAAATGAAGGCAGCTGCAGATGGCGAGGTGCTTGCCGTTGATAGCCGTCTGCTCGCCGCTTTTGAGAGCAACCTGATGGCGGTTGTAGGTGACACGGACGGCGCGCACGACAAGGCTATGGTTGCGGCAATGCTGACGCTGCCGGCAGAAGCGTTCCTGGCTGATCAGCAAGACGTGGCTGACATCGATCTGATCCACGCGGCGCGTACGCGCGTTCGTGATGCTATTGCCGATGCAATGCGAGGGGTCATGTTGTCTGTCTATAAGCTCAATTTCTCAGAGGAAGACTACGCACCGTCCGCTCCGCAGATCGCTGCACGATCGTTGCGCAACACCTGCCTTGCCTATCTCGCGTCGGGTGCCAGCGAAGCAGATTCGATCCCGCTGGCCGTGAAGCAGTTTGAGTCGGCAGACAACATGACTGATGAAGCGGCGGCACTTCGGGCGCTGGTCAATGCTGGCAGCGACAGCGCTGTTGCGGCACGAGACAAGGCCCTTGCGGCGTTCTACAGTCGTTGGGCGGACGAGGCGTTGGTGATCGATCAGTGGTTCATGATTCAGGCGGCAAGCGTGCGTCCGGGTACACTTGGGACTGTTCGGCAGTTGCGTGAGCACGAGGCGTTCACCTTGCTTAATCCGAACCGTTTCAGGGCGCTCGTATCTGGCTTCGCGCAGAATTTGTCAGCCTTCCACGATGCTTCAGGCGGCGGCTATGAGTTCTTAGCTGATCGAATCATTGAACTGGACCCAATCAATCCACAGGTCGCGGCACGCGTGTGTGCGCCGCTTACTCGCTGGCGGCGGATCGCGGGTTCGCGCCAGACGCTGATGAAGGCGCAGCTCAATCGGATTCTCGAGAGCGAGGGTCTGTCGCGAGATGTCTACGAGATCGTGTCGAAGAGTGCGTGATTCTTCAGCGCCCTAGGCGGGGTTGAGTGACGGCAGGAGGGGTGGCGGAAGTTTCCGATTGTCGCGCTTGTTGAGGTCGTCGAGCGCGTATTGAAGGTCTTCGCCTGACCAGCTTTCGGCGGGCGCAGGACTGAAGATGGCACGCTCAAGCGCAGTGGCTGCCGCCGTGAGCGCGTCGTCTTTCATATCACTCACGCTGTGGACCGCAAAGCGTTGTGCAAGCCACGCCCCGAGCAGTCGGTGGGATGCGGATGCATCCCCGCGTTTCGCTGCGGTGAGCAGGTCACGAAAGAGAACGTCGGGGCTGGGCGTTGCCCGGGTCTCGGTGCGCGGCTCTTTGCCGGCGGTCGGTCGCGGGCCCAGACGCCAGAGGATGAGTGTAATCAGCCAGGCGGCAATCGCCGCGCCTGCCACGTATTGCCAGATGTTGGTCTCCGGTACCCCGCCCTGATTGCTGACGGTTTGCGGCGGCTGGGAGGGCTGGGGCGGTCGATAGGTTGCGGCAGTCGGTTCGATGTTGACCGTGCGCCCGGGGATCCGGGCAGTTCGTGTGCGTTCTGCCTTCGTGTCCCACCAGTGAATCTCAACCGGCGGCAGGGTCAGGGTGCCAGCCTTGACCGGCAGTATGCCGTGGACTTCCTGGCGTGATGCCGTGATGCCATCGGGGGTGATCTCGTCGGTCGACGCCGGTGGGTCGACGTAGTTTTTCACGAGGTCACTGGACAGTCGAGGCAGCTCGGGCAGGAGGGAGGACGTGATGCCGGTCGCCTTGATAATCAGCGTGCGATTGAGTGGATCGCCGACCGTCAGGGATGTGGGATCAGCGCTCCAGACTTCCTCCAACTCCAGTGAGGACGCGGGTAGCCATTGGCTACCCGGAAAACCTGCAGACCGCGGCTTTACCTCTATCAGATGTTGCTCCGATACGGCGCTCACTTTCTCCCGGTTGCCAAACCGTCCGCCGCGCGACCGCAGGCCGGTGAAGACCTCTCGGGGAATCATCATTTGGCCGGATTTCTGCGGGAAAATGGCATAGCGCCGCTCGAAGACCGAGTACGTGCGACCATTGATCACGGCACGCGACCGGCGCTCCTCCTCGAGCGTTTCGATGATCGCGTCGTCGAGTTGTGGCGCGGCGGGGAACTCGCCATTGATCGACTCGTACCAGAACAGTTTGACGGTATAGATGACCTGGGACTGTACCCACGCCTGCGTGCGGTCGACCGAGGTTTCGAAGAAAACGATTTGATTGCCCCGTGTGGGCGCATTCGTCACGTTCAGCGCGATCGGGCGCGTTGTCTGGTTTCCTGCCCTGATCGCAGGAATGGTCAACGGTCCCAGTCGTTTCGCACGCATCTCCACCAGCCAGGACCGGGTTGAGGACGTGCGGCCGTTGATGATGGAGAAGGCGCTGGACGGTGATATCTGAATGACCTGGAAGTCCTTGCTGAGTGGACGGAGGTCTGGCTGGATGTCGTCTTGCGGGTCGGTTAGCACGAGATCGAGCGTGACGAGATCCACTTCGGATATCTCCGTGCGGTTCACCTCTGCGGTAAAAAGTGCCGATGCGCTCTGGATTTGCAATATCAGCAAACTTGCCAGCAGCAGGGGTTTCAGTGTGTTACCAGTTTGCCGTTGCACCGCCACTTTCTCTGCTGCCTCCCAGTATTCCGCGCTTTGAACGATCTGCGTGTTGACGCCTGAATTTTTCCCGCAACAGGCCGCCGGGGTCATCGGGTACGCGGCGCAGCCATTGTTGCAGCGCTTGTTCCTCCTCAGTGTCGAGTTCTTCGCCGTCATCTGCGGTTTGTTGCTCCACCTGCTCCGGTTGCTGTTCGTCTTTTTCGCCTTGCTGCGGCTCGGCACTCTGTTGCTGATCGGATTCTGCGCCCTCTTGTTCGCCCGATTGCTGATCCGCCGACTGCTCTTGGTCCTGCTGTTCGTCGCTGTCGGAACTCTCCTGATTCTGCTGTTGCTCCTGCTCCTGATTCAGGAGATCTTCAATGAGCTTGCGGTTGAACGTGGCGTCCTCGTTGCTGGCGTCACGGGCAAGCGCATTGTCGTATGCATCGATTGCCTCCTGATAACGACCCTGGCGGGCGAGGGCGTTACCCAGATTATATCTGCCATTGCTCGTGTCGATGTTGGCGAACTGGCCAGCAGCGGCAGCAAAGTCGCCGCCGCGATAGCTTGCCGCACCCTTCCAGTCCGGGTCGTCAAAGAGTTCAGCCGCTGCGAGCGGATCCGCTTCGTAACGTTCGAGCGCCTGCTGTTCGCGGGTTTGCCAGAGATCGTCCCACGGATTGGCGTAGGTGTCCTGCCCCGTGCCGATCAGGACGATCGCGACGCACCAGATCCAGCCGCGACGAAACGCTAGCGCTGCGATGGGAATCAGCAGCAGGATCAGCCAGGGTCCCTCCTCAAACCAAACATCAAACTCGCGTTCTGTCTGGTGAAACTGGTCCTCGAGTAATGGGATCTCTGCCATCAGATACGCGAGGTCACCGTCATCGATGGTGAGCTGTGAGAAACGCCCGCCCGCAAGACCGGCGAACCGGAGCATGTCCGCCGTTGGCATCCGGGCGATCACGAGTTCGCCTGTCGATGGATGTTTAAGATATCCCTGTCCCGCGCCCGGTTGTGGGATTGGCGCCCCGTCGACCGTGCCGACGCCAAGTATCGACACGGGAAAGGCGCCACGCCAATTCTCAGCCATGGTCTGCGCTGCTGCCTGGTCACGGATTTCGTCAGTGACAACGAGAATGCGCCCGCTTTCCATCCCGGCGTCGACCAGCAGGTTGTGTGCAAGGTTGAGAGCGGGTGCCAGCCGCGAGCCGCTGCGCGGCATGAGCGCAGGTGTGAGGACAGGTAGCAGGGCATTGATCGTTTTGCTGTCGTCGGTCAGCGGCGAGACCGTGTGCGCATCGCCCGCGTAGGCAATCAGCCCGGTCATGCCCTCCGTGCGAGTCTCCAACAAATCGGCAATCTTGTGCCGGGCACGGACGAGCCGGCTTGGCCGCACGTCGGTTGCATACATGGACAGCGACAGATCAAGCAGTATCACCACCGCGTCTTCCCGTTCGTGCAGGATTCGCGGAATTTTCTCCCAGACGGGGCCTGCGAGTGCGAATACCGCAAGGCTCCAGGCGATTGGCAGAAGCCAAAGGGGGCGGCTGGCGGAGCGTTCGTTGATGGTGTCCAGCAGCAACGGGAGCAGGGCCGGGTCGATCGCGCGTGCCCAGTTGGATCCGGCTGCCTGCTGGGCGCGTAACATCGCGAACATGACGAGCGCCGGAATCAGCAGCCACAACCACTCGGGTCGCAGAAAGTGCAACTGCTCCGGCATCAGGATTGCTCCGGGTGCAGGTGCGCCGGACGGGACAGCAACCGGGCAACGGACGCGCGCGTGGACGGGTGCAGCAACGCCATTAGCAGTGTGGCGAGGAACGCGAACCCAAGTGGCCAATAGAACAGCGACTTGACCGGTCGGTCGACCTGGACTCCCTGATCGATTGGTTCGATCGTGTCGAGCACGTCGTAGATGGCCGCGAGCTCTGCGATGTTGCGAGCGCGCCGGTAGAGTCCACCGGTCGAGTCGGCGATCTCGGTCAGGGTTTCTTCGTCGAGCTCGGCGGACGGGTTGATCTTGCGATTGAAGAGCAGCCCCGGGACGACCAATTCGTCTGCACCAAAGCCAATCGTGTGGATACGGATGCCTTCCTGGGCCGCAAGTTTTGCGGCCTGGAGCGGCGACACCTCGCCAACGTTGTTCGCCCCGTCGGTCAGCAGCACGAGAACCCGGCTCTCTGCGGGGCGCGACTGCAAGCGTTTGACCGCAAGGCCGATGGCGTCACCGATGGCAGTCTTGCCGCCGGCAATTCCGAGCGGGGTGTCTGCCAACTGCAGCCTGACCGTTCGGCGGTCGAAGGTGAGCGGGGTTTGCAGGTAAGCACGGGAGCCGAACAGGATCAGACCCAAACGATCGCCGATGCGGCGTTCGACGAAGTCGCCGACGACCGTTTTCACGGCGACAAGCCGCGTGATCTGGCGACTGCCTTCGAACATGTCTTCTGTCCCCATCGACCCGGATATGTCGACGGCGAGCATCAGATCACGGCCCGTCAACGGCAACTCCACGGGCTCACCGATCCAGACCGGGCGTGCGCCTGCGGCAATAAGGGCGACCCAGGCGAGCAGCATGATCAGCTTCTTGAGCCAGGCCCGGCGGCGTGGACTGAAAGACGCGGTCTCGAAGCTGCGCGCTGTCGCATAGAAGGGAACGTAGAGCGCGGCTTCCTGATCGGTCGCGCGGGGCAGCAACCAATACGCGAGTAAGGGCAGGGGTAACGCAGCGAAAACCAGCGGCCAGTCGAATTCAAGCATCTGCTTTGCTCAATCGTGGTTCAGTCTGGGAATTGGCCTTGGCCTGAGCTGGGGATGGGGGTGCGGACGGGGCCTGGTGCGATTTGACCCATTGGGTTGCAATTAAGTGCAGGACCTCCGGGCGTTCCAGGCTGGGCTGCCCCTGGTACGGGCCATCGATCAGGACCTGCCCCTCGCCCATCGTGAAATCGCGACAGCGGCCGGTCTCATCGAGGAAAGCAGCCCAGGTCTCGCCGCTCAATTTCGCGACGTGGCTGCGGCCGAACGTGACGAGCGCGACGCGCTTCAGCAGGCTGCTGACTCCGGTCAGGTACGCTGTGGCGTCGAGCGATATGCTGAACTCTGCGAGCATTACGTCCAACATCCCGATGGCGCCGCGACGGTAACGTCGGCCGCGCCATCGCTTTGCAATCACCGTCGCAAGCGCAAGCAGGGATGCGATTGCGATGAGCGCGAGTAGCCACCATCCAGGTGCAGGCAGGAGTACCTCGGGTGGCGCGCCAAGATGCAGATCGCGCAGTTCCGCAAGGGGGTCAGCACCGGGCGCGCTGGCGGGTCCACCGGGCATTGGGGTCGTTCGTGCGAGATGCGGTGTTGTAGGGCCAGGTGCCTGCATACGGATCAGGCCTTTGACGCGGCTGTGGCGGCTCGATCACGTCCCGCCCGTGCTCGCACAAGATCATTCGACAGGGAATCTTCGAGTGTCTGCACCACGTCGTCGACCGTGCTGATGGAGACGAGCAGACTCTTGATGCGCAGAAAGTCGTCCTGCAGGTTGGCCAACCGGTCGCGGAATACCTGCTCATACTGGGTTCGATACTGGCGTGCAGTCGCGTTGATTTTCACCCGTTCGCTACCGTTGGTAATGGTGTAAAGGTCCGGGTTTGGCAGCATCTGCTCAAGCGGATCTGAAACGTGTATTCCGACCACGTCATTTTGCTGGGACAGTTGACGCAGGTGACGTCGTGCTTCGTTATCGAAGTCATGGAAATCGCTGACGATGTAGACGGTCGTGCCGTGCTTTATAACGCGGCGAATCTGCGCGATCGAGGTTGCCAATTCGCCGGCTACCGCGGTCCCGTCGCGGCTGAGACTGCCGTTGAGATCGGTGATGTCGTGCAGCAGACGGAGCACCGAGTGTTTGCTGCGGCGCGGTTTAACCTCGCGGTGCTCGCCATTGCCGAACACGACACCACCCACTCGATCGCCCCGGTTCAGTGATGCCCAGGCAATGCTCGCGGCGGTCTCGGCACACGTAACTGATTTGAATGCGGTGCGACTGCCGAAGAACATGGCCTGACTCTGGTCGGCAATGATCATGACCGGTAGTTCTTTTTCTTCCTGAAAGAGTTTCGTGTGGGTTTTGCCCGTGCGTGCACTGACCCGCCAATCGATGGTTCTGATATCGTCCCCAGGCTGGTACGCCCGGACCTCGGCAAAGTCGATGCCGCGTCCTCGAAACCGCGAACTGAGCAGGCCGGCAAGGGGGTTCTTTGACCGACTGACCGACGACAGGTCCAGCCGGCTGGCTCGATGCCGCAGTGCGATCAGGCTGTTAACGTCGGTATATGCGCCAGCCACAATCGCTCTCAGGCCGCTGCGACGCGCTGCACCAGCGACGAGATGACCTGGTCTGCATCTACACCCATAGCCTCTGCTTCGAAGCTGATGATGACGCGGTGGCGGAACACATCGTGCACGACCGCTTGTACGTCGTCAGGGCTGACGAAGTCCTTACCCATCAGGTAGGCGTTCGCGCGAGCACAGACGTCGAGCGCGATGGTTCCTCGCGGACTGACGCCGAAGTCGAGAAAGCCAGACATGTCTTCTCCGTACAGGCCTGGATTGCGCGTGGCCATCGTCAATTGGACCATGTACTCCTCGACGACCGGCGACATGTGCAGGGACAGGATTTCCTGGCGTGCCGAAAAGATTGCCTCCTGGGTGACGATGTCGGGCGGTGTCGAGACCACGCTCGCGGCCATCGATTCGTTGCGTACCAGGCGCAGGATGTCTCGCTCGGACGCCGCGTCCGGATAGTCGATAACGACATGCATGAGAAAACGGTCTAACTGGGCCTCGGGCAGCGGATAGGTACCTTCCTGCTCGATGGGGTTCTGGGTTGCCATCACCAGAAACAGCGGCGGCAATTTGAACGTTTGTCTGCCAACGGTTACCTGACGCTCGCCCATAGCTTCAAGCAGGGCAGACTGAACCTTGGCGGGCGCGCGATTGATCTCGTCCGCAAGGATCAGGTTGTGGAAAATCGGCCCTTGCTGGAATTCGAACGTGCCCTGCTCTGCGCGATAGATTTCTGTACCGGTGATGTCAGATGGCAGCAGGTCGGGCGTGAACTGGATGCGATGAAATTCGCCTTCGACGCCGAGACCGAGGGTCTTTATTGCTTTGGTTTTGGCCAGCCCTGGGGCACCTTCAACCAACAGATGTCCGTCTGACAGCACGGCGATCAGGAGGCGGTTGACCAATTTGTCCTGGCCGATGATCTGTGAAGACAGCCAGGTTTGAAGGCGGTGAATCAGCTCGCGATGTTGCATCGGTTCCGCGGAGGCGTCCTCTGTTGTTTGATTGAGAGTTTGATTGAGTGCTTGGTTGAGTGTTTGATCGGGTATTGGCAGCGTGTTGGTTGGGTTGCCTCGGGGGTGGGTCGCTGTCGGCGGCATATTCTAACTGTCCTTCCTTCAAGCCGCACGCGGATGCGTGGGATTGTATTACCGGATGGGACAAGCAAATGTCGACGGGGTTCCGAGCTCACGGCAACCCCATTCGGATAATTGTTCAACGCCGCAACCCGGCCTTTTTTAAAGACGTTCGCGCGGCTGAGACGCGCGAACGTCTCGGTCGATCCCCTGGCGTTGTTGCGAGCGTCGGCCGAGAGCTGTATTGAGAGCGTGCCGCGCGTCTTGCTGGGGAGTGGCGCAGCGCCGTGCCGAGAATTGCGCCGTGAATTGCGAGACCAACTGTTTAATAATTCGGGTCCGGAGTTTCGCCGGGATTCTCGTTGCGCCTACTCCTGCTCGTTGCTACTCCTGAATGAACAGCCCCAATATGAACAGCCCAATATGAACAGCCCAAGATGAGCAGCCCAATATGAACAGGCAAGTGACCGGCAAGTTTGGACAGGCGACAAGACAGCCAGATGCGACGAGGTGGACGCTTTCCGCTCAATGAATGCGTCCGTCCCGTCAGAGCAAGCGCACGGATTAACTGACGTGCCTGACAAATCCCAAGGCAGTGGGTCTTGTGGTTGGCGCGCGTGATATCGATGAGTGATGTGACATGAACTATCAGGCAGCCCGTGATCTCTTGTTCCTGCTTCCCCCGGAGTTGTCACACGACGTCTCGTTGCGCTCGATCTCTCTTGCGGAGCGTTTGGGGGTGTCGTCGTTGCTGGGCGCGTCCAGCGTCTCGGCGCCCGTGCGCGCGATGGGCCTTACGTTCGCCAACGCGGTCGGCCTTGCGGCTGGTCTCGACAAAGACGGTCGCTGCATCGATGGACTCGGTGCCCTTGGCTTTGGCGCGCTTGAAATTGGAACTGTCACGCCAGTGCCCCAGGCCGGAAAGAGCAAGCCACGGCTCTTTCGATTGCCACGTCATGAGGCGTTGATCAACCGGATGGGATTCAACAATGCGGGTGTGCGGGCACTACTGGCGCGTGTTCACGGGGCGCGGTTTGAAGGCGTTCTCGGTATCAATATCGGAAAAAATCTGGCAACACCAGCGGAGGCGGCCGTCGACGACTACGTGTCCGGTCTGCGGGCCGTCTATCCGGTCGCGTCTTACATCACGATCAACATTTCGTCGCCGAATACGCCGGGGTTGCGCGACCTGCAGGGCTTGGACGCCCTGAGGCGTTTGCTGCACGCGCTCAAAGAGTCGCGTGAATCGCTCATTGGCGCCCATGGACGATCAGTGCCGCTGGTTGTGAAGATGGCACCGGATCTGACCGCGGATGCGATCGGCGAGTTGTGCGGTGAGTTGCTCGCGTTCGATATCGATGGCGTTATCTGCGGCAACACCACGTTGAACCGTTTCGGCGTCGTGGGAGACCCGGTCGCAGACGAAGCGGGCGGGCTGTCGGGGGCACCGCTCTTTGCACATGCCAATGCCGCACTACGTGCCACGGTTGCTGCGGTCGGCACACGGATGACGGTAATCGGGGTCGGCGGTATTAACTCTGCGGAGGATGCGGCTGAGAAGGTGCGATTGGGTGCAGACCTCGTTCAGCTTTACACGGGATTCATCTACCACGGACCTGAATTGATTGGCGATGCGGCGCGGGCGATTGCCGGACTGAATGTACCGGCCTGATTCACGTTTGGCGGCGAAAAAACGGTTTGAATCACCGTGGTGCAGGTATCGCACCCGAGTGACGCAAGGCGCTGAATTGGCGCGCTTTTTTGGTGCGTCAGCGTAGGAATCGGGGTTGTTGCACGATGACGGCATCGAGTAGAGTTGCCCTCAATTGGTTCGCTTGAACTTGGTGACATGCCCTGCGGTTGTGCAGCGGGGCGAAGGCGTAGATCTGGCGAACCGGGCGAGACTCTGGCCCGAATCTACTCGGATTTCGTTGCTGCCTGGACGTGCACCTGTGGCAACACTTTGGGGGTGTCGAAACCCTCGTCTGCGACAAGGAGCACGTTCGCGGGCGTCTCGGTTCGCAAGCTGTTAGTCCAGGAAGGCTCAGGCTGTTAGTCCAGGGAAGCTCAGGGCTGTTAGTCCAGGAAAGCTCAGGCTGTTAGTCCAGGGAAGCTCAGGGCTGTTAGTCCAGGAAAGCTCAGGCTGTTAGTCCAGGAAATCTGAGGGCTGTTTGTCCGGGAAAGCTCAGGGCTGTTCGTCAAAGAATGCTACCAGTCATTTGAAGGGGAAAATAATGAAGAAAAAAAGTGCTGTTCGGATGTTAACCGGCCTGGCCACCCTGGCCTCGCCATACGCTTTCGGTGCGGATGCCATCGACAGTGGTGATACCGCGTGGATTCTGGCATCGACGGCGCTCGTGCTGTTCATGACGATTCCGGGTCTGTCGTTGTTCTATGGGGGACTCGTCCGGGTCAAGAATGTGCTCAGTGTGCTGATGCAGTGTTTTGTTATCACCTGCCTTGTGTCAATTCTGTGGTTGGTCGCGGGCTATTCGCTTGCGTTCGGGGAAGGTAACTTCTTTATCGGCGGCTTCGATAATCTTTTCATGCAGGCGGTCAAGGTAGACACGGTCAGCGGAACTATTCCCGAAAGTTTGTTTGCAACCTTCCAGATGACCTTCGCGATCATCACCCCGGCACTGATCGTTGGCGCTTTTGCAGAACGGATGCGCTTCTCATCCATGCTCGTATTCTCGGGAATCTGGTTGATGGTGGTGTACGTACCAGTCACACATTGGGTCTGGGGCGGCGGCTGGCTGAGTGAGATGGGGATCATGGACTACGCCGGTGGCCTGGTTGTGCATGTCACGGCGGGGGTTTCCGCGCTGGTATGTGCGCTGATACTCGGCACGCGAAAGGGCTTCCCGGGGACCGCGATGCCGCCGCACAACATGACGATGGCCATCATGGGTGCCGGCATGCTCTGGGTGGGCTGGTTCGGGTTCAATGCGGGCAGTGCTCTCGGCGCCAATGGCGACGCCGGGATGGCGATGCTGGCTACGCACATGTCTGCGGCTGCTGGCGCATTCACCTGGATGGTGTGTGAATGGGTCAAGTTCGGCAAACCCAGTGCGCTTGGCGCAGTCACGGGTATGGTCGCCGGTCTCGGCACGATCACGCCCGCGTCTGGCTTCATTGGACCGGCCGGCGGGATGCTCATTGGCCTCATCGCCGGCTTTGTCTGCTTCAACGCGACGAATTTCATGAAGCAGAAGCTCGGTGTAGATGACTCATTGGATGTTTTCCCGGTACACGGAGTTGGCGGGGCGCTCGGGACGCTGCTCGCGGCAGTCTTTGCCAGTACCTCCCTTGGGGTGTTTTCGGGCAAGGGATACGCCGAGGGGATGGACATGGGCAGCCAGCTCAGCGTCCAGGCGATTGGTGTCGGCGCCACCGTGCTTTACGCGGCGGTCTGCACGGCGGTCATTCTGTTCGCCGTCCGCGCGATGCTCGGGCTGCGGGTGGATGAGGACATCGAGACCGAAGGTCTGGACGTCAATCAGCACAACGAACGGGGCTACGATCTCTAGCAGTTGAAAAAGTGCTTTCCTGCACTTTTTTAGAGTCGCCGGCCTCAGCCCGCTCGCGACAAATCAACGACTTAACAATGGCGTTTTGCGGCCGATACTATTCATTGCTCGCGAAGCGAACGTGCAATCCATGTATCGGTCTATCAGGCTGCTTTTTCAGCAGCCTGATAGATTTCACGTGCGCTTTGCGAGGCCAGTGATCGGCTAACGCTAACCGGCCGGGTGTCGCGCTCGCTGCCCGACTATTGTTTCCGCCGAAGGGCTCGTTCGATCAGGTGTTGAACGAGCTTTTCAAACGGATAGCCAATAGCGGCAGCGCCCTCGGGGTACAAGCTGGTGGGCGTCATTCCAGGCAGCGTATTGACCTCAAGCAGAATCTCGGTGGCACGGTTGGGCACGACGAAGTCGGCGCGGGAGAGATCCCGGCAACCCAATGCCGTGTGTGCGGCAATCGCAGCCCATTGCAGCCGGTCGGTCTGCTCAGCGTCAAGTTCTGCCGGCATTACATGCTGGCTCAGTCCTGCCGTGTAGCGATGTTCGTAGTCGTACCACGTGTTTTCGGGGGTTCGAACCTCTATCACCGGGAAAGCCTCGAGCCCCTCGTCTGTCTCAAGTACGCCAACCGTGATCTCACGGCCATCAATCCGCTGTTCAACGAGCAGCGTCGTGTCGTAGTCGAATGCAGCGGTAATGGCGGCGTGCAACTGGTTGGCGTTGTCGACTCGAAAGACACCGATCGCACTCCCTTGACGCGCCGGTTTGACCACGATGTAGTCGCCCAACTGCTCGAGGATGTCTGAAACCGCTGCGGGGATGGAATCGCTTCGGTGGACTACCATCTGTCTGGCGACGTCGAGTTCACTGTCGCGAAAACAGTGCTTGGACAGCACCTTATCCATGCCCGTCGCGCTTGCATGGACGCCACTACCCACATAGGGGATCTGCAAGATTTCCAGGAACCCCTGCACGGTACCATCCTCGCCAGGAGGACCATGCAACACTGGAAAGACCACGTCGGGCGCAAGACGGGTCAGGTTGTGAGCAAGATGACGGTCAAGTTCGAGCGTGTGGATCTGATCAAAATTCTGAGCGAGCGCCCGGGTGACGCCTTGCGCTGAACGGCGTGAAACCTCGGCTTCTGCTGACTCGCCGCCGCATACGATCACAATGCATGGCGCGGTCACGGTTGTCCCGCGTGAGCCACGGCAACGTCGACGTACTCAACCTGCGCTGATCGCTTGGTGCGGCAAACGTCGGGTTCTGACGAACCTGACGTGAGGATGAAAAGGCGTTTCCCGTCAATGCCCCCCAGCATGCAGGCATAGGCACCGGACTCCGTTGGCACCCGATCGGTGACCTCTCCACCTTCGCGAACCCGGAGCGCTTCGTTACTGGACGGTGACGCTACCCAGATAGCGCTTTGCGCGTCCAGACAGATGCCGTCGGGAACTGCCTTGTCGAGTTGGGCCCAGAGTCGGCGGTTGGTGAGGGCGCCCGATGGGTCTATGTCGAAGGCGGTCAGGCGCGCGGCCATCGTCTCCGCCACGATCAAAGTTGAGCCGTCAGGTGTAATCACCGCGCCGTTCGGAAACTGGAGATCCGTTGCAACGACTATTGCCGTGCCGTCTGCATCGACCCGAATCAGCTCCGCCGGTTTTCGCTCTGCTCGGGTAAAAAGATCGAAGCCAAAGTTGCCGACGTAAGCTCGCCCCGCACGATCAACCACCATGTCATTGCAGTGGCTGCTTGCGAGATGAGCAAGATCGGCATGCACGGTGACCTCGTTGCCTGCGACGCGCAGGATCTTGCGATCAAGCATGGAGACAACCAGGAGGTCCCCATCGGGCAGCCATCCCAGCCCCGAAGGTTGCTGATCGATCGTTGCGATCAGTTCTGTGTCACCGTTGTCACTGATGGCAAGTACCTGATGGGCGTGCATGTCCGACAGGAACAGGCGCCCTTCATGCCACCGTGGACCTTCTCCAAATGCCAGCCCCGAGACGAGCACCTCAGTCATTGTTATTGCTCCGTTTGACGGCCTCGATCTTCCCCTGGGTGTGCGTTCCCGCGCCGGGTGAGATCCGTTGATGCGATCCTCGATCTTATCAGCATCTCACGATGCCGGATTACCGCGCTGTCGCGCAGGGAACTCATGGCAGCATATTGCTTTAGTTCGATGAAAGGTTGCTGGCGGCGACGAATCAGTTGCCGAATGCGCGATCCTCTCGGAACTTGCGCGCCCGGGTTAGCGGGCGTCGTCTCGCTGCCCCCGCCGGAAGTGTCATCCTTGTGGTTGCGTCACAGCCGCTCGTTCAGGAGATCCAGTTCACGCTGCCACTCGGCCTGGCGAGCCGGTTTCTGAAACTTGGGTTTGCGAGCCAGATCTTCTGCCAGCAGCCTATCGAGTTCGATGATGCGATCCAGCGTATCCAGCGACGGGTCTGCGTCATCCGTCGGCTTCGCCTGTCCAACGCGTGTTGTCTGGCGGCTGAAGGATGTATAGAAGTGCTCGGGATTGTGGACCTCCACCAGTCGGTCGCCGGCGATGACCACGTAACGGTTAGCGATGGTGTCGACGAAGCGGCGGTCGTGCGACGTCAAAAGAACGGTTGCGCCGCTCGCAAGAACCTGGGCTTCGAGCTGTCCCTTACCCTCGATGTCGATGTGATTGGTTGGCTCGTCCAGAATGAGGAAATTCGGTCGATTGAGATTGATGGTGAGAAACATCAGGTGGGCGCGTTCGCCGCCGGAAAGGACGGACACGCGATTGATGTGGGTGGGATAGGGGAAGCCGCTTCGAATCAGGGCGGCCTTGTGCTCAGTTGCGGTTTCTGGACAAAGGTCGTTGACCGTATCGATGAGAGACAGGGACGGCACAAATGTATCCAGTTCCTGATCGTAGTAGCCGATGTGACATTGCGGATTCAGGCGAATCTCTCTGGCTGGCCGCCGGCCTGCTGGGCCTCCGATGCCTGCATGATCATGCGAATGAGGGTTGATTTGTCCGTGCCGTTCTCGCCGAGGAGAGCGACGCGATCACCTGGACGCAAGAAGAAGTCTCCCACGTTGAAAAGGGGCGTGCCGGTACCCGGGTTGGGAACGGTCAGACACTCGAGCGTGAGCATGCGTCGGGCCCGGCTGGATGCGGGGTCCAGGTTGAGCTTGAGCGGTGAGCCGCGGCTGACGAACGTCCGTTCTTCCTTCATCCGTTCGGCGCGTTTTTCCATGGACTTGGCCTTTCTGGCGAGGTCCTCGTTGTCGTAGACCTTGCCCCAGGTGGCGAGACGCTTGGCACTCGTAGCGAGCGAGTCAATCGCCTTGTCTTCCGCGCGTCGAGCCGCCTCGGCAGCCTCATCCTGTTCTGCGAGCCGTGCCCGCGCGGCCGAGAACGGGAGTGCGAAGCTGTAGAGTTGGCAGTCACGAAGGATGAGGGTGCGATTAGTCACGGCGTCCAGAAAGTCGCGGTCGTGCGATATCAAAATAAATGCAGCCGCAAACCTTCGAGATAGGGCTTGAACTGGATGATGGTCTTGACGTCGAGGTGACTTGTCGGCTCATCGAACAGTACGAGATTGGGCTCGGTGATCATTGCCCGCGCGAACATCAGACGATTTTGCTGCCCGCCCGATAAGCCGCTGACAGGGATCGCGAACTCGTCTTCGGTGAATCCGAGTTCCGCCAACATCTGTTCGGCCTTGTACTGTCTTTCTACCCTGACATCCGGCGGCAGAACGTCTGCGACCGCCGCGGTAAGTGCGAGCGTATGTAAGGGCGGGTCGATGAACTGCCTCGACGACGGCAAGCCGCAAGGACCGGTTGCGGGTGACGTCGCCGTCATCGGGGGCCGCAGCCCCCGCGAGAATGCGCAGGAGGGTCGATTTTCCACAGCCATTGTGACCAACGAGCCCGATCCGGTCGCCAGGGGACAGGCTGACGTCAATATCGGTCAGCAGGGTACGGTCCCCAATCCGGTGGTGGATGTGCTGGCAATGCAGAAGTGTGCTCATTGCCCGCCGTCACCCGCGGGGATCTCATCCCTGGTGGTTGCCGGCGGGGTATCATTGCAGAGGAAATGGCGAAGTGCGTCGATGTCGAATGGCCAGTTAAGCTCGGTGCCGTCGGTGCGGGCGACCACTGGAATCGTGACGCCATAGCGCTCCATCAGGTCGGTATCGTCCGCGATCTCGACGGCGTCGACGGTGACGCCGATGGCGTTCAAATATTCGAGCGCGATCTCACAGAGGTGGCAACCGGACGTGGTGTAAAGGGTTGCCCTCATCGTTCCTGTGCGAGCTTAAAGAATCTTTGTGCGACCGCGGTCGTCTGGTTGGCCACCTCCTGCGGGTCGCGGCCGCATGCGGCTGCGATCGTATTGACCACGTGTGGCAGGTATGACGGTTCGTTTCGTCGTGCTTTTGGTTTCGGACGGATCGTTCGTGGCAAGAGGTAGGGCGCGTCGGTCTCCACCATCAGGCGATCTGGCGGAATGCTGCCCACGAGATCGAGCACGTGTTTGCCGCGACGCTCGTCACAGACCCAGCCGGTGATGCCAATGTGACAGTCGAGGTCCAGGTAGTCGGCGAGCGCGCGTCGATCGCCCGTGAAGCAGTGGACGACGACACCGGTGAGTCGGCTCCGGTGCGCCTGCAATATCGCTTGAAAGCGTTCGTGCGCGTCTCGTTCATGCAGGAAAACTGGCATCTTCAGGTCTACAGCCAGGTCAAGCTGGGACTCAAACGCACGTTCCTGCGCTTCACGCGGCGACAGATCACGGTAGAAGTCGAGGCCCATCTCGCCGAGGGCTTTGACAACTTCTCGGGTCGCGAGGCGGCGTAGCTCTGCGAGACCGGTATCGGCTAGTTCATCCGCGTGATGCGGGTGCACCCCGACGGTGGCGTGCAGCACGCCGGGTCTGGTCTCAGCGAGCGCCACAGCGCGTGCGCTTTCGTCGACTGTCGATCCAGTGACGATCATCTGGGCAACGCCAGCGGCGGTTGCGCGGGCGACCACGTCGTCGAGATCGGGCGCGAAGGCATCATGTGTCAGGTTTGCACCGATATCGATGAGGTTCATCTGACAGGGTCGCTTCGATCAGGAATCTGGGCTGATTATACCGAAGCGTTCCGCGGTTGCCGTCGGAGAGTGCGTCCAATTGGTGGCGGAGCGAAACCGGGGCCCGCAAGCAGCGGCGAGGTGATCGTCCGGTGGTGTCGGGCAATCAGGCTGTCGCGACCGCGAGGCTCTCCTGACGCACTGCGATCGCATTCTGATACGCGCCGTTAAGGCAGGCATCGGTGATGCCGTATCGCTCGAGGAAGGATCAGTCGAGACCCGACCAGTTAGCTTGCTCCTGGCAAATAACGGTGTGCAGAACGCGGCCCTGCACGCCCGTGTGAGCCAGGAGCGCACGCCGCAGGTCCTCGTGCAGTGGCAGGGTCTCAAGGTGACGTCGAGCGGTTGGTCGAAGTAAGCATCCAGGGTTGATAGCAAGCCCGCCGAAAAGAAGGTGGTCCTGGCCGCGCCCGGGATGCGGGTGCCGAGCAGTTCACAGGTCCGGGCGCGCATGAGGGTCTGGCTCTTAGGGCGAGGGGCTTGTCGGACAGGGTAGCGAGCGCGAGAAGGCTCGCCAGCGCGCGAATCTGATCGGTGCCGAGGTATGTGATGGCGCGCCCGAGCGACTCGATGCGGGCGGCGGTCCGGTGATACGCCGAGTTGATGAGCTTGAGCGTTTTGTAGCTGAGCACCGGGTCGCAACCGATGATATCTTCCAGCTTACCCGTCGAAATATTTGCGTTGTGAAGTCGCGCCAGCAGTTGCATGACCTGCATTTTTCTGGCCGGAATGCGCTTGCCGTGTACTAACTCGGGTCTGCACAGGAAGTACCCCTGGAACAACTCGAAACTGTGTTCACGGCACGTGTGGTAGATCTCGTGGGTCTCAACTTGCTTCGCGAGCAGAGTGAGGTCGTACGGGGCAGTTGCTCCACGTGGTCGCGAAGCTCAGTTGGATTGAGGGTGAGAACATCGATCTTGACGATATCGGCAAGCGGCAAAATCTGATGTGATGTCTCGCGAATGACAAAGTCGTCGAGGGCGATGGTGTAGCCCGCTTTATGCAGCGTGGTCAGATCGGCGATGAATCGATCATCGATGTTGATGTCTTCGAGCACCTCGATGACATACCGGGAACGATCGAAGGGTGGCGGCTCTACGAGCAGGTTGCGCGTGAAATTAATGTAGGCGCGTTTGTTGCCGACCAGGCCGTCAAAGTCGAGCTGGGTAAAGGCGTTGATCAATACTTCAGACGTCGCACTGTCCCCATCAATGAAGGACGCGCGATTTTCCTCGCTGTCGCGGAACAGGAGTTCGTACGCAGCGACGTTTGCGTCGACGTCGAAGAGCGGCTGACGAGCCATGAGAATAGAAGGCACCGGCGCACCGCCCACACCGGGGTCTGCGCCAGCCACGTTGAAAGCTGGATTCATCTGACACGGTTCGTTGAATTGACCTCTTTGAGCATAGCCAATGATTCAGCGAATGCAGCGGCATCTGGGCCATGGTAAGCACAGATGGCATCGGCCTTAGGCGGCGGTCAGGTGCGTGACGTTGCCGTCACGGTGCAGAGCTGTCGTCTGGCTATTGACCAGAGACTTCGGGCGGGGCTTCGGGTTGATTGAAGTACGCGAGTTCGTGTTTAAACAGCAGGCTGCGGGGCATGTCCATGCGTCGTGCAAAGATCATGGAGAACATGAGTACGTTCTGGACGTAGCTGCGGGTTTCGCCGAACGGAATGACCTCGATCCAGACATCGAATTCGAGTGACGGGTCGAGCCATCGGCGGACTCGTGACGGACCGGCATTGTAGGCGGCGGCAGCGAGTATGCGATTGTTGTGAAAGGCGCGCATCATCTGGCCGAGGTAGGACGTACCCAGTTCGATGTTGAGCCTTGGCTGTACGAGTTGATTAACCGAATGGTAGCTTATGTTGAACTTATCCGCGGTGATTCGGGCGGTTCGTGGCATGAGTTGCATCAGCCCCAGCGCACCTGCGCTTGATCGCGCGTCGGGCATGAACGCACTCTCCTGACGGGCGACAGCAATTGGAAAGTCAGTCGGCAGCGCCTGCTCTCGCGCCCGTCGTGCGAAGTCATCGAAGAACGCGAGGGGAAATCGCGGCGCGAGATCGTTCCATGCCTCGGCGTCGATCATTGCCTGGATGGCGCGCTTGTGCCAACCCCACCGCGTGGCCACCCGTGCCGCGATCTGACGGTTAGTAGGGTCGAAGCGGGCAAGGGTAAAGCGCCATTCTCGCCGCGCGGCGGCCAGGTCGCCGAGCGCGAACAACTCAAGGGCACGCTGGATGCCCGGAACGCGTTCGATAGCTTTGATCTCATCGTCGCTGAAGGTTTTTGGGGCGTCGCTGTAGTCGTAGCTGAGGCCGAGTCGGTCGGCGCTGACGAAGCCATAGAACGTTCGTTCACCGGCGAGTTCGCGAAAGAGGGTGCGGGCCAGTGTCTGATTGGCCGCGGTATCCGAGAGAGCGTGCGCTCGAGCCTTCCAGTAACGCCAGCGATTCGATTCTGCGAGGTCAACCGGCAACTGCTCGATCAAAGCCAGAACCCGTTGAAAGTTTCCTTCGCGAAGTGCCAATCTAAGCTTCGATTCGATCAGGCCGGGGAACCCGCGGAGGTCGATGGGCAGGCTGTCGACGTGGCCACCGTCATCGCCGTCTCGCAAAAGACGTTTGGCGATGTAGACATAGGTGGCGTCGAGCGGAGTGACGAACTCGGTGCGATCTACCAACGCCTTGAGGGCGTCCAGGGCGGCCGCAGCGTCTCGTCGTGCGAGCCGGCGAATGCCGTGCAGGACGGCGTATTGTTGGTGCTCGGTGTCCAGCTTGAAACGGCTGGTCTTCTCGACGCGTCGAGGGCGCACATGCAGGTCCCGCATGATGTTCGCAGTGGCCTGGTCGGATGGTGCTACAAATCGAACCAGATAGGACGCGAGGTCGACATTGCCGCCTTCAAGCGTGATGACGAAGCGATTCCATGCGGTGAGCGGGCCCAGTTGGCCAGCAACGCGCCATGCCTTGAATAACGGATCGCATTCCTCCGGTTGCGAATAGTCAACGAGAAAGAGGGTCTTTGCCATGCTCCAAGCAGCTTCTGTCTGGCCCGACTTGTAGAGCGCCCACCCGTGTCGACAGGCAACCTCCTTTGACGCCAGGCGTTGATCATAGGCATCGATCAGGTCATCCCAGCGTGTGCGGCTGGCAAGGCTCGTTAGCCAGCGGCGGCGCAGTTGATCGGCGAGGGGTGAGTCGTGGTAGGTGTCGGCGAAAGCGTTGATCGTTGTGGCGGATTCACGGCTGATACGTCGACTGCGCTCTCGGAATTCGAGGTAAGGGAGCAGGGGATATCCGTCAAGTTCCGACTTCAGCTTCCGAAACCGTGTCAACTGGCCGTTTGAAATTGCAATCAGCGCTTGCTGGTATTTAGCGCGCTGATCGTAGCGGGAGGTCTCGAGTACGGACGTTGCGGCACCCGTCAGACAACTTGTCAGGCACACGCTGATCGCGATGAAGTACACGCACATGACGTGATGGGTGACTGGGAACAGCTTCATCTCATTTCTGGTGCTTTTTTATTCGCACCCTGGTCGGCCAGAAGGGGCTGGTTGATCCATGATGGCAGGTTGACGATCACGGTGATCACGATCGACGTCATCAATGTTCAAGAGGGCACGAATGAGAACCGCCGTGACTAAACCGACGTCAGGTGCCGACTCGGACAGCGAGGACGTCACAGGGGGCGCCGTGAAGAACGCCGTTTGCGGTTGAACCCAGAATGAGTGCCAACCCATGCCTGCCGTGGCTGCCGACAACGATGAGATCGGCATCGATCTGCTGGGCGAGCGCATCGATTTCAGTCTCGGGCCGCCCGAAGATGAGATGCTGGTTCTCGTTGCTAATCTTCATGTCGAGTGCAAACTCGGTGAGATGTGCCCTGGCCGTTTCCTGAATCTGCTCCTGGATAGTCGAGAGATCCATCGGGATGTCGCCGCCGTATGCAAGCGATAATGGCTCGATGACGTGAACGCAACTGAGTCGGCAACCGTAGGCGGTTGCCATTGCACCGGCCCGGTCGGCGACGTGGCGGGATTCTTCGGTCAGATCGACTGCCAGCAGGATGTGTGAGTATTTGGCCATCGATGAGTACTCTCTTTTTCTTTCATTCTATTGAAAATAGGTCGTGAATACAGGGTCGATACGAACCTTTTTGAGCGGGGTACACGCGTGATCTGGCTATGGATTCTGTTGGCAGCGTTGCTGATTATCGGACCTGCATTTGCACTACTGCCATCTGCTCGGCAAAAAGAACAAATAGCGATGCGCCGCTTTGCGATGGGTGAGGGCGCGGTCGTAGAGTTGACCAAAACGGACGACCCCGACCCCGATGGTGATGACTATCTGACCGCGACCGGTAAACCGTTGCCGCAGGTTTTGTCCGTGGTCGCGTACCGATTGCACCGGCCGCCATCGACGCACTGGCGCAAAATGGACCCCATCGACTGGTGTGTTGTGCGTCGGCAAGCAGCTGTCAGTCCCGTTCCAGGGTGGGATTGGCTGACATCACCTCAACAGGTGAACCCGGATTTCACTGCGTACCTCACTGCGGCCGTTGGTCGATTGCCCGCCGACGTGGTCAAGGTGGAAGAGAAAGCATCGGTCATATCGGTCTACTGGAAAGAGGTGGGCGGTGCCGCGTCGGCCGAAGTCATCGTCGACTTCCTGAAGGCGACGAGGGATGTGCCGGTGCATCTGCCGCTCGAAGAAGACGATTAATGATCGAGTGTTGAGTATCCGTCGTGCGGCGCTCGGCGGATACGCGGGCGATCAGGCGTGGGTGCCAAGGTCAAAGGATTAGGGTCCGCATGCCGGCATGCGAGTGATAGATGGAGCGGGATGCCGAAACTGTCAGTGAGGAGAAGGCAGGTTCGCGACGAACGGACTGAATACGCATTTTCAGGGCTGGCGAACCGGTTAGGGCCCTCGCCACCGGCCCCGGGTGCGCGTATTTTCCAACTTTCTTTTCGCATGATTGCTTGACTGTCGATTGTCCGACCCGATATAAGCGCGACCGATAGCAACCCGAAAGTTAGGCGAAAGAAGATCATGGCGAAATCATTGGTCATTGTTGAATCACCTGCAAAGGCGAAGACGATCAACCGTTATCTGGGCGATGATTTCATCGTCAAGTCGAGCGTTGGTCACATTCGAGATCTACCTGTCGGTGCGAGCAGCAAAGCTGATCCCAAGGCGCGCGCCAGGGAGGCAGCCAAGACCCGCAAGATGTCACCCGCGAAGAAGGCAACCTATAAGAAAAAGAAGGCGCAGGATCAACTCGTCGCACGGATGGGCGTCAACCCCAGGGGTTGGGATGCGCGGTACGAGATATTGCCAGGCAAGGAGAAGGTTGTCTCTGAACTGAGACGTCTCGCCAAGAATGCCGATGAGATCTATCTCGCAACCGACCTCGACCGGGAAGGAGAAGCCATCGCATGGCATTTGCGTGAGGCAATTGGTGGCGATGAGTCGCGCTATCGCCGCGTTGTTTTCAACGAGATTACCGAGAAGGCAATACAGGATGCCTTCAAAGAGCCTGGCGATATTAATATGAACCGCGTAAACGCGCAGCAGGCACGCCGCTTCCTCGATCGGGTGGTTGGATTCATGGTCTCGCCACTACTGTGGCAGAAAATTGCGCGGGGCTTGTCCGGGGGCCGCGTGCAGTCGGTCGCAGTACGGCTAATTGTCGAACGTGAGCGGGAGATCCGGGCGTTCGTGCCTGAGGAGTATTGGGAAGTCTTTGCAGATCTGCAGGACCAGGCCGGACAGCCGGTCGAATCCGTTCGTTTCCAGGTGAGCAAGCAATCAGGAACAGACTTCAGACCAGCAAGCGAGGCTGTAACGACCGCTGCTCTTGCCACGCTGCAGCCGGCCAATTACGAAGTGACCGGACGGGAAGATCGTCCAACCCAGAGCCGTCCCGGTGCACCGTACATCACGTCAACACTGCAGCAGGCCGCCAGCACGCGTCTGGGGTTTGGCGTGAAAAAGACAATGATGCTCGCTCAGCGCCTGTACGAAGCTGGCTACATAACATACATGCGAACCGATTCGACCAATTTATCGGCAGATGCTGTCGCGGGGTGTCGGGAGTTTATCGGTGCCGAATTCGGCAGTCGGTATTTGCCAGATCAACCCCGACTGTTCGCCAGCAAAGAAGGCGCGCAAGAGGCCCACGAAGCGATCCGCCCCTCTGATGTTTCGGTCAGGGTGGACAACCTGCGGAGTATGGAGCGTGACTCAGAGCGACTCTATGACCTGATCTGGCGGCAGTTCGTTGCGTGCCAGATGCCCCCGGCCGAGTACACGAGTACCACGGTGACGGTTGTGGCCGACGAGTATGAGCTGCGCGTGCGCGGTCGCATCCTGCGGTTTGACGGCTACACCCGGGTATCTGCGGGGCGTCGCGAGGATGAAGTTGTGCTGCCGGACTTCAAGGTCGGCGAGAAGCTCCGTATGGTCGAGCTGACGCCGATCCAGCATTTCACTAAGCCGCCAGCGCGCTTTGGGGAGGCGAGCCTTGTTCGCGAGATGGAGAAACGCGGCATCGGTCGCCCGTCTACCTACGCATCGATCATTGGCACGATCCAGGATCGCGGCTACGTCACGTTGAATAACCGGCGCTTTTATGCCGAAAAGATCGGTGATGTCGTAACGGACCGCTTGATGGAGAGCTTTCAGAACCTGATGGATTACGGATTCACGGCAGAACTTGAGGAATCGCTGGATAAGGTTTCGGGTGGTGACGTTGCTTGGCACGCGGTACTCGACACATTCTACGAGGACTTTGAGAAAAAGTTGACGGTTGCTGGTAAAGAAGACGGCGGCATGCGTTCCAATGAGCCGTCGATGACTGACATCGTCTGTCCTCAATGTGGGCGACCCATGCAGATTCGTACCGCGAGTACCGGCGTCTTTCTGGGATGTTCCGGGTACGCACTGCCAGCCAAGGAACGCTGCAAGTCAACGATCAATCTGATTCCAGGCGATGAGGTCGTGAGCGTCAATGGTGACGACGAGGAAGAGTCCCGTATTTTGCGCGCCAAGCGACGTTGCGGGTCGTGCGACACAGCGATGGAAAGTTATCTGATTGATGGTGCACGCAAGTTGCATGTGTGCGGCAACAACCCGGACTGCGTTGAGTTCGCAACTGAGAAGGGCGAGTTCAAGATCAAAGGTTATGATGGGCCGGTTCTTGAGTGCGACAAATGTGGCGCGGAGATGCAGCTCAAGACAGGTCGCTTTGGCAAGTACTTCGGGTGCACGTCCGATGAGTGCAAGAACACGCGCAAGTTGCTTCGTAACGGTGAAGCGGCACCGCCAAAGATGGATCCGGTATCAATGCCTGAGTTGCGTTGCGAGAAAGTAGACGACACCTACCTGCTGCGTGATGGCGCAGCAGGTATCTTCCTGGCCGCGAGTCAGTTTCCCAAGAACAGGGAGACGCGCGCCCCGTTTGTCGATGAACTGGTCCCGCATCAGAATGAGATAGATCCGAAATATCAATTTCTGACCACGGGGCCCGCCGAAGATTCCAAGGGCAGGCGTTCCCTCGTGCGGTTCCAACGCAAGACCAAGGAACACTACATCGTGTCTGAGGTTGACGGTAAGCAGACCGGTTGGCGCGCTGACTACGTGGATGGCAACTGGGTCGAGAGCGAGAAGGCACCGGCCAAAAAGCGGGCCAAAGCCAAAGCCAAAGGGAAGACCCGTGCCAAGAAGACCGCTGCCAGCTAATCCTTGCTCCGGAACGCTTGTCGGCAGTGGCCGTCTGCTTCGGACCAGGCCGCGAGATAAATCCTGATTGCAGGAAGCATCGTCGAGGGTTTGGTAATCCGTTGACGAGCCTGGGCCAACAACGCGACTGTATCTAAACGCGGCTCTACTTAAACGCGGCTGTCATCTAACAGGTAGCTGAAAAAGTTCTTTCCTGCACTTTTTCAGTGTCGTGGGCCTCAGCCCGCTCGTGACAAATCAACGACTTAACAACGGCGATTTACGTCGGATGCTATTCACGGCTCGCGCAGCGAACGTGAAATCCATGTATCCGATTAGCAGGCCGCTTTTTCAGCGGCCTTTCGTGGAACTAAAGCAAATATGCTGCTGTGAGTTCCCTACGCGACAGCGCGGTAATCCGGCACCGGGAGATGCTGCTAATGGGTGCAACCCGTCAGAATTGATGGCGTCGCAGTACGCCGACGCCAAGCCCCTCGATGGCGAATTCCTGACGCCGAAGATCGACATCGATGGGTGCGAAGTCACGGTTTTCCGGGAGCAGAGTTATCTGATACTTGCTGCGCTGTTTCTTCAACCGCTTGACTGTGACCTCATCGTCGATGCGAGCGACGACGATGTCACCGTTGTTGACTTCTTGAGTTCGATGAACCGCGAGCAGGTCGCCGTCCAGAATCCCGCATTCGATCATGCTGTCGCCTTTAACCGTGAGCAAAAAGTCGGCGGTGGGACTAAAGAAACCCGGTGCGATTTCGCAATAATCTTCGATGTGCTCGGTCGCCAGGATGGGGTTACCGGCCGCGACGCGACCGACAACAGGCACGCCGGGCGAGTCTGGGAGCTTGATGCCACGTGAGGTGCCCGGAATTATCTCAATGGCGCCTTTGCGTGCGAGTGCTTTCAGGTGCTCTTCCGACGCGTTTGCGCTCTTGAAACCCAACTCCAGCGCGATGTCGGCACGAGTCGGCGGATAACCTGTCGATTCGATGTGACGCTTGATTACCTGCAGAACTTCACTCTGTCTGTTTGTCAGCTTGTTCATGGTCTTCTCTGCTTCCTCAATTCCAATGTGAAAATACCGATCTGAAAATGACAACCTTGAAATGACAATGTGAAATCATCCGTGCAGTCCACACGGTCCGCTTGTCAATGGGAGCGGCGCCTGCGAAGGGGCTTCACTTTCGTGACCTGACCCCGAATGACTGTTAATTTATACAGTTACTGGAAATATGTACAGCTTCTTGTCGCGCTGGCTGAAGAGGTGCGAATCAGTGCGGCGGCCAACGATGTCGGCACGCTTACGCGAGTTCACGGAGTTGTGGGTGGGCGTGGGAGGGAAGATTCCGGACCGTGGTGGTAAAGTGTTGGCCGTTCTAGGTCTCAGGGTTTTCTATGGATCTGACTGCGTGGCTGGCGACTGCTTCAGATTGGCTGACGGGCCCGGCGACCTGGATGGTCGCGTGCGTTATTGCCGGGACCGCAGTGACGAGTTACGTCTTTCGCCGGGTGTTCGACAATCTTGAGGTCAGGGCAGCACGCACGCTGACGGTCTGGGACGACGCTTTCCTGAAGGCAGTACGCAAGCCGATGAGGCTGCTCGTGTGGCTCGGGGGTATCAGCATTGCTGTAGATGTTGTCGCCGCTCAGTCGCACACCGATCTCAGCGACGCTATTTCGATGGTGCGCTTTTTCATGTTGCTCCTCGTCGTCACGCTGTTCTCGCTCCGCTTCATCGCGGCTCTCGAGGATGCCTTTGTGCACGGCGGCTCAGACGTGACCACGGTGCATGCGATCGGCAAGTTGCTACGTGTCATGGTGTCGATCGTTGCTTTGCTGACCCTGCTGCAAAATCTCGGTGTGAGCCTGGGGGGCATCCTTGCGTTTGGAGGCATCGGCGGAATAGCGGTGGGTTTTGCGGCGAGGGACCTCCTTGCCAACTTTTTCGGGGGTCTGATGATCTATCTCGATCGACCGTTCTCGGTGGGCGACTGGATCAGATCACCAGACAGGAACATCGAGGGGACGGTGGAGACGATCGGATGGCGGCTCACGATGATTCGAACGTTTGACCAGCGCCCGCTGTACGTGCCGAACTCGGTTTTTGCGAGCATCGCTGTGGAGAATCCGCAGCGGATGTGGAACCGACGTATTTTTGAGACGATCGGACTGCGTTACGACGATGCAACGAAGGTCCGACCGATCGTTGACGACGTTCGGCAAATGCTGCTCGATCACGCTGAGATCGATGACCGCCGGACGCTAATCGTCAACTTCGATGCATTCGCACCATCCTCGCTTGACTTTTTCATCTATACGTTTACCCGTACCAGTGAGTGGATCGAGTTTCACAACGTCAAACAGGATGTGCTGTTGAAGGTGCTCGACATCATCGACGCACACGGCGCTGAAGTTGCGTTCCCCACGTCCACCCTGCGATTTGCCCATGTCGAGTCCTGAGTCGCCCGGCGAACGAGTGTTCTCACCGGAAGCGCTGGCGGAGGCGGTCACCGATGTTGCCACGGAGATCAATGCGGCGCTCGAAGGTCCCTGGTTGCTGGTCTGTATCATGAATGGCGGACTCGTCTTTGCAGCCGACCTGATGCGCAAGTTGACGCTCGATCTTGAGTTCGACTATATGCGGGCGGCTCGCTATCACGCCGAGGAGGGCGGCGATCTGGTGCTGCGGGTCGTCCCTGAAACCCCACTTGCAGGTCGGCAGGTGTTGCTGGTCGACGACATTTTTGACGAAGGCAGGACGCTTGCGGCCATTTCTGAATTCTGCAGGCAGGAAGGCGCGACGGCGGTTCGCGCCGCTGTCCTGCTGGACAAACCCAACCCCCGCCGGGTCGCCGGATTCTCGCCGGATTTTGTCGGTCTGGTGTGTCCCGACCGGTTTGTGTTCGGCTACGGCATGGACCTGAGCGGTCGCTGGCGCGCTTTACCCGACGTCCGTGCGCTCGACTGAAGACTTACCTGCACATTTGGCCATCCTGGTTGAGGGCATAGATCCTGGGGCGCGATCGATGAAACGATCGTCTTTCCGATCGAAAAACCGGGGACCCGGCGACAATGGTGTTGTCGCGGGTTGAGCCCGCGTCCGCCACTGCTGTCGCTAAGCTTTGTTCCCGACTGACAATGGGAATGATGAGATCCGATACGGCTCTGATGGCGAGACGGATGTCTTTAGCATTGAGAACATTCTGACGATGCCCTTGTCCCAGGTAGATTTCGATCGCTGGTTCGACCGGCAAATGGTCGAGGCGCGGGCGGAGATCGGAACAGGCGACACCTCGGTTGCCGGAGACTGATCCCGACTGATGGGAGCGTCGGCCCGGGGTCGGCGCTGATCCGTGATTCACGGGCGAAGGGGTCTCCTTTCGCCCGGCGAGTCGGTACACTATTCCAATTAGAAAGAAAGGACGGGGTCGTTCATGGCCGATTTGCTGTTTTACGATAAGCCGGTAGCGCTCAACAAGGTTGAGCACAAAGACGTCAAGATCAAACCTACCAACCGGGACTTCCGTTTTGCAGCAGGGACCAACTCGGTGATTCTTGCGGGCGTAGAATTCACCGAAGCCGCTAAGGAATATCCAATTGTCTTTGCGCAGGCGGGTGATCGTGTGGTGCCGGTGGCGTTACTGGGTCTAGGCAATGAGGAGAACCTCTTCATTGGCGATGAAGGCGAGTGGGATGGCCGGTATATCCCGGCGTTCGTCAGGCGTCATCCGTTCGTGTTGGCCGAGACGCCAGACAACGATCAACGCGTCGTGTGCGTCGACGAGGGTTTCGTGGGTTTCAACGATGACGAGGGTGAGGCGCTGTTTGACAACGGTGAGCCCACCGTGATCCTCAAGCAAGCGATGGACTTTCTTGAGGCATACCAGCGTCAATACGTGCGCACCGAGACCTTCGTCAAACGCCTGCAGGACAACGACCTGCTTATGCAATTGAACGCACGGGTTGATCTCGTCGATGGCAATCAGTTTTCCCTGACCGGTCTGCTCGCTGTTGACGAAAAGAAACTGCTGCAGATCTCAGACGACAAAGCGCTCGAATTTTTCAAGTCCGGTGAACTCGCCTGGGTCTACTGCCACCTCATGTCGCTTGGCTGCATGGCGAGAATGGTCGA
>Ga0114999_10000870_pt1 | contig 43899 bp, 43 predicted proteins | sample ArcticOcean_MG_C_3_FD_89820 | JGI IMG/M metagenome (GOLD analysis project Ga0114999, IMG submission 89820) | Marine microbial communities from western Arctic Ocean - ArcticOcean_MG_CB8_126 | ecosystem: Environmental > Aquatic > Marine > Oceanic | place: Arctic Ocean: Canada Basin | collected...
CGACCTCACAGCGCATTGGGATATCGGCCACCCGCACCGGTAGTCATCAAACCGAAGTTAACAGCCACATCCTAACTCTGGATGTGGATACATATGTGGGGGCAGGTCACCCTCGTCTTGTGAGTCTCGTCACACTTTTGGAGGATAATGGGCATATCTTCCTACGAAGATCCATGATCGAATGGCCGAGGCAGTGGAGCAGATCGCTGCTCGGCTACTTTCAGTCCGAGATCGTGCACCGAGCGTGCACCGGATGGCACTCGCCCCAGAACGAGAAAACGCAACTGCAGTATCAACAGGCAGTTGCGTTTCTCAAGGTATGGTGGAGCCGAGGGGGATCGAACCCCTGACCTCCTGAATGCCATTCAGGCGCTCTCCCAACTGAGCTACGGCCCCGTGAGATAGGAAAAACTATGCCTTGCCTCCAAAACGGTCAACAAACCAACTTGCTCAACAGCACCTACTTCACAGCGATTCCTAGGTGCATATCCTTGCCTTCAAAGCGGTCACGATCCGAAAAACTTGGTCCAAGTGAAATGAGTGTGACCTCTACCGTCACATCACTCAGGCTTGCAAGTCGCGCCGCTGTGGTGAGAGTCAGCGTGCCAAGACTCTGATCTCCCTCGCTGGCCGATGCGAGACTGGCGCCGCCGAGTCGCAGGGTTCCATCCTCGTTGAATTCGATACCTGAAGCGATGGGCGAGATAAAGGGCCGCTGTGGTCGAAAGATCGAGCGATCCACAGTGAAGGCAGACAGCGGCGAGAGGGCCACGACGATCTCAAATTGTCGAACCCGGGTCAGTCCCGTTGCCTCGAATGTGATCGTCACCTCTCCGCCGGGCGATAGATCCTCCAACCCTCCTGGGGCGATCAGCATGGAATCGATATAGCGGCCATCCAGATCGACCATATCCAGCAACTGGGAGTCTTCCGAAATCCGCGTCGGTGGCAATTGCACCTCAGGGTCATTGGCGGAGCATGCGACCAACAAGACAACCGGCAACAAGGCTAGATAACTACGCACATCAACACATCCTTTCCTTTACTGAGGCATTGGTCTGACAAGAAAGCGGTCTTCGTAGCTGTCACGTGGGAACTGCTCCAACTCCAACTGGCCGGGAATATAGTGCCACGCCGTAGAGTAACGTGTTCGCTGTGAGTGATTGTCACCGGTTCCGTGCAGCAGGTTCGCTGAGAACAACACGACGGTGCCCGCCGGTGTGATTAGATCGACGGCCTGTTGCTCTTCCACCTGGGTCCAGGAACCATGCATACCCGGTGTCTGCTGATGATCCACGACCAAACCCGTGTGGTGCGACCCGGGCACGACGCGCAAACAGCCATTGGTCAGGTCCGCGTCTTGCAGATAGATCCCACACGACAGCACCTGTGGTGATTGTGTGCCAAAGTAGAAGTTGTCCTGATGCCAGTGGGTGGATGTACCACCGCCCCCAAGTTTTGGGAAGAACTTGGTGCCAAAGACATCGAGGTCATCGGCTTGTAGCAACTGAGCGGCGCGCTCTGTGATGAGGGGATGCGCCGCGAGGGCCTTGAGTCTCGGCTCGGCAACGCAGACCCCCTGCACCTTGTGCAGCCGACCGGGGATGGCTTCTCCCTCCTGTGTCAGCTCGAGAGAGAAATGAGGCGCTGGTGCCGGTAGAGCATTGCCGGTCTTGACGAGTTCATCGAAAATGCCAACGAAGTGATCCAGGTCTTGACCTTCAATGAGTCGCTCACAGACGATGAAACCATCTTCGCCAAAACGCTCGAGCTCTTCGACATCGAACATCTGAACCCTCCATTTCGCCGCAGAACACTGGCGAAGAGTGACTGTGTGAAAAGCCCAGGCCTTCAGAATTCCAGGCCTTCAGAATCGCCGCGTCAGTGTCGCCCCCGCCGCGGCTCTGGTTCCCCAAACTGGGCCCACGTCAAGAACAAAGCCTTCGTCCACATCGAAATTGTCGAGGTGGACATCCACGTAGGCGTCGATGGCAGCTGCCGTGGCGGTCATCACATACCAAAGTACCCGCGTATTTCGTCGTCCCACTCGCTCCTGATACAGCGTCGGTGTGGGTGCCTGCGAAATCCGATCATGTTCAAGGGCAACTGCTGCCAGCCAGCCAATACTGGCAGCGCCAAATGCAACTGCCTTGAAGCGGTGCCCACTGCACCACTGCCCCCATCCAGGCAATAATGCTGATCGCCACAGGACGCTGCGCGGAATCAAGGATACCACGGAATCGTCTATGCTGGCCCATGGCTCGGCACCTTCAAGCATAAGAGCAGCGGGGTTCACTGTCAGAGAATGGGGTGCAGGCCCTGTGTCCGGATCCGATGGCTGGGCAGAGACGGGATGGCTGAGGACAAACAACAACACGGCCAGTCGAACCGCATGACCAGCGCTCGGATCCCTCATGGAGACGGGGTGTCTCCTAGACGCAACCCCTTCTTCATCTGGTAGCCGCGCACGAAGTCATCGGCAGGCATTCGTGGACGTCCCTCAGGCTGAACCTCGGTTAAGCACAACGCACCGTCTCCTGTGGCCACGGTGATCCCGTCCTTGATGTCCAGAATTTCACCGGCAACGCCCCGACCTATACCCGTCGTGGCGCGATGGACTTTGAGGGTCTTCCCGTCCCACTCAGTGTAGGCGCCTGGTATGGGATTGGCACCGCGCACACGATTTCGCAGCACCTGGGTTGCCTGTGACCAATCGAGTCGCCCGTCGGCCTTACTCAACTTGGGTGCCCGTGAGGGACTGCGCCGGGGTTGGGCCGCAGGCCGCAGTTGATCGGTCGCTAATCCGTCACATGTCCGTACGACAACGTCTGCGCCCAGGTGCGACAACCGCTGCTCCAATTCTCCCGCCGTCTCCTCGTGCTCAATGTCGACGGCCTCCTGTAGCAAAATATCCCCTCCATCGATGCGTTCATTGAGGAGGAAGGTCGTCAGCCCCGTCTGCTGCTCGCCGGCGAATAGTGCCCAGACGATGGGAGCGGCACCGCGGTAGGCGGGTAGCAGACTTGGATGCAGATTGATCGATCCAAGGCGGGGGATGGCGAGCACATCTTCAGGAAGAATGGAGAACGCCACAACGACGAAGGCATCTGCATCAGCCTCGATCAACGCATCTGCCATGCCGGCGGCGTCGATACTGTCGGGCTGCAGCAGGGGTAGCCCTGCTTTCTCGGCGGCGAGTCTGACCGGCGGCGGACGCAATTTCCGTCCACGGCCGGCGGGTCGGTCGGGATTGGTCACGACCAACACGATCTCGTGTTGGCTGGCGACGAGGGCCTCGAGAGTGGGTACAGCAAACTGAGGTGTACCCATGAACACGAGTTTCATGCGTTCGCGGGCTTCATGCGGCAGGCCAGGGGAATGTACAGGCGGTTGTACTACTCGTCGCTGCTGTCGCGGACACGCGATACGGCGGCACGCGAGATATCGACCTTCACGTTCTCAGAAATTTTCACGCTGATCACGTCATCCTTGAGGTTGGAGATCACACCGTGAATTCCACCACTGGTGACGATCTTGTCACCCTTCTCGAGTTCGTCCACCATCTTCTGCTGTGCCTTTTGCTTCTTGATCTGCGGTCGCAGGATCAACAACCAGAGTACGACGAACATCAAGACGAAGGGTAGTAACTGAGCGATCGGACTGCCCGAAGCGAGCCCGTCTGTCGCAGCGCCACCCATGGCGAAGGCGGGCGTGGCAACCAAGAGCCCGACGAAGGAGAGCAACAAGTTCAATCGACGATCCTTTCTTCAGATGATCCGGAGCGCAAGATGCATCCCGGGCGCCAAGAACAAGAAATCTACGAAGACTCAGGCTCCTTGGTAAGTCGAGCGGAACTCGGTGCACCATGCGGCGAATTTGCCGTCGATGATCGATGCGCGCATCTGCCGCATCAGGGTCAGGTAAAAGTGGACGTTGTGATAGGTTGCCAGTCGCAGCCCCAGGATCTCATTTGTCTGAAACAGATGCCGTATGTACGCACGATGATGCATCGTGCACGTGGGACAACTGCACTGTGCATCGATCGGGCTGGCATCATCGGCGTGTGCTGCATTGCGGATCCGCACTCTGCCCGTGGAAGTAAACAAGGTGCTGTTGCGTGCGTTGCGTGTTGGAATCACGCAATCGAACATGTCCACACCCCGTTCGACGCAGTCCACGAGATCTTGCGGCAAGCCGACGCCCATCATGTAGCGTGGTTTGGCTCGGGGTAAGTGTGGGACGGTATGCTCGACGACAGCCAACATATCCGTACGCGGCTCACCGACGGCCAGTCCGCCGATGGCATATCCAGGCAGATCCAGGTCAACCAACGCACGTGCGCTCTGCCTGCGAAGTTCGGGATAGACTGATCCCTGAACGATTCCGAACAGTGCCTGTGGTGGTCGGCCAGCATTTGCCCGGCTTGTGGCCAGCGTTTGATGCTGTGACCAACACCGATCCATCCAGCGCTGCGTGCGTTCCATCGACTTGCGCGCATACTCGGGTGTCGCCGGATAGGGTGTGCACTCGTCAAAGGCCATGATGATATCCGCGCCCAGTGCCTGCTCAATCTCCATCACAGATTCGGGCGTGAACAGATGCCGTGACCCGTCCAGGTGGCTCTGAAAGTGCACACCTTCTTCCGTGATACGACGCAATTCTTCCAGACTGAATACCTGAAAACCACCCGAGTCTGTCAGGATGGCGCGCGGCCAATTCATGAAGCCGTGCAAGCCACCCAGCCGACCGATCCGCTCGTGGCCCGGCCGCAGATACAGGTGGTAGGCATTGCCAAGAATGATGCGTGCATCCAGATCGAGCAGATCTTGCTGGGTCAGCGTCTTCACCGTGGCCTGTGTGCCCACGGGCATGAAGACGGGTGTCTCGATGGGACCGTGTGGAGTGTGGAGAACACCGGCCCGTGCACCGGAAGGATCCTCGGCGACCAGGTCAAACTGGAAAGCAGTGGCCGCGTCGCTTTCGGACATGAATAGGCTTAGGGAAGCAGGGTTGCGGCAGCGACGAAACGATAGCCTCGTCGTTCGAGGCGAGGAAGCACCGAGCGCAGGGCCACGTGCGACGACGGGTGATCTTGTAAGATGCCGATCGCCTGTCCTTCATCGGCGGCTCGGTCAGCCAGAGCCCACAGTTGCCGTTCAATCGCGGCCGGACGCTGTACGTCGTCCAGGTGCAAGACGCTCAACGGCTGATCCTTGCCTTGAATCTCGGATCCCTTAGAGGTGCTGATCTGTGTCATGGCGAGCCACATCGATGTATCGCCATCGGATGTAGGGCGCGGTCTCAGCAGTTGATGCGCGGGCGCTTGCGCCCATTGACGCAATCTCTCCCAGTCAACCGTCGTCACACCGACACCCGCCGTTGAGTCAAACATCAGGGTCAACTGCTGCGAAATATCCCACAGGCCTTCCGAGCCACTGTGAGGAACGAGCACGTTCTGGACGACGAGCCCGATGTTCCCCGTCCGCCGCGTCGTCGAACGTAGTCGGCGCAGCGTGTAGTGGGTTGTTTCTGTTGAGTCGAATCCACAACGCAATTTCACGGTCCCATTGCGGCTCTCACGGCCCTCGATGACGTGTCCACCCAGTTGTTGAATGGCCATCGTGAGCCGAACATTTACTGAGGCGATGGGTAGATCACGTGGAACGCCGACGCGAATGTGGGTGGGCGATGAGTTGGGATCGGTGTCGATCAGATGCTTACTGATGCCGAGTTCACCCAGCAAAGAATCAGAATCAGCATGTAACTGCTCTGCAAACTCACTGGCCGTCAATGCACGAGAGCGTGGGGCGGGTGCCGTATTGGCTGAGTGTATATCCGCGGACGGGTCTGTTCGGTCCGACAGGTACACGCCGATCGCGATCGCTATCAACAACACACCACCGCTCAACAGCAGGTACCACTGAGGGGGGGGGCGCCTGCGGACAAGACGTTTCCTGGACCGTGCGGCTGGAGTCATTGCCAGGGCCTAGCGCCCTTTCAACTGTCCCCACGACCACGATGTGCCGACGGGGCGCCCTGCATCACCGTCTCCCGCCTCACCGCAGTCTCCAGCCAGGGAATCTGCAATCCAGCGAACGATCCGCCACAGATCGTCGTCGCCCTTGCGTAGTTTGAAACTCATCACCTGATTCACCCGAAATCCGTCATCGGCAGTTTGCAACAAGAGAATCTCGACTCTGCCACGGAAGACCTCCCAATCCTCATCGGGATGTCCATCGAGGTCCCCATCAAAGGCATTCGGGAAGTCGCGGCCTAGTTCGGTGAAACGCTGCGATTGTTGGAAGTTCCAATCGATGCTGCGGAAGATGTCGAAGATGCCCTGATTGGAGCCATCTCGCTTGCCCATGATTTCCAGCTCCTCCTCCTTGTCATTGGCGAGGATGAGCTCTCCCAGACAATCCGTCTCAGTGAACCAGAAATTGTTGTCGAGGATACTGTCGTAGAGGTCTTTGTCGCGATCAGAGAAGGACCGTTCGAGATTGTCCATGACAATCTCCGGTGTCGTTGCCTGTTCCGCCGGTGGCTTCTCGACTACGTTGGTGGGGACCGTCTTCTCCGGTGCGAAAGGATTGCTGCAAGCCGCCAACGAACCTGCCAACAGCAGCAGGCAGATACGAGTCATCGCCGGAGTCTTTGGGGGTAAGGATTGCATGTTTCTTTCGATGGCTATCGACATCATTGGGAGAATTCACCGCGTAGTTCGGTCATTGACCTTTTGGTGCTGGCAGGATCACGCAAGTCCTGCCAGCGGCGAACGATCCATACCGGGTTTTCCACGGTGGGCGTGGTCAGGTCTACTTCGGCTCTGCCGCGCACCTGGATCAACAACGAGACGCCTTCGTCATTTGGTGGCAGCGTTAAATCAATGGCATAGTCAAAAATATACGTCTCGATCAGCGGTTCGGACTCGTCAAATATGACGTCGTCCTCACCTGCCTGGTACCAGCGATCAACCGTGATCCGCTGAAACTCGGTGCGATCAAGGAAGTTCGTAGCAAAACGCCGCTCGTCTTCACGTGTCCAGAGGGTATCGCGGTCTGATACTGGATCGTAATCGCCGGGTGGCTGATAGACCTCCGGATACAACTCGAGTCCACCCAGATCCGGGACGAACAGATAGTCTTCACTCAGCAGGTCCATGTATTGGACCGGACTGAATCCCTGAAATGTGTCGCGTACGTTGAATAGGACAGCCTCCGGCGTCGTCGGTTCCCGAAGAAACAGCAATTGTCCACTGGGACACTCAGGCTGGCGTGTCGCGAAAGGATTGCTCGCCTCCGGCTCGGTGTCGAAGCTGATGCCCCGACAATGAGGGAAGGCGGCGGCGGCCGTTTCAGGAACACACCGACAATTCTTGCCGCTCTCGCCACCGAAGCCGCATCCTGAGAAGGCTGCCAACACAAGCAGCCCAAGCAGGTTGCGGCTCAGCCAGCCTGGGCGCCGAAGGGGACGGGCGTGAAGCACAGGACGAAGACCAGGATACACAACCAACCGACGATCTGTCGTTTCAGATTCAGTGGAATGGCCGGATGATAAAGGGGTGGGTGACTGCGGCCAAAGAGGGTTAACAGGAGGGCAAGTACCAGCCAACCCGGCCAACCCGCGGGCAGGTCCCAGAAGAGGGAACATACACCATACAAACCCAGCCCCAGAAGGGCCGAGAAAGTGAAACGTCCAATCAATCCATGCGCGCGACCTACCAGGGCATAGATGATATGGCCGCCGTCGAGCTGGCCGACGGGAATCAGATTGAAGGCGGTGATGAAGAGGCCCACCCAACCGGCAAAGGCAATGGGGTGCAACAGCACAAGCTGGTCGTTGGCAATGACTTCCGGCGATAGCCAGGCGGACAAGCCCTGAAACAGCAACGGCGCACCGAGTTGGATCGTGGTCGGTTCCAGCTGCCTGGGTAGCACACCGAAATAGGCCGGATCAACCACCTTCGACAGAGGCAGGCCGACAATACAGGCACCGACGGCAACCACGAAACCGGCAAGGGGCCCCGCTGCGCCAATGTCGAGCAGGGCACGCTTGTGAGGAATCGGTGAGTGGATACGAATGACCGCGCCCAATGTGCCGAGAAAGGAGACAAAGGGCAGAGGCAGGAAATACGGCAGTGATGCTTTCACACCCCAGTGTTTGGCGGCGAAGTAATGGCCAAATTCATGGACCGTGAGGATGGCGAGCAGTGTCGAAGCAAAGGGCCACCCCTCTACCAGATGCACGAGCTGGTCGAATCCCTGCAAAGGATTTACGCCCTGCTGCATCGAACCGGCAACCATCATTGAAAACAACGTCAGCATAAACAACAGCAGGTGCATCGCCGGATGGCTCTGCTTCGTCGGCTGCGGCGAGGATCTCCAGCCGCCGAAACCGGCCCCTGGGTCGTAGCCGCTCTTCGTCTCCCAGCCATCGGTCATGACTGTGGGCCTGGCAGGAGGTGGTGTCGGCTCGCGGCGCCAGAGGTTCAATGGATCGACGCTGGTTCGATCGCCCAGCGCAGGCTGAATCGATGCGCCGGACCCAGGCCGTCACCGAAGGGCAAGTAGGCATAGTCGAGGCGCCACAGAGCCAACTCGAAACCCGCACCATAACTGAAGCCTCGGGTATCGCCACTGTCATAGCCGGCGCGCAATAGCAGGCTTTGACGCGTCCGCCACTCCACTCCTGTGTGCAGATCCGTACTGGCATCCGACCAGTGTCCGGCGATGGCGAGCAACAGGTCTCCCTGTCGCCGGGTGCCACCGATGCGCACCTGCAGGGGTAGATCTGTTGCCGCCTGATCCAGATCGTTCATGACCCCTGCGTTGCGAATCGCTGCGCCCAGATCCCAGTGAGTGGTCTGATACAACAGTCCTGCATCCGCATGGGCACCACTGGCGGCTTCGTCAAAAATTGACTGGCGCACAAAACGCAGTCCGATGCCAGCGCGCAGGCGCTCCGACAGCGGGTGTGACCAGGCCGCACCCGCTGTCCATTCGTACACACCGAATTCACCCAAGGATTCCAGCGATGGGCCTACGCGTCGTTCGAGACCCTCACTGTGAGAGACACGGGCGCTGAGGGAGATCACATCGGATCCAACACTCCATAAGGCACCGATATACTCATGCCGTATCTGCTCGATCCACTCCGTGTGACTGAGGGTGACCGCCTGCAGGGCATTGGCTAGCGCTGCCGGATTGGCTGCATCTGCCGTGTAGCTGGTCAGGGCGACGGTCGCGCCACCAAGTGCGGCATCCCGAGCGCCTTCCCCCAGGCGAAGAAAGGCGAATCCCGTGGAGGCGCATACAGGGGACGCGACCACCAGGCCGAGTACCAGGGCCAGCGACCTCACACTGCGCCTCAAAATAGACCTCCCACACTGATGACGCTCCGGCCCCCAGCACCCAGATCATCGGCAATCCAGGCATAGTGGAATTGCAGATCATCACTGTGCATAGGACGCACGGACAGGCCCATCGTCGGCAGTCCCAGTCCGTCTGCCTCTCCCATCCGCTGCAAACCTCCGCGCAGGGACAACATAGGCGACAAGTCGAGCTCTGCTCCCAGCTGTACACGGGCCTGCGAAACGCCATTCATATCGTAGAGCTGGGCCTCCGCGCCAAGGGTCACCCCGCGCCACATCCCACCCAGCCCCACATACGGTGTTGCCGGCAGGTCGTCCTGCGACGAGCTGGACTGCTCTGCTGTGCGTCGCACAGTCCAGGTCAGCTTTCCAAGCATGTTGCGAGCACCCAAGGCCAGATGCCAGTCGGGTGTGATGTCGTAGAGGAGTCCTATATCCGCAGCGCGACCCGATGCACTTGATAGACCAGCACCTGATACGTCGATCTCATGATTCAAGATCTTGAAACCCACACCCAGCAGCAGGCGCTCATTCACGCGTGTGCCGAGAGCGAAACTGATGGCTTGCTCCGCATCGTCGATGCCACCGGCTACGACGTCACCAGATCCTGTGCGCGCGTCGATGGCGCCGGCGCTGGCATAGGTCCAGACCAGTCCGAAGGCGAGTCCGCCGCGCAGATTCATCGCCCCTGCAAGCGTCGCATGCGTGCGATCCAGCGACAAGGTCTGATAGCCTGCCTGGATCGAACGTCCGCGTTCACTGGCCAGTCCTGCTGGATTGTAAAGGACTGCTTCGGCACCCGCTGCGTGCGCACTGAGGGCACCACCCATCCCTTGAGCTCGACCACCCTGGCCCAGATCGAGGAAAGCGGCACCCGTCTGTGCGGCCAGCGGATTGAGTGCCGTGTCGACAATGAGCAGTGTCGCCGTCAGCAGGTTACCCATACGTGTCATCATCAATCCAGTACCACAATCTTGCCGTGTGCCTCATCACCATCCTGGGTGCGGACACGATAGAAGTAGACCCCATTGGCGACGGGTTGTGAGTCGTCATCAAGGCCATCCCAATTCTCGCCGTGATTCTGCACGCCGTCTCGCTCGACGCCGTGCAACAGTGTTCGCACGCTGTGCGAGGCGAAGTCGAAAATTTCGATGCTCACTTGCGCCGGTTGGCTCAGACTATAGACGATTCTGCAGCGGTCCTGATCGGGTGAAAATGGATTCGGTGCGGCATAGGTGCGTACACGGTCTGCATCAATTACACCGCCTTCGCCGATCACCTCACCCGCATCCAGACTAGGCGTTTTCACAGGAAAGCTGAGAATGGTCCAGCTTGCGCCGCCGTCGATCGACCGACCCAGGCCATTGTCGGCGCCCGCCCAGATCGACATCTGACCATCCGTTAAAGGCACGTGGGTCACGCCAATGAAAGGGGGGCTAAGTTGCTCGCGAGTGAAGGGATCCTCCACCAGCACCTCACCCCATGTGGAACCCGCATCCAGGCTGACCAGCAGCCCTTCGTTTGTCCCAGCCCAGATGGTATCTGCCGGGCCAAAGGCGAAGTCCCAGGCAAAGGTGGGTGCCGTAATCGTCCAACGGGCGCCGCCATCGTCGCTGCGACTGATCGCCATCCGCTGACCGGAGCCAATGGTTGTCGATGTCCCCGCCCAAATCACGGATTCACCTGTGTCGGTGATCTGATGCTCCACGGCGACGGCCCAGTTTCCTGAGGGATTGCCCGGCAACGCCTCGCCAAATTCGTTGAGGCGCACTTTGTGATTCGTCCAGGTTGCGCCAAAATCCTCGCTGGAGGAAAGACCGCTGGACGTGCCAATCCAGACCGTGTCACCAAAGGCGGTGACAGAGAATGTCCGGTGCAATAGGAAGAGGGAGGCCAAGCTGTCAGTGGCGGTACGCAGAGAATCGATCACCACCGCGTCCCCACCGGCGGCGGCCAGACTGTCGGCCTCGAATAGCAGCACACCCACCTGATCCTCCGTGTCGGTTGGCAGAAAGATGATCTGCTCACCGCCACCAGGCAGGACTCTCTCCCAGGTGCGGCCAAAATCGGTGGTCCGCACCGTGGAACCGGAGAAGAACGCAGCCCACACCGTGTCACCGACAATCGATACACCAAAACAGCCGTTCTGGATGGCTGTGCGTGGCCCATCCTCGAAACCCGGCGTGAGCGTGTCGAAGATCGCTTCGTTAGGGATGTGTCCCCAGTTCTCACCGCCGTCTGTGGACCAGCTCAGCCCGCTACCCACCTGTGGCGGGGGACTGACACCTGCCACGAGGGTGTCGAAGATGGTTGCCGCCCACACCGTGTCGCCCACGGCATCCAACGCACTGACGGCGCCTCGTCCCATGCCATTGACCTGTGTGTAGGTGCGCCAGTTCTGCGCTGACAGACCCGTACCATCTAATGGATTCCAACGAGCCAGTCCACGTTCTGTGGCCACCCAGAGGAAGCGACCGCTCCACACGACATCGCTCATGGTGGTGCCCACCAGACCCTGTAGTGCGGGTGAGTCTTGATGAAATCTCTGGGGTAACAGGGCCGCTGCCGCTGTGAGAGAGCCGGCCAAAAGGAAGGCGAGAATACTCAATCTGGGTCGTACTCGGCGCAGGCTGCCGCCCGGTGCCTCACGCATATGTAGCGGCTCGTTTGCTCAATGCCTCGACTGCTTCCACGCCGATGCCGTAATCACCGATCGCCACACTGCCCTTGTCGCCGTGACTGTCGGATCCACCGGACATGAGCAGACCGAAGCGTTTGGCGACATCGAGATAATGCTCGATCTGCGGCGGTTGATGGGCGGGATGGTAGACTTCGATTCCATCCAGGCCGACATCAGCCAACTGTGCGATTACCGGTTCAGACACGACCTTCCCCGGATGCGCCAGTACAGCGACGCCACCCAATTCGTGTACAAGAGAGATCACCTCGGCCGCTGGCGAACGGGGTTTGGGCACATCCGCCGGCTTGCGGTCGCCGATGAAGCGCACGAAGGCTTCCTCTTTGTTCATGGCCGCACCGGAGGCGACGATGGCTGCGGCGATGTGCGGGCGACCTAGCGGCCCCCCATCTGTGCGCGAAAGCACATCCTCAAGCGTGACGGGTACACCCAGACCGTTGAGGCGTTCGACGATGGCGGCACCGCGTTCATGGCGGCGTTTGCGAAGTTCGACCAGGTGCGTCGCCAGGCGCTCAGAATGATGGTCAACGAAATAGGCGAGAAGATGGAGTTCACGATCATTGACGTGGGCACTCAACTCCGTGCCGGGCACAACGTCGATGCCCTTCTCCTCAGCTGCTCTGATCGCCTCGTCGATGCCAGCGACCGTGTCATGATCCGTCAGGCTCAGTACACGAACGCCGGCAGCCACAGCTTCTTCCACCGCCTGTGTCGGAGAACGCAGTCCATCCGAACAGGTCGAATGGGTATGGAGATCGGCCAGGTTATACTGCAAAGAATTAGATCGCTGACGTCGCTGGGAAATGGTAGAGCCGCATCGATTTGATGCGACGCACATCAAGACGATCTAATGTAAGGATCGGTTCCGTCTGGGGTAGTGTGAAGCAGTCAGTTGATCGACAACTCGAGGAGCCTATCGCCATGCTCACTGCGAACACGCTCAAGGGCACGATCACGCAACTGCCGTATGCGTTCGCGTGTCAGCCCGAGGATTCCACCGATCTGTTCCAGGGTCATCGGATCCAGCCCCTGCAGGCCAAAATACGAGCGCACGATCAGCTGCTCGCGCTCATCGAGACTATCAAGACTGTGATGCAGGGCCTGATACAATGCCGCGCAGTCATAGGACTCCTCGAAACAGGGACCCTCGCTGGCCATCATGGCCATCATCGTGTCTTCCCCCGCACTGTCGGCCAGCGGTGCATCGAGTGACACATCGTTCTGATTCAACTCGACGGCATTCCGCGTACGCTCAAAGCTGATATCTGCTGCCGCCGCGATTTCCTCGAGTGTCGGCGCCCGACCCAGTTGCTGTGTCAGGCGGGCACTCAGTTTTTCGACTTTCTGCAGGTCATTGACCTGACTCATCGGTGGCCGTGCCGCACGGCTCTGTTCGGCCAAAGCCTTCAGAATCGCCTGGCGAATCCACCACACGGCGTAGGTGATGAACTTGAACCCACGGGTCTCATCGAACCGCTTGACCGCTTCCAGCAAGCCGAAATTGCCCTCAGCAATCAGCTCTAGGAAGGACATGCCATAGTTGTTGTATTTCTTGGCGACACTTACGACAAAGCGCAGATTCGCCGTCACCAGCGCATCAGCAGCAGAGTCGTCCCCGGCCCGCGCTCGTTGGACCAATTCGGTTTCCTGTTTGCGAGACAGGGGCCGATAGTCGCGGATATCGCGCCAGTAGGACTCCACCGTGTCCGATCCTGAAGCGCCTCGCCCCAGGGTCTTTTCAAGACTCTTGCCGGAACTCTTGCCAGAACTCTTGTTCGGGCCTCGGTTCGGTCCTGCGCGCCTGGCAGCAGGTGCAGTCATTACGTCCGGTGCATTCGTGTCAGTCGTCATCGCCCATGTCGTTTCTGGAGGTATAGAACGGTCCGCTGCGACGACGGGTTCCCATCGACGCAAACCAACGATGCCTTTGGTACATCGGCGCGGACTGACAAAAGCTTGAGTTGTAGACGTTTGTAGCCGGTCACCCAGAGAGGGTCCCGACTCGTTGACGCGTGAGATCTAACCTTCAGCTAAAGGCTGCTGAAGCGGGCGTAGGCCTCGTCCCAGGCGTCTGACTCTGCTGCTGCAGGCCCGTAGTGGATCGGCTCGAAGGAATCCACGACCACCTGACGAATCTGTTCCAGCGAATCGACCCAGCCTAGTCCCATCGCCTGAACCAGCAAATTGCCAATCGCCGTCGCCTCGGCAGGGCCTGCCACGACAGGTCGATTCGTCGCATTTGCCGTCAACTGACACAGCATCTGGTTTTGAATACCGCCACCAACGATGTGCACCGTCTCAAGGTGGCGTCCAAGAACACTCTCCAATTGCTCCAGGACCTGGCGATAGCGCAGAGCCAGGCTCTCCAGCACGCAGCGGATGATGGCTCCCTCATTCTCAGGCACTTCCTGTGAGGTCTCACGGCAGTAGGTGGCAATGCGTGAGGGCATATCACCGGGTGCCAGGAAACGCTCATTGTCCGGATTGATGAGTGAACCGAAGGGGCGTGCCGTCGCTGCAGCTGCCGTCAATTCGGCATAGGAAGCATTTTTTCCCGCCGCGACCCAAGTGCGCCGGCACTCTTGTACCAACCACAGTCCCATGATATTCTTCAGAAAGCGATACGTAGAGCCAACACCACCTTCGTTCGTGAAGTTGTGTCGCAATGCCTCAGCGCCCACCTCCGGTGCCGCCAACTCGGTCCCCATCAGAGACCAGGTCCCCGAACTGATGTAAGCGAAGTCGCCTGAACCCACACCAACAGCTGGTACAGCAGCCACGGCCGACCCTGTATCGTGGGTGGCAGGCAAGATCACCGGGACGCTACCCCCCAATCCGCACCGTTCGGCCACAGTGTTACGGATCGTTCCCAGGCGTGTTCCCGGTGTGACCAGGGGGGGGAGTATGCGAGCCGGCAAGTCGAAGGCCTCACACAGTGCCGCTGACCAGTTGCCTGCTGACGGATCGAACATCTGCGTCGTTGTTGCATTGGTGAATTCACCACTTCGCTCACCCGATAGGAAGTAGTGAAGCAAGTCGGGCATCATTAATAGTTGATCGGCCGCCGCCAATTGCGGCGAATCGCTGCGACGCAGTGCCAGCAATTGATAGAGCGTATTCAGTTTCATGAACTGGATACCTGTGTGCGCAAAGATCTTCTCACGAGGCATGATCTGGAAGGCCTCATCGAGCATGCCATCTGTGCGCGTGTCACGGTAGTGGCGGGGATTGTCCAGCAAGGTGCCATCTTTGGCGAGCAGGGCGAAGTCTACCCCCCACGTGTCGATCCCGACGGATCGCACGTCTGCTGTGGTTTGGGACGCGAGGCCCAGTCCACGCTCGATCTCGGAATAGAGTCGCAGTGGATCCCAATACAGGCGATCGCCAATGGCGACGCCACCGGTCTGGAAGCGGTGAATTTCCTCGAGGCGGAGGCGCTGGCCGTCGAAATGGCCGAGGATCCCTCGACCACTTTCGGCACCTAGATCAAATGCGAGTAGTGTTCCCGTCGGCGCCATCTCGGCTCTCAAAGTGTTACGGTAGCAGGAACTGGCAACTCACAGGTAGTTGAGGCCCAGTTCGGCAACCAGTTCCCGTGTCGAATTGTCCAAGAGTGAGCAGATCAAAGCGTAACCGAAATCCGGTGCCAATTTGTTCGCATACTCCGTCTGTTCATCGCGAAAATTCAGACGCTGAAATCCAAGGACCGTCTTCTTGAATTCTTCCGGCTGTTCGTAGATGATCATTTGTGCGTATTCTGAGCGACGCAGTGATTCCTCAACGAAATCCGCGCCGAAGATTTCTTCCAAGGCCGTGCGAAATTGTCGATTTAGCATAGCGTTAGGCGTCTTTAGAAGGGATAGACGGCGTCGAGTCGCCGTGTAAGGGTCGAGCGCCGGCGCGCAGTGCCCTCAATCATGGCGAGAGGCATCTCGATCACCGGCCGACGCAACCAATCCAACAGGATCATCCCAGCCGACAGGGGGGCAATCTCCCGCGCTTCGAGACGCAGCACCAACAAAGCCGTGAGCAACCGGCCTAGGGCCCGCTTCGGCCGGGGTGGTGTCACGTGTGTGAGCCCGGTACTCACACGCCCTCAAAGCAGGGTTCGATGGATCGTTCGATCGCGTCTCGCAGTGGTTCGTCGGCCTTCGACTGTTCAAAACTCTGTCCGGTGATGCGCTCAAATAGATCGATATAGCGCTCGGCCACATCGAGCCGAATTTCATCGTCCAAGTCAGGGACGTTGGTGTCCGATATGCCTTTCTCTCGCAGCCACAAACGCAGGAATTCTTTGTCGAGACTTTCCGGCTCCTCGGCGCGATCGTGACGTGCCTGATAGGTCTCAGCAATCCAGTAGCGAGAGGAGTCGGGTGTGTGGATTTCGTCGGCCACAGCGATCTCACCTGCTGCATTGCGACCCATCTCGTATTTCGTATCTACCAGAATCAAGCCCTGCTTGGCAGCGATTTGCTGACCTCTCGCAAACAGCGCAAAGGCAATACGCTCGATCTCGGTCCAGGTCTCTTCATCAACCAAGCCCTGCTCCAGCACCTGGGTCGCCGAAATCGGCTCGTCGTGCTCCGCTGACTTGGTTGTCGGTGTCAGGATCGCTGTCTCGAACGGCTGGTTCTTAACCATCCCTTCGGGCAGGATGTTGCCGCAAATATCTCGTTCCCCTCGTGCATAGTAGGTCCAAGCAGAGGTGTCCGAACTGCCCGTCAGATAACCGCGCACGACGATCTCCACGGGAAACATCTCCAACTCTTCCGCGATGGTGACATTGGGGTGCGGTACATCAATGATGTGATTGGCGACGATGTCAGCCGTTTGCTCGAACCAATAGTTGGCGATCCGATTCAGCACTTGGCCCTTCAAAGGGATTGTACCCAAAACGTGATCGAAGGCACTCTGGCGATCACATGTGACCAGGACGCGTCGTCCCGGAAGCAAATACATGTCCCGGACCTTGCCCTGGCGATACTGCTTTTCCCATCTGGGAAATCGCGCATCGGCCAGTGTGTTGTTCAGCAGAGCGGCGAGAGATTCACGTGAAACCACGGTTGCCTCCTGGGAGCAAAAACGGTCTGTTCTGGCTAAAAATTCAGGCGGCTGAAGGTATCTGAAGCGGCGCCCATCGTCAACGAGCTCTTGCGCCTGTGTAAGCACTGGCGCCGGTGCAGACTGTTGCGCCCCTTGCATTTCCCTCCGCGTGCTCGCTATGTTTCGCAACACGTAAGTTCGGGGACATCGATCAAGCCAGGAGATCAGCCCATGTATCGCAGGTTCCTCGCCCTCGCAGTGCTGGCCGCTTTCGCCGCTTGTGACAACACGGCGGACGTGGAAGAATTGAAATCCTACGTGCAGACGGTGCAAGGGTTTCAGAACTACAATCGGCAGGTAGAGGCGTTGGTCACACGATTTGATGATCCAACCAGTGACGTCACCGGTGCTGACATCATTGCCGCACGGCAGATGCTCGACGACTACGCGGCAGCTGTTGAAGCTGTGCCAACGCCCAGTGAAACTCTGCTGAAGAACACCCACCAGCTTTACAAAAGGTCCTTTGGTGATGCTCGCCGGCTCGCCCGCGACGAGACGGGCGATACAAAGCGCCAGGCTCATTCCGTCGCCATTGGTCTACGTCGATTGCGCACAGCGATCGAAGACCGAGTCTATCCGTCTCTCGACGTGATGCTCGCACGTGAAAAATTGGAAGGCGGGGAATACGAACTTGGTTGGATCGAAGACGACTAGGTAGCAGACGAATAGCACAAATAGAGAAGCGTCTCCCGGCCACATCGGCGGGGAGGCGTTTTTTTTCGTTCTGCTACCGTTCGGTGGTTTCAGCAGTGGCCTCAGGCGGCAACCAAGATTCGCCTCAGGCGGCAACCGGTCGAGTGAGTGGCAGCCAACAGCGGCTGAAAAATGGCTGTAGTCCGGACAGAACCCCTGTGTAGAGAAATCCCGCGTGAAATAGCATGAGGAAGGGAATCCCGGCATACATCTGAACCGACCATGCTTTGGCGATGACGAAGACGAAATAGACCGCCATCATGAGCTCAATCGCGGCAATGATTGTCTTGGCGCCCGCATACTTGGCGCCCAGGGCGCGAGTTTCGCCCGTCGCCCCATACTTCGGGGTTCGATGAAAACCTGTCTGATAGCCGATCAACCCCTCGAGGACGGCGCGTGCATTGTTGACACACAGACTGATGCCAACAGCCATCAATAGGGGTAGATACTTGATCGACGTCTTCCAGTCCTTATAGAGAGCCTGCTGCGAGGCCAGGTAGAAACCGCTGACAGCCATCGTCGCCATGCAGAACATGGGTAGATCAATGATGAAGACGCGCTGCTGCCATGGGATCAATTCCCGTATGGACAACACGGGAAGCATCAGGATCGCCATCGTCAGAATCAGCAGGTGCGAAGAGTTGGCTGTCAGATGAAAAGTCGCCTCGATCTTGACCTTCATCGGCAGGGGAGCACGCCACACACGTGGCAGGATCTTCTTTGCCGTCTGCACAGCCCCTTTGGTCCAACGATGCTGCTGGGACTTAAAGGCGTTCATCTCTACAGGCAATTCGGCGGGGACTTCTACCTCCGGCAAGTAGCGAAAACGCCAACCGGCCAATTGCGATCGAAAGCTGAGATCAAGGTCTTCCGTGAGCGTGTCGTGCGTCCATCCACCTGCTTCGTCGATGGCGCGACGTCGCCAGATACCGGCGGTGCCGTTGAAGTTGAAAAATCGCCCGGATCGACTTCGCGCCGTGTGTTCGACCACGAGGTGGCCGTCGAGAAAGATCGACTGGATCCGCGTCAGCAATGAATGGTGACGATTGATGTGACCCCAGCGCATCTGCACCATGCCGATGCCTGGATCTGTGAAATGATGCATGGACCGGTGCAGAACATCTGCAGGGGGGACGAAGTCAGCATCCAGAATAAAGATGAACTCGTGTTTGGCTGATTGCAAGCCATGATCGAGGGCACCGGCTTTGAATCCCGTCCGATGATTCCGGTGCACATATTCAATGTCTATGCCCTTCTCCTGAAGGCGCGACACGGCGGCCTCGGCACGGGATTGGGTCTCATCTGTGGAGTCATCCAGAACCTGGATCTGTAATCGTTCAAGCGGATAGTCGAGGCGTCCCACCGCGCTGATTAGCCGCTCGACAACGTGATACTCGTTGTAGATGGGAAGTTGGACTGTTACGCCCGGCAGTTGATCGAATTGCGCCTGCGGCTCAATGCGATCGTGCCGATGTCGCAGATATAGACGGAGATTGTGCCAGCGGTGAAATCCAAGCAGGCTGAGTACGGCCACGATGCCGCAATAGACAACCAGCAGGGTGACCTGTGGGGTGGAGAGGGCGTCCATGAATCTCAGTCAGGCAGGAGTGATACACTCTGGGCAGAAGACGAGGCAAGAGAGAGCACGCCCTGCTTGGATGTTCGCAAGACCCAATTGGATGCAAGGGGTGTCAAGTCAGGTGCGACCATGACATTGCTTGAATTTCTTGCCACTACCACAGGGACATGGCTGGTTGCGCCCCACCTTCGGTTCGTTGCGAATGGGCTCGCGCTTGGCACTGTCGGCTCCCTCACTACCGGCTGCCACCAATCCCCGGCCTCTCGGAGAATCCGCTTTCGGTCTGCCAAGGGGTAAACCTGCTGACCCGTCGCCACCTGGAGCCGGAGGGCTGCCGGCGAAACCAAGATTTGTGGCCTCACGGTGAATGTCACTGAGCTGGCCACGTCCTGTCCGGGGCCTCGAAGGCACCGCGTCCGGTGCGTCGATGCGAAGTCTGAACAGGTTGCTCAGAGACTCCGAGTCGATACGGTCGAGGAGGCTTCCGAACATGTCGAAGGCTTCTTTTTGATAGACGATCAGCGGGTCTTTGCCGCCGACGCCTGCGAAACCCACGCCTTCCTTCAGTTCATCCATGTCATGCAGGTGTTCCTGCCAGCACGTATCAACTGTGTGCAGCAGCACTGCCTTCTCGACTTCTCGATAGGTTGATAAATCCACAAGCCTTTGCCGCAAGGCGTACGACTCTTGCGCGACCTCGGTGAGGCGCTCACGCAAAGTGTCAGCATCAAGCTGCGCACGCTCGGGCGCAGCGTAGGGAAAGGGGGCGAGGAAACCATTGGTGAAATCAGTCGCCAAGTCCTCCCATTTCCACATTTCTGTATGCACACCCGCCGGTGCGTGCATACCGACCAGGACGTCAATGGCGACATCGATGAGTTCCTCGACCATCTCCTTGGCTGAGTCCCGTTCCAACACATCCCGTCGCCGATTGTAGATGACTTGCCGTTGCTGATTCATCACATCGTCGTATTTCAACAGATGTCTGCGCATTTCAAAGTTGCGCGCCTCGACCTTTTTCTGCGCGCGCTCGATCGATCGCGTCACCATACTGTGCTCGATCACTTCGCCCTCTTCAGCACCCAGCTTGTCCATCACTGTGGCGATGCGTTCAGAGCCGAACAACCGCATCAGGTCGTCTTCCAGCGACAGATAGAAACGCGAGGATCCCGGATCGCCCTGGCGACCAGATCGTCCGCGCAGCTGCCGGTCGATACGACGCGATTCATGGCGCTCGGTCCCTACCACCTGCAGACCAGAGGGATTCTGCGTCAGTTCGTCACGCAGAGAATGACCTTGGAAGTTGTCGGCAAGGGTCACGTCGCCATTGAGCAGTTCGCGCTCAATGCGAACCACATCTTCATGCAGTTTTATGTCGGTGCCGCGACCGGCCATGTTCGTGGCGATCGTCACCGCACCAGGTTGGCCCGCGTCGGCGACGATCTCCGCCTCTTTTTCGTGGTAGCGAGCATTCAATAGCTGATGCTTGACGCCCTTGCGCGTCAGCATGCGGGATAGCAACTCCGAAATTTCCACGGAGATCGTCCCCACCAGGACCGGTAAATGCATCTCATGCAGACGAGCCACCTCGTCGACGAGGGCATTGTATTTTTCACGTTTTGTGCGGAAAATTTGATCTTCGTGATCGACGCGTCGAATCGGTCGATGAGTTGGAATGACAACGACTTCGAGTTTGTAGATCTCGAACAATTCGGCAGACTCTGTCTCCGCCGTACCCGTCATGCCGGCGAGCTTGTTGTAGAGTCGAAACAGGTTCTGCAAGGTGATGGTAGCCACCGTCTGCGTCTCCTGCTCAACCTTCACGCCTTCCTTCGCTTCCAGTGCCTGGTGCAAACCGTCGGCGAAGCGGCGTCCCGGCTGGGGTCGACCGGTAGATTCGTCAACGATGACGACTTTCTTGTCCTCCGACAGCATGTATTGCACATCGCGTTCGAAGAGATTGTATGCCTTCATCAGCTGATTGATGTTGTGTACCGCTTCCGTGCGATAGGCGTGATCGCGATAGACCTCGTCCTCCGCCACACGCCGCGCGTCATCATCTAACGCGGCATCCTTTCGCACGGCATCAATCTTGGCGCTCAGATCCGGAAGGATGAACAGGGCCTGTTCATTCGGTGACAGCAGATCACGACCCTTGTCTGTCAGATCAATGGTGTGGGATTTTTCGTCTACACCGAAAAACAGCTCTTCATCGATTTCCGACATCCGCTTGTCGCGCATGAAATCAGCCTCGACGCGACCGATCAGACGTTTCACGCCCTCTTCCTGCAGGATCTTCATCAACCGTTTATTCTTCGGCGCCCCGTGTGTGCAGCGCAGCAGATCGACGCCAATTTCGTACTCATCGCCCCCCTCACTGCGCTTGGTCTCTGCTCCGGCGACAAGCTTGTTCACCAGATTGCTCTGTGCCCGCAGAAGCTTTTCTACCAGGGGCTTGAACTCGGCATACCGATTGGTACTCTCCGGTACGGGGCCCGATATGATCAACGGCGTCCGTGCATCATCGATCAGATTTGAATCGGCTTCGTCGACGATGGAGTAGTTGAACTCACGCTGGGATATTTGGTCGCGGCGCGTCGCCATATTGTCATACAGATAGTCAAAACCGATTTGGTCTTTGGTCGCGTAAATGATGTCGGCTTTGTATGCCTGCTGCCGATTGGCTGGCTGCCAGTCGAAGCTCGTCGGCACCTGGTCCGTTGCCGGCAACAGATACGCTTCAGCGCCTCCTGTTTGCCGAGCGTCCTGGATAATGCCCACTGACAGGCCCAGGAAGTTGTAGATCGCTCCCATCCACATCGCATCGCGTTTTGCCAGAAAGTTGTTGTGTGTGATCAGATGAGCGCCGCGTCCGGGCAAAGCATTGAGATACAGCGGCATGGTCGCCACCAGGGTCTTGCCCTCGCCCGTAGCCATCTCGGCTACCTTTCCGTCGTGCATCACCGTGCCACCGTAGATCTGCACGTCATAGGGGACCATCGCCCATTCTTCGGAGCCACCGACAGTCTCCCAGCTGCGTCCACACATGCGTCGGCACGTCTCCTTCACCAGGGCGAATGCCTCCGGTAACAACGCATCGAGGGATTCGGCCTCCACTGTGCGAATGGCTGCCTCCAATTCAGCCAGACGATCGCTCAGTCCGAGCCGCTCGTTTGCCTCCAATTCACCCTCAAGCTGTCGCTCGATTTGTGCGGACTCTTGGCGCAGGGGCCCCCGGGTCTCGTCAATGCGAGAGCGGAATTCCGCCGTTTTGCCAAAGACTTCCGCGTCGGTCAGCGATTCGTAGCTGCTGGCATGGCGATTGACCGTTTCGAGGACGGTTTCAGCTTTCTTGAACTCACGATCCGCTTGCGAGCCGAACAGCTTCTTCAGAGCACGGACGAGCATGGACTACCTCTGGTTGGGGCTTTAGCTTGATAAAGGTTGGGGGCGGTGCATCATTCCTGTCGAGAAGGTACTCGACCCTCTAGACAGTGGCCACTGAATCCGATGACCTCGAGCGATGGCATCGGGCACAGGCGCCCGCAGGTTCAGACCTCGAGGCCGCGCTTGCGGGCGATGCCATCGAGTAGGCCATTGACGAAGCGATATGACTGGCCGCCACCATAGATTTTGGCCAACTCTACGGCCTCGTGAATCGTAACACGGGCCGGGATATCTTCGACATGAAGCAATTCAGCCAGCGCCAGCCTGAGGATTAGACCATCGAGGCGCGCAATCCGTTCAGGTGCCCAGTTGGTGGCGTTCTCGCGAACCAGTTCGTCCAATTCTGCCCGATGAATCACGGCGGCTTGCGCCACCTGTTCGGCGAAGTGTCGCAATGGGGTCGTCAGCCCACAGGCCTCGCCCAACTGGCTCAGGGCTTCTGACAACTGGCCAGGATTGGCACTCTCCCAATACAGCGCGCGTAGAGCCAACTGCCGAGCGCCGGATCGAGTCTGCGGAATCTGCTCTTGTTCGGCGTCGCCCCACTCCGCGTCATCCCAGCGATACTGACGTTGCGTCGACTCTTCTTCTTCTGGTAGGTCGGTCAATGTCGCCTTAGGTCATATCGCTGAGCAGGTTGGCCATCTCGATCGCATTCGCTGCTGCATCCCAGCCACGATTCCCCGACAAGGTGCCGGCGCGTTCAATCGCTTGTTCGACATCGTCCGTCGTGATCACGCCGAAGGTGACAGGCACACCTGAATCCAGACCGACACTGGCGATGCCACGAGCCGTCTCGGCGGCGACGAAGTCGAAGTGCGGTGTCGCCGAACGAATAATGGCACCCAGGCAGATCACCACATCGAAGCGCCCCGTTACTGCCAGGCGCTTGGCCGTCATAGGCAATTCGAAGGCACCTGGCACCCAGGCGATTTCGACATTGTCCTCCGGGCACCCGTGTCGTCGTAGACAATCAAGTGCGCCGTCGAGTAGGCGTGCGGTGATGAGACTGTTAAAACGACTCACAACGATGGCAAACCGGCGGCTCGACGCATCGAGCTTGCCTTCATGCACTCTTGGCATCGGGATGATCTCCCTCCTCAAGCAGGGTCGCATGACCCATGCGGTCTCGTTTGGTTCGTAAATAGCGAATGTTGTGCGGGTTGGGATCAGCGGCGATGGCGACCTGTTCTATCACTGTCAGACCATACCCGTCGAGGCCCACCCGCTTGCGTGGATTGTTGGTCAGCAGCCGCAGGTCGCGAAGTCCAAGATCTTGCAGCACCTGCGCACCAATGCCGTAGTCGCGACTATCGGCAGGCAACCCAAGCGCGTGGTTGGCCTCAATCGTGTCCAACCCCTGCTCCTGCTGTAGTTCGTAGGCCTTGAGTTTGTGTAGCACACCGATGCCGCGGCCTTCGTGGCTTTGGATATAGACGATGACTCCACGTTTCTCGGCGGCGATCATGGCCATGGCCGTCTGCAATTGCTCGCCGCAATCGCAAAGATTGGATCCCAGCGCATCACCCGTGACGCAGCACGAGTGCATGCGCACCAGCGTCGGTTGGCCATCGCTCACATCACCCATCACCAGGGCGATATAGGGGCTCGAGTCGACGAGGGACCGGTAAGCGTAGGTCGTGAATTCACCGTGGCGGGTGGGCATGCGTGCCCGTGCCTCCAGCTGTACCAATTTTTCGGAGCGGCTGCGATACGCGATCAGATCGCGCAGCGTGGCGATCTTCAGGCCATGTTGAGCGGCGAATTCGAGCAGATAGGGAGTCGAAGCGACCTCACCTTCCTCGTCGAGGATCGATGCGAGCACTGCCACGGGGGGTGAAAAGGTCGCCAGACGGGCAAGATCGACGGAGCCCTCTGTATGTCCCGCTCGGCGCAAAACTCCACCGGATTGCGCCGCGATGGATGTGACGTGGCCCGGTTGCACGAAATCTCGAGAGACACTGGTCGGATCGGCGAGACGCCGGATCGTGAGCGCTCTCTCGTGCGCGGAGACGCCCGTTCCATCGACATCGCGGGCGTTTACGGGAACCATGTAGGACGCACCCCGCGGGCCGGAACTGCCATGGACAGGGTCGAGGCCTAGTTGCTCGAGGTGGCTGGTCTCAGCGGTCACATAGACCGGGCCCCCGGCATGCTGCGAGAGGAAATGAACCGAGTTCGAATCGGCGAGTTCGGCAACCATCATCAACTCGCCCTCGCCAACAAGCTCAGTCCCATCGATATCAACGGCACGCTCATCGACGAGGACAATCATGTGCCCCGCCTGCAGTGCTTCGATCACTTCTTCAATCGGGTCGAAATCGGACATCTACCGACGAACTCACTGTCTACAGGGAGGAAAAGCTCTTGGAGAGAAAAAAGGCCCGGTTGCCGGGCCATGTTACGTCGGTTCAGCTGTACCCTAACCGCTTCAGATCGTCGAGACCCAGCCCTTTACGGGCCGCCGAGGGTCCACTACTGAGCAATCGCTCTACGTAGCGTGCTACGACGTCGACTTCAAGATTTACCGGGTCCCCCACGGCGATCGTCGACACATGCGTGTGCTTGAATGTATGGGGAATGATGGCGACCGTAAAGACTTCGTCAGCAAGGACTTGGGCGACTGTCAGGCTGATGCCATCGATGGCGATCGACCCCTTGGTCGCGACATATCGCTGCAAATCAGCAGGTGGTTCAACGCCAAGGGTCCACTGACCGGGAGTCTCCTCGAGGCGCCGAACATGGCCGACGCCATCCACGTGGCCCAGCACCATATGTCCGCCAAGTCGATCACTGGCACGCAAGGCACGCTCCAGATTGACCCGATCTCCGACTCGAAGCGATCCTAGGGTGGTGCGTTTCAGCGTCTCAGCGACGGACTCTACGGCGAAGCGCCCGGCGGCGACCTGTACTGCCGTCTGGCAGGCGCCGTTGATATTCACACTGTCTCCGAGCGCCAATCCGTCCGTGACCTTCTCCGCCTCCACCTCGAGTCGTTGCAGGCCTGCACTTACACGCACAATCCGGCGGACACGTCCGACCTCTTCGATCAGACCGGTGAACATGGAACCACCTTTCCTGTATACAACAGATCATCACCCAGTCGTCGAGTGACGATCTGTGTCAGGCGCACACTATCGTCGACGACATCAACGCCAAGATCCCCAACGCTGGCGACTCCGTCACCGATCAAGCGCGGTGCGATGTAGATCATGACCTCGTCAACGATCCCGGCCTGCAGCGCCGCAGCCGACAGCGAACGGCCCCCTTCGATCAGCAGGCTCGTGATGCCTTCTTCTCCGGCTTTGTGAACCAATTGTTGAAGATCAATCTGGTCGTCCTTTGTTTCAAAAGACCACACATCGACACCCTGTGCAGAAAATGCATCGGTCTTGGCAGCATCGTGACGACCTGTCGCCAGCACCGTCCCAGTCCGAGAAAACAACTGGGCCTCTGGTCCGCAAGACACACGTGCACTTACGACCAAAGCTCGTGGATCCGGGCCGCGGACGTGGCGCACGGTCAGGGCTGGATCATCTGCAACGACGGTGCCGGCGCCGACGGCGACCATGTCCATCCACGAGCGCCAACGATGGGCATGACGTCGCGACGTCTCGCTGGTGATCCAACGAGACGCGCCTGTACGTGTGGCGATGCGACCATCGAGACTCTGCGCCAATTTCAGCCAGACTCTGGGGCGATGATGACGTCGATGATGCAGATATCCAGCATTCTGCTCACGCGCCGCATCGGCACCGACGCCCAATTCAACCTCGATGCCTGCTGCTCGGAGCATGGCAAAGCCTTGACCTGCCACCCTTGTGTCAGGGTCTTCCAGGGCGCAAACCAGTCGCCGTATGCCCGCTTCCACGAGAGCCACCGCACAAGGCGCCGTGCGGCCGTGATGGGCGCACGGCTCGAGCGTGCAGTAGACAGTGCTACCTCGTGCCCGTGTGCCCGCATCTCGCAAAGCGTGAACTTCTGCGTGCGGGCCGCCCACCTTCTGATGATATCCTTCGCCGACGATTTGACCGGTGTTATCGACGATCACAGCCCCGACGATCGGATCGGGACTCACTCGACCCCGGGCTCGAGCGGCCAATTGCAGCGCACGTCGCATGAAGCGGCTGTCCTGCGTGCTGGCTGCGGCGGCTTCGGTCACGGCTCGATCTCCACCACCACCTGGGCGACGCCCAGATTCTCCAACTCGTCCCACGCTTGCACCGTGATCACGTGTTCGCCGGGTACTAACGCAGGCAGGCCAAATCGCAGCGATTCCCGATCTGTATCAAAGAGTCCGTCCGCGGCGGCAAGACGTGTCGTGTCGTCGTCGTAGTCAATACTGAAACGGGCGCCCTGCAACCGAGACACCGTATCTGAGAGCTGTGCCTCAAGGACCCATGCCCCGTCCTGGCGAGACAGCTGCAGTTCAACGATGGGTGGCGTATTGTCGATGGTGAAGGGCGGTGTCTCAAAGGAATCTTCTAAGGCCCTCGACGCCGGATTTGCACCGCCATCACTGGCGACGAGGCGCAATTGCGTGAGACCTTCCGGCAGCCGCTCCGTATCCCACACGAGTGTTTTGGTGTGTTCGACGTTCTGCTTGATCAACTTCCAGTCGTTTTGACCCTCACCCCGCAGGTAGATCTGATAACGCAGAGGATCGCCATTCGGATCGCTCGCGCTCCAGCGCAACACACGCAGACTCTTACGCTGTCGAGGGCCGTTGCTGCCATTTGATTTTTGCTGGCCGGGCAAGGGGATCTGATCTGGATTCTGCAGGACACCCGGACCGCCCTGATACGGGAAGGTGACCACATCGTCGATGCGGGGTGGCAGATTGGCCTGCCTGAGACCGAAGGAAATCCGTTCGAGTCGGGGTGACCCATCGCTCTGTGACAGTTCGACCCGATACTGCAAGTAGCGCGCCGAGGGACTCGAAATGGCGCCCGGTGTACGCAGTGGATCAGACCAGTCGCTCCAGCTGTCATCGTGTTCTGAGCTGTTGCCTGAACGCGTCCGGACTTGTACGTCGCCCTTGCCGTGCCATTGGAGGGCACCCCACATGGCGACGCCTTTGGCGTCATAGACCGACGAGTCGAAATGGCCCTTGTCTGCTGACGATGAAGACATGTACCAGACTCTACCGGATTGACTGTCAGCCAGCATCAGGACCCCGTCGAGCATGGCAAGGGCATTGGGTGACAGAGAGTCCGTGCGAGCCAGGATCGCCCCCGCCTGGCCATCGGCGGCAAAGCGCAGGACCCGTGTTGGCTCACGCGTGACAGCCAGCAATTCATCCCCGTCGCGCAACAGACCCGCCCAGATGCCACTGCTTCGCCAAATGGGATAGCTCGCCCCATCGGACGTCAGTTTCAACAGGGCCACCGTCGGCGAACCTGACGTTGGAACGGTCATAGCCGCAACAAAAAGATCCTCACCGATGACGGACAACGCAGCAATTTCTTCGTCTGCCGCTTCTAGCAAGAGCCGACTGCCACCTTCTCCATCCAGCTCGTAGACCCGCGCGTGACCTTTGCCCTCTTCCGTCGATTCACTTGCCGATGTACCGATAAGCCACTGGTTTGCGCGTCGCGACAGAGAGCGGACGTGACCATCGCGCGGCGAGTGGAACAGCGTGTCCACGCGCCCGTCCCGACTCCACCGCAGCACTCGGGCTTCGGCGCCACAGGCCAGTACCAGGCCATCGCCATCGATGGCCAGATCCCACACGTATTGGCTCGATGTCGACACCAGGGTCGCCATCGCGTTGCTGCCGGCTTGGCGAAGAAGCTGACCCTTGGGGCCCGTGCCAATGTAGATCCCATGGGCGCCGCTGCGAACGGCGAGAGGTGCTCCTTCTTCGACATCGAAGGTCTCTCGCACATGCCCGTCCTCGATGACGTGCACCTTCCCGTCATCACCACTGCCGACGTAGAGGCGACCTCCCGACGACGTCATGGACCAAATGCGCTCAGCGTCCACATCAACCCATGGTAGTAGACGAGGGGCAAGGGTCAGGTGGCCGTCTCCATGCAGGGCGATACCGTCTGCCTCACCGCCGATGAAATCCGACATCCGTCCGTGATGCACTATGACAGGTTCAACCGCTGCGGCCGCAGAGGCTACGCACACAAGACCGAGGATCCACTTTTTCATCGTTCGATCTGCCCCAATTCGATCACTTGCTCACCTTCCAATACGAAGGGCACGCGTAGTCTCTGGGTCTGCAGGACGGTTCCGAAAACCGGCCCAATTCGACCCACCGAGGGCGTCTGCCTCAACAGGCGACCAACAGACGCCGGTAGAGACAGTAGAGGCTGTCCATCGAGAGCCAATCCAGGTTCTTCTGCGACCACTTCGATCACCAGTTCGTCATTGCGCCGCGAGCGCCCCAGGCGCTCGAGTAGTTCATCACTGTCTCGTGGTGGTGCTTCAATTTGTCGCTCCTGTGCCCAGGCGACAGAAGCTGAGCCATTGCCGATCAGCACGCGCACAGGCAACCCCTCTGCAGCGGGTGGCAGGACCAGATCGAAGGTCAGTTGTTGCTCGGGCGCCTGAAATGGGTCGAGTTCCACCTCTACCGCCAGTGGCTTGCCCGCCTGCGGTTTCCCCGGCACGTGACGGGCGGCCTCAATTTCGGCGATGCGCATATCGTCGCGGATCGAGATGGAAACGTGGATCTGCTCCAGGTGAACATCTTCAAAGCCAGACCATGTCAGACTCGCCAGTGGCCCGCCGACACTCCTTGCCGCGAGAAAGGGTGCGTGCAGTCCACTGAACACCTGATTCCAGCTCAGTTGGCGACCATCGGTGAGGCGCACCTCCAGATGAACATCGAGACTGGCCACACCGAAGAGTCTCTCCAGCGACTCGAGGGCGCTGAAGACGACGATCTGTGCCAGAGATCCCGAAAGGATCGCATGATCGAGCACACGAGTATTCAACGTGTGGTTGCCCGATGGGCCTGCCACCGATACAGAGACAGGTAGCATGCGTGCCTGTGCACCCAAAATGCCGGCGACGCCTGCCAGGCGATCCTGTCGTAGTGCACCAATCTCCTCGCCCGTCGATCCTAGAACAAAGGAGGCATATTGACTCGGCATGACGCCGTGGATGACAGTGTGCGTGATGGGCATGTCGACGGCGCCGATGGCCATATAGGGGTGCCCGAAGGCTAGTAGCCGCTCGCCATCAATCCAGGTCACGGTGCCGATGGCACTCATATTCATATCACCATTGATCAACTGCACGCCGATCGAACTGCCGGGTCTAATCTCAGAATCTACGGTTGCCAGATCCGCTGTGCCGCCTGCGCCTGTGACGGGCACCATGCCCATCGGTTCCAGCAAATCAGTTAGGAACGCGCGTCCACTGCGTCCGATACCACTTACCCATACAGGCAGAGGCAAGGGCTGTGGATTGCCATCCGGCCCCATGGCAGGGGGCGTGGCCGAATAGTAGCTCGGGCCGGACAGATCCTGTTCGAGGATCTCCAGCATCTCGCCAATGGGGGTGATGCCACAGATAGGTTCCATGGCGAATCCCCAACCGTGAGCGATGGCGCCAATCAATTGGCCTTCGACGTAGACTGGACTGCCACTCATGCCATGGAAGATGCCCGTCGCCTCCAAATTCGCACCGGCCAACCTTGCCAGAATCAGATCTCTCCCAGGCTGTAGCACGTCGTGTTGAACACCAAGAATCTCAACGCCAAATGAGTCGACCTGCGTGCCCTTGAAGACACAATAGCCCACACCCATCTGCCCGGGGACCAGTTCGTCCGGTGCAAGGGTCGCAACGGCCGCATGGGCGCCGGATCCTGGCATACCCAGAATGACTAACAGGACTCCTAAGGCGCAACACACAAACGAAGGAAGTCGAGGTGTCGTTAACTCACTGTGCTGCAATCAGCTAGCTTTCCGAAGAGAGGAATTCGAGAATGTAGCCGGTGGCAGATAAAGCGTCAACGATACTCAGGTACACGACTTTTGCATATTTATCATCAATCTTGCACAAATGCGTATATTGACGATGTCCGGGAATCTTGACACCTCGACGTGTAAAACGGTAACCTTCATAGGTTTAGCACCACTTTGGCCTCTTGAGGAAATTTCCTCAAGTCGGCTGCCGATGCTGGTTTGTTCATTACCCGCCGATATGGATGCAGATGTACGAGGCTTACTGGGGACTCACCGACAAGCCCTTTGAGAACACGCCGGACCCCCGGTTCCTGTTTCATCGTGAGGAACTGGAGGATCTGTACACCCGTCTGCTCTACACACTACAGAGTCGACACGGGGTGGCGATGCTCTCTGGCGATTCTGGTTGCGGCAAGACGATGATCGCTCGCTCCTTGCTGCACGAACTCGACCCGTCACGCACGGAGATCGCTCTGATGAGCAATCCCTGCCGTGATGTCGACGAATTTCTGCGTGAGATTCTCTATCAGCTGGGTGACGAGATTACGACAGACCTTGATCGACAACGCACGGTCCATCGTATCCATGAAATCGTCTACGAGGCCCATGCGCAGGGCAGGGAGACGATCGTCGTTGTGGATGAGGCACAGTTGCAGCAGGATGAAAGCATCTTCGAGGAGATGCGCCTGCTGTTGAATTTGCAACTCGATGATGCTTTCCTCATCACGCTGCTTTTGGAGGGACAACCACCCCTGGTCGATTCAATCCGTCGCCATGGCAGCCTGGATCAACGCATCGCAACACGCGGTGTCCTGCGGCCTTTCAGCGACGACGACACACGCACCTATATCGACTTCCGTCTCAAGACGGCTGGCCGGGAAGAGGCCATCTTTCATCCCGAAGCGATCGACTTGATTCACGGATACACCTCTGGTGTGCCGCGCAAGATCAACAATCTCTGTGACATTGCCCTCGTCATCGGCCACAGTCGCAAATTGCAGGGAATCGACGCCGATTGGGCGCAGCGATTGATTCAGGCGGAGCGTGGCGATGGCGCTTAGGATGAGCCAGATGTTGCGCTCATCAAGACAGGCGCGACTCCTGCCCCCTCCAACGCCTGCGCCTGCCGAGCCGCCCCCCCCGCCGCCACCCGAAGCGGACGCTGGGGCCCTGCTACAACCGGCGATCTCGCAGGTTGTAGCAGGGCCTGCTCTGCCGAAGCCTGCCGGCGTGCAGGATCCGACGGCATCCGACCATGCCGGCAGCGTATACGACGAACTCGCCCAAGCGGCGGCGGCGATCTTTGCCGCAGCAGAATCTGATATAGCCCCAGAGGCACCCGTGGTGGTCGCAGCGGTGCGCAATGCGCTCACCAGTTTAGAACAAGGCGATCAGCTGCTGACCGAGACCGTCCGTCGGCGTGCCGAAGCCGACTCATGGTCGCGACGCGGTGCCAATGTTGCTGTCATGGCGATGCGCCTTGGACGCGCCATCGGTTTTGATGAGCGACGAAATCTTGCGCTGGGTCTGTGCGGTCTCATGCACGATCTGGGGATGCTTTGTGTCCCCGAAGAGGTCCTGGCAGCCGACAGATTGAGTCCCGCTCAGTTGAAGCAGCTGCGAAAGCATCCCGTCGAGTCGCAGCGCATTGTCAGGACCTTCGGCAAAGCCTTTGAGTGGATTGCGAAGGTCGTTGTGCAGGTTCACGAGCGGCATGATGGCAGTGGTTATCCCAAGGGTTTAGCAGGCGACCAGATCCACGAATTCGCTCGCATCATCGGTCTGATAGATGCCTACGAGGCGATGGCACGACCGCGAGTCGATCGACAGGCGCGGGTCGTCTACATTGCCTTGAAAGAGATTATCGACCAACGCAACAGTCTCTTTGATCGATCTTTGATCAAGGCGCTGATCGATATCGTCTCCATTTTTCCTCTGGCCAGCCTGGTTAAGCTCAACAATGGCGAGATCGGCCGTGTCGTCGGCACGAGCCGCCTGCACCCGACGAGACCGACGGTCGATATCCTCATCGACCCCCGTGGTCGGCGTCTGCCGCAACCACGCCTGCTCGATCTGCAAGAAGAGCCGATGCTCTATATCGTCGATCCCGCCATTGAAGAAGGCGTCCTGACGCGCCGCTAATGGCAAGCCTCTTTGATCGGATCCGCAAGGGCCTCAGTCGCACCCGGGAGGCCGTCGCCGAACGCATCGCCACCGTCGTCGGCGGACGCCGTCTCGATGAAGAGGTCCTCGAAGAAATCGAAGAGATACTGCTCACAGCTGATGTCGGCGTAGATACAGCTGTCGCTGTGACGGATGGATTGCGTGCGCGGGCGGCCAATGCAGGTGCTGAGGCGGACGTCTTCGACTTGTTGCAGGCCGAACTCGAAGCGTGTCTGCTGACTCCACCTGAGGTGAGGATCAACTTCCTGCCGGCGCGGCCGTACGTGGTACTCGTCGTCGGCGTCAATGGTGTGGGGAAGACAACGTCGATCGGCAAGCTTGCCCAACGCTACGCCGAGGCGGGACACAAGGTGCTGCTGGCGGCGTGCGACACGTTCCGAGCTGGTGCCGTCGCGCAGCTTGAGGTGTGGGCCGAGCGGGCAGGTGTAGAAATTGTCCGCGCCAAGCAAGGGGCAGACCCTGCAGCGGTCGCCTTCGATGCCCTGGAGGCAGCCAAATCACGCGATGCAGATGTCGTGTTCATCGACACTGCCGGTCGATTGCACAACAAAGTCAATCTCATGGAAGAGCTGAAGAAAGTGCGTCGCTCCATCGCCAGACAATGCGAGGGAGCGCCACATGATACACTGCTCGTCGTCGATGCAACGACAGGTCAAAATGCGCTGGCACAGGCAACCAAATTTCACGCCGCCGTAGATCTTACAGGCCTCGTGCTGACGAAGCTGGATGGTACCGCACGGGGAGGGATCGCCTTTGCCCTCTCAAAAGAGACGGGCGTACCGATTCAGTGGATCGGCATGGGGGAGACCATCGATGATCTGCAGCCCTTCGATGGGCACGACTTTGTCGCAGCCTTGCTCGGGCGTGGGACCTGACGGCAGATCAAGTTCCTGTTACGCCGCGCCGTAGGCCGGTCGCACACGCTCCGATTGCAGCGTCGACTTCCTCCAGTACATCCAGATCTATTTCGGTTGCCCGCGCCGCCTGTAGTTTAGCCAGCGCCATCCCGCCGCCGATATGTCCCAATGCCCACGCTACGTGGCCACGCACCAATGGATCGGGCTCCTGATCCAGGACCTGCGCCAAGATCGGTACCGTTCGCTCGTCGCCAACATTGCCGATCGCGACTGCGACATTGCGCAACAGACCACTCCGTTTCGTGCGTTTCACCGGATGCTTGCGGAAGTGGCGACGGAAGCCTTCTTCATCAAGCTGCAAAAGCTCAAGCAGATCGGGCGTCGCCAGCTCCATGCGTCGGGTCAGGTCCTCGACGATCGGTGATGGGGCGCGTCGATTCCAGGGACACACGTCCTGGCAGATATCACAGCCAAAGATCCACGCACCCATAGAGCCCCGCAGCGAACGCGGAATGGGCCCACGCAATTCAATCGTCAGATAGGAAATGCAGCGACGGGCATCCAGCGTGTAGGCTTCGGGGAATGCGTCGGTCGGACACGCATCCAGGCACCGCGTACATGTCCCACAGTGATCGACGGCAGGCTCATCGAAGGCGAGTTGCGCAGTCGTCACGATCTCGGCGAGAAAGAATGCTGAACCGGCGCGCTTGTTGATCAGGCACGTATTCTTCCCCCACCAACCAAGACCCGCCAGCTGACCCAGTTCACGTTCCAGTACCGGCGCCGTGTCGACGAAGCAGCGACCTTCCGCCGCCGGATGCTCCTGCCGCAGGGCTTCGAGCAATTCACGAGCTCGAGTCTGCACGATGTCATGGTAGTCATCACCGACGGCATAGCCGGCAATTCGCCCCGTGAGTGGCTGGTCGCCGGCAACTGGCGGATCGCCAACAACTTGCGGTGAGTCACTCAGTGTCTGGTTACGTTCAGGCGTCTGGCCAGCAGCCAGCATGGGGTAATGCATTCCGAGGCAGATGACACTACGGGCCCCGGCGAGCAATCGCTGTGGTTCCCGTCGTCGATCGATCGCCCGTTCCAGATACCCCATCTGCCCCGCGTACCCGAGGGCGATCCAGCGCGCGTAGAAATCGGCCGCTTCCAATGGCGCAGCAGGTGCCACACCAAACAGACTGAACCCCAACTGCAAGGCTCGATGCCTCAGGCTGTCGGTAGAAATCTCAGCGACGGACACGGTGTTTTTGTGGTTCGTGTCCGAAATGTTCGCTACTGAAACAACTCGACGACGCGATCCACGACGTGGCGATTCAAGTCATTGAAGGTCACCAGCACCATGATGGACAGGAGCAGGATAAGGCCGACTTGCTGCGAAATCTCACGTAGCCGCACCGAGGGTGTTTTGCCGCGCACAGCCTCCATCATGAGGAACAACAGATGCCCACCATCGAGAACTGGAATCGGCAGCAGGTTGAGGATGGCCAGATTGACGCTCAGCTGCGCCAGAAAATTGATGTAATCCCGAGCGCCTCGTTCGGCAGTATCACCCGCCATCTTGGCGATACTGATCGGGCCACCCACCTGACGATAGTTCTCAGGCTGATAGATCTGTCCCAGGAACTCGAGGATGAGTCCCGACGAAGCGACGACATTGGTCAGCGCCATTTCTGTGGCGTCGATGAAACCAACGGGCGTTGTCGACGAATAGGGTGAGATGCCTATCTGTCCGAAGCGATCTTCCCCGCTACCAATACCACGAGGTGTGATCAACCCCTCCATCGTTCGCCCATCCCGGTCCCACACAATGGCGACCTCTTCATCGGGGTGAGCACTGATGGCCTCGCGCATCCGCGTCCAGGTAGTTACTGCCACGCCAGCGACGCCAGTGATCCGATCACCTGAGGTCAAGGCAAGGTCCGCTGCTGGCATGTCATCGACGACATTGCCGACTGTCGTCGGCAAAAGCAGTCGCAACCCGTAGTCACCCTCGTCGTCGACGGCGGGCAACTCGACATTCAACAACTGCTGATTTCGCTCGACCTCAAGGGCAACACCGGCACCGTGGGCGGCATCTAGTGCCTGGGATAACTCAAAGGCGTTGCTCACCAGGGTCCCATTCACACGGGTAATCCGATCGCCGTCGATCAATCCACGCTGTTCGGCAATCGATCCTGCCGCAGGATTCACCTGGGTCGAATCGATGGTATCGATGCCAAAAACATTGTATAGAAAGGCAAAGGCCACAAAGGCGAAGAGAAAATTCATCAGCGGCCCGGCGGCGATCACGCCGATCCGAGTGGCCACAGATTTCGAAGGGAATTCCCACTCCTCGCCTGTGGCGTCCTCGGCGCCTACATCTGCCATTCCCGCAACTTTTACGTAGCCGCCAAAGGGAACCCAGGAGATACAGTATTCCGTCTCACCCCAGGTGAAGCCGATCATTTTTGGTGGATAGCCCAAAGAGAACCGTTCGACACGAATCCCGGCTCTCTTTGCGACAAGGAAATGGCCGAGTTCGTGGACGAAAACCAGAATACCGAGGGCGATGATGAAAGAAACCATCGTGCTGAGGAAATCGAGCATGTGGTTGTATCAGCCTCTCAAGGCCACGGTGTATATGTAGGCAATAGGGAACGCGAAAAAATACGAGTCAAAGCGATCGAGCATGCCGCCGTGACCTGGGATCAATACAGGTGCGTCTTTGACGCCCAGATCACGTTTGATGGCCGATTCGACCAAATCTCCAATTTGGCCACCAAAACCGACCAACAGCAACAGACCGGCCAATTCGAGTGCCGACCACATTGGCAGCATGGGTAGCAAAGCCAATGGTACGAGTGCACCCACCAGCCCGGAAACAAACCCAACCATCGTTTTACCTGGACTGATAGACGGCGCCAGGCGTCGGTCGCCCCAAAGACGTCCACCGCCATAGGCGAAGGTGTCCGTCAACCAGATGCAACCGAAGATGGCAACCATCAACCAGGACGCCTCGTCTGGGATGCGGCGAGCCAGCAACAGCGGTGCCGATCCCAGCAGGGCGATATACATCATTCCACCCAGGGTCAGCAGAGCATTGGCCGTGTATCCCTGTACGCCACCAGACAAGGCAGCAACTAGGGCGATCATTACGGCAGCCATCAGCGCCATGGGCATCCAGCCACTGGCACCAAAGATCTGCAGATAGACACAGCACGCCAACGCCAGACCCACGCCAATTCTGCGGGCAGGGCGGTGACCCGCATCTTCAGCGATTCGCAGCAACTCCCAGCTGCCACGTCCTACGATGACGATGACCAAGCCGAAGAGCGCCCAGCCGCCTACATATACCAGAGCCAAGACGGCAGGTACAAAGACCAGTGCCGAAAGCACACGGCGGCTCAGTTCACTCATACAGAGTTGAACTACTCACCGAAACGACGTTGGCGCTGCTGGAAGGCGCGGATCGCATCGTATAGATCGTTGCGACGAAAGTCAGGCCACAACACGGCTGTGAAGTAAATTTCACTATAGACGGTCTGCCACGGCAAAAAATTGCTGAGTCGTTGTTCACCACTGGGTCGGATCAGCAAATCGGGATCTGGCAGACCACGCGTGTAGAGGGCAGAGGCCATTTGATCTTCGTCAATGTCGTCGGCGCTCAGCTTACCTTCATCCACCAGGCGAGCCAGTGCACGGCACGCATCGACTAGTTCGCTGCGGCCTCCATAGTTGAGCGCCAGATTCAGAAGCAGTCCATCATTATCCGCCGTCGCAGCCAGGGCATCACTGAGCGCCCGTTGCACGCGTGACGGCAACTCATCTGTCCTACCAATGGCGTTGAGACGGACATTGTTGTCATTGAGTTCCGCGGTCTCACCGCGCAACGACTGTTCCAGATACTTCATCAGGGCCTGCACTTCTAACCGCGGACGTGTCCAATTTTCCGTCGAAAACGTGTAGAGAGTGAGTACCTCCACATCGAGCTCGCCGCAGACGCGAACAATATCTCGGGCTGATTCGCGGCCGTGTCGATGGCCTTCGGTTCGCTTGAGTCCACGTCGGTCTGCCCAGCGCCGATCGCCGTCCATGATGATGGCAATGTGGCGTGGCACGGCCCCCGCGTCAGTCAACTGACGCTGTAGGGTTGCATCCGCTGCGGATTCGGCGGCAATAGGCTCTGTAATCGTTGTCATTTGGTCGGATTCACCACACGGTCATTTGGTCGGATTCACCAGTGGAGAAGAGCAGATAAAAATAACCAGCAACCTAACGATGCGTCAAGAAACACAACAAGTTACGAGCATTCTCTTAAGGACCCCACGAATGCTTGACAGGTCCCTGAACCGACAATAGGCTGACACATCCATGAGCGTCCCTCCAGACAAGCACGTGCTGCGGCAATCGGCCCTCGAGCACCGGCGTCAGTTGCCATCTCAGACGGTAGTGACTGCCGGTCGGGCGATTCACGAACGTCTGAGACAGTGGACGGGGTGGGGGGCAGCCAAGAAAATCCACACCTACGTGGATGCCCTGCCAGGTGAAGTACCGACGCGGGAACTGATCGCCCATGCGCTGTCTATGGATCGCCAGATTGTGATCCCCGTTGTGGACACGGATCGCCAGTTGCGCCATCACCTGCTCACTGACCTGGATGAACTGTGTCGAGGCCCCATGAATCTCTGGCAGCCACGGCACCCGCTCTGGGTAGAGGATCTGTCAGACCTCGACGTCATTCTCGTTCCCGCAGCTGTCTTCGACATGCGCGGTCATCGAATTGGGTTGGGAGGAGGATACTACGATCGCCTCCTCGCCGATTTACCTGCCTCAACACAACGTGTCGGTCTGATCTATGACGCCTGGCTGCACGAGCGGGTCCCGAGTGAGGCGCATGATCAACCGGTCGATCTCATCATTACTGAACGCAGCTCATATCCTGTCACCGAACATATCCCCACGGAGTCATCATGATTCACGAAATGCGGATTTATCGCCTGCATCCCGGTACCAAACCCACCTTTCTACGTGAGTTTCGCAAGGCCCGGCGTTTCATGGCCAAATACGGCATTACCTTCGTCGCCGCCTGGGAAAGCGATCGTGATGATGAATTTGTGTGGTTACGATCCTTCGCCAATACCAAGGCACGTGATGCGGCCATCGAGGCGTATTCTTCCAGCCCCGAATGGCTGAAGATCGTAGGCACATTGCGTCCGACCATTCGTCGTCGGGAGATCCGACTCATGAAAGGCGTGAAGCTGCCCGGCTCACTGCTATAGGTTCACGGCTTTAGATCGTGGCCATTCTTCTGAATGCTCAGTACGTTCTTGTCAGAGTTTTCTCACCGCGTTTCCCCTCGACCTGACCGCTGGAATCGTTCTTGGCACTCGATAACCCACTGATCATCGGCCCCATCCAGGTTTCTCCCGGTGTGCTACTGGCACCGATGGAAGATGTCAGCGACTTGCCTTTTCGACGGATCTGTCGGGAGTTGGGCGCCGATATCGTCTATACAGAATTCGTCAATGCCGAAGGCCTGCTGCGCGAGGATCCCACGGGCCCGCGGCGCAGCTTCCACAAGCTTGATTTTCACGAGACGGAACGCCCTCTTGGTATGCAGATTTACGGTGCCTCCGAATTGTCCATGGAGGAAGCGACGCGTATCGCCAGTTCCCGCGGTCCCGATCTGATTGACATCAACTGTGGTTGCTGGGTTTCCAATGTCGCCTTGCGCGGCGCAGGAGCCGGCCTGCTGCGGGACCTGCCGCAGATGCAGCAGGTCGTCCGCCGGGTACGCAGTGCAACCGACTTGCCTGTCACAGTGAAGACGCGTCTTGGCTGGGATGCAGAAACGATCCAGATCGTGGACGTCGCGCGCATGCTGCAAGACGAAGGCATCAGTGCCCTCACCGTCCATTGCCGGACGCGTGCCCAGGGTCACAAGGGCACGCCCGACTATTCATGGATCGAGCGCATCAAAGCAGAAGTGTCGATCCCCGTCATCCTCAATGGTGACATTACAGATGCTGAAACGGCAGCGGCCGCTTTCGCCGACACTGGGTGTGATGGGGTGATGATCGGCCGTGAAGCGATCCGGCATCCATGGGTCTTCCCAGAGGTCCAGCATTTCCTGGCGACGGGAGAACCTCTGCCAGAGCCGACGCTGAAGCAGCGCGTGGCCCTGTGTCAGCGCCATCTCCAATACGCCCTCGATCACTACGGGGAGCGTTATGCCCTGATCTCTCTGCGGCGCCACTTTGCCGGCTACTTCCGCGGTATGCGCGGTGCCGCCGCGCTGCGGCAGGAACTAGGACAGGAAAAGGATGTAGCCACTCTGCGGCAGCGACTCGAGCAGTTGACAGTCGAATCGGATCTGGTCGCTGTCTGACTCGCGAATGCGTGTACCTGCACCATTCCAGAATGCACCCTCCCGTCAGCTCCCAGATCTGCCACTGCCGGCCTATCGTCACGTACCTGGACTGACACGGCACCCACGTCGATCCGCGGGACACTCCGTCGACCTCCCCGAGCCGACGTGCGAGCCTCTGACCACCCACAACTGGATGCAACACCAAGCCTGGCTCCATGGCGTCGACCTTTTCAATCAGGCCTACTGGTGGGAGTCTCACGAACAGTGGGAGGCCGCCTGGCGACAGGCACCATCGGGTGACACGACGCACATGCTGCAGGGAGTGATTCAGCTCGGCGCGGCGTTGATCAAGTGGAATCTTGGCAATGACCGAGGTCGTTCAGGTCTGTGGCAGCGAAGTCGTCAACACCTGCAGGCGATCAGTGCGTCATCATGGATGGGGCTCGATGCTGCGTCCCTCGTTGCGGCGGCTGACCACTTCTTCGCCGTCTACCCGCAACCCCCTGTTGTGGGTCAGGTGGTGGGGCCGATCCTCCAACTTGATCTGCCCTAGACGGACTCAAGTCGCTGACGCCATGCGTCGACGAGGTCGAATCTCTGCAGGAAGTCTTCGATCAGGGTGCGTACCGCAGGAGCAAAATAACGACCCCGGCGCCACGCGAGTCCGATCTCCCTTTCGAAGGTGACGCCGCGGACATTGACGCGTTTGATGGCCCCCGCCGCGACGGACTCAGCGACCGCCATATTCGGCAGGAATGAGATCCCTACACCCGCTTCCACCAGCTTGCGCATCGCTTCCGGCGAACGCATCTCCATTACAACGCGGGGAGTCAACGCGGCCTCGGCAAAGTGCTCATCGACGATCCGGCGCGAGATCGAATCTGAGTGAAACAAGATGAGTGTCTCCTGAGCGACCTGATCCAGACGTACGGATCGCTTGCCGGCAAAGGCATGATGGGCGCCTACAACGAGAGGCATCTCATCGCGCAGAATGGGCAGCGTGTCGAGGCGGGGGTGCTCGCAGGGAAGTGACAGTACGGCAAATTCTGAGCGATTGGCCAGCAGGTCGTCGACCAGATATCTCGAGGGGGCCACCTGAATCGATAACTGGATCTTAGGATGTAAATCGGTGTATCGACCCAGCGACTCGGGGAGCAGATAAATCACGGCTGCATCAATCGCACCGAAGGCGAAACTATCCCCGGCGATCGGACCCCCTGCCGACAAGCGGTCCTGCGCCTCATCAACGAGATCTTCGATACGCAGCGCGTAGTTGCTCAGGGTACGTCCCTCAAGGGTCAACTCGACCTTTCGTCCCGCTCGATGAAACAGACGCACGCCCAATTCCTTCTCCAACTCGGCCACACCGCCGGATACGGTTGGTTGCGTCACGTGCAGCTGCCGTGCAGCCTGGGTGAAGCTGTTCGAACGCGATACGGCAAGGAAATAGCGCAGGTGCTGGAGATTCATGGCGAGATCCGGCCGCTCTCAGGGCATCACATCATTCATAGGAAAAAGCGATGCATGTCATAGTAAAGATTGATTTGTCCTATGAAAAGGCCTCCGTACCTTCCACATCGCACATCTGAAACGGCACGAGCCGTCCATCCATCAACATGGGTCAAGAATTCGATGAACAAACCTGATACGATCCAACCCGCTACCGGCAAACTCGGCGTCCTCATGCCTGGCATGGGCGCCGTGGCGACCACCTTCATCGCCGGTGTTGAAGCGATCAAGGCGGACCTCGGCAAACCCATCGGGTCTCTTACCCAGATGGGAACCATCCGTCTCGGCAAGCGCACGGACGGGACGTCTCCTCTGATCAAGGACTTCGTGCCTCTCGCAACTCTGGAGGATCTGGTTTTTGGTGGCTGGGATGTCTTCGAAGACGATGTCTACGCCGCGGCAACTGACGCCGGTGTGCTGGACCAGAAGACACTCGATGCATTGAAGGAGCAGCTCTCCAAGATCAAGCCCATGAAGGCTGTCTTCGATCGCAACTATGTAAAGCGATTGGAAGGCTCCCATGTGAAGCAGGCGGCGACAAAGTGGGAATTGGCCGAGATGGCTCGTGAGGACATTCGCAACTTCAAGGCGGACAACGGTTGTGATCGTCTCGTCATGATTTGGTGTGGATCAACGGAGATTTTCCTCACACCTACCGCCGTCCACGACACGATCGAAACCTTCGAACAGGGCCTGAAGGACAACGATGAGGGCATCGCGCCGAGCATGATCTATGCATATGCAGCGCTGATGGAGAAGGTGCCTTATCTGAATGGCGCCCCCAATCTTTCCGTCGACATGCCGTGCATGCTTGAGTTGGCCGACCGTCAGGGCGTCCCCGTCGGTGGCAAGGATTTCAAAACGGGCCAGACCCTGATGAAGACGATCCTCGCACCTGGCTTCAAGGCTCGGGCCCTGGGGCTTCGAGGCTGGTTCTCGACGAACATTCTCGGTAACCGGGATGGTGAGATCCTCGACGACCCGGAATCCTTCAAGACCAAGGAAGAGAGCAAGCTTGGTGTGATCGAGCACATCCTGCAACCCGATCTGAATCCAGACCTCTATGGTGATATCTACCACAAGGTGCGCATCAACTACTATCCGCCCCGTGGTGATGAGAAAGAGGGTTGGGACGCCATCGACATCTTCGGTTGGCTCGGTTATCCGATGCAGATCAAAGTCGATTTCCTCTGTCGCGATTCGATTCTGGCGGCGCCCCTGGTTCTGGATCTGGTCTTGTTCACGGATCTTGCTCAGCGCTCAGGTTGGAAAGGTATTCAGGAGTGGCTGTCTTTCTACTTCAAGAGCCCGCAGACAGCACCGGGGTTGTATCCGGAGCACGATATCTTCATCCAGTCCATGAAGTTGAAGAACACGCTGCGTTTCCTGATGGGTACCGATCTGATCACGCATCTGGGCCAGGAGTACTACGACTAGGGTCTTTCAGCAGCTCTGCCGCGGCTCGGCCAAACGGACACTTGGTGCAAGAGCGCCTCGAATTTTCAAGATTCGGGGCGCTCCTTTTTTTCGTTGGTTGACCCACATCTGGTGCCATCGCTAATTGCCACTCACCCACCACTCCCTGATCCCGCCTCTCGCAGAAAAGACTTCGACCATGCGGGTCCATCGTCTGCTGACAATCGCTCTGCTTGGTCTGGTAACGCTTGGCACGCCGGCCTTGGGTGGTGTCTCCCTCGACTATTACCTGCCCGCTGACACCGAGTTCGACGAAGGGATACCGACACCCGAAGAGTTCCTTGGCTATCAGATCGGGGAATGGCATGTGTCCCACGACCAACTCGTCGCCTACGTACGCGAGTTGGCGCGAACGTCCGATCGTGTGCGGATCGAGGAATACGCTCGCAGCCACGAGAAACGCCCTCTCGTGGTCCTCACGATTACGTCGCCCGAGAACCACGATCGCCTGCAGCAGATTCAGCAACAGCACCTGACCCTCAGCGATCCCTCCGCCAGTGCCACTGCTCCATTGGAGCAAATGCCCGTCGTCGCCTACATGGGCTACAGTATCCATGGCAACGAAGCGAGTGGCAGCAATGCGGCTCCCCTCGTGGCTTACTGGCTGGCGGCGGCCCAGGGTGATCAGGTTGAGGGGTTGTTGCGTGACGCGGTCATCCTGCTGGATCCCAGCTACAACCCGGACGGTCTGAGTCGTTTCACG
>Ga0114999_10000871_pt1 | contig 43849 bp, 42 predicted proteins | sample ArcticOcean_MG_C_3_FD_89820 | JGI IMG/M metagenome (GOLD analysis project Ga0114999, IMG submission 89820) | Marine microbial communities from western Arctic Ocean - ArcticOcean_MG_CB8_126 | ecosystem: Environmental > Aquatic > Marine > Oceanic | place: Arctic Ocean: Canada Basin | collected...
TGACAATAACCAACGAGAAGGTAATGCTATGACTGATTCGGAAATGAGTCTCTTCGACGTGATGTTCAACTGTCGTGCGATGCGCCGCCTGTCGACGCGCGAGGTGCCGGAGGATCTGCTGACCCGACTCGTTGAAGCCGGTAACCAGGCCCCCTCCGGGTCAAACACGCAGGGTGCCCGATGGATCATCGTGCGAGACGCGGCGCAGAAGGCAAAGCTGGCCGAACTCAACCGGGTTGCCGTCGAAGCCTATGCCAGTGCCAGTTCTGGGCGGGCAGACGAGTTGCCACACCAGAGTGCCGCCAAACGCGAACGCATGCTGGGCGCTGTACTCTGGCAGAAAGATCACCTGCACGAAGTGCCCGCGATCATCCTTGCCTGCATGGACTTCGGCAGACCAATCGACCGCGCGGCAATGGCGGGGGGTGGCGGCTCGATCTGGCCCGGCGTACAGAACCTGTTGCTCGCTGCGCGCGCACTCGGGCTCGGGGCGACACCCACAACGCTCGCATTGCAGGACCCGTCAGCCGTCGCAGGCATTCTCGATCTGCCACCGTCCATGGGTGTCTTCTGTTTGATCCCGGTCGGCTACCCGCTGGGCAAGTTCGGGCCGGTCACAAGAAAGCCCGTCGACGAGGTGCTGCGTTTCGACCGCTGGTCCTAAGCAGGCCGCTGAAAAAGTGGCCTGCTAGTCCAATACATGGATTTCACATTCGCTTCGCGAGCCGTGAATAACCTTTACAGGTGGTCGCTCAATCCTGCCAGAAGTCCTTGAATCGAGCCGGCGTCAGCCCTCGCTGATAGGTCCACAAATTGAATCTTCCGTTTCAAACTGAAAGGCGCTCTCATTAAGTTCGATGGCTTCGGCGCTCACAAAGTGATCAAGCCCATCTATGAATGCCTTGTAATGTAGCTCCCGCTCATCGGCGTCCTGTCTGACAAAATGCGAACGCCAATCGGCGCGGGCGGCGATCATCGCGGCAACTGAAGTTAAGCAGGAACATCACGACAACCTTGCGAACCGGGCAAAAGACCAGGCTGACGTCCTGATCGACCTCGACAACGAAATTGGTAACGAGGATTTTTTATACCTAGCAATAAAGGAAGGGACCGGAACGTGTCAACCTGTTTTGGACAGGTATCAAGAAGTCAGCATAGATTCGCGTTCGATAGCTGCGGGTAGTGCGTCAGGAAGTTGATCTGGGTCGGGGAAATATCGGATGACGACAGTAATCCCGACCGGGCGTAGCGTTTTGCAGATAGATGGACGCCACGGCGTCCATCTGAGAAGTATTGGCTTGGGAAAATCCTGCTTGAACGTCCAATCTGTTTACGATTTACACCGGAACCATCCTTAACTGTCTACAAAGCTGGCTTCAAGCGACCGCGCCGGGGACCGCGCGCAAGACGACCATGGGCAAAGCGCTGACCTACCTCGTCAACCAATGGCCGCGCCTGAGCCGCTACGTCGAGGATGGCCGTTGGCCGATTGATAACAATACCGCCAAGAATGCCATTCGCCCGTTTGTGATCGGTCGCAAGAACTGGATGTTTAGCCAATCAACGCGTGGAGCAACAGCGAGTTCCAATCTGTACGCTCTGATCGAGACGGCCAAAGGGCACGGCCTGGAACCCCTCAACTATCTACATCAGGTCTTCGAGAGACTTCCCGCCGCCACCAGCGTCAGTGACATCGAGGCACTACTACCCGCAAACTTCAAGGACGGGCTTCATTAGGCGCTTACGAATAACCGACTTCACCTTCGCGTCAACGACGAACCTCGTAGTAGAGGTTCGCCGGGTCTTCGAAGTCATGCATCTGGAAATGGCTGAAGCCGGCTTCCCGAACCATGCGCTCGGCAACTTCAGGGTTGAAACCAAGCGTACCAAGGCCAAGCCCGTCCGGTTCCGACATCGCCGATGACATGCAGGACGTGACCGAAAACCCGTACATCATCGCGAGCATCGGGTTTCTCATATTGGCCTTGAAGTCCGCGTGGCTCTTAATGTCTTTGATCAACCAGGTGCCACCCGGCAGCAGCGACTGGCGAATCCTGGCAATGACGATGTCCGGTCTCGTCATGTCGTGCAGGCAATCAAACGTCAGCACGAAGTCGAACATGTCGGCGGGGATCTCTTCCCCGCGCGCCAGATGGAATTCAAGATTGCCGAGGTTGTCATCGGTCACCTTGCGGTTGCCGAGATCGATCGCATGGGAGGTGGGATCAAAGCCATGGAATGCCGAGTTCGGGTAGGCCCTCGCCAGCGTCGCAAGGGCAACACCGCCACCACAACCAACGTCAGCGACCGTCGCGCCCGCGGTCAGTTTGTCGTGCACACCTTCGAGCGCCGGGATGATCCGAGGCACCAGCATCTGTCGCGTCCATGGCCCCAGCGTACGCTCAACGCCATGGGCACCGTCAGGACCCTGGTCCTGGTAGGTGAGACCGATACCCGTGGTAAAGGCCTCGGCCAACCCGTCGATCAGACCGGCGGGCCAGGGTCTGAATGCACCACCGGCGAAGTGCAGACTCTCGTCTTCGTTGGCGAGCACCTCGGCACCTTCGTCGGACAACGTGAACCGGTCGGGATCTTCAAAGTCCAGGAGTCGCGCCGCCGCTTGATTTCGAAGCCACTCAAGCAGCCAGCGCGGGTGGTAGCCGGTCTGCTCAGCCAACTCCGCGGCGGTCATCGCGCCACGTCCCTGCATCGCTTTGTAAATGCCCAACCGATCCCCGAGGTGAATCATCATAGAAACGAGTTCGCCCTGCTTGTAACTCCATACACTGAACGAGTACGCCTTCAACGCATCCGCATCGAGATTCGCTGCATCCGGTCCTGCCATGAGTCTTCCTTTTTTGTTAGGTCTTTGGGTGATCTTGTCCCGCTCTCAAGCTGCGTCGTGCGACGTGTCGTTTGCGTGGCCCGGGTGTGGTCGACTCGACGTAGCAAGACGGGGCGAGTGGGCCGTCCGCCGCCTGAAGCGCGCCCTGCACGTCCCACCACGCGGGGGTTCAGGGCCTGAAAGCGAGAGCGTTCTTAGCCACCCGCGCTGCTGGTTTGACCACAGTATTTCCGGTATTCTCGCCGCCCGATCGTGCCCCGCCACCTGATTGGAGTCAATCAATGAGCACCATGCAGCAAACACCTCTTGTTCTTTCACGGATTCTCGGACGGGGTGCCGTTCTCGACCCAAACGAGGAAATCGTCACCCTCCAGGCAGAGGGCACGCACCGTCAAACCCTGAAAACGACCTGGGACCGGGCCAACCAGCTGGCGCATGCCCTCAGCCATGCCGGCGTTCAGGTCGGCGACCGGGTTGCCAGCTTCATGTGGAACAACTACCGCCACCTTGAGCTCTATCAGGCGGTGCCGTCCATGGGTGCGGTATTGCACACCCTCAACATCCGGCTCTCCGCTGCTGATCTGACCTACATCATCAATCACGCAGCGGACAAGGTCATCATTATCGATGAAGACCTCGTCGCCATGCTCGAACCAATCATGGATCAGATTCCATCGGTTGAGTTGCTTGTCGTCTGCCAGCACGGCGAGTCATCACCCGCATCTGCGTTTCCGAACCAAGTTGACTACGAGGACTTCATTGAGGGCAAAGACACCCGGTTTGACTGGCCACAGATAGACGAGAACGCCGCGATGGGCCTCTGCTACACAAGCGGGACCACCGGCAAACCCAAGGGCGTGATGTACACGCACCGTTCGACCTACCTGCATACGATGACGCAGGCCATGACCGACTCGATGAATCTGTCCTCGCTGGATGCGGTCTGCGGGATTGTGCCGATGTTCCATGCGATGGGTTGGGGCTTGCCGTTCTCAGCGTCCATGCTGGGCTGCAAACAGGTGATGCCGCACAAGTACATGGACGCAGCGCGCCTGCTGACGCTTATGGCCGACGAAGAGGTCACTATCTCGGCCGGAGTTCCTACCATCTGGCAAGGCGCGCGGGCCGCGCTTGAGGCAGAACCCGACCGCTATGATCTCAGCAAACTCACGCGGCTGACGTGCGGCGGCAGTGCGCCCCCGGTCTCCATGATCCGCTGGTACTGGGATCAGTACCAGGTCGAGATGATTCAGGGCTGGGGCATGACCGAGACCAATCCACTCGGCACGCTGTCGAGAAAAGTTGCAAAACGCTCCCATGTAAATCTGACCGAAGATCAGCAGTTTGAAAACGTCGCCAAAGCCGGCTTGACGATGCCCGGGCTCGAGATCGAGATCTTCGACGAGGAATGGAATCCGCAACCACACGACGGTGAGTCCGTTGGTGAATTGCTGATCCGGGGTCCCTGGATTGCCGCGGAGTACTACAACGACCCCCAACCCGACAAGTTTCGGGACGGTTGGCTCATCACCGGCGACGTTGCCAAGATCGACGTCGAGCAGTATCTGATCATCGCCGATCGTTCGAAGGACCTCATCAAATCCGGCGGCGAATGGATCTCGAGTGTCGATCTGGAGAATCACATCGTCGCCTTCGGCGACGTACAGCAGGCGGCCGTGGTCGCCCAGCCGCATCCGAAATGGGATGAGCGGCCGGTCGCACTTGTCATCCTGATAGAAGGTGCGGATCTGACGGCCGAGGCGATTATTGCGCACTGTGCGGACCTCTTCGCCAAGTGGCAGCTCCCGGACGAGATTCTGTTTGTGGACGCGATTCCGCTCACATCAACCGGCAAAATCGACAAGAAGACGATCCGTGCCAACCTTGCAGCGGACAACTACCAGTTACCCGATCTGCGCGCCTAAAGCGCGGATGGGAAAAAGGTCCTGGATCTGGCCGTTGTACCCACCTGACTTTCTAACCCCTGTCTTTCTAACCCCTGACCTTCAAACATCTGACCTTCAAACATCTGACCTTCTATAGGGAGCGACGGCATGACGAGACTCACCGAGAAGCCACGCAGCGAATTGGCCGTGGAACAACAAGACCTGTTCGACAAGCTCGCGGCCGGTCGCAGCGGCACGCCTGACGGCCATATCGGCGGTCCGTTCGACGCGTGGGTACGTAGCCCGGAGATGGGCAGTCGGATCGCCGGGCTTGGCAACATGTTCAGGTTCCGCACGTCCTGCGACCGGCGCAATGTCGAGATTGTCATCCTGGTCACGGGTCAGTTCTGGCGCGCCCAGTTTGAGTGGTGGGCCCATGCACCCATGGCGCTGGATGCCGGTGTTTCGCAAGATGTGATCGACGCGATCCAGGACGGCCGGCAGCCAGCCTTTACGCGCAAGGATGAAGAGGCCGCATGGCGCCTTGCCGTCGAGTTGCACAACGACCATCAGATCAGCGACGAGACATACGCCAGTGCGGTGAGCCACTTTGGCGAACCGGGGGTCTCTGAGCTCGTCAACCTCGCCGGCTACTATACGATGGTGTCGATGACGCTAAACGCGTTCACCGTCCCCCTGCCTGACGGCGCAGAGCCACCGTTCAAGTAGGGCCCTGCCAGATGACGGACCCCCAATACCACGTGGTCGCTGCCACAAGCGAGATCGCCGAGGGCGGGCAGTTGTTCGTGGAGCTTGACGGCGAAGAGATTCTGCTTTGCCGGCACGATGGCAAATACTTCGCTGTTTCCTACTATTGTTCCCATGCTGCGTTTCCGCTTGAAGGTGGTCCGATGGACGACGGCTGCATCAGCTGCCCCTATCATGGTGCCACTTTTGATCTCGCAACCGGCCGCGCTGAAGCGCCGCCCGCCTGGGAGGACATCAAGACCTACGCCGTGCGGGTCGAAGACAGTACGGTCGCCATCTCGGTCGACTGACCCGCTCTCGACCGCTCCCGCTCTCTCCCTGTCCGATCTCGTCCGCCCCGCTTTCTCCGGTCTTCCGGTTCCTCCAACGATCCAGGGTCTACGCCTCTGTGCCTCACGGACCTGCCCCCCGGGCGTAGGCGGGCTTAGACGGACTCAGTTGGGATAGTCGGGACACCGTCGCTGTCACCCCGCGCCCGGCCCGCCGAATAGTCCATGCGCGTCCCGATCCGCCGACTACACTCTGACAATGATTGAAAGACGACTTAGTCGCTCGCAACCTCACCGCAAGTACGCAGCGCTCGGCGCGCCACTCGTTTTGTAATGTCTGTTCCAGTCTCACAGCCCACGACCCCGTGGCCGAAACTTCTGCGACTACTATTGGTCCTGGGCAGCCTCAACGGGTCCTGTGCAGGTGACCGGACACTACGCTCGTTTCCAGCGAGTACTCCTGAGCATTCGGCGAGGGAAGTGTGATCGCCTTCGCCGCGTACCGATATTCGTCTGACTACCAGACGAACCCACTTGTACCGATCGCCAAGGTCACCAACTTCGCGACCTGGGATCTGTCAGTCGATTACGACTGGCGCGACTGGCGATTCCGCTTGTTTAGCAAGAACGTCACCGACAAACGGTACCTGCAACACGTGGAAACTCACAATTCTGCGCAGTACACCACGGTGGACCAGACGACCGGCGTCGCGACGCTGTTCACCAATGCCGAGTACAACCAGCCGCGCTACACAGGGATCGAAATCACCTACACGCCGGAGCTCTGATCAGTTAGCCGCACCCGCGAGTAACAGACCCGGCGGCCCTCCCGGTGCCGGGACCATACCCGTCGCATGCTGTTAGAATCGCGCCTTCACTCCAGCGAAACTGATTCATGCCCAACTCACTAAAAGTCGCCATCGGCATCGGCGGTGCCGCCTCGGGTCGCAAACGCGACTGGCAGGACAATGTCGAGTTCGTTACTGAGGCTGAAAAGCTGGGTGTCGACGTCTGTTGGTCAGCCGAAGCGTGGGGTCAGGATGCCGTATCGCCACTCGCATTTCTCGCGGCGCGCACCCACCGGATCATGCTCGGTACGGGCATCATGCAGATCAGCGCACGAACACCATCGATGACGGCCATGACCGCACTCACCATGGCTGCGATTTCGGATGACCGGTTCATCCTGGGCCTTGGTGCCTCGGGGCCGCAGGTGGTCGAAGGCCTCCAGGGCGTGCCGTTCAAGGCACCGCTTACCCGCATGCGGGAGACCGTCGCGATTATCCGCATGGCCTTTGCCGGTGAGAAAATCAAATTCGAGGGCAAGTATCATCAACTCCCGTTACCCGGCGGCGAGGGCAAGGCGCTCCGACTGTCGCAACCCGGCAACGACAAGATTCCCATTTATCTCGCCACGCTGTCGCCGCGTGCGCTGCGCCTCACTGGCGAGATCGCTGACGGCTGGGTGGGAACGTCCTACACCCCAGACAATGGACAGCCCATGATCGATGCCATCATCGAAGGCGCGCAATTGGCAGGCAAAACGCTTCACGACATCGACCTGCAAGCAGGCGGCAGCGTGTGCTTCAGCGACGATGTGGACAGCCTGCTCGCGGCGCAGCGCGGCGGCGTCGCCTTTCAACTTGGGGCCATGGGTTCAGCCGATCACAACTTCTACAACGACGCGTTCAAGCGCCAGGGTTACGCAGAGGACGCAACAGCTGTCCAACAACTCTGGCTCGCTGGCAAACGCCAGGAAGCCAGCGACCGCGTCCCAGACGATCTCATCTTGAAATCAAATCTGCTCGGCACCGAGTCGATGGTCAAGGCGAGGGTAGCGGCCTATCGGGCTGCAGGCGTTGGCACACTTCGCGTGTCACCCCTTGGGCAAACACTGGAGGAACGGCTGGAAACGCTCGGCCGGGTCATGGACATCATCCGAAATGGAGACGACTGATATGCGTATAGGATTAATGATCGGCGCGACGGCCGGCGACAACAGCTTGAACGGCGTCATCAAGACCGCCCAGGATGCGGAAGCCGCAGGCTTCGTCGATGTCTGGCTTGCGAACATCTTTGGGCTGGACGCCATCACCACGTTGGCGCTGATCGGACGGGAGACGTCGCATATCGGACTCGGCACCGCGGTTACGCCAAGCTATCCCCGCCACCCGAGCGCTATCGCACAACAGGCTTTGACCACCGCCGCGGCGGCCCCGGGACGCTTCAACCTCGGCATTGGCCTCTCGCACAAGGTCGTCATCGAAGACATGCTCGGCTTTTCATACGACAAGCCCGCTCGCCACATGCGGGAGTATCTTCAGGTGCTCGCGCCGCTCCTCCGGGGCGAGCAAGTCGCCTTCAACGGCGAGGAATATCGCGTCAACCTGGGTCTCAACGTGCCTGACGCGGGTCACCTGCCGCTGTTAGTCGCGGCGCTAGGTCCGGTCATGTTGAAGCTGACCGGTGAGGTCGCCGATGGCACCGTCACCTGGATGACAGGTCCGGAAACACTCGAAAACCACATCATTCCGAAGCTCGGCGCAGGTGCCAGCGCCGCTGGCAAGCCGTCCCCCGCCACGGTCGCGGGTTTCCCCGTGACGCTGACGAATGACGTCGATGCCGGGCGTAAACACGTCGGCGAAACCCTCGCCATGTACGGCACATTGCCATCATATCGGGCGATGCTCGACCGCGAAGGCGTTGCCGGGCCTGCCGATCTCGCGCTCGTTGGCGACGAAGCGCAACTCCGGCAAGAACTCAGTCGATTGAAGAACATCGGTGTGACCCACTTCTGCGCTGCCATTTCAGGAGAAACAGAAGAGGTGAGGGAACGCACATCGCAGTTTCTGTCAGCAGAGGCCTGACATGCGCTGCCCGAAATGCAGTGCAGCGATGGAAGCGATCGATCACAAGGGCATTGAGATCGATCGTTGCGAAAAGTGACGGGCTCTTTTTCGACCACCTCGAAAAGGAAGACCTAAAGACCCTTGAGGGCGCAGAAGACGTCGATATTGGCGACGAATTTGTGGGCGCCAAACACGGCCTGATTACCGATGTCCAATGCCCCAAGTGCTTGCAGACGATGGCTCACGTGGTGATCCATGAGCCCTTTGAGATCACGTTTGAACAATGCGCGACGCGTCACGGCACGTACTTCGACGCCGGCGAGTTTCGGGACTACATGGAGGATGAAATTCTCGACGCGTACCGGGAGGTCCCGCCTGCCCAATCGGCCTGAACTGACTAGCCTGAATGATTAGCCCGACGAAGCGTTGGCTGACCAACGTCGTTAAAAAGCAGGCAGCACCTCGTTGATCAGAAGACGTGTCTGCTCGGTCATGCCAGCGTCGTCCCCCGCCATCGGCATCAGGACAAACTTCGAACATCCCGCCTCGATGTACTCATGGACCCGGGCGATGATTGCCTCTGCATCACCCACGACCATATATCGTGACGGGTCCTTGCCCGAGCGAGCCTGCTTGAAGTCACTCTGACGCTTCTCAGTTGCGGCATCGGCCCGACCAAAGCGAAACGAGAACGTCGCGCCATAGTGGTCGTCATCGATCGACCGGCCAGTTTCCCGCAGCGCCGCCTTGATGCCGTCAACCATCACCTTCGACTGCTCAGGCGTATCGATGCCACCCAGCCAACCCGTCCCATAACGAGCAGTTCGCTTCATCGCCACAACACTCGAACCGCCAATCCACAGAGGAATCCTCGAATTGACGGGCTTTGGCGAGATCGCCGCGTTTTCATACTGAAAGAATTCGCCCTGGTAACACACCGTCTCCTCGGTCCACAGGCGGTGAACGAGTTCGAGGGCTTCATTCGCCCGCTTGCCCCGACGGCGGGTGGGCGTGCCAGTCGCCACGTAATCCTTGCTCAGTGCGCTACCGAGGCCAAACGCCGGTAGCACCCGACCTTCACTCAGGACGTCGATAGTCGCCAACTGCTTGGCCGTCAGCAACGGGTCCCGCAACGCGATCGATGCCACATTCATGCCAAAACGAATACGCTCGGTCGCGCCCGCCAGCGCCGCCATCGTCGCCACGCACTCCAGCATCGGCTCTTGCGAAACGAGCCGATCAGTCTGCCAGATCGAGTCAACACCACCGCTCTCGCACTGCTCGACCCAGCGCCAGTAGGCCGGTGCTCCCGAAAACGGGAAGCGTGATATACCAATGCCGATACCGATGGCCATAATCAATTCCTCGTCCGGCGGCGTGCGTACCGCCCTCTTGCGTTGCGAAAAGCTTCAAATGCGAAAAGCTGCCATTGCCAGCTTCCAGAGTGAAGAAGCTTCAATCGCGACGGGCTTCAATTACAAAAAAAGTTCTGATTCGACCCGAAACGCGGCCCCCGCGCGTGGGTCTGGCGGGACTACCAGCCCTTACCCCCAACAACACGTTCGCCAGATATTTTGATCCAGCCGGATTCCGGGTGCCCGGCAGACGCGGGCTTGCCAGCTCAACATCATAGTCGATGGCTCATCGAATCGCAGGTAGCGCCGTGCCCTCTCCTTAACCTAACATCCCCAGACTCGGCTCGCCCAGTACCACCCATACTTGGCCGTCCCCGTCGACACACCGGCTCCACCTGAACGCTCGCCTTCGAAGCATAACTTATCGTATAAGTATCATCGGTGCCGTCGCCGCCACCAGACGGCTAGCATACAGAGCCACTCACCCGCGACGCCCTGACCAGCAAACGACTTGCCCGCACACCACGCCGCCCACCGGCACCCTGTGCATCTGAACGGAGATCTCTATGTCCGCCATCACACCCTTCGTGATCAACATCAGTGACGATGCCATCAGCGACCTCAAAGCCCGGCTCACCCAGGCGCGCTTTCCTGATGCCGAACCGACCCCAGACTGGTCTCAAGGAATCCCCCTCGCCTATGTGAGGGAGATCCGCGACTACTGGTTGAACGGGTATGACTGGCGTACCCGCGAGGCTGCACTAAATCGCTTTGACGGCTTCAAGACGACGATCGAGGGGCTCGGGATTCACTTCCTTCACGTCCGCTCAAGCAACGAACGCGCTCGACCCCTGATCATGACTCATGGCTGGCCCGGTTCCATCGTCGAGTTCATGAAAGTGATCGAGCCGCTGGCTGAGCCTCAAAACCACGGCGGTAACGCGAGCGACGCCTTTCATGTGGTATGCCCATCGCTTCCTGGCTTCGGCTTCTCTGATCAACCCGAGGCTACCGGTTGGAATATAGGGCGCATCGCTACCGCGTGGGATACTCTGATGGAGCGACTTGGTTACGACAAGTACTACGCGCAGGGCGGCGACTGGGGATCTGTGATTACGACGGCAATCGGCGCTCAGAATCGCGGGCGCTGTCAGGGCATCCACGTGACGATGCCGGTCGTTGCGCCGGACCCCGCTACGATGGACGATCTGACAGAACTCGAACAAAGCGCAATCGCTGCTGCCGAGTTTTATCAGACGCATGATTCCGGGTACAGCAAGCAGCAGGGCACGCGGCCGCAAACCCTGGGCTATGGCCTCGCAGACTCACCGGTCGGGCAAGCGGCGTGGATCATCGAGAAGTTCTACCAATGGATGGACTGCAACGGCCATCCCGAGAACGTCGTCACGCGCGACGAACTCCTGGACAATGTGATGTTGTACTGGCTTACAAACACAGGCGCGTCGTCGGCTCGCATCTATTGGGAAAACGCTCGCAGCCGGTCAGATCCAGGCCAGGTGCCGGTGCCGGCCGGATGCAGCATCTTTCCGAAGGAAATCTTCAAGGCGTCACGTCGATGGGCGCAGCAGCGCTTCACCGACCTCAGGCACTTCAACGTCCTGGATGAAGGCGGTCATTTCGCAGCCTTCGAGACGCCCGACGTGTTTGTTCGCGAGGTGCGTGACTGTTTTCGGCTGATGGACTGATCCATCTTCAAGGTGCCGGATTCAGCAACCCGTTGAGCGCCCGAGCCGTTATGAACCGGGTCCCGGCTAACGTCTCCTGGACAACCTGATCAGTCGGAAACCCCCCTCCCAGTCAGGATTGCGAGTCCGGCTTGATACGCGACCTCGGCCCTCGCCGCGATCTCTTCCTGGGTCCGGCTGCCGATCGGGTGCTCGACCAGCGCGAACTCATAGTCTGGAAGGCCAAGAACCCGCGCGATGTTGTGTCCGGTCGGCGCAAAGGGCTCTGTACAGATGACCAACGCGGGCTTGCCAAACTGCTCGAAACTAATACCGTCGTGCACACTGCACGTTGAGCAGCTTCCTCAGTCGCCGACGGTCGTGATGAGAAACTCACAAACCTCGCTCAGCTTGGAAAGATTGTCTGCGGGACATGGACGACCCGCGTTGCGCTTGTCGTAGAAGTCGACGACGCGACAGCCGTGACGTTCTTCGAACAATCGCGCAGTTGCGCGCGCAAGCTCCTCTGCGTTGGCTTTGCCATTGGACAAAATGCCAATTCGCCGCTGCGTGACGCCAGATAGCCGGGGTGCCATGCGCCTCACCTGTTCCTGGATCTCGGGTCTCGGACTAATCAATTCCACGTGTCGTCCCTCAGTCGTTTATTTCTATCCGCATCTCACGGTGCCAGATTACCGCGCTGTCGCGCGGGGAACTCATGGCAGCATATTGCTTTAGTTCCATGAAGGTTGCTGAGCCAACACTGAGACCCACGCGCACCTTCCGATCATGCCTGACGCACCGCCGCTGACTGCATCAACGACGCACGGGTTCTACTCCAGCTCGCGATAAAGGCAGAGTGACCACCAGCGAGACCGCCCGCAACGGTTACCAAAATGTCATCAGGGCCGAGCCCTCGATGAACATCGCTGGTACCGATCCGCTGCTGCTGCAGTTCGTGTTCTCTGGGCACATACTTCGCCACGGATTTCAGTGCGGCAACCGACTGCCGTGCGTGCGCGAACAGGTATTCCTTGACGTCTTGCCGGCTAAATCCGGTGCTCGCAACGATCGCCGCATGTTCCGGGGACAAAACGATGACAGACTCACCGATGGTGATGTTGCCAAGATTCCCCATCGAATCTGCGATTGAGTCAAGAATCGACTCCGGTGTGTTGCCACCGTGGTTCTCGACATTGTTGAAGCTTGAGCCCGCAAACGCAGTCACTGAACTCAATTCGCCGAATCCCAATTCCTTGTGCAATAGCGCCCACGGATTCACGTCCTCACGCTCCGCGATGCAAAAGCTGTACTTGCCCGGATTGCCCTGTGTCGACTGGTCAGACAGTCCCGGGATCATCTGGAACACGTTCATCAAAATGAGCCGCATCGCCCTGCCGATAGTCGCATTCGCGCGGGTACCCGGCGCGAAAACACCGGCACCGGCATTCATCCCAATCTCGTTGACCACCGGCCCCGACACGATTAGTAACGGCGCAGACCCGCCCGTACTCGCGGAAGCGGCATGAAAATTGTAATCGGGGGCTGCCACGGCCGTGAGGCCCGCCACCAGCACCGGAAAGTATGACGGCAGGCAACCTGCCATCACCGCATTGGTGGCAGCCGCGAGCATCGTGCACTCTTTGCCAGTCGTGGGATGACTGCAGATGACGAAATCAGCGGCGCGATCATCCGCCGCAAGCATGGCCTCGACCCGCTCTTTTGACGGCGGCACAACGGGCAGCCCATCTGCGGCCCAGCCCTGCTCATAGCACCAATCAATCGCTGATGCCTCGTCGTCCACGTGATGCGTCTCGCCCCAGTCAACCATTCCCTGCCCGCCCCGGAAATTGTTCGCCGATTCGTACGCCGACTATAGCACCCAACGTATCGCGGCGAGCTAGAGTTCCTGTCCCAGAACTCCGTTCTAGGGCGGGCACTCGCAAGCGGTGCAGGGATGCACCGCCATTTTCTGCAGGCCTCTTTTCTGCAAGATCATGCGAGGTTTGCTTGCAAACCGACTCCCAAGAATTGTCTTCGATGACAATTTTGGGACAAGAACCAGCTTGCTCTGATCTGTATCTCGAACCGCATTACCTTACAATTGGCGCACCTGTATCGACTGGCGACATCGCTTGCTCAAGCCCGCCAACATTCTCCTGATCTTCTCCGACCAGCATCGGTTTGACGCGCTGGGTGCCATGGGCAACCCCATCGTGCAGACGCCAAACCTGGACCGACTCGCCCGTGAGGGGGTCTTCGTTAGCAACGTCTGGTGTCAGAGCCCGGTTTGTCAGCCTTCCACAGCATCCGTGATTACCGGCTCGTATCCTCATCAACTCGGCCTCACGCGCAACGGGCAACGGGACTTTGATCGCGACTGGCCAAACACGATGAAGCAACTGCAGGCGGCCAACTACGAGACGGCGACATTCGGCAAGACACACTATCTGTCACCATCCAGATTCAGATCCGCCGCCACCGCACCCGGAAATCAGGGTCCGGCTGCAGTGTTTGATACCGACGAGACCAATCCGCTCATCGCCGCGTTTGGTTGGGACCACGTGGCCGAGGAGTACGATCGGTACCTGCACCTGGCCCGCGGCCTCAGCACGCCGTACATGCGATACCTTGACGACGCCGGACTGCTCGCGGCCTATCAGTCACAGATTCGCGGCGTCTACCGTCTGACGCCCGCTCACTGGCGCGCGGAGCAAAGCGTCCTTGACCCGGATCACGACCTCACCTCATTTATCGCCCGCGCCGCCATGGACTGGATCGATGCGCGGACAGACCAGCGACCGTTTTTCGCCAAGGTTGCATTCGTTGCGCCCCATGTGCCGCTCATTGACGACCCGATATGGGCCGCCGCATATGCCGATGCTGATATCAAGCTGCCTGACCAGACTCCACCCCAGGCGACCAAGGAAATCTGGTCTTCATATCTCGACTTTCTGCGTCAGCATTCCCAGGTCGAGACCATGGACGATGATTTCATCCGCAGCGGCATCCGTCACTACTACGGCATAGTCTCCCTCGTCGACCAGAAGATCGGCGAACTCATCGAGATCCTGCCGCGTAACGGACTCTCTGAAAATACGTGGATCCTGTACGCCGCAGATCACGGCGCGATGCTGGGCCAGCATTACCTTTGGGCCAAGCACAACTTCTACCAGCCATCCGTAAAGGTGCCCCTGGTGATTCGCCCACCGACCAACGGCGAGGGCCTCCACAACGATGAACTCGTCGAACTGATCGATCTCTCCGCAACCCTGACCGACATCGCGGGGGCGTCGCCCGTGCCGGGAAGCGCAGCACGCTCCCTGCTTCCGGTCTTCCGTGGTGGCAGCGTCAACCGGGACTACCAACACAGCATGATCGGCATGGCCAGCACCGATCATTTGTTTGCGGCGATCTGGAATCGCAATTTCCGACTGACGACCGAAGTAACGACCGGGACACACTGTGAACTCTTCGACCTCAGGAACGACCCTGGCGAACTGCACAATCTGGTGGCGGAACCCGGGCACCGCGCCATCATCGACGAACTGAACGATGTACAGCAACGACACATCCACTTGAACACCGGGAGGCAGATCCACTGATGAACGTTTACGAAGCCATGCGAACCACCTTCGCCGCGCGCGAATACACGAACGATCCAGTGGACGACGCGACCCTGTATCGTCTGCTCGACAACGCCCGATTCGCGCCCAGCGGCGGCAACCGTCAAGGCTGGAAGGTCATCATCGTTCGCGATGCCGAAAAGCGAGCCAGTTTGAAGACGATGATGCAGCCGACCGCCAACCAGTACGTCGCGCAGATGCGCGCGGGTGAGGTACCGTTCAACACCATCACCCCTACCGCTCTTTCGTCTGAAGAGCTGACCGGCAGACCCGTCCATTTTCCGCTTATCGACGACCTTGAGCACACGCCAATCCTGCTGATCATCTGCGTTGACCTGACCCAGGTGACCTCGTTTGACAAGGATCTCGATCGCGTCGGCGTGATCTCCGGCGCGTCGATCTACCCGTTCGCCTGGAACATCTTGCTCGCGGCGAGAAACGAGGGGCTGGGTGGTGTGCTCACAACTTTCCTCGCCCACTCGGAAGTCGAGGCACGAGATTTGCTCAACCTGCCCGATCACTTCGCAGTCGCTGCCATGCTGGGAATCGGCACGCCATTGAAGCAATTGACCCGGCTCAAGCGCGAACCCGTTGAGCACTTCACCCGCATAGACGCCTGGGATGGCCCGGTCTTTACCGGAGACGACGCATGACACCTGACGAGTACGCCCTGCACGATGCCACCGATCTCGCCGCACTCGTGCGCGACGGCGACGTTTCACCAGGCGAACTGCTGGACGCCGCGATCGATCAGATTCAAGCGCGGAACCCCGCGATCAACGCCGTTATTCACACCATGTACGACGAGGCTCGAGCGACCATCGCCGCCGGACTGCCCGACGGCGCATTCACGGGCGTGCCATTTCTACTCAAGGACCTCGGCGCACAGTACAAAGGCGTGCCTACCACGTCAGGCAGCCGGCTGTTCCGCGACACGGTGCCGGATCACGATAGTAATCTGGTATCTCGATATCGTGCTGCGGGTCTTGTCATCTGCGGCAAGACCAATACGCCGGAACTTGGCCTCGCGACCACCACCGAGCCTGTACTGCACGGACCTACCCGCAATCCCACTGACCTCGCCTACAGCGCGGGTGGCTCAAGCGGCGGCGCGGCGGCCGCGGTACAGGCAGGTTTCGTGCCGATGGCACATGCGTCAGACGGCGGCGGCTCGATCCGCATACCCGCCAGCGCCTGCGGCGTTTTCGGCCTCAAACCCACCCGGGCGCGTACGCCGATGGGCCCGGACATCGGCGAAGGCTGGAACGGCTCATCGATCAGCCACGCCGTCACCGCGACCGTTCGCGACAGCGCCGCACTACTTGATGCCACTGCTGGCGAGGACCTCGGCGCCCCTTACGCAGCACCGCACCAGCAACGTCCCTACGTCGATGAGGTGGGTGCAGACCCCGGCCGATTGCGCATCGCGCTCGTCACCGGGGCCTTCAATCGCGCACCCGTGGACGCAGCCTGTGCGTCCGCTGCACACCAGTCAGCATCCCTTGCGGAATCGCTCGGCCATCATATTGAAGAAGCGCAGCCTGACTTCGACGGCGAGGCCCTCGCAGAGGCGCACGCATCCATTGTCTTCGCCAATATCGCGAATCTGCTCGATTCCGCCGGTATCGCCCAGGGAACCGCTGTAACACTCGATGACGTCGAGCGTGTAACACTTGCCAATGCAACACTGGGTCGCAACATTTCCGCGGCCGAGTACATTCGGTCGGTCCAGACCGTCCACCGCGTCGGTCGCGAGTTCGCCGCATTCCTCAGCAATTTCGATGTCATGTTGACGCCAACTATGGCCTGCCAGACGCCGCGTCTTGGCATGCTCAACATGAACGGCGAGGATGCCGACGCGTACGCGGCACTAATCAACCGAACGATCGGTTTCACCAGTCTTTTCAACAACACCGGTTGTCCGGCGATGTCGCTGCCCCTCGTAACGGGCAGCAACGGCTTGCCGATCGGAATCCAGTTCGGTGCCAGTTTTGGCCGCGAGGATTTGCTGTTCCGCCTTGCGGCGCAGCTCGAGTCCGCGTGCCCGTGGCACACGGAACACAGGTCCGACCATGGATGATCTCGTCGTTGTGATCGCGCTGTATCGATTCGTATCGATCAGCGACGTCGGTGCCCTGCAGCAGTCTCTGCGTGGCGTCATGCAGTCCAACGACATCCGCGGAACGATGATTCTCGCGCCGGAGGGCATCAACGGCACGGTCGCGGGGCATCGGCACGCGATCGACTCGCTGATGGCTTGGCTTCGCGGACAACCGGGGCTGGAAGGTCTCCTCGGCAAAGAATCCATCGTTGACGAGATGCCGTTCCTGCGAACCAAGGTCAAGCTCAAGCGTGAGATCGTCACGATGGGCGTGCCTGGTCTGCCTGCCACAACGGGTACGTACGTCGCGCCAGGAGACTGGAACGCGCTCATCAGCGACCCGTCCGTGACGCTGATCGACACGCGCAATGAATACGAGGTTGGCATTGGCACCTTCGACGGCGCAACCAACCCGCACACAACGAGCTTCCGCGCGTTCCCGGAGTATGCCGACAACAATCTTGATCCCGCGCGAAACCCCAGGATTGCAATGTTCTGTACCGGCGGCATCCGCTGCGAGAAGTCGACCGCATATCTCAAGTCTCGCGGCTTCGAAGAGGTCTACCATCTGCAGGGGGGCATCCTTAAATATCTGGAGGAGGTCCCGCAGGACGAGTCGCTCTGGCAGGGCGAGTGCTTTGTCTTCGACGACCGGGTGACGGTTGATCACGACCTGAATGCCGGCAGCTATGATCAGTGCCACGCCTGCCGAATGCCGATCACTGATGCTGACAAACTACATCCGCGATACGCGCCAGGCGTCAGCTGTCATCACTGTGCCATCGACACGAGTCGGGAGCGAAAGTCGCGATTCCGCGAACGGCAACACCAGATAGCACTCGCCGCAGAACGGGGTGAAGCGCATATCGGCGCAGAGGCCGCTGATGCGCAGAGCGCTCGCCGCGCGGCAAAGCGACGCCCCAGGTTGGACTAGCTAATGTATTGTGTTGAACTGATTTCTTACATAAAAGGCCAACACAATGACAGCGGTTCACCATCACTGTGCCTGCACAGATTAAGGTCACGCTATCGGACGAAGAAAGACAGCAACTGAAGAGCAATCTCAGAAGCCGCAAGACATCAGTTAGGTTATTGGAACGGTCCAGGATCGTGTTGATGGCGGCGGACGGCGTGCCTAACTACGAGATCGCGAAGAAACTCGGGATTGACGTCAACACGGTTGGGCGTTGACGCAATCGCTTCGTAGAAGAGCGGCTTCCGGGCATCGAGAAAGATCAACCCAGAGGGGCGAATCACGGCGGCAAGAACAGTATGGAACAGGCCAAACTGCGCTCGAAGGTGATCGAGGTGACGACGCAACAAAAACCCAAGGGCGCGACGCACTGGTCGACCCGGAGTCTCGGCAAGTTCCTCGGCCTCAACCACACCTTCGTCAATCGCGTATGGCGCAAAGTTGGACTCACGCCGCACTTGACGGCCACGTTCAAAGTCAGCACGGATCCGCATTTCGAATGCCAAGCTGAAGGACGTCGTTGGCCTCTACCTTTCCCCACCCGAGAACGCGGTCGTGTTTTGTGTCGACGAAAAGAGTTCGATACAAGCGTTAGACCGAACCCAGCGCGGGTTGCCGTTGAAGCCGGGACGATGCGGAACGATGACCCATGATTACAAGCGGCACGGCACCCGCACGCTGTTCGCGGCACTGAATATCGCCACCGGAAAGGTCATCGGCCAATGCAAAGCCAAACATCGACACCAGGAGTTCCTGGCGTTTCTGCGCAAGGTTGAACGAGAGACCCCGGCAGAACTTAAACTACACCTGATCGTCGACAACTACGCGACCCACAAGCACGAGAAGGTCAAGAAGTGGCTGAAGAGGAACCAGCGCGTGCATCTCCACTTCATCCCAACCAGTTCGTCGTGGCTGAACCTGGTCGAACGATTCTTCGGCATTCTGACTGAGAAACAGCTACGCCGCGGCGTGCACCGGTCGGTGAAGGACCTGGAGAAATCCACCCACGAGTTCATCGCCATGACCACGAGGACAGCAAGCCCTTCGTCTGGACCAAGAGCGCGGAGCAGATTATTGAGAAAGTGGGTCGCGCGAAAGATGCTTTATCAAAACTACATTCTGTTTAATACACCACGCTAGTTCCTGTCCCAGAACTCTGTTCTGGGGCGGACACTGGCTTGCGGTGCAGGGATGCACCGCCATTTTCAGCAGGCCTCTTTTCTGCAAGATCATGCGAGTTTCTGCAAAATCATGCGAGGTTTGTTTGCAAACCGACTCCCAAACACCAGCAAATCGGTAGAAAAGCTTGATTATCGTCAGCGGGTCGAGGGCCGCGGCGTCAAGAAAAGTTTCGGTAACTGCCAGACACGGCTCAAGACAACTTGCGACAACTAATCGTCCAGAACGGAAAGACGACCAGGCCGTTGTCGCTGACCCACTCACCCTTCGAGTCGAAGCCCTCTTCACGGATGTTGTGGAATGTCAGCCTCGAGACGCCCACAAACGTGGTGCCGAGCGCTTTCTGGGGCTTTTCAAGAACGATATCGTCCCCGGTTTTGCAGCCCTTCCACACACCGCTCGAATAGGTCGGCATGGAATAGAACGTCACATGCCACTTGCCTGTTGCGGCATCGAAGACCCGAACATTGCCGTTGGACGCTGGACCTGATCGGCCAGTATCGACGATGCCGAAGCCGTTCATGAAGTACCTGGCATCCCAGTCGCGCGTACCGTCTACCCATTCATTGCTGCCGGGTTGCCGCCGAGAATCAATGCAGTCATTGCGACCGACCATGAAGGCAAACTCCGCCACTTGCGGGGGTGGCCGCCGGGTTGCGTCGACCGTCAGGGAAGGCCGCCGAGGCGTCAAACGCACGCACGCCGGCCACATCCGGTGCCGCACATCCCGCAACGCTGAGCGCCACACAGACGATCAAAGCGACCAGCCCAGCGATCGCATCAAGGCCGCGATGCACCCCGCCGGGCAGGAACTCGCTAGACCACTTCCCACTGAACCAGGGTGTAAGGGGGCTCTCCATCATCGTGGTGTTCAAAGACCCCGCGAACCTCCGCCCCGATCTCGACTTCCTGATGCGGGTCGCCCAGCAGATTACCCACCATCCGCGCACTGTCGCACTGGGGCAGTTCAACCAGAACAACAAGGTATGCACCCTGCTCCTTTAGCGCCGGATGCACCGGATGCCAAACCCGTTCAAAACTGTAGATCGTTCCGGTGGCCGCTATCTCCTTGAACGCTACATCGTGACTGTGACACCGGAAGCAGATGAACTCCGGACCCCACTGCCAGTGCTGGCAGTCCTGGCACTGCTGACAAACCAGTTTCTCCTCTCGTGCAGCAGCCCAATAGGGCAGGTCCAGTCCCTCACGCATCGCGGGCTGCGGCAACCCTGGTTGCAGATAGTTATCGCTCATAGGGTGTTCTCCGAACCAAAGATACAACTGGAAACAGGTGTCACCATCGGTCCAGAGACGACCATAGACACATTGGGGTCCGCAATCTGGCTGGTTGACTCGCCCCAGATCTGACGGACCGCTTCAATGTTGAGGCCAAGCCCATGCATGTAGCACTCGGCCAGGTTGCCGCCGCTGGTATTGGTCGGCAACTTGCCGCCCTCTGCGATCAGGTTCTCCTTTATAAAGAACTCGTTGCATTCGTCAGGCTCGCAGAAGCCATGCTCAACCATGCTCATGAGCACACCGCCGGTGAAATTCTCATAGCACTGCAGGACATCAACGTCGCTGGGCGTGACCCCCGCCATCTCGTAGAGATGCGGCGCCAGGTCCGGAAAACCCGATGTCGCATACAGCGGCGCGTTATGCGCCGAAGCGCCAGCCCGATGATGCGAACCCGAGGCTGCGGACAGCAGGTAGCACGGCTTGTGGTCGAAGTCCTTCGCGCGTTCGGCTGAAACCAGAACGATCGCCGCTGCACCATCATTTTCCAGGCAGCAATCGTAGAGGTGAAACGGCTCGACGATCCAGCGGGACTCGTCATACTTCTTTTCATCCAGCGGGCGACCGTACATCACCGCCCTTGGATTGGACTGGGCGTGATGATAGGAAGCGAGCGACAAGGCCCTGAGCGCTGACTGCTCCACGCCATTTTCATACATGAAACGCTTCACCTTCATAGCGAAGCTCTGGGCCGGCGACATCAGACCGTAGGGCAGGGTCAGCGCGCCATCGCCTGAGACTTGAGGGATCTTCGGCCCCTGGCCGAACCGGCCAAACTGGCCCTGGGCGAGCGAACGAAACACGACCACGCACTCGGCCGTACCAGTGGCAATTGCAGCCGCGGCGTTGGCAATGGCACCAGACCCGCCGCCACCACCGCCGCCCCATTGCATGTTGGCAAATCGAAGATAGTCGATGCCCAACGCTGCTGCGAGGTGGGATGCGTCGTTACGGTCATTGCTGAACGAGGAGAAGCCGTCCACTTCTCGCGGTGAGATCCCCGCGTTTTCGCAGGCAGCGAGGATCGCTTTCAGCGCAAGATCGAATTCAGCATCCGGAGCCTCGCCCCGTTTGTAATAGGGTGTTTCGCCGACGCCAGCGACGACGACCTTGCCTTTTAATGTTCTTTGCATTTGGTTACTCGCTCTTGCTCGCTATTGATACGCTGGTCGGTGGACACCCTAAAGATGTCGCAGAATCTACCAGGTATCCCAGTGAATGAGGGTCGATGGGTCCGGGCGAGTTGCTCGCTTGAAGTTCGTCCCTTTCGTGTACGCAACAGGCAACAACGCAACCTGCAGGACATCATCAGGGATACCAAGCAGCGCCGCCGCCTCAGCTTCCTGCGCCAGGTGCAGCGTGGTGAGGCATGTGCCGAGGCCGCGCGCGCGGAGCGCAAGCTGAAAGCTCCACACCGCAGGAAAAATTGAAGCCATCATGCCCACCATCGCGAGCGGCGGCGCATCCCGTGGCGGTCGACCCATGAGGCAGGGGATGACGTGGACTGGCACCTTTCCGAGGTTCTCGGCAAGGTACATGGCCGAGTCCAGAACCCGGCCGGTCTGTTTGTCACCTGCATCCGCTGCGTTCTTGCTCGCAAACGCCAGATAGCCGTCCGCCGCGATCCGGTACAGTTCTGCCAAACGCTCGCGCTTCGCGGCATCCTCGACAATGATCCACCGCCAGGTCTGCGTGTTGCTGCCGGTCGGCGCCTGCTGCGACAGGCCGATACAGGTCTCGATCACATCGCGAGGCACCGGTCGGTCGAGATCGAGGCGCTTCCTGACGGCTCGGGTCGTCGCCAGGAGTTCATCCGTCTGGGAAAGGTCAAATTCCATCGTTTCGATTCCTCGTCTCGATTCAGTTTTATTCAGTTCTCTTCAAGTTTGACTCCAAAGTGCCGGGCACTGCCAGCATCAGGCCGCCTGAGTCCGCCCGCACCAGCAAAAGATCAAACGCAAACCCCTTGCTCGAACCGCCACACGCGGCCGCGCGCCGGGCCGGCAGGATTGCATATCGACTGTAACCTTGTAAAGATACGGACAGCCATGAGCGACCCTGATAACAATGCCGCACGATCTGCATTTGCCCGCCTTTCCGGCCTGCCAGATGAGCACATTGATATTATCGAAGGTGCCCTGCTCATCGCCTCGGAAACCGACGGAAAGGTCAATGTTGCCAAATATCAGAGTCATCTGGACGGACTCGCCAGCAAGTTTATGGGGCAATTCGACCCCGATACTTCAGTCGGCGTTTCGGTCAACAGCGTCATCAACTTCATCCACAATGAAGAGGGGTTTAGCGGCAATGTCAAAGCGTACTACGACCCCGAAAACAGCTATCTGAATCGGGTCCTCGATACCCGCCGCGGCATCCCGATTACCTTGGCGCTGGTTCACGTCGGACTCGGCAAGCGACTCGACATCCCCGTTGGTGGCATCAACTTTCCCGGGCACTTTCTGGTCCGCTACGGGATCGAACACAAAGTGATCATAGACCCTTTCTCCGGGCGTACTTTGTCAGAGGCCGACTGCACCAACCTGCTCGGCCAGATTGCGGGCAAGCCGACCAAGGTCCAACCCCAGCATCTTGAGTTCGCCAGTAACAAGGCAATCCTGATCCGCATCCTCGATAACCTGAAGAAGATCTTCTGGGAAAAACGTGCGTGGAAAGAGAGCCGCGCATGCATCGAGCGCCAACTACTGCTATATCCGGGCGATCAGGGCCTGCTGGTTCAACTCGGTGCCGTGTACGAGATGCAGGGCCAGACACAACTCGCCATGTCGACATACACCAGTGTGTTGCAAAACACAGACGACCCGCAGCTCCGTGACGTCGCCAGCAAGCGCCTTCTCGCGGTCGAACCGCGTTCACGCAATCTTCACTAACAGCAACTCACGGTGCCGGATTGTCGCGCAGGGAACACCGCAGCATATTGCTTTAGTTCCATGAAAGGCTAACTTGCCAGCTTGCGCCCGCAACTGCGGGGGTCACTAAGCTCCGCCGGGCGACTTCATTGACGCAAAATAACGTCGCGCCTCTGCCATGACCTTTGGTGCCAGCCAAAGGCTGGACACCATTGTCGGAATCGCCATCAGCGCGTAACAACCGTCAATGATGCTGATTGCCGAGTCGAGCGACACAGCCGCAGCAACAGGAATCATCAGCAGATAAATCGCGCGATAGACGCGAACCCGACGGGCACCGGCAAGAAAGCTGAAACACTTCTCGCCGTAGTAGGAATACGTCAGCATTGTCGTCAACGCAAAGACCAGCACGCAGGCCAGCAAAATCCAGGTCCCGCTGACTCCCAGCCCGCTCGTGAACGCACGCATGGTGAGTAACACGCCGTCTGCTCCATCTGCGTCCTCCCCGCCCGCGATAAGAATGACAAGCGCTGTCGCCGTGCAGATGATCAACGTGTCAATGATGGGCCCAAGCATCGCCACCAGCCCCTCGCGCACAGGTTCCCGCGTGCGCGCCGCGCCATGAGCGAGCGCCTCGGTACCGATGCCCGCTTCATTGGAGAACGCGCCGCGCTGAACGCCCGTGATCATGACCGCAAGCAACCCGCCCGCGACCGCTTCCCCGCTGAACGCATCGGTGACAATGCCGCGCAGCAGCGATGGGATGCAATCTGCCGAGTCGGCCAGGATTGCCACCGCGGCACCGACGTAGAGCACCGTCATCGCAGGACCAGACGTGACGCCGCAAAGGCGATTCGTTTTATGCTGCCAAGAATGACGATGCCGACGACGACCGCCATCACAAGACCGGTACCGACATCAAACAACAGGGGCGAGTCCACGGGGGCGATCTCAGTCGCGGCAACATCTCGCACGATCTTTGCCAACTGATTCGCCTGAAAGAGCGGCAGACAACCCACGAGGCCGACAGTGGCAAAAAAGCTTCCGAGGAAGTGAACGCGACTTGGTAGGGCCTCCGTGATGACGTACATCGGCCCGCCCTGCACTTCGCCTTCATCGTCCCGGCCCCGATACATGACCGCCAGCGTGCAGGTAAAAAATTTGGTCGCAATGCCAAGGATTGCGCTCATCCACATCCAGAAGATCGCACCGGCACCACCCACCGTAACCGCAACAGCAACACCCGCAATGTTGCCCATTCCAATCGTCCCGGCCAGCGCCGCACTCAGCGCTTGAAAGTGGCTCACCTGGCCATCGGACTTTGCGTCGTCAAAGCGACCGACGAGGACGAGCGCCGCATGCGGCAGATAGCGAAAGGGCAGCAGGCGAGAATAAATGAGAAAGTACCCACCACCGCCAAGGAGCAGCACCAGTAGCCAGGGCCCCCACGCAAGTTCAGCAAATCGAACGCTCAGTTCCTGAATCATGGCCGGGACGCCACGGGATCTCGGCCAGAGCAACACGCCGGGATCACAGGCCGTCCCGCTAGATCTCGCTTACGCATTGGCCACTGCGGGTCATGAGGGCCGCGGACTGTGGATACACTGGCGAGCGTACCAGGCAGCGCGCAGGAAACTCGTCCAGAATCTCAGGAAAGAAGTGCAAGTGCCGACTCAGCACGTTGCAGAACATCGTCGCGCTTTTGATCGACGTCAACGCCGTGATTCTGACCCATGGCCCCGCTTTGATATCGTTTGAAGACGCCCTGACCGATCGCCGCCAGGCGCCAGTGGGAAAATGCGCGATAGTAGTTGATGTGAGCAAGATCACGACCGGTGCGCTCGGCGTAGACGTCACAGAGCGTCTCACGCGACGGATAGCCGCCGACCGCGGTCGGCGAGATGTCACCTGGGAAGGACTGTGCCAATTCGTCCGGGCCCACCCAGTTGTTAAGGAGATAGCCGAGGTCGGCCAGGGGATCGCCCAGCGTGCAGAGTTCCCAATCAAGAATGGCCTGGATTCTGCCATCGCCAACAATCATGTTGCCGAGGCGGTAGTCACCGTGGACGATGGCCGCGCCAACCTGCTGCGGCATATGTTTACAAAGCAGGCGATAGCTCTCTTCCATCGCGGGCACAGTTTCGGTTTTCGACGCGTCCCACTGCCGGGTCCAGCGCTTCAACTGGCGTTCAAGATAGGCTTCCTTGCGCCCAAGCTCGCCAAGCCCGACCTCGTCAACGTCAACAACATGCAGGTCGGCGAGAATCCCGATGACATGCATGCCGATACCGTGGCGGTCACCGGCCGCCGCGTTACGCCCGCCGATCGAATCGTGAAAGACCTCGCCCGGGACATAGTCCATCACAAAGAACGGCGCTTCGTGCACAGGTCCGTTTACCGCAGCATCGGCAAGCCCGAAGGTCTGCGGAACCGGCACAGTTGAGTCGGCCAACGCCGAAATGATGCGGTGCTCGCGACCCATATCGTGCGCACTCTGCAGCACCTCGCCAAGCGGCGGCCTGCGGAGCACAACCCTTCGCCCGCGTTGGTCCTTGCACAGGAATGTGAGATTGGATCGACCACCCGCGATCAGTTCGAATCGAACCGGCGGCTTGAAGTCCGGGACCTGCTCACACAACCAGGCAGTCACAGGTTCGATATTGATGCCGTCAATCATGTCCAGAATCCCCGCGAATTGATCTCAACGTCAGTCAAGGCGGTAGACCCGTGCCGCCGTGCCATAGAACATCGCGTCCCGCTCTGCCGCAGTGAAACCTGCCACCAGCTTTTTCATACCGTTCCACATGACATGATAGGAAATAGACAAACGGTCGACCGGAAAGTTGCTTTCAAACAGGCAGCGTTCAGGCCCAAAACACTCGATCATATGCAGATAATAGCGTCGTTGCGCTTCAACAAATTCATCGGATGAGGGCGGCGTCGCCCGCTTGTCCCAGCCGAAGCCATTGTCCGGCATCGCGAGGCCACCGAGTTTGGCCATCACGTTCGGGCATCGTGCGATCTCCTCGATGTCACGCTGCCAGATTGGAAAGATCTCGTCTTGCTTGCCGGCGTACGCACCAACCCCAAGTGGGGTACCAAAGTGATCAAGTATCATAACGGTCTCTGGACACGCTCGCGCGAGCGCTAGAAATGCCTGATTCTGGTGGAAGAAGTGCCAGGTGTCGTAGGTGTAACCGAGGCGACCGAGCGTCCGCACACCCTCCTGAAACTCTGGCTCCAGGTAAATCCCGGGACCTCTGCCGCCAGGATTCATCAGCGTTCCGGTTTCGTCACACGGCCCTGCGTGCCGGATGCCTCGAAAGAGCCCGTTGCCCGCCGCCTCGTGCGCAACAAGCACGTCTTCGGCGGCCGCACCAAGTTGCATGTTGGCGTGGCCAACGATCCCGGCAATCGTCGCCTCCCCTGGATCGCCGGCACTCGCCGCTGCTACGCCGGCGACGTACTCCGTCTCGCCCACCGGTTTCAGTTGGTCTGGTCCATCAGTCCGGTAGTTCGAATGACAGTCGATGAACACCGTCTTGTCGATCCTGTGTCCGGAACCGGTATCACGCCAGAGATCATCAAGCTCATAACGGCCCCACATGGACTCCGTGCTCCAGAGGTGATGATGCGTGTCGATGATCCGCTGGTCCGGATCAACAATCGCCTCGCGGTAGGAGTCATGCCAGGCTTGCGATCCCGGCGTTATTTCGTTGGCCATGGGTGTTCTGGTCTCCTTGCAGGTTGCTGAAAAAGTGCGCGCCTGCGCGTCGTGATACCGATGAATTCTTAACTCGAGGGCCTCGGTCCGCTCGCGACAAATCAACGACTCAACAGTTGATTTCGGACGCCACTATTCACAGCCCACAACGCGAACGTGAAGATTCAATTTATGCCTCCAAAGCAACGTGAAAATTCACGTATCGAACTAGCTCGCAGCCTGCCAAGAGATGCCGCATTAATCCGGATTCGGTGCGGTGATGCAACCGGGACGAGAGGATTCAACAGCCGCGCCCAACGAGAAAACTCAGCGGGCATCGAGGAATGACCGCACAAATCCCGACCGTGTTTCAACATCCGCCAATGGCAGGACGATAGGATCGTACCCACACCGTTGGTACCATTGCCGTGTCTGCTCTCCTACCCGTCGCGCGTGACTAAACCCTTCATCCCGTTCCACGTCATCCACGTAAATGTCCTGCCAAGCAGTAGCGAGAAAGACGAGATCGTTGGGGTTTTCCTGCACGATACGCTCGATCTCATCAACGGGCGTGCCCCCACAGCCTTTCAACATGCCGGGCGCGTCGATGACGCTGCGCTCAAACAGGTGTTCGCCCTCGCGGGCAATGGCCTCGTCACGTTCAGCAATCTCCATCGCCAATAGGCTCTGGGCGAACGTTAAGGTATCCGGGCGCAGGGACAGCCCCGCGGCGCAGCGGCTGCGGATTATCTGGCGGGCCGCGTCGCCGTGCATCGTCACCGCGCCGCCTGCAAGGTGCTCCATCAGCGTTGTCTTGCCGGCGCCAGGTCCACCGGCGACGACCACGAGGCGATTACGCGTCATTTTCTTCTCATCGCATGCTGCTTAGTCATGCCGCTCCCTTGATGATGCTCGGCCAGGCAGCTCCCTGATGCGGCTACTCATGCCGCTCCTTCATGCGCCTCAGCGTTCGACTTGCCCCTGGCCTTGCATGCTGCCCTATAATCCTGCCACACCTGCCTTCAGGCCCAGATCACCATGGATCAATCCCTGCCGCTGTCCGGGCTTCGCGTTCTCGATCTTGGCAAGCGCCCGTCCACCGCCTGGTGTGCAAGGCTGTCGGCTGACTATGGGGCCGAAGTAATCGGCGTCGAGGACGAGCAAGGCCATCCCGTTCGGTCCTTTCCGCCGTTTGCCGCCGATGGCGACAGCACGACCGCTGCTTACCTGCTCGCGAACCGCATCGTCACCGGACCCGCTGATGCCGCCGCACTCGTTACCGAGGCCGATGTGATCATAACGGACGCCGCCGCCGAGGCGCTCGCCGCCGCGAATCCGCGCGCGCTCATCGTTGTCATCACACCCTTCGGGGTCGGCAACGAAATGTCCGACTGTCGCGGCAACGACCTGACCGCCTGCGCGCTCTCAAGCTGGGCCTACGTCAACGGCTACCAGGGCCGCGCACCACTCAAGTGTTCCGGATTGCAAGCGTCCTACCAGGTCGGAACGCTCGCCTTCGGAGCACTCGTCGCCGGCCTGATCGAGCGCAACGCCGAGGCATCGGGCGGCCAAACCATCGACATTTCCGAACGAGACGTCCTCGTCTCCACTGCGAGCCCCGCGCCGCTGCGCTACCAGTATTCGGGCTTCCTGTGGTCCCGTCGCAGTACCGTCGACATGAGCGAGGGCCCAGTTCCGATCAAGGACGGTTGGTTCGCCCTGACGATCTCTCGTCCTGCCTTTTGGGTTGGCGCGATGGAGGTGCTGGGCCTGAAGGATCTCGCAGAAGACAAGGAACTGCAGCAGACCGGGCTGCGGCACAAGTTCAAGGACCGCTTCGTAGATCGCGTCGGCAAAGCCATGGCCGATTGGAATCGCATGGACCTTTTTCAAGCGCTCGGCGACCGTCGAGTCATCGCCGGGCCGGTCCTGACGATGGACGAACTCGCTGATAACCCACAGTTTCTCGCGCGCGGATTCTTCCGTACCGCAGCCGACGGTACCCGGTTTCCGGGTCCCTTCGCACGCATGGGCAAGACCGGTTGGAAGACGCCGCCTGGAGGCACTCGCGAACCGACCTCAGCAGCGGGTTTCAGCGCACGGGCGGCCGAGACCCTGCCAACCACGCCCCGGCCGCCCCGCAAAGTGAGTCGGGCACGCCCCGGGCAAACAGGCCCGCTTGCGGGCTTTCGCGGACTTGTGCTGACACAGGCCTGGGCAGGTACTTATGCAACCCAGCTGCTCGGACTTCTGGGCGCCGACGTTATCCAACTGGAGACCCGTGGCCGACTCGACAGTTGGCGCGGCACTTATCAAAACCCGATCCCCAGGGGCCTGACGGGGACCGAGACCGCCAGGAACGCATGGAATTGCAGTCCCCTCTACAACTCGGTCAACCTCAATAAACGTTGCATTACGGTAGATCTCGCCGAGCCCGACGGTGTGGCACTCTTTCGCGACCTAGTCGTCCACGCGGACTTTGTTGCCGAGAATTTCTCGCCGCGAGTCATGAAGAATCTCGGTATTGACTACGACGCCCTTGCCCGGATTAATCCAGACGTCATTCTCGCAAGTCTGTCGGCATACGGCGCTGTCGGCCCCTGGGCAGCGGTTCCAGGCATTGGCGGCACTATCGAGCCATCATCGGGCATGTCAGCGCTGCTCGGCTATCCCGGCGAGCACCCCACCAACTCGGGCCAGATGTACCCCGATCCCGTCGCCGGTCTATGCGGTTTCGCGGCCATTTCCCTCGCGCTACTGCACCGCGACCTCACGGGCGAGGGCCAGTACATTGACCTCTCCATGCAGGAAGCCAACTTCACCTTCATCGGCGACGCGTGGATGGAATACGAGAAAAACCGCGACGTTCGCGGCCCCCTCGGCAACACGCATCCACTCCACGCCCCGCACGGTATCTACCCGGCCGATGGTGAGGATCAGTGGATAGCGATCGCGTCCGAGAGCGATCAGGACTGGGCCCACATCGCCAGCCTGCTTGGAATCGAGGGCTTCGCGCACGCCAGCGAGCGTAAATCGAGGGAGGCAGCGCTAGACAAGTTGATCGGCCAGGCGACCCGCACGTGGGATCGCGACGGTCTGGCCCTGAAATTGCGGACGAGCAACGTCATCGCGGCGGCGGTGCTGAGCCCGAGCGAGGTCGTCGACGACGAGTCCCTGCGTGATCGCGGACTGATGGTGCGGGTGGATCATCCGGAAGCCGGTCAGCATTGGCAAGCCGGCGTGCCGGCACAATACAGCCGCACGCCAGGGAAAGTAAGCCGACCCGCGCCACTCCAGGGCGAGCATTCCCGTGAAGTTTTTAGCGAGTTTCTGGGTATGCACGACGACACATTTGAGCGATTGCAGACCACGGGCATCACCGGCAAAGGGCCATCATCGAAGTCAACGGTTGCGAATCAGGCTTAAACGCCCGCGGGCGCGAAGGCGAGTCGACCCGTCAGACCTCTCCGAGAATCCCCGTGCCGGCCCCGGCACCCGTCAGCCCATCAAGTCCTTCAGGTTGACCAGCGGGTCAGCCAGCTTCGATGTGTCGACGGGTTTGCCCATCAACTGTTTGCACAGCATGAACTCCCGCGGACTGTTGACGCAGTCCGCCGCAACAATGAGTCCACCGCGCAGATAGAAGACCGCAAACTCGTTGGTCGACTTGTCGCCGCGTACAACCTCGTCCTCACCGTCCGCCGAGAAGCCAACCATCTGGAGCTTGAGGTCATACTGATCGGACCAGAACCAGGGCACTGCGGCATACGTTTTGTCGCCCCCGGCCATCGCCGACGCCGCCACCCTGCTCTGCTCCATGGCGTTCGGAACGGATTCAAGGCGCAGCCGCCGCCCAAGTATCGGATTTGGATGGTTGGTGCAGTCACCGGCGGCAAAGATATCGCCATCGGATGTCCGGCATTGCTCATCAACAACAATCCCGTTGTCGCACGTGAGCCCCGCGGCTTGCGCAAGTTCCACATTCGGTAGGATGCCGATCCCAACGATGACGAGATCCGCATCGAGCGTCTGATCACCGCAAACCACACCGGTGACTCGATCTTCGCCCGCGAACGCCGAGACCTGAGTGTTCGTGTGGATGTGCACGCCATGGCCGGCGTGCAGGTGATGGTAGAAGTCGCTCATTGCGACCGTGGTAACCCGCTGCAGGATCCTCGATTCCATTTCGAGGACATGAACTTCAAGGCCTGACTTCACGGCCACCGAGGCAACTTCGAGGCCGATATAACCGCCGCCAACAATGACCAGCTTGCGGCCTTCCTGCATCTCTGCGCTGATAGCGTCAACGTCGTCGATCGTGCGGAAGTAATGTATGCCAGCGAGATCGCTACCCTGGCTCTCGAGCCTGCGTGGCCGCCCGCCGGTTGCGATCAGAAGCTTCTCATAGCCCACCGAATCGCCTTCTGACGTCGTGACCGTATGCGCTGCGGGGTCGATGCCGCTGACCGAAACGCCGGTGCGAATCGTAATCTCCTTGTCCGCATAAAACTTGTCGGGGCGCAGATAGACACGCTCCAACCCATGCTCTTTGGCGAGATACTGTTTTGATAGTGGCGGGCGCTGGTACGGAATATGCGGTTCGTCACCGATGACGGTGATCTCGCCCTCATACTTCTCAACGCGCAGACTAGCAGCCGCCTGACCCGCAGCATGACCCGCACCTACAATGACAATCCCCATGGCGTTTCCCTGATCCTTTTAAAAGCGTGAATACAACGCGTGTTCTTCGAGGCCCGACACAGCGAGTCCCGACCGGTCGATGACAGGGCCGATCTTCTCGCGGGCCAACTCCCTGCCGCGATTGGCGCGAGATCCCACCCGGCCGGCCGAGAATTCGACACATGCCGCGAACCGTTCGTGCTTGTTGCCAAACCGGTTAACCACCGCGTTCCAGGGATTCATCGTGAGCCCGTTCGCCGCGACTAAAGCAGTTTCTGCACATTTTCGGGAGGACGCCCGATCACAGCCCGGTCGCCCTTTACGACGACCGGGCGCTGCATAAGCGCCGGGTGCTCTGACAGGACTTCGGCAACCGCATCGCGCGTCGTGTAGTCGGCAGCGTCAAGACCGAGTTCCTTGAAACGCTTGTCTTTTCTGACAAGCTCTCCGGGATCAATAGCTAGCTTGCCAAGGAGCGTAACCAGGTCGTCACGCGTCAGCGGCGACTTCAGGTATTCGACAACCTCATGCGGCGCGCCAGCTTCCTCGATCATCGCGAGCGTGCCGCGCGACTTGCTGCAGCTCGGGTTGTGATAAATGGTGATCATGCATGTCCCCTGATATACGTGGGAGGAGCGGACGTAGCTGCGCGCGTTCCTGACGCTCATCTGCCTCGCCCACATGCCATCCCGAAAGCCCTGGAAGCGGCTTCTGCCGACGCCTAGCTAGTTCTTGCCCCAAAACTGTCATCCTGACAATTCTTGGGAGTCGGTTTACAAACAAACCTCGCATTCTCTTACAGATAAAGACGCCTGCGGAAAATGGCGGTGCATTTCTGCACCGCACCCCAGTGCCCGCCCCAGAACAGAGTTCTGAGACAGGAACTAGCTATCGTGCCGCCGGGTTCTAAAAACCATCATATCAGCCGCCTTTAGATTGCGGCGAAAGCCTTGTCCGTGCCCTCGAGCGCCCTGTCTATGTCCGCATCCGTATGTGCAAGGGACAGAAACATGTTGTGCCATGGATGCAAATAGACGCCCTGGGCCAGTGCGTTGCTGCAGAACGCAAAACCTGTCTTCAGATCCTCATCGTCCTCGAACATGACCGTCGGCATTTGTGGCGGTCCCGACTGGATGATGCCGAAGCCTTGGCGTTGGGCCTGCTCGTATAGCCCGTCGCGAAATCGTTGACCAAGCGCCGCCAGACGCGTCGGCGCGTCTGCCTCCTCCAACACATCGAGCGTCGCAATGGCCGCGGCCATCGGCGACGCCTGATACCAGAACGAGCCCGTAACAAATACACTCGCAGCAGCCTCCCGGAAACGCTCGCTGCCAAGCACGGCCGCTATCGGCTCGCCGTTGGCAATCGCTTTCCCCCACGCCGACAGATCCGGTTGGACGCCAGCGACCGTCCAACTGGCATCGAGCGACAACCGCATGCCTGCTCGCACGTCGTCCAGAATCAGGGCAGCACCGGTACGATCACACAGGTCACGCACGGCGCGCGCAAAATCCGGGTCCGTCAACTCCTGATGCTTGCCCGCGTCATGTCGATACGCGGAGACAACGATACCAGCGAGGTCATCGCCCGCCGCCTCAACCGCCGCCCGGATGCTGTCAATGTCGTTGAAACGATAGGTCGGAAAATTGACATAGTCCTCCGGCGGCGTGCCCTTCGTGTGGCGAGCGGCCCACGGCTGGGACCCATGGTAGGCGCCGCCGGCAACCAGGATTTTGCTCCGGCCAGTCGCAGCCCTCGCGACCATGTTGCACGTGGTCGTCGCGTCGTTGCCATTCTTGGCGAATATGGCCCACTCGGCATGCGAGATCTGCCGCACCAGGCGTTCGGCAAGATCGACAATCACATCGCCCGGCGCGTTAGCGATGTCCAGCACCTGCCGCTGCGCATCAGCGGCCGCGCGAATGCGCGGATTGCCATAGCCCGCGATCATTGGTCCAAACGAGCACATGAAGTCGATGTACTCCCGGCCGTCCACATCCCACAGCCTGCAACCTTCAGCACGCTCGAAGTACTGTGGATAACCCTCAGGCATCCGCCGGTAAACCGACATGTGTCCGTACATCCCACCCGGTATGACCCGCTCGCCGCGGGCCCGCAAGTCACTGTCTTTGCTCATGGCGTCCTGCTGTCTCTTTACGTTTATCAGCCGTACCTTAGAGATTGGCGCATCGATGAACAACCGGACCCACCCGCGAGAAAGTCAAAGACGCTGAGGCACCCGGCGACGTGGCACGTCCGGATGCCTGCGTCCCGTCTTGATTCCAGATTCCGATGCCGCCATGCTCGATCGTTGCACTCCCCAAAACATCACAAACCCAAAAAATCACAAACTTATCGAACGGGTAGGAGAAAGATCCATGACTGAAACAGTGACAGACGCCATCGAAGCCACACCCGAGTCCGTGGGCATGTCGACAGCGCGTCTCGGCCGGGTCAGTCGGTTGGTCTAGAGTTGGGTTGACGAGGGCAAGATTCCGGGCGCGATTCAGATGATCGCCCGTGGCGGCAAAGTCGTGCATTACACGATGCACGGGCACATGGACGTCGAGGCAAATCGGCCGATGCAGCGCGATGCGATCTTTCGTATCTACTCAATGACCAAGCCGATAGCGAGCGTCGGTCTCATGATGCTCTACGAAGAAGGACTGTTTCAGATCGACGACCCGATCTCGATGTAAATGCCGTCTATGAGCGCCCTCAAGGTGATAGCAGGCGGCGACGCTGAAAAGTATGCGGTGCGAGGGCCTGCACGAGAGATGACCGTGGGCGACGTGCTGATGCACACGTCCGGCCTGGTGATGGGCGGCGGGCCGACCATAGCCGGCGAACTCTACCGGAGACACAAACTCGCGGGGATGGGCAGCGGCAACCGCACCTTACAAGACATGGTCGAGACGCTCGGTACCCTCCCCTGCACTGTGACCCGGGTTCCGCCTGGAACTACGGCATCTCGACCGATCTTGTCGGCCATCTTTGCGAGGTGCTCACAGGCTTGCCGCTCGACCAATACCTTGACGAGCGCTTGCTTGGACCGCTCGGCATGGTCGACACCGGCATTTCAGTACCCGCGACGAGCGCCGACGGGTTGGCTGCCTGCTACTCATTGAGCCGAGGTGCGAGCCCTGAATTCACGTTGCAGGATGCCCCCGCGACGAGTCGGTACCTCACACCCGCAACCTACTTCTCCGGCGCCGGCGGCATGGTCTCGACCGCTGACGATTACATGCGGTTCTGCAAGATGCTGGCCGGACGTGGGCAACTGGACGCGTGCTCCATTCTCGGCAGCGGCACGCTTGGCTGGATGGCCAGCAATCACCTGCCGGAAGGTCGTGACCTTGCCTGCATGGGACAACCTCACTTCACGGAAACGACCATGGAAGGTATCGGCTTCGGTCTCGGCTTTGCTGTCCTCATGAATCCGGCAGACGCCAGGGTCGTCGGTACACCCGGCGAGTATTACTGGGGCGGGGCCGCATCCACTGCATTCTTTGTGTCGCCGGCAGAAGATCTCACGAATGGTATTTCTCACCCACCTACTGCCGTCGTCTGCGCATCCCTTTCGCAGACAACTCCGGGCCGCGATTTATCAGGCCATCGTCGACTAAGTCCGTGGCGGCGAATTGTCCCCGAGCGCTTGCGCGAGGTCACGGTGCCGGATTACCGCGCTGTCGCGCAGGGAACTCATGGCAGCATATTGCTTTAGTTCCATGAAAGGCTGGTGACAAGGTGCTCGCTTACACTCTTTAGCTTTGGCCTTGTGTCTTCCGGGTCGCAGGGTTTGGCTTTGCATGTCCAGGGCCCGCTACAGCGTCGTTGCGACCGCGACGCCGGTTGAGCCACGGATCTCACCGGCAGAGTTTCGGAAAATCACATTCAGGCGGCGTCGCGCCGGATCGAAAGGCAGCACCGCCGACGGGTGTACGTGAACGGTATACGTCCGAATGACCCCATTGCCAAGCACGGCTTCGTGCCGCAGCGGCATCAGACACGCGCCCGTCGCCGGGCTGGATTCACAAATGCCAAGCGTCTCAATCGCCATATCGGTCGATGCCTCGACATTGGCCGTTAACGTCTCACCCGCCCCGATGTTGATTGCCGAGACCGCGAAGACGCCGGCCGCGTCCGGACTCGCGAGAACGACGCCCGGTATAAAACTTGCCGAGATCGCAAGGACGTCGGCAACGGCGTCGACACTCGCAGCGAGTCGAATCGTATTCAACCCGGGCACAATCGGCGCCGGCAGCGTGTTGCCGCAGTCGAACGACAACAGCACGTCCGTCGACGCGATCGGCGCGCTCGGATCAAACTCCAGAACCAGTGACTGCTGCGCCCCCGCGGCAATCTCAAACGGCACGTCCCGGGTGTCGGGCAGAATTCGATTGGTGGCGGCAACCGTCCGCGAGAAGGCGAAGGTCGCCGGTAGTTCGGTGAGCAGCCTGACGCGGCAGTCTTGCGCGCTCGCGATGCTGGCGTTGATCACGGTCGCAAACGCTGATGCTAGCCCGCCAAGCTGGATGGAGCGGGATGACGGCAGCACAGCCGCAACCAACGCCGACACTGGCGTCGTGCTCGTCAGACTGACCTGCGCATTGCCCGAGTCTCCGAACCAGCCATCGACGGCAATGTAGTAGATTGTGCCTGCCAGTGCGTCAAAGGCTACGCGGCTTGTGTAGATGCCGAGCGCCGTGTCGACGTCATCGTTAGACGCTACCTCATCGAGGGACCTGAGCCCGTTCCCGGTGTAGACGCCAAGCAGGGTATCGAAGTCACTGCCCGTGGTGTCGACCCCAACCGGGCCATCAACCGCCGCAATATAGCGCCACCAGACCGAGCGCCCACCCTCGTTACCGGCATGGAAAGGCTCGCTCAACTCTGTGGTTGCCGCGTACGTTGATGCGGTTGCTGACGACTCAAGATCCACCGCGCTCACGAAGTCATCATTCGCCGGTGCGCCGGTTAAATGGTCGATGACCAGAACGACACTGCCAGTCTCGCCGTTGTACCCATCGACCGCGATCCGATACGCCTCGCCCGGGGCGACGGGAAACGTAACCAGACTCTGTAGCGATCCATAATCGTCGTTTGCGGCAACCTCGGTAAGCCCCCTGAGCGTATTCCCCTGGTACACGCCGAGGACCGTATCGAAGTCACTACCGCGCGTCGACACGACCGCAGTACCAATGCTGGTGGCGGTCCAGCCCCACCAGATCGACGACCCTCCAGGGTTGCCCGAGTGTGCCGGTTCACCCGCTTCGCGCGTCGCGCCGCTGTTGCTCGAAAAAAAAGACAGCGGCACATCACCCGCAACCGTCAACGCGTCTTCGAAGGCGTCGTTGAGGGAGCTGTCAACGTCCACCTTGACGATCACATCGCGGCGGATGCCGTTAATGATCACCGCCCCGCGTCGCTCCCCTGGACTGAGGTCATCGACCGAGTCATTCAAAAAGACTGATATGGCGCTACTCCCGCCCGGCCCGATCGACAGCGGCACGCCCGATACGCCGACGAAGTCGCCCTCGACGACAACCTCCAGATTGATCGACGCCGCCCCCGTATTGGTGAGCACGTAGGTCGCTGCCTGCGGCACGAACGGTCCACCGGGTCCGCCGCTCGCGATCAGGCCCGCGTTGGGGATCATCGATAAAGAGCCCGTCGTACCACCCAGTTCCGCGAAGGACCACGAAAGGGTGATTGCGCCCTGCTCACCATTGTCGCCGTCAATCGCTACGTAATACGTGAGCCCGGCTTCGACGGCCTGGCTAACACGACTGGTTCGATCCTCCGCGTCATCATTGCCACCTTGCGCGACGAGGTCACCGACCGCGTTGCCGGTGTAGACAGACAGCAACGTGTCAAAGTCGCTGCCGGCGGTGCTCAGTTCGAGCGTTCCATTGGCCGCTGCGATCCATCGCCACCACACGGACGTCGTGGCCGGTCGTCCGACATGATCAGGTTCACCAACCTCGCGAGTGGCACCGACATTGTCGCCAATCGATGTCCCGGAACTGGTGGTGAGCAGAACTGCACTCGAGAACTTGTCGTTCGCCGCGCCGAGCGGGTGAATAGTGAGGTCCACCCGTCGCACGGTGTCACCGATGGCTCCGTCTACGTTCTCGAAACGGACAACCGACGAGTAGGTGCCCGGGTCTAGCGCTGCCGCCCCCGGTCCCAGTGAGACCTCGACCGGAATCGTCTCCCCCGACGGGATCGATCGGAGCGATGCAGGAACGCTGATCCACGCTGCGGTCGACTCGAGCCGCAGCGTGATCGCCTCGGTTCCGATGTTAGTCACCCTATAGACAACCGACGCCCGCGGAAACGGCCTGCCAGGCGGTCCGCTGATGGTCATGCCCTCGACAGGCAGGACCCGAATGCCGGTTGCAGGCCCCACGCCGATAGCCTCGAGTGCACGGTCAATGGCGATGCGAGGTCGAACCAGGTCGTTGCGCCTATCAGTGACCGACATCCCGGTAGATTCCAGCGCTCGCAAACGCTCATCGAGCGAAGAAAACGGCCGACTCTCGGCCAGCAGCGCGAACGCACCCGCGACGTGGGGCGCCGCCATCGACGTGCCGCTCAAGGAGAGAAACGAGCTGCCAGAGACCGATGAGGTAACGCCCACGCCCGGCGCCAGCAACTGCAACATGGGTGAGCTGTTGGAGAACGCCGCGACGACATCGTTCCGGTCTGTGGCCCCGACACTGACCGCATCGGTGATACATGCGGGGCTTGCCAGGGCATTGTCATAGCCCGAGTTGCCTGCCGCAACGACCGTCGGGATGTCAGCAGATCGAAGCGCGGCGAGGGCCGCCGCTGCCGGGTCGCCGTCGCAGGGCCCCGAAAACTCACCACCACCAAGGCTCATGTTCACCGCGGCAATGTCGTGAGAGGCGGCGAGGGCAAGCACGTGCTCGAGTCCGCTAATGATGTCCGACGTGAAGGCGAGAATGCACGGTGCATTGGCGGGGGCACAGGCCTCACGAGAATCAACCCGGGTGAAGACCTGTATGGCGATTATGTCCGCGCCGGGCGCGACCCCATCGAACGTGGGCCCATCGCCGGCAATAATGCCGGCCACGTGCGTACCGTGGATGCAACCGTCGACGAGACAAGGACGGGCTGCACCCACGTCGGTCCCGGCAATCGTGCAGACACTCGATGCGTCCAGATCGAACAGCGTTGTAGAAAAACAGGCCTCTTTGATGACCCGCGGCGCGAGAAATCGATGCGTCCTGTCGACCCCCGAATCAAGAATCGCGATCGCGTGCCCCGCGCCGGTCAAACCAAGACCGTGAACAATGTCAGCACCGATCAACGGTAGAGTGACATCAAGCCCCGGCCGCAACAACCGGTCCGGCCAGACGTTCACCACATCTGCGCTTGCGAGCACCCGTGCCAGCGCTTCCTCGTCCACGTCCATGGCCAACAGGGGTGCATGTTTGTAGCGTTTCACCGGCCGTCGGTCTCGCGGATCAGACCTCGTGCGTGCCAGACGCCGCAGGAGCGCATCGCCCGCCGCCGCGCGCTGGCGTTCGGCGGTGTCACCTTGCTGAAGCGTCGGCACCGGGACTGAATACTGGACAATGATCGGGCTTCTGCCATACGCCGCGATGTTGGCCCGAACCTCGGCAACGGCCCGGTCTGACCGCTCGCCAAATTCGTCAACCGCCGCCAACACTGGCGGACTGCCGAGGAGAAGCAGGAATGCGATCGCGACGGTGATATTTCTGACAGCGGCTTTGGTCAACCGGCCGGGGTCTCCCCCCACACGCGCTCCTGCGCGCGGGACTACACCTTTTCTCTCGCGCTCTCGCTCGCCCTCTCTTTCGCTCGCCCTTTCACTCTCTGTTATATGGAGGAGAGCACAGCGATCGAAGGTGAGAGGCCGTTTCTGGGGGGACAATCTGATCCGTTGCCAGCGGCCCCGAATCTGACTCATGCCCGAATCTGGTTCATGTAGGGTACTTGCGGCGCATCTCTTGAACGGAGAGGTCAACGATCTCTTCGAGCACCACGAGGTCAATGCCGTCCTCTTCTCACTTCCCCTGAAGCCGGCCCAGGTACAGGCACGAAGATCCCGTGCGATGCTTGCCCAGCCGGTTCAATTGGTCCTCGAATTGTCCGAAGCCCGGCATGGTGTAGACCACCATGTTCGTTTTTCAAGGTGCAGACGCGACGAGGGACGAATCACCTTTGCGCCCGCTCTCGTAGCGATAGTGGTAGTGCCCGAAGCCGATGACTGAACCAGTGACGACCGATCGCTCGCCGGTCACCCGCATCATGAGGTCGAGCAACAGCAGCGCACCTTCCCGACGACCCCGATTGTCAATCGTCGCGATGAACTGCTTTGCTACGTCAAATTCCCCTGAGAACGCCCTGGTCATCGGCAAACAACAGGTTTAGAGCGCAAGTGGCGACGACTGGGCAACTCGCTCGGGCTCACACCGCCAGACATCCGACGCCTCCACATACAACTCAATCTGGTTGCCGTCGGGGTCGGCAAAATAGAGAGAGTGTGTAACCTCGTGGTCTATCGGCGTACACCGAATGTCTGCCTTATCGAGCAATAACTTGGCATCCACCAGTTGTTCCCGGGTGTTTCCTATACAAAAAGCGACATGCGCGAGACCGACGGATTGCCGGTCCGCACGTGTCGCATCGCTGCCCACTGCCATGATGGCAAAGTCGTGATGATTGCCCAGAGAAAAGAACGTCATCGGTGGCGTCTCGTTGTGCGCCACAATCGGCAGACCGAGAACACCGTTGTAGAACGACTCTGACGAGTCAAGCTCCCGAACTTTGATCACAACATGACCGAGTCCCTGAATTTTCATCATCGTCTCCCGTTTTCGTTGGCCAACGCTGACCAGCTTCCGTCAGCACGCAGAAATGCGCAAGCCTCGAAATCGAGGGCCGACCATCCCGAGTGGTCTCCCAAGCCCACCATTGAACTCCCCTCCCGCCGCCGCTACCTGATGTATCATTCTCCCCCTTGCAGGACCGCATCAGACATTTCGAGACCGATAACATGACCTCACCCGACTTTTGGCCGCCGGCCCCCGATCTGCAACGAGACGACATCAGCTTCAGCTATCGCGGCAACGACTATACCGGCAACCTGGTAGCACCGCCCGCATCGGCTGGACCCCGGCCGCTCGTGCTCGTGATCCACAATTACCAGGGGCTCAAGTTCTTTGATGTGGACGTTGCCGAATACCTCGCGCGTGTCGGTTACGCTGCGCTGGCTGTCGACCTTTACGGCAACGTTGTGCCAGCCGACGAACGCACCTGGCCGGACGACGCCAACCAGATTGATGCGTTCCAGAAGAAGTGTTTCGAAGGCCTCGTTGCGATGGACCACGACCATGAGTTGTTTCGGTCACTCATGGGCGAGTGGCTCGATCGTGGCAGGGCACATCCTGCCGTCGGCGGCGCATCGCCCCCGGCTGCGATCGGCTATTGTTTCGGCGGCATGGCGGTGATTGAAGCGGTCCGGGGCGGGCTCGATCTGTCCGCTTGCGTTTCATTCCACGGCCTGTTGCAGACAGGCGAAGACCCCAATCCCCAGCACTACGGGGTCGATCGTCCTCCACTCAAACCGAGCGCGCCCGACTACAACACAAAGACCGTTCTCCTCATTGAAAACGGTGCAAACGACACGCTCGTACCCGATGACAGCAAGCTACGATTCTTCGCCGAAATGGATGAGGCTGGCGTTGACTGGATCTTTCACCATCATGCCCAGACGCCGCATGGCTTCGCCCTGCCAGCGTCCCTCGGCCCACCAGGGCGTCTGCACGAAGCGACGGATCGGCGTTCGACGATGAACATGCTCACGCTTTTTCGTGAAGTCTTTCCGGGCGTTGCGCAAAACCCGGTGGACCGGAATGCCGCTGGTACCTCCATCCCGATCTGAGATTTCCCCACCCTTATCCCAGAGCGCGAGTTCAATAGGATCAAGCCAATGCAAACCCTTCGTAGCCGCTGGTAACCACGTCCTCGCAGCGTTCCCGGTAGCGCGGGAAGCCGCCCACATAAGGCATAAAGATACGCGCTTTGCCTTCGATATTTGCGCCGAGATACCAGGAGTTGCAGGTGGGCGCGCGAAACATCGTGCCGACCGAGACCTCATTGACGTGATCAACCCAATCCAGCTCGGCCTGGGCAACCGGTTCGATGGTCGTCAGGCCGCGGTTGTTGAGGTGATTGATGCAGTCCGCAATCCAATTCACGTGATGTTCGATCGCCACCAGCATATTGCATAGCACCGAGGGGCTCCCCGGTCCCGTCACCGTAAACAGGTTGGGAAATCCCTCCATCTGCAGGCCGAGGTACGCGACAGGTCCGTCAGACCATTTGTCGGTCAGCAGCCGACCGCCTCGCCCGCGAATACCGGCCCGCATCAAGGCGCCCGTCATCGCATCAAACCCCGTCGCGTAGATCAGCACATCCAGTTCCGTGAGGCCGCTCCGGGTGGCAACGCCCTGCGCTTCAATCCGTTCAAACGGATCTTCCTGAAGATCGATCAGGGTCACGTTGTCCCGGTTAAACGTGTGGTAGAAGTCACGATCCAACACCTGGCGTTTGCAGCCAAGACCATAGGTTGTCGGTGACAGTCTCGCAGCCACTTCGGGGTCGTTAACTAAGTCCTGGACGCCCGCTCGATACGCCTCGTTAGCCGCTTCGTTGGCGACCAGATCTGAGTAAACATCGCTAAACCCAAGCAGCACGCCAAGGCCCCCTTCGCGCACTGCCTCAACGCGCTCCTCAGGAGTCAGGTCCAGGATGTTCTGTGGCAGCGCCTGGAGGCGATCCGCATCAGGCGCTTTGGGCCGCACACTCTTGACCGGCCGAAACCCCGACACGCCGCCAAAGTTCTGCAATTGCTGTTCGCGGATCTGCCGGTAGTTCTCCCGAAACTCCTCCTGCACTGCCGGCCGCATGCGATTGCGATTCGCTGGCACGGTGTAGACAGGTGTTCGCTGGAACACCGTCAAATGACCCGATTGATGCGCGAGTTCCGGAATTGCCTGAACACCGGAAGAGCCGGTACCTATGATGCCCACACGCTTGCCGGAGAGATCGACTGGAGACTTGGGCCAGAGGCCGGTGTGCAGGGTTTGCCCACCAAATTCATCGGCACCTGCGAAGGTCGGCTTATTGGGTACCGATAGACAGCCGGTCGCCATGACCACGAATCTGGCAGACAAAACCTCACCGGACTCAGTTTGAACATCCCACAGTGCATCCGCTTCGCGATACTCGACCGACGTCACGCGTGATTCGAACTGCATGTCCCGACGCAGGTCAAACCGGTCCGCGATGTGATTGGCGTATGCAAGGATGTCTGTTTGCGCGGAGAACACCTCCGGCCAGTCCCATTCCTGCTCGAGGTCGGGGGAGAAACTGAAAGAGTACTCGAGACTCGGCACATCGCAGCGCGCGCCAGGATATCGATTCCAGTACCACGTGCCGCCAACATCCGTGCCCGCTTCAAGGACCCGCACGCGCAGCCCTTCCCCGCGTAATCGATGCAGCGCATACATGCCTGCGAAACCGCCACCAACGACCACCACATCTAACATCACCTGCTCCTACGCATTGGGGGATTTGAATCGGCCGCAGTGGCCTCGATATCAGGAATCCCGAATACAGCTTCTTTGATCCACTATTCAAGGCCATTCACTCGTCGACGGCGTCGTCAGGACGTCGCGTCTCCACTGCTGGCCGACACTGTATTTGAGAA
>Ga0114999_10000873_pt1 | contig 43809 bp, 28 predicted proteins | sample ArcticOcean_MG_C_3_FD_89820 | JGI IMG/M metagenome (GOLD analysis project Ga0114999, IMG submission 89820) | Marine microbial communities from western Arctic Ocean - ArcticOcean_MG_CB8_126 | ecosystem: Environmental > Aquatic > Marine > Oceanic | place: Arctic Ocean: Canada Basin | collected...
CGGCCCGCACAAACCTGCTGCTCCGGCCGAAGCGACGGTGAGGCGGAAGGGGCGGCCCACTTCTGCTGATCCTGAGCCGAGGTCGGAATGCGTGAATCTACCCATTCATTCCGTGGGAGAGCCGTAATTTGGATCGGCGATGAGGAAGCGAGGATGCTGGGGCGTGCCGGTGGCGATGATCGACAGGACGATTTCGGACATAGGATGTCTCCCGAGGAAAGTTGATTCGGGAGAGCAAGCCGGTGTCAGCCTGCTGCTGGGAGTCTATTTGTCGTCAGAGTGCGGATACCTCGAACTCGACCCCTAACCACTCGATGGCTTCGTCAAGAGGTTGGTACGGCTGACCGTCGAAGGCGTTGTAATGCTTGTCGGCGACTGTTGCCCACGAATGCCCAAAGTAAAGCGAATCGAGCGAGAGAAACTCTCGATTGCTACGAATCTTTGTGGAGCCAGTTTTGCGCAAGAACATCAACTGCTTATTGGGCAACGAAGGCTTGTTGTTCTTCGGCTTAGCGTTCTTCATTTGACCGTACCGGCGTCCGATCCCAGTCCAAATTACCTCTTTCGTCTTGTTGGCATCCTTCTCCAGTCTGCTGACGGCCAGAGGATTGCCTCGTTGATTGGTCAGAGCAAACTCAAGATGCTCGCTCCAATTGTGTTGAAGAAGTTCCTGCGTCTTCGGCCACAACTTGTAGTTCACGACAGGTGGGTGCGAGTGTCTGCGAGTCTTGATTCGTTGACGACCTATTCTGCCTTCGTCGAGCCGGACCTCTGACTTCAACAGGGTCGCTACATCGTTGTTGGTGAAGCCGCAGTTCAGCATCAGAAGCAAGAACAGCCGGAAGTCTTCAGGCACATGCTCGAAGGTCAGCTTGAATTCGTCGGGTGCCCAAAGTCCTTCGGTTCGAGTTGCTTTCGTAAGTCCGGACTTGTCGAGGTGGGTTAGAAAGACCCACTCTCGGGAGTTGTTGTTTCGAGGTAGTGCCTCAAGCTCCACATCGTCTTGTCGCCATGCCCATCGAATCCACTGGCGAGCATTGTTGAAGATTCCTTTCGCCCTTTGGTGGTTCCATTCAGGTCGAGACAGAACCCATTCGTAAAACCCGGTGAGCGTCGTGCCGTCAATCGTGGCAACGTGAGTTCCGGGCTTGATCCAGACAAGAAAGAACGCCAGACGTTCATTCAGGGTGCCCCACGTGCGAGCCGTGATCACGCCACTACGCACCTGCGTCTCTTTGAAGTCCAAGAATCTTTGAATCTGATGACCAACGGTCTGTGGTAGCTTCCGCTTGTGTGATGCAAGCGTTTCGAGTTGCCTCAATCGTTCTTGCCAGATATCCGGCAGTTCCCAACCAACCGAGCCAAAACGTGGGTTGAGCGGATTTGATTCATGTGATTCTGCAACCCCGAAGTTGGGCGACAATCTCATCAAGAATTGCTTTTCGGCAAGCGTTCTTCCGTCTGGTAGGAATTCTGTGATTGGTGGCAGTTCGTCTGACTCGGTTAACGCCAGTTCGAGTCGTTCCCTCAGATTGAATACTTCATCCCGGATTCCTTCCTCGTCAACTCGGTCGTCACTTTCGGGTGTCCCGAATCGGCCATACCACTCGCAGCACTTCTCTAAGAGTGCGACGTGATGACGGTACTCTGACGCAAGCGTGCGGCTGTCTCGCTCTTGCCGACTCCACCCATGGAATTCGACGACTTCTTCCTCATAGCCAGCAGCCGAGTTCGGGTGGTGAAAATACTTGGTCTTCCCGTCTCTGTACTTCTTCCAGCAGCTACGAGGCGTGAACCATGTGAGAATGAGCTTGACCCCACGATCCTTCTGTTTCTGATGCCAACCTTTGGGCATGTCGTCTTCCCCGCCAAGACTGGATACAGCTTCAAGTCGTATCCAATAGAGTGTATCCAATTCGAGTCTTTTTGAACCCGCAATTGGATACAACAGTGACGACAATATGCTCAACACACGGTAAATACGACACTTTCCTTCGGTCTACGGAACCGAAGGCCCTGGCGCGACGTGCAGGATTTGGATCAGTACAATTCCAGACGCGCGACGTCACGACTTTCCCGCAATGGGCCGGAGCGTTCTGCTCCACGACCGCGAGCGACAAATTCGATCGAAACTTTCCATCAGGTGCCGGGTTAAACTCGCTCAGTGTTCGTTGTCGCGCATTCCGGAACTCAGGCACTTCACTCTTTCAGGACTCGGAGCTGACACATGTCACTAGGGATTCCACGCCGCCGTTTTCTCTCGCACGCGACTTTCGGTGCTGCCCTGTTTACGACGCCTGGGCTGTTTGCGGAACAACTTTCGCCGACCGCGAGTATCGGCGAAGGCCCGTTTTACCCTGACAAGATGCCACTCGATACGGACAATGATCTGCTGATCCTCAATGATTCGATCACTCCGGCTATCGGGGAGATCACCCACCTGGGTGGACGAATTCTTAGCCCGACTGGCCAGCCGCTGCGGAACGCATTCGTCGAAATCTGGCAGGTGGACGGGACCGGTGCCTACATTCACAGCCGCGACCCGAACCGGGCGAAAAGACGTGACGAGAATTTTCAAGGTTACGGGCGGTTCCTGACGGACGTCCGCGGACAGTACTACTTCCGGACCATCAAGCCGGTCCCGTATCCCGGTCGGACTCCGCACATTCACATCGCGGTCAGCCGCAACGGACGTCGGATCTTCACCAGTCAGATCCTCATCAAGGGGAACGAGCTGAACGAGCGCGACTTCCTGTTTCGGCGCGTCGCCGATGCAAGAGCCAGAGAAACTATTCTGGCCGACTTCAAGCCCATTACAGATTCGAAGATCGGCGAACTGGCTTGTAATTTCGACGTCGTGCTGGGGCAGACAGTGGCAGAGTCGGGGGACGGGCGCATCCAAGGCGGAATCGGCAAACCGGTATTCCGTCGACGATAGCAAACAAACTGCTCGTCCGACGGATGGCAGACAGCCTCACAACAGCCGGCGGGCACACTGGATCATGCCCGCCCGGACTTTTCGGACACTGATGAGTCACCAGAATTAAGGAGACACTGATGCGCAGATCGACTTTGCTGCTGAGCTTCGCTGCCGCTGCAGTCCTTGCAGGTAGCACTGCGGGAATCGCCGCTGAATGGGGACTGAAGGAAGGGACCCCCGATTTGAAATCGGCTGGTTCGCTGGTCGTCGGTCCGGATGGGATCCTGTTTGTCGGTGACGCGAAGTCCGCCGCGGTGTTTGCTATCGCTACGGGCGATAACTCGGGCAAAGCCAAAGGTGTTCAGCACAAGATTGACGGCCTCAACGGAAAGGTCGCGGCAGCACTGGGCACGGCAGTGGCCGACGTGAAGATCAACGACCTGGCTGTCAACTCATCGAGTGGCAACGTCTACGTTTCTGTTTCGCAGGGCAGCGGAGCGGACGCCACGCCGGCAGTCGTTCGGGCAGATGCAAAGGGCAACGTCAGTAAGCTGGCTCTGGAAAAAGTGGCATTCTCCAAGGTTGCCCTGCCCAACCCGCCGGAAGACAAGCTGGTCAAACGCGGTCGCCGCTCCCGAAATGCTCGCGACGACTCGATTACCGACCTCGCCTATATCGATGGACGCGTCATCGTGTCGGGCCTGACCAGCTCAGCGTCGCCCTCAACGATTCACGAGATCGCGTTTCCGTTTGTGGCGACAGACTCGGGTTCGAGCGTCGAGATTTATCACGGCGCCCACGGGAAACGTGAAGACTATTCCGCCATTCGGACGTTTGTTCCGTTCAACATTAACGGCAAGCCGAACCTGCTGGCCGCCTACGTGTGTACGCCGCTGGTCCGATTTCCGCTCGACAGTTTGAAGTCCGGCGAGAAGACCCGCGGCACGACAGTCGCAGAGCTTGGCAATCGCAATCGCCCGCTGGACATGATCGTCTATGAAAAGGACGGCAAGGATTTTCTGCTGCTGATCAACAGTGCCCGCGGCGTGATGAAGATCGGAACCGAAGCAGTCGCCAGTGCTGACATCACGGAACGCATCAATGGCACGGCTGGCCAGTCCTACGAAACCGTTTCGGAGCTGAAGAATGTTGTCCAGCTTGACCGTCTTGATGATGGACACGCAGTCGTACTGGTTCAGACTGACGCCGGCCAGAACCTGCGCACGATTCCGCTGCCGTAACTTTGATAACTGACAAAGCAGAAACAGCTGGTTCTGCCGTTGACCTGAAACTGTAACTAGTTCCCGTCGGGAAACTGTTAAGCAACTCCGATTCACTCTGCAATACGTGCCGGCAGTGGCGGCGCCACGCCCGCCGGTTCACGGATTGATGTCGCCGCTGGTGCGGGATCGGGCAGTGCTGGAGCATCCGGTGCTGGAGCCGGCGCCTCAGGCAGCGTCTTCTTCGGCGGCTCAGGTTTCTTCTTCGAGTCGGCGGGATTCGGTTTGAACGGATCGCCGTCCCGGGGCGGTTTTGCGTCTGCTGCGGCAGGTTTCGGGGCGGGGAGCGGCGGGCCTTCGATCTTTGGTTCGTAATCGGGTTTGACCGTTGTCTTCGGTCCCGGCTTCGTGCCGTCGGATCCGTCAGATGCCGGCTGGTCGTCGAGTGCGGAACCTTCTTCGGCGCCGCCCGCGCCGCCGATCATCTGATTCAGCCCAACCGCTCCGTCGTAGAACGGAAGGCTGCTGTAGGCCATCAACGAGCCTTTTTCGAAGTGTGCGTTCTTCAACGCCACGGCGTACTCAGCTCGCGCCCGGAAATAGCGAATCTCTGCTTCGGCCTTGCGTCGCTGTGCGTCGAGGATGCGGTCCACTTCCACTTCGACGAAGTTGGCCTGATTCAGTTCGCGACGTTTGGTCAGCACCTTCAGCAACTGGTCCGCCGCGAGAAATCGATTGAGATTGTTTTCGCACGCTTCCCAGGCGCGGTCGACGTCCGAGATGGCGTTGCTGAGATCATGTACGACTTCCCGTTGCTGCTCGCGATAAATGGACCGTTCGCGGGCCAGCTGTAGTTCAGCGTTGGCGACAGCCGCATGTGCCTGGCGGTAGCCGACAGGTACGGAGAGTTCCATACCAACCTGCCACTCCTGTTGATTTCCAGTGACCAGGTTTCCGAACGCCGAATCAGGACGTCCCCCACCGTTTTGTCCGTCGTACTGAATCAAATCTCTGCCGAAGCCCCGCCAACGGTATTTCGCCACCGCGTCCAGTCGAGGGTTGATGAAATTCCTCGATGCCAGGAGTTCCATTTCGCTCTGACGAATCCGGAGTTGCTGCTGCCTCAATTCCGGACGACGCGTCAGACTTTCCATACGCGCGGATTCCCAGTCGAATGATTCGCGATGCAGTTCCGGCTCATCGCTGGGACGCAGCAATGTGTCTGAGTTGATCTTGCGTCCAATCAGCAACCGCAGCCGGCGTTCGGCCGTCAGCACGCCTCCGGTACCGCGGAGTGTGCCGCCTGTGCTTCCGTTGCGATTCTGTGTCCCCTGCAGCAGTCGGCCAGACAGAGCTTCATCCACTTCAGATTTGAACTGGTAGTACTGTTCTCGAGCCAGTGCTTCAGCCGGCGACGTTGATTCGTCTGAGGCTTCCGCACCACCCTGGGCATTGTCGGCTTCTGCTTCTGCCATCCGCGCGTTCCATGTCTCCAGCGCTGCGTTCATCGCCTCGGTACGGGCATCAAGGTCTCGATAGGCGAAGTACAGGTCCCAGTATGTGTTGATCACATTGCTGACATAATCCCGCACTCCGATTTCGAATTCGGTCTGCGTGATGTCACTGCCAACGCGGGCAATCAGGACACCGTTGTAGACACCCGGCACGCTGCCAGGTCCAGCGATGCGGTTGAACTGCAGACCGCCGCCCTGCAACAGCGGCTGACGGACTTCGCCTTCAACGAAAGTGTCCCAGGCACTGTTGAACGTGTTACCCGGGGCATTATTCGCGTCGTAGTTCGTGACGTTTCGCAATGCAAAGACAGCTCCGGTCGCCGTCGGCTTGGACAACTGCATCAGGTAGTCGTGTTCGTCCTGCCGGAACGCGTTGACACCGCCAGCGAAGAATGCGTTGTTGAAAATTCGGTCGGTGTTGTTGAAGAACGCATCCACATCAAAACGCGCATCGAAAGCACTCAACGCGGCTTCCGAGCCGAATCGCGGGTCAGTTTCCTGGAGCCCAGTGAGGTAGCTGGATCGGATGCCGTTCGGATTTCGTAGAAGCGTTCCGCCGAGTTCACGCAGTACTTCCGACTGCTCCATCGCAGTCGCCAGAATACTTTGCAGGGTGACATCTTCGTATTCGATGCTTTCCCGATCGCGAAGCGTGCGCGTCGTTGCAGGCGCCTGCTCCCACGCCTCCTGCGACACCGCCGGTTGCGGGTTGTCAACCTGCCACGACACGGCATCGATTTGCGACGTGTCGTGCGCGACGGTCTCTTTCCACGTCTCCGGACTCGCGCATCCGCAGATGCCGAATGTCAGGAACAGGCAGACCTGGGTCCCGTGTGTAATACAAAGCGTTTTCAGGAACGACAGCATCCTTGCCTGCCCCCCAAGCCTGGTTCTGCGTTGCGGGTCCATGCCAGTAACACCGACGCACGACGCATCGGACGCCCATCAGGAGTGTGCATAGCAAGCCCGTCACTCGTCATGGAGCGCAAGCTCTGAACACCGTTCTGTTAACACGGACAATGTCTTTGTCATCGGCATCGCGATCTGCAGATTGCAGCAAATTTGCCGATTGAAGTCGTTGTAGCGAAAGAATCGGCTGTAGTGACTGCTCCGAGCTCGCCGTGAATGACCTTTACGACAATGACAAATCCAGCGAACAACAGGGCTGATATGGTCACCGTCTGTCTGGCTCGGGTCCGACGGGATGCTGGAACTGTGCCCAAACGACGATATTCCTCAGTGAGACCAGCACAACTTCGTCCACGCCAGGTCAGCCGGAACCACCTATGAACCAGTCTGCTCCCAGCCTGGAACGTTCTGCGCTCGACCGCATCGACAACCTGCTGACGCAGATCGAGCAGCTCACGTATCCGGAGACGGAACCTCCCGTGTTTCACGCGGAGGGACTGAACGGGCTGGTCGAGTTGCTGAATGCGACGGGTGGTGCGGTCTGGCTGGTGCGGGGAACGGAATGCTCGGTCCTGCACGCCACCGGTCATGCAGGTACCTGCCCTGCTTCCAGCGAGAACATTGCCACGGTGTGTGCCGGCGCTGCGCCGGAGCGTCGTTCGGGGCCTCAGGGTGCCGCGTGTGTGTTCGCGGGACGCGACATCGATCCCCGTCATCGGCTGCTGCTGGAAGTTCGCTTTTCCGCCGACGCATCGATACCGGCCGGTATCGACGACATTCTCGTCGTCTTCAGCGGAATCTTCGCCGAATACCACAGAGCCCGGCTGCTGGGAGTGCTCGGTCAGCAGATCGAACTCGCAAACAGGACCGCCGAACTGGCGAGTGCTCTGCACCAGACGCTTCGATCCGACCACATCGCGACGATCTTTGCGAACGACGCGGCCCCGATCTGCGGGGTCGATCGGATCAGCGTACTGCAAGTTCGTGCTGCTCATGTCCAACTTCTGGCGGCGACCGGAGTGACGAATGTTAACGAACGATCCGACGCTGCCCGGGCGCTGGAACAGTTCGTCAGACGCGTTCGGTCGGTGGGGAATCCGCCTGGCTGGTGCGACGCACAGACGGCTGCGGACGACGTCCGTGAGGCCGTGTCCGATTTTCTGACACAGACAGGTGCGTGCAGTGTCCGCTGGGAAATCCTCGGCCCCGATCCACAGAGCTGGGAAGCATGCTGTGGGGCGATCATCTTCGAGAAATTCACTGCGGCGGTCCCGGACGCCTCTGTGCAGTCAGGCTCCGATCCGATTCCCGAAACCATGACGCACGCGTCACAGGCGTTTGCCAATGCGGCCGCGTACGAACAACGCAGTCTGTCCGGTTACATCACGACTTTTCGCGAGACGATCCGGTCGCGACGTTCGCTGTGGACCGTGGGAATCGTTGCAACCCTGCTCCTGATGCTGTGTGTGTTTCCCGCTGACTTCGAGATCAAGGCGCTGGGTCAGGTTCAGCCGATTCAAAGACGACGCGTCTTCGCACCTGATGATGGAGTCATCACCAGCCTCCTCGTCACAAACGAGGCGACTGTCGAAGCGGGCGATCCGTTGTTGCAACTCCACAATCCGGACATGGACCTGGAAGAGAAACGTATTGTCGGTGAGATCAGCACGGCGACCGCACGACTGGCCGCGACCGAGGCGGCACGAGTGGATTATGCCAACCGGAATCTCAGAGATGTCTCGCAGGGGCAACTCACCGCCGAAGCCGAAGAGCTCCGCCAACGGATCGCGAGTCTGGAGAGCCAACGGGCGATTGTCGAGCGGCGGATTAACTCGTTGACGGTCTGCGCACCGATCGACGGCGAGGTATTTCGTCGCCATCTGGTGGTCGACCTTGAGGGGAGACCTGTACAGCGCGGGCAGTTATTGCTTTCGGTGAATCAGCCGAAAGGGGCATGGCAACTGGAGCTGCGAGTCCCGGATCGATCGGTGCGGCACGTGCTGGCAGCAGCACAGGACTCCGACGAGCCACTTACCGTTCGATTTCTCTTCCGTACGTCGCCGAGTCAGACATGGCAGGAGTCGCTCGGTTCGATCAGTCAGGCCACCGATCTGGATGAAACGGGAAACCTGTCGTCGCTGGCGATTGTCCCGCTGAAGCAAACCGACCGAGACCTGCTGCGGCCTGGATCAAGTGTGATTGCCAGCATCGGTTGCGGCTCGAAACCGCTGGGTTACGTCCTGTTCCGCGAAGTCATCGAGTTCGTTCAGACATACATTCTGTTTTAGCTGGAGCACGCCGTCGCCAGCGTTGAAACGGGCAAAACCAACCAACTGGTCCGACCGGCCGATTACTGAAGTGGAGAACATCATGCACCGCTGCATCATTATGTGGAGTCTGCTGCTGGCCGGACCATCTGCTGGATTCGCGCAGACATCTAACCAGGTCCCCGTCGACTCCGTGATCATTCGAGTGCTCGATCAGGCAGAGCTGTCTGCCCGCGACGCCGGGATGCTGACCGAACTCAAGGTTCGGGCCGGAGACAGTGTCGAAGCCGGAGATATTGTTGCGCAGCTCGATGATGAGGAAGCTCGGCTGGCCGTCGACTACTCGAAACTGAAGCTGGCGTTTGCCGAGCAGCAGGCGGACAACGAGTTGCCCGTGGCATCGACCGAAGCGCGCGTTCGCGAAGCCGAACAACTGCTGCGACGCACCGAGCTGAGTCACAGCATCGCAGCCCGTCAGGCCAAAGAAGACATTTCCGTGCGTCTCGCAACCAGAACTCGTGACGCATCCAGCGCAGACCTTGAACGGGCACAGCGTAAGCGCGCCGCGTTTGCCGGGAGCATCTCGCTGGCGGAAATCGAACGACTACAGGTCATTCTCGATCGCAGCAAACTGGAAACCGATCAGGCACTTGTCGACCGGGCGATTGCTCAGCTCAAAGAGAAGATGGAGCAGGCGGCCACGGCAGAGCAGCAACAGACTGTTGAACGGATCAGGCTTGAAGTCGAGCAGGCGCGCCGCAACGTGACGCTGGCAACCATCACTCGCGACATTGAACAGCGCACGCTCGAACTGTCGAAGCTGGCACTCGCGAAACGTCAGGTCCGCGCCCCGTTACGTGGCGTTGTGGCCGAAGTTTTCCGTCACGCTGGAGAATGGGTCGAGCCTGGGACACGAGTGATGCGACTTGTGCGACTGGACCGACTCCGGGCCGAGGGCTTTGTGAAGGCCGACCTGATCAGCGGAAACCTCCGTGGCACACCAGCCGAAATCACTGTTCGTAGAACGGGTCAGCGTCCCATGACATTTCAGGGGGAGGTCACGTTCGTCAGTCCGGAGATCGATCCCGTTAACGGCCAGGTCCGAGTCTGGGCAGAAGTCGAAAACCCGAAATTTGTCCTGCGTCCCGGCATGAAAGCCGAGATGACGATCTCGATGGACGGACGGTAGGACGGGCACCAATTGGAATCCTGTAGCTGCCCAATCAATTCCCCATGAACGAACTCGCAACCAAACCCGTCGCGGCCAAAGACATGACGTCACCGGACGATCTTCAGGTCCGGCTGCGGATGCGTCCGGACCTGGAAGCCACCGCGGTCCGGGCCGATGGCGAGGATGGCTGGACGGTTAAGGACCCCCTGTCGCTGCGCTACTTCCGCCTGCGCAACCCTGAGTATGCATTGCTCAAGTTACTCGACGGCTCCGCGACGATTGGCAGCCTGATTCGCACATGCGAACGGAAGTTTCCCGGTGAGAATCTGACGGTCGAGAGTCTGCAGTTATTCCTAAGCATGCTGAGCGAATCCGGACTGGCGGTGAGTGACCGACCCGGCAGCGGTCAGCGGTTCATTCAGCGAGCGGAACGTGAGAAAACCAGCCGTCGCGTTGCGTCCGTAACTGGCATTCTGGCTATTCGATTCCGTGGCATGGATCCGAAGCGCCTGTTGAACGCACTGCGACCGTTTGCCAGCCTGGTAGCCACGCCGGTGGTTCTGGCAGGTCTGGGACTGCTGGCGATGACGGGGCTGTTGCTGGCCATCCTGCAGTTCGACCAACTGCTGTTACGCCTGCCGGCACTGCAAACACTGGCCGGTCCACACAACATGCTCTCGCTGCTGATCGCAATCGTGCTGATCAAAATGCTGCATGAACTCGGCCATGCTTTGACATGCCGTCAACTCGGCGGCGAGTGTCACGAACTTGGATTCATGCTGCTGGTCTTCATGCCGGTACTCTACTGCGACGTCACCGACGCTTGGATGTTGTCTCGTCGCCGTTCCCGCATCGCCATTTCGGCCGCCGGGATCGCAGTCGAAATTGTGCTTGCTGCCACCTGCATGCTGCTGTGGTGGATCAGTGTCCCCGGTTGGCTGAACTCCTTTTTCCTCAACGTGATGCTTGTCTGCTCGGTCAACACAGTGCTGTTGAACGGGAACCCACTGCTTAGATACGACGGGTATCACGTCCTCGCAGACCAGGTCAACATCCCGAATCTTGGCGGACAATCACGGCAGGTCGTGCATTCCCTGCTCGAGCGACTGGTTCTGGGAATCAGCACGCCCGACGACGAACTTCGCCTCGACGCACGCGCCTGGTTTCTGGTCACGTATGGAATCGCTTCGGCCGTGTATCGCCTGTTTGTGATCTTCGCAATCCTCTGGTTTCTGCATGAGTTGTTTGCGTCGTGGCACCTGGAAGTTGTGTCTGATCTGCTCGCGCTGCCGGTCATCGCGGGAGCCCTGCTGATCCCTGTCGTGAGACTTGTTATGCGAACGCGATCTGCTTTGAAGTCCCATCCCGAAGACCGCCGCCGTTCGTTGCTGGGCATCGCTGGAGTGCTGACGGCAACGATCGCGTTGAGTCTTGTCCCGTTTCCGCTCGAAGTGGCGGCTCCGTTCGTGACCACGCCGGCCGATGCGTCCGCGGTCTTCGTAACCGCGCCGGGTCGAGTCGAAATGGCGATCCCGGCGGGCAGTCCCATCAGCCGAGGAGAGCCGGTTGGGAGGCTGGTCAACGAATCACTGGAGCTGGATCGAGATCGGCTGATCGCCGAAGTCGATGAGCGAACGCTGCACTTGAAGAACCTGGAGGCGCGTCGCGGATCCGATCCAGCAACCCGTTTCCAGTTGCCAGCGGCCCGCATCGCCCTGAAGAGTGCACAGGAGCGGCTGGGACGCAACGCCCGCGAGTATCAGCGTCTGAAACTGACGAGCCCCGTCGACGGGATTGTGCTCGCTCCACCCAACATCCCCGACGCTCCGGCGGGAGACACCGCACCCAGGTACTGGACCGGAACGCCGCTGGACCCGCAGAACAGAAACGCCTTCCTCGAGGAGCGAACGTTGTTCTGTTACGTGGGCAACCCGTCTGAACTGGAAGCCACTCTTATTGTCGAGCAGAACTCGATCGATTTTCTTGAAGTGGGACAGCCCGTCGAATTGCAGTTTCAGTCCGCGCCGGGAGCAACCCGCACCGGGCAGGTCACCGAGATCGCGCAAACGGACGCGGCATCCATCCCACGCGAGATCGTCGCCGCCGGACTTGCGCCGACCGATCCCAAATCCGGAGAGTTACGACCTGACGACGTGTCCTACGAAGTCCGCGTCAGGCTCGACGGACCGGACGCCCCGGTTGCCCTGTATTCACCGGGCCGCGCTCGAGTCTCATGCGACTGGCGATCCGCCGCATCCCGCGCGGCCCGTTACATTCGCCAGACATTCGCCGCATTCTAGACGGCGGAGAAGATCGAATCGCGAAGTACACCCGTGCTGTCTGAGAACGACTGGGTCTCGATGCCCATCGACCTCAGAATGCTGAGGTAAACATCGGACAGTTGCGTGTCACCGTCGCGCCAGTAAGCACCGTGTTTGAGACCCATGTTGGCACCGCCCGCGATCAGTGTCGGAAGATTCTTCGGATAGTGCGTGGTACTCGCACCGCTGCCGAACAACACGATGCTGTTGTCCAGAACTGTGCCCGTCGTGTCTTTGTATTCCCGCAGTTGCCCGAAGAAGTACGCCAGTTGCTCGCTCAGGAATCGATCGTATTTCGCGAACTCAAGCTGTCCGTCTTTGTCGCCTGCATGTGACAGGCTGTGGTGCGTTCGCTTCATGCCGAGTTTCAGCGGGAACGTATCGCTGATCCCCATGCCGTCTTCGCGATTCAGCATGAAGGCGACGGAACGTGTGATGTCGGCATCGAACGCCAGTGCGATCAGATCGAACATGTTGCGGTAGTACTCGGCCGGTTCGCCTTCCGATGTGACATCCAGATCGAGATGCGAGTAGTCCTGTTTCTTGATCGGGATATCGATCCACTTCTCCGAAGCGATCAGACGCGATTCAACTTCGTTCAGTGAAGTCAGGTACTGATCCATCTTTTCCCGGTCCGATCGACCAAGCTTCTTATTCAGCGAACGCGCGCCATCGAGAACCGCATCGACCAGCCGGATGCGCCGATTCAGTTTGTCGCGTTTCGATTCCAGCGATACCCGGTCGCCACGGAACAGACGATCAAAAACGCGACGGGGGTTGTTCTCCGCCGGGATCGGCTTTCCTTCCAGGCTGTAGGAAATCGTTCCCGTCCGCGACAGGAACCCGGTGCCCGCATCAATCGACAGAATGAGCGACGGCTGGCGACAGTGCTGTTTTGTATGCAGGGCAATGACCTGGTCGAGGCCCACCGAGTTGTACGTACCGGGTTTCGGGTCATGCAGCGGTGCACCGGTCAGCCACATGTCCGAACAAGTGTGCGGGTCGGCCTTGGGGCCACTCGGGTGATACAGGCCACCCATGAAGCTCAGTTGTTCACGGTATGAACTCAACGGTTCCGTGGAATTGCTGAAGACGAACTTGCCATCTTTCTCAGCCGACGGAAACCAGTTCCAGTCTGCGATCCCATGTTTCTGATTCGGCAGGGACATCCCGTTCGCGGTGTAAAGAGCACAGAACCGCCGCGGCGACTGCTCGGCGACATCCGCTCCCATGGCGTCCAGCACCGGCAAAGCCAGCGTGGCTCCGGCTATTCCCCTGAGCACGGCACGACGATCGAGTTGAACTGGAGTGGCCATAGTTATGTCCAGGTTGAGAGAAATTCGGTCGACGTTACTTCTCAAGGAATATGTCACTCTGAATGACGAACCGAATCATGTCCTGCATCCGGTAGCCATCAGGCTTCAATCGTATCCCGTCTTCCTTGAGGAACTCAATCTCGTTGTAGGTCAGGCTGCGTCCGGCGGCGTATGTAGCCAGATGCCTCAAGAAGCTAAATGCCACTTGATCGATTCGGTCATTCGCCAGATAGGTCTTCAATTCGTTCAGACCTGCAACCTCAGTTTCGTCAGGAAGTGTCGACCGCGCGTCTACGCTGGCACCAGTCTTGAACAGTCCGCCAGCGTCAAACTGCTCAAAAGGGACCCCCCAGGGGTCGATGCCAGCGTGGCACTTGGCACATCCCGGCTGATTCCGATGGCGCTCGAGCTTCTCACGCAGTGTCAGTTTCGAGTCGTCTTCCGGCAATGCCGGAACATTGGGAGGCGGATCGTCCGGCGGCTCCGCAATGATCTTGCGAGCCAGCCAGGCACCCCGTTTGACCGGGTTAGATTCTCGGCCGTCGGACAGCCCCGCCAGGATTCCGGCCTGAGTGAGCAGGCCACCCAAATTGCTGTTCTCGTGTGCCACGGGGAGAAACGCGAATCCACTCTCCGTCCGATCCGCCAGGCCGTAGTAGCTGGCGACGACCTCGTTCGCCACGATGAAATCTGATTGCACCAGGTTCCTCAGCGGCAAATTGTTCCTCATCAGATACTGCAGGAACTGCACAGGCTCGCGGCGTAATTGCGTCCTGGTGTCGCGTGTCAGTTTCGGGTACCGCTTCCGGTCGATCTCGACGACGTCGAACTTGTCGAGACTCAACCACTGCGAGGCGAACTCCCCGGCAAATTGCTGAAACTGAGGGTCTCGGATCATGCGTTTGATTTGCAAATCGAGCGACTTGTGCAGCGTATTTTCCGCCGCAAGTTCCAGCAGTTTGCCGTCTGGACCTGCGTTCCAAAGGAAGTACGACAACTTCGAGGCCAGCTCGTAAGCATCAATCGGCTCGGCGTCCGGACTTGCGCTGTTCTCGATCAGGAACACGAACTGCGGCGATGTCAGCGCCACCAGCAGGGCGTCCCGGATGCCACGGCGAAAATCACTGTCCTCGCCAAACGATGTTTCAAAGACCGCGAAGAGTGCAGCTTCTTCCGTTTCAGTAATCGGTCGGCGGAAGGCTCGCGATGCGAAGGACGAGATGATTTCTCGCGCATAGGCTGGTGGATCATCTTTGTGATCCGACTCGATAAAAATGTTGCGGTGTGTTGCGGGCGGCCAGGATTCGTAGAACGGTCCTTCGAACTCGACCGAACGAATGAGCAACCGGGGCATCTCGCGGCCATCCGTGTATTCGCTTCGCACACCGATTTCACGGATGCCAGCCAGATAGTTGACGTTGTCTTTTTCAACATCCGGACTGGGAAAATTGCTGATGGCCCCCTCGAAGACAAACTTTCGCAACTGATCAGACGAGACAGTCTGCACGTCTCCCACTTGAGTCAATGTGCTTCCACAATCACGACGCAATCCGACATGTACACCAATTCGCGGTGAGCGTTGTTCGAAGGACGAGAATTGCTGTGCGATGTCGTGCGTGTCCTGCAAACGAGTGAAGACCACTCGATCCACCGCAGTCGTGCCAGCATATTGAGTAGTCACGCTGAGCGGGCCGGGGGGCAGTCGTACGGCTAGGAAGGCGGACTGGGAAAGAGCCCCTGAGAACTGTCGCTCACCCAGAGTGAGCGTCAGGTTCTTACCCTTCTCGACAGGTGGTGGCCGGACAAACTGCGAGCCCGGCTGGAGTAGAGCTTTGATCTCCGCGATGTCGAGAGCTCGGCGATAGATGTAGACGTTGTCGATTTCACCCTTGAAGAGATTCGCCCTCTCGATGCGACCAATGTGCAGGTCCGTCGTCGAGTTATCCAGATTCTGTGGCTTGACCGTGCCCACCGCGACTTCGAAGCCGTTGACATACAGCCGAGTGTTGTTGTCACCACGTCGAACGACCGCGGCAACGTGTTGCCATGTGTTGTTTCGAATCACTCCCGGCTTTGACTGAACCGTTCCGTTCGGTTGATTGTTGGGGTCCATCGTTTCAATTCGTAGCACTCCGTTGCCGTTGGGCATGTCGAAGTACCACCCGTGAACGTAGTTGTAACGTCCCAGGCAAACGATCCCCGCCTGTCGCAATTCCCGCGGATGAATCCACGCCGCAACCGTAAACTCTCCATCGGCAACGTTCATGGACTTGTGGCGTGGAACGACGACAGCACCCGTTTTCCCATCGAACAACGCGGCTTTCTTGCCGACGGGTGACTCCACAAAGCTCGCACCCCGAACCACTCGCCCGACGAGTTTCTCTTCTCCCCCTTCGCCCGTGCCGTTGTCATCGAACATCCAGGCCCCAACCAGTCCGTCCTGTAGTTTCGACGGATCGGGAGCGACGGAATCTGCGGGCGTGAGGTGAATATCGGCCTGGTAGATTCCTGCCTGTTCGATATTGACTGTTTGGGGCTGTGTCGAATTCCGCGCGGTCACTGCTCCTGGAGTCGGTTCGGGCAGGCTTTTCGCTCCCGGATCAAGCAGCAAGCCGTCGTCGTAGCGAGCTGCCCTGACGGTGACTCGAAAACGCCCATGATCAGGCAGCTCGCGCAGAGAGATTTTGAAATTCGCTTTTGGCCCGTAGGTACTCTCCACCTGAAACAACTCGGCGCTTGGAATGGCCGGTCGCAGCAAGAGCCCGTCCGAAACGGTTTGCCAGGCACTGCCTTTCGGGTATCCGTCAGTGCCTCTTACGCAGGCGAAGACTGAGTGGTAGATGCTGTCGTATTCTCTCCAGCCCCGCACGGTCGCGTTGCCCTGGTAGCCTTCAATAAACCGGTACTTCGTTCGCATGAAGAACGGGTCGAATTCAAATAACTTCACCGGTGCCAGCTCAGTTACCGTGAAGTCGTCGTTCTTGAGCAGCCGGCTGAGTGCTCCCAGGATCAGGTTGTCTGGACTCGGCTCGGGATTGATCGCCGCTCCCAGGTCCATCCGGAAATTCTGAATCGCTGGCTTTGTCTGCTCATCAACAATGCACAGGTCGAGAGCCTTCTCCGCGACATCGAAGTACGCCTCGACAAGCAATGGTGACAACTGCATCGTCTGCCCGTTGTTGACGAACCCGTCGCGTGATATTCCGTCGCGCGGCAGCACGTCGGTCAGGTCATCCTCCAGACCCAGCAGGTCCCTGAGTGTGTTGCGGTATTGCGCGACCGTCAGTCGACGAACGGAGCCATTCTTCTGTGAGTTGCGAGTCCGGGCCGCGATTAATGCCTGACTGATCCACTCGACGAGCAGGCGGCGCTGCTCCGCCGTCGGCTGCGGTTCGTCTTCGGGGGGCATGGCTTCGTCAGCGACCTGCTTCAGGATGTCCTTCCACAGGAACAGTTGCTTGTCCTCAAGGGCACCATTCAGCTGATCGACCCGAATGCCAGACGTCATTTTGTCTACGTTGTGGCAACGCACACAGAACTTCTGCATCAAAGGCTGAATCTGCGCTTCGAAGGTTGTTTCATTCGCAGCAGCAGTCACCGGCACAAAAGCGGCAGACAGACAAATGATGATGGCGTTTTTCATGGAAGGTGAATTGTCGAATGTTGAACAGGGAGTGTTAAAGGGTGAAATGCGGTTGCCATCACCTTTCGCTCTTGATGCTTCGTAAAGTTTAGCAAGCGACACAAGAGAAATTGACCCGTCCTTCCCCTCCGGCAGCTTTCAAGTGTGGCTGCCGGAACTGCGCGGAGCTTGTTCCGGCCTACGCATGAATGCATCCTTCCTGCGGTTCAGCTCCGTCACTGCGGCCGAGTAAAGCATCGGCCTGATCGAGGCAGTGTTTCCGAACGAGCCACGCGAGTGAGCCGTACACCAAGCATCCGAGGACCACAATCTCCCAGGCGATCACCGGATACTGCTCAAGGCCGAGAGGCAGAACGATGGATGTCGGACTGAGCACAACCACCGCCAGCGCGTTCCATCTGCTCGTGATTATGCCATAGATCGCCAGTGGAAGGACGGCCCACGCCAGCAGGTAGAGTGTTGATGTCAGCACTGCTCGAACCTGAGAACGGCTGCGCAATCCGATCAGCATCGATGTCCACAGGATTAACGGTAACAGCACGGCCAGCGACGTCAGCGATCCGACCAGGTACAGAAGTGCGTCGAGCCATGAACCAGGGCAGGTCAGTGGAACGCAGAATATCGTCACGAATGGAACGACCAGCGCCAGGATCGTGCGACGCAGCCCCGCCATGTACTGCAGAACGATCTCACGGCCGGAAAGCGGAGACACCAACAGAGCATCGAAGGTCTGACGACTTCGTTCAGACGGTATCAGCCCGGCAGCCGTTGTGCCGAGAACGGTGATCGCCACCAGCCAGAGTCCGCCGATGGCTACGGTTCGAAGACTTAACGTGATACCACCAAAACGACCGGGGCCAAGTGATTCAGCGTGCGCCATCAGGCCCAGGACGACGATTGGAATCTCGATGAACAGCAATAGTCGCACCTGATAACGTAACGTGCCCAGCGACCGCCGGTAACGTCCCCGCCAGACGATTGGTTGAGTTTGCGGCAGCGGCACGTCGTCTCGTGCCACCGTGACGCCGCGAAACAGGCTGTCATTCAAGTCCTTAAAAACTCGGTCGATCGCTCGCAGGAACTCCAGCATCACACTGCGATGCGGCATCGCCCCGCGCTCCTTGAGAATCGCGCGAGACAAACGCAGGAAGATCCATGTAAAGAACAGTTGAATCAACGCGCTCATCGCCCAGATGCCGCCTGGCGCCGACGTCATCGCCGCTGGCACAACCACCGGCATGGTCAGACCAATCGCCGGCGCACCAATGATCAACGTCGTAACGAGTGCCGACGATGTCGAGCTACACCATGCCGAGCACAGCAGAGTGAAGGAGCCAACATGTAGCGTTGTGGTCGTCAACAGCACCACAGCACCGATGAACTGGTCCGTGCGGATGCCACCGAGCGAATACGCATACGCCAGCAACGGCAGAGACATCAGTGCGAGGCTCAGCATTGCGCAGGCCCGGCTGCACAACTTTTCCAGCAGAATTGTGCGAGGATCGAGATTCGTGGTCAGGAGAAGGGACAGCGTATCCCGTTCTGTTTCACCGGCGATTGAACCAGCGCAGATGACCGGCATGACTACGTAGATCCCCGCGAGTTGCCACAGGATCAGCTTGTCGAAGATCTCGTATCCTCGACCGAGGTCCATGGCAGTCATTCCCGATTGCAGGAACGAGAAGACCTCGTTTACGTGCCAGAAAACGACAGTAAAGAATGCCACAGCGTAGACGACTCGCAGCAGGTACGTTCGCGGCTGCGCTGACTGCTCGCGCAAGTCGCGCGCCAGCAACGGCAGGCTCAGGTTGCGAACACGAGTCAGGAACGGCCGCTTCCTTCTCGGTAAACCCGGAGCTGGCGAATTCATGACCAAACCAAAAAAACAGCCCCGCGTGAAACGCGGGGCTGAGATTCATCACATTGAGGGAGTGCCGATCATCTAACGCTGAGCTGTTTTCGCTGATCGGAGGTGCTCGACATAGTCGAGCGCGATGTTCAACAACTCGTCATTGTACGCTGACACCGGAAATACTTCGGCCTCTTCTTCGTCTTCTTTTTCCTCGTCGTCGGTGTCTTCCTTATCTTTCTTTCGTTCCTCTCGCAGCTTTTCTTCGTTCAACGTGACCGTCTTGCGGTTCTTCCGTTCCATGTACTCACTGATGTTCGTCTTAACCTTCTGGAAGTCTGCTGCCTGCGAAACTCGATCGCTGCTCGCGCTCTGCAGATGCTTGACCAGGTCCGCGTTGACATAAGCAACGGCATCAAAATCAGCCGCCGCGATCTGGTCGAATTCCAGGGCGTTGTCGAGCGAGCTTTCGCCGATGTCCATGTGATCCAGAATTGACGGCAGCACGACGTCCGACTTCACGCCCGCCGTCTGAGTACTGTCGCCGTTGACGCGGTAGAACTGATTGATGGTCAGCTTCAGGGCTCCACGGTCTTTACGATTGAAGAACTGGAACATCTGCGGGCTGACTGGCATCACGTTCTGCACGGTGCCTTTGCCGTGCGTTGTGATATCACCCACCACGATACCGCGACGGTAGTCCTTGATGGCACCTGCCAGGATCTCTGATGCCGAGGCGGACATGCGATTGCACACGACGATCAGCGGCTCGTTAAACGCGCCTTCAATGTCGTCGCTGTAAACACGGACCTTGCTGCCCGGCTCTTTGACCTGCACGACCGGCCCCTGATCGATAAACAGGCCAGTGGCTTCAATCGCTTCACTCAGTGCTCCACCGCCGTTGTAGCGCAGGTCGAGAACGATTGCGTCAACGTTGCCGTCGCGTCGAAAGTCAACCAGCACCTTCTGCAGATCGCGGGACGTGCTCTTGAAGTCCTCCAATCCCTGCTCGGCACCGGCGAAATCCCGGTAGAACGACGGAACATTGATCACGCCAATCCGGCCTTTGCGGCCGGTGCGATCGGTGGTCTCGATGACCTCGCCTTTGACGGCTGACTCTTTCAGCTCGATCTTCTGGCGGATCAAGTCGTAGGTGACTGTCTCGCCCGATTCGGCTTTGGCAACCTGCAGACGCACCTTCGAGCCACGTTTGCCACGGATCAGGCGGACGACTTTGCTGAGCTTCATTTCGACGATGTCGACAAAGTCGCCAACTTCCTGTGCGACCGCCGTGATCTTGTCGCCCACGCCCAGGCGACCGTCTTTTTCTGCGGCGCCACCTTTGACGATCGATACGACAATCGTCTGACCATCTTCGCTGCGAAGTGCCGCACCAATGCCGTCCAGGCTGAGCTTCATCATGATCCGAAACTCTTCCATCGACTGCGGCGACAGATAGCTCGAATGCGGATCGAAGCTGTGAGTCATGGCGGACAGATACATCTCCAGCACTTCTGGCGACTCGGTCGAATGGATCGATCGCAGCACTGTGTTGTAGCGCTTGTGGACGCGATCCCGAGTTTCGTCGATGTCCTTGTCGTCAAGTTTCAGCGTGAGCATGTCGTACTTGACTCGCTTGCGCCAGCGTTCGTTGAGTTCATCAACATCGGCGGCGAATCCCACCGTGTCGTAGTCCGTCACCATCTCTTCATCGATTGTGAAGTCGGGCGACAGGTCGGCCAGGTCGTGTGCGTACTCAACACGCTCATCAACGCGTTTGACGAACTTGTTGAACACGGTGTAGGCAAAGTCGATATTGCCTTCGAGCAACTGGTCGTCCAGGTCCTTGCGGTTTTTCCCGAAGCTGTCGATGTCGCTCTTGTGAAAGTACAGCTTTTGAGGGTCCAGCGATTCGATGAATCCATCAAGTAGCTGACTGGAAACCTCGTCATTCACCTTGCCATGCCCAATGTGGTAGCGGCTGATCATGTTGCAGACGAGCCGGGCTGTGGCTGAGTCGTCCACGGATGGGCTCGCAAGCTGCTGAGCGAAAATCGTGGTTGCAACCAGAAGAACCGTTCCGAGCACCATGGTGCAGGCTGCACGCGAGGGGCAATTCAGCTTCATGTTTCACCTGTTGGCCAGAGTCATCCTGAAGCGATCCAGACGGTACCGGATCGCAGGTGAGTATCCGCTAATGAGACATCGGAATCCGACGCCAGTTCCCGACACGAAATTACCCGAGCCTGGAGCCGATACGTACAGAATCCCCGATACTAGCCTAAGCTTTGGGGCACGACAAGATGCGGATGCATTGCCATGCGGTATCATGCGCTGACGTAAGGGGTTACGGCCTGCCAGTCGAGGGGAACCGGTCGTGTGAAGGGATACTTCAACCCACATTTCACGCATGGCTGTGACCGACACCGTTAAAGAAAACCGACACCGTTAAAGAAAGAAGTGACGAGACCCTTGTCCGATAGCCCCAGAAAACCAGTGACCGGGCCACGACGGATCCTGTTCCTTGTGTTGTCGGGTGTGTTTGTTGTGCTGGGAGCTGCCGGAGCCATCCTGCCCGTGTTGCCCACCACACCTTTCCTGTTACTCGCCAGCTTCTTTCTTGCCCGGTCTTCACCACGGTTGAATGCCGCACTGTTGCGGTCGCGTTTTCTAGGGCCAATTCTGCGGGACTGGCAGGAACACCACGGAATCCGACTCAATGTCCGTCTGCAGGCGCTTGTGACGGTCGTTGTCGTCCTGAGTCTCACGATCTGGTTTGCCTCGCCATCAACACTCGCCAGCATGGCGATCACCGGCCTGGGCCTGATCGGAATCACCGTCATCCTGAGGTTGCCTGGCATTGAGGCGAGCGGCCGAAAATAGCTAAGCATCGTGCGGTAACTTAGTGTCGCAAGGGCGTCCGTGAACGGATTTGCTTCGCTGTTCATGTCGAGACATACTGCCAGGCATGAGCGCCGACTCACTTCGCACCGTTTTCCTGTCGCATTCGTCGGATGACCTTGAGTTCGTTGAGGCTCTCCAGCGCCGTCTCAACGACGGTCATTGGAAGGTGCTTGTTGACCGGACGGATGCCCGACCGGGTGACGAACTCGCCGACACGATCAAGCGACTCATCGATCAGGCCGATCATGTCGTCGGAGTGCTCAGCCCGGCCGCGGTTGAGTCGAAGTGGGTGCGGCGGGAACTGCGGTACGCGGTGAAGACGAAGAGTCCGGCGGACGGACATCGAATCGTTCCGCTGCTCATCAAGGGCACGACCGACAAACAGCTCCGCGACGCGTTCGAGCAGCCCGACCCTGACGGACCGGATGACCTTGAGCACTGGCCGCTCGAACGGCTGGGGATCAAAGTCGATGGCGGAGCGGGGGCGCTGGATGAACTCCTGCCGCGGTTGACGGAAGCACTGCTGCCGGCCGACTCCAACCGCCGGCGTTCATCTGCGAGCGACGTTCACGTGGTCTCGGACCTCGCCGACCTGGTGCTGCGGCTGAGGAACCCGAAGTTCAAGCTCGTGAAGAACGAGCATGGCGTCGAAGTCCGGCGTCCCGTCGCGACGGCGTCGTTCGCGTACTACCCGCCGTCGGCCACGGAACCGGAACTCGAAACCACCGGCTTTCAGTTCGTGGCTCCGCTGGGCGAACTCGTGGCGGGCGAGCTGAGCTATTACCTCGAACGCTACTACCTCGCGCCGTTCGGCCAGTTCGCGGCACGGGCCGAGCAGATCGAAAAGCAACTGCCGGCGTGGGGCCGCGAGCTGTGGGACGGGCTCAAGTCGCATCTGCCGTCTCGCAAGGACCCGTTCACCGCGTGGCAGGCGATGGCGCAGGCCGCTCAGCGGAGATTCACCGTGCGGCTGGAACCGCCTGTGCCGCCGCCGGGGTTCGATTCCTCGCGGCGTAGCCTGACTCTCCGAGTCGGGCGTGAATCACCCGACTCGGAGAGTCAGGCTACGGAGAAAGAGAAGACGTACGCCGAGTCGCTGGAAGCCGGGACGCAGTTGCTGGCTCTGCCGTGGGAGCTGCTCCGCGACGGCACGGGCTATCTGTTCCACGACGGTCACGGCGTGCGAGTGCGGCGAGCCATGCCGGGCCCGGACGTCGCCGCCACGCCGCCCGCGGACAAGCCCACCGACGCGGACGAAGCCGACTCGAAACAGGCCGAACGTCTGCGCGTCCTCATCGTGTGTGCCCGGCCCGAGTCCGAGGGTGTCGGCTTTATCGACCATCGCGTGTCGGTGCGTCCGCTGGTTGACGCGCTCAACGATCTCGGCGACCTGGTCGAGTACCGGGTGCTCGTGCCGCCCACATTCCCGGCTCTGAAGCACGAGCTGAACGCGGCCCTGAGCGCGGGGCGTCCGTATCACATCGTGCATTTCGACGGTCACGGCGTGTACGACCGGCGGCACGGCCTGGGCGGGCTGGTGTTCGAGCAGCCGTGGTCGGACATTCCAGACATCGCCACGACCACGCCCGGCGGTCACGGCGGCGGCAACACGGACGCCGCAGCCAGCCCCGCGACTCCAGCCAGGCGACCGTCGTTCCGCTTCCGCCGCAAGTCGGAGCTGGTCCATGCCCGCGAGCTGGGCGAGGTGCTCCGCAACAAGGGCGTGGGTCTGTTCTTTCTGGAAGCCTGCCAGTCGGCGGTGGCTGAAGACAAACCGGACGCGTCGGTGGCCGGAGGTCTGTTGCGCAGCGGGATTCCGTCGGTCGCGGCGATGAGTCATTCCGTGCTGGTGGAAACCGCTCGCCGCTTCACGACCGCGTTTTACCCGGAACTCGCCCGCGGCCAGCGAGTCGGTGCGGCCATGCTCGCCGGACAGCGTGCGCTGGAAGACGACAAACACCGCGGCTGGGGATTCCGGCCGGTCGATGAGCAGCAGCCAGGCGAACAGGCGAGTTCGCGCACGGTCCAGCGCACGCCGTTGAATCTGGAGGACTGGTTCGTGCCGGTGCTGTACCAGTCGGGCGAAGATCGCCCGTTGCTCATCGAACGTCCGCTGTCGGCTGCCGCGCGCGAGTACCGGGCCGAGGTGCTGCAGAAGACGCTGTCTCACCTGCCGGCGGAACCCGAGCACAGTTTCGTGGGCCGCAGTCGCGAGCTGCTGGCGGCCGAGCGGTTGCTGCTCGAGCAAGGTGACCGGTACGTCGTGTTCCGCGGCGAAGGCGGCGAGGGCAAGACGACTCTGGCCGCGGAACTCGCCCGCTGGCTGGTCACCACGCGACGCATCGAGCGTGTGGCGTTTGTCTCGGTGGAACACGTGGCCGATGCCCGCGAAGTCCTGGCCGCCTGGGGCGAGCAGCTTGTGCCCGGCTTCAGTGCCCAGGCCGATTCGCTCGACGCCGCCGCACGCGCGATCGTCCGCCGCCTGCACGACGGGCCGACCGTGCTGATCCTGGACAACATGGAAACGCTGCTGCCGCCGCCCACACTCATCAGCCGCAGTGCGCTAGCACCCGGTTCCGGTTCCCCGTTGGCATCGTCTTCGCCGGAACCCACCGACACCGCCGAACCAGACGCTAACGCGTTGCGGCTGATGTCGTCTGACCTCACCGCCGCCCGCGTGTTTGATCCCGAACTGCTCAACGAAATCCTGACACGTTGCCGGAACCTGCTGGAGCAGGCGCCCGAGACGCGGCTGATCATCACGTCGCGCGAGGGGCTGCCGGTCGAATCCGGATTCGGGGACCGCGAGCACGTGCTGGACGTGGGCCGGCTGAGTCTGAACGAGGGCATGGAACTGGTGGCCCGCGTGCTGGCCGGGCCGGAAGCGTCGGTCGCACGGGCGGAGTCGGTGCAGACGACGCGCGAGGAAGAAATCGAAACGCTGGTCAACACGGTGCAGGCCCACGCACGGAGCCTGGTGCTGCTCAGCGGAGAACTCAGCCGCCGCGGCGTGAGCGCCACCACAGCCGACCTGACGGAGCTGATGGCCGATCTGGAAGCGAAGTATCCCGGCGACCGCGAACGCTCGCTGTTCGCCAGCGTCGAGCTGTCGCTGCGCCGGCTGCCGACCGAGATTCGCGAGAAACTCGCACCGCTCGGGGTGTTTCAAGGAGGAGGCATCGTCCAAAACATCGGGATCGTGTGCGGGTTTGAATTGTCGACCATCGACGACATCAATCGGCTCGCGCGCGAATTCGTCGCAGTGGGGCTCGCTGAACTCGTCCCAATTGGCGTGCCGTTCCTCCGGTTCGACCCGGCCCTGGCCCCGGCGTTGTTGCGGGAGCTGCGTGAGTCCGGTTCATCCGCGGCATCGGAGGGTGGCTGGGGTCGACCGCAGCGAGCCCCCAGTCAGGTTGATCCGGCCAGCACGCGCGACACTGGGGGCTCGCTGCGCTCGACCCCAGCCACCCAGGCATCGGACGTCTTAAAGCGGCCTCACACCCCCGAATCGACTGCCCGCACCCGATGGGCCGAGGCCTGCCGCCAACTGGCCGGCTTCCTCGTTCAGCAACTCGGTCAGGATGCCCACCTGGCCGCGCATCTGACGCTGCTGGAACTGCCAAACCTGCTGGAGGCCCTGCGGTGTTTCGCGGACGCGATGGAAGCCAATGTCGCCTTTCGCTCCGCGAAAGAGCGTGGGGATCGAGACGCTCTTTCGCGGAGCGAAAGGCGACTCTCCGCCGACCTCGACGCTACGCCCGACACCGTGATCGGCTTCGCGACGAAGCTCGAACGCCTGCTGCAGCACCTCAACCGGCGAGCGGCACTGGCCGAGACGTCCGCCATCCGCCAGCGGGCCGACGACCTCCGCCGCCAGCTCGGCGACACCTGGACCAAACCCGCATTCGCGGCTGCGGACGCGAACATCGACCGGCTGCTGGACAGCGGGCACCACAGCGAGGCCGTTGTCGCCGCCCGGTCGCTGGTCGAGACCGCCACCACCGCCGGCCCGCAGGCCTACCCCGGTGCCGACTACGACATCGCCATGTCGTCCTTCAGTCTGGGCCGCGCGCTGCGAATGTCCGGTGACCCGCAGTCCGCTCTGCCCCCGCTGGCCACCGCCCGCGAACAGTTCGAGGAACTGGCCACGACGTTGGGCAGCGGAGAACACCGCCGGACTGCTGCGGGGATGGCCTTGGTGTGTCTCACCGATGAAGGCGACTGCCTGCAAAACCTCGGGCAGCTCGAAGCCGCCGCCGCGAAGTATGCAGCGTCGATCGAGCAATCCACCGCCCGGAACGACCGCCGCCAGATTGCCGTCGGCCGGTCGAATCTCGGCACCGTGCGGCTGATGCAGCAGCGTTACGCCGAGGCCCTGACCGAGCACCACGCCGCTCGCGACGTCAAAGAATCGCTGGGCGAATCGACCGCGGCACAGTGGCATCAGATCGGCCGGGTCCACGAGCAAACCGGCCAGTGGGACGAGGCCGAAGCCGCGTACCTGAAATCGCTCGCCCAGTCTGTCGAGTCCGGCAACAAGCCGTTCGAAGCCAGCTCCCGCGGCCAGTTGGGCAATCTGTATCTACGAATGTCGGGCCGAGCCGAGCAGGCCGTGGAGTTCCACCGGCAGGCCGCCGACGTCTTTCTCCAACTCGGCCTGCGTCAGGAAGAAGGCCGCTCACGGAACAACGCCGCGATCGCGCTGCAGCAACTCGGCCGCATCGACGCCGCCCGCGACGAACTGCAGCTCGCTCTGGAGTGCAAGAGCGAATTCGGCCTGAATGCCGAGCCGTGGACGACGTGGGACATTCTGTCGGATCTGGAGACGTCGGTGGGCCACGCCTCGGCCGCAGCCACCGCGCGGGACGAGGCTCTGCGACTCTACGAATCCGCCCGCCGCCAGGGCTGGCAGATCACCCTCGGCACCTTCGCCCGAGCTTTCGCTAAGCCCGTCACGATCCTGCTCACGGCAGCCACGGACAGCGAGTCCCTGCCGCCCGAACTCCGCCGCCAGATCCCCGACATCGAAGCCAGCCTCCGCCAGCAACTCACCGCCATCCCCAAAGATCCGGACATGGATCCCCGCATCGTCGCCCTGTGCCCGGCAGTCCTGTCCCTGCTGAACGGCGACCGCAGCCCCCACGTCTGGCAGAACCCCGCGCTGGACTACGCCGACGCGGTGGAACTGAAGCTGCTGCTGGAACAGTTGTCGACGGACGACTGACACGACGGGAATCCGCGACTCCGTCAGAACGCGGGACGTTAATTGTTGTCAGGGGCTTGCCGCTCGAGATCGACCAACATGTTGTCCCGGCTGAAAAGCGGATTGATGATTGTCGATTGATGAATGTTGATTTTCGAAGTGGAGGCAGTGGTGGCGGTTTACGGCTGAAGTGATCGCCCCTGACACATCGCCAATCAAAACTCATCAATCGATCTAACTGCTGCGAAGCGGGACTGACTTCTGAGCTTGTCTCAGGAGCCGCGCTCCATCAACCGGGTTGTCCGCGCTGGATCACGTTTGATGCTGGATCGCTTCGGCCAGAATCTCGGCGATGTGCATGACGCGGATGGGCTTCTGCTGCCGGCGGATCAGGCCGTCGAGGTGCATCAGGCAGGACATGTCGTTCGCGGTCAGGACATTTGTGCCGGCCTGTTCGTGATCGTGGATGCGGTCCAGTCCCATCATGCACGAGACGGCTTCCTCGGCCACGGCGAAGGTGCCGCCAAAACCACAGCACTCGTCCGGTCGTTTGAGCTGTGTCAGCTCAATTCCGTCGAGTGATTCGAGCAGTTGACGGGCCTTGTTGAATGACTCGCCGACGACCTCGCTGGAGCTGCCCAGCCGCAGCTCGCGCAGGCCGTGACAGCTCTGATGCAGACCCACCCGATGCGCGAAACTTCCCTGGACAGATTCCACTTTCAGTTCGTCGACCAGGAACTCGGTCAACTCGAACGTGTGCGATTTCAGTTCGGCGAAGCCAGGCCGGTCGCTCAGGTACTCGTCGTAGTGATTCCGCACCATGGACGTGCAACTGCCCGAGGGGCAGACCACTCGGTCGTACGGACCAAACACACTCAGGAAACGCTCGGCCAGGGGTCGTGTCTGTTCGATGAGTCCGGTGTTGGCCATGGGCTGGCCGCAACACGTCTGCTCCGACGGAAAGTCGACTTCGACGCCAAAGTGCTCCAGAACCTCGACTGTCGCCATGCCGACACGCGGGTAGAGCTGGTCGATGTAACAGGGAATGAACAGACCAACGCGCATAGTTGCTGTGCCAACGGGAGTGATTCAGGCTGAGGACTCAATCGGCGGAATCTAGCTCATGACGCTGATGTCGGCACGTGCCACGCGAGTTGGCTTGCCAAGTCTCTGGAATCACCTGGCGACGGAACCCGGCTTCTGTATGCCAGGAGTCTTTGCGGGCGTTGTTCCGTCGCGTCCGGTGGGAACACGGGGGACGATCCTGTCTACTGTGTGAGACTGACTCACCTTGTAACGCGATACGAGTGCAATGATCGAACCTGCCCCTGCCCCTGCCCCGACAAACACTGCCGAGGTCACGCTGGAACTGCGTCACCTGCACCGTTTTTTCGGTCGCCTGAAAGCTGTGAACGACGTTTCGTTTCAGGTACGTGCCGGACAGGTGATGGGCTTCATCGGCCCCAATGGCGCGGGCAAGACAACGTCCATGCGAATCGCGGCGACGCTCGATACTCCGACGGCCGGTGACGCGTTCATCTGTGGCTACTCGGTCGTGGATGATCCCGACAAGGTGCGTCGCTTCCTGGGTTTCATGCCGGACAGTTTTGGCCGCTATCCCAACATGAACGTGGTCGAATATCTCGACTTCTATGCGCGGGCGTACGGACTCAAGGGAGCCCGACGGCGTGACGCCATCGAGCATGTGCTGGTCTTCACGGAACTGCGGAAGCTGGCGGACAAGCCGATTGACACGCTGTCCAAGGGCATGGGACAGCGATTGGGACTTGGCCGGTGCCTGATCCACGATCCGCAGGTCATGGTGCTCGACGAACCGGCCGCCGGACTGGACCCTCGCGCCCGAGTCGAACTGCGCGAGCTGATCCGGCTGCTGGCCACGGAGATGAACAAGACGGTCCTGATCAGCTCACACATCCTGACGGAACTGAGTGAGATCTGTGATTCCGCAGCGATCATCGAAGCGGGTCAGATTCTGGCGTTCGGCACGATGGATGAAATCCACCAGCAGATGCGCCAGTCGTCCGGTCAGGACGTCGGCCGAACACTGCTCGTCCGAATTTCGGGTGGAGATGATTCCGAGGCCACCAGCGACAAGCTGGAAAAGTGGCTGCTGGAGCAACCGTTCGTCAGTCGCGTGCAATGTACTCAGCTTGGTGCGACGTTCGACTTTGAAGGTCACGACCGCGAGCAGACTCAGTTCCTTCGCAGCATGCTGGATGCCGGCATCGAGGTCCTGGAGTACCACTCAAAAACGCACAGTCTGGAAGACGCCTTCATGAACATCACGCAGGGCATCACCCAGTAGCCGCATGGAACGAATCAGGAGTCGACCGTGACGAGAATCGCCATCGCGGAATGCAAACAGGAGGTGTCGTCATTCAATCCGGCGTCCAGCCACTTCGAGGACTTTCGCACCGCCTGTGGCCCTGAACTGCTCGACTATCACCGCGGCGTGGGCGAAGAAGTCGGCGGTGCATTGAGCGTGTTCGATCAGCAATCCGGCCTCGAAATCGTCCCCACATTTGGCGCCAGCTCGAATACTTCGGGCGGCATCCTGACGGCGGATGGCTTTCGTCGTTTAAGCGATGCATTCCTGAACGGCCTGACGGAAGCCGGTCCGGTCGATGCTGTCTATTTCTCCCTGCATGGAGCGATGCAGGCCGCCGACGAGAACGACCCGGAAGGATTCCTGCTGCAAGAGGCGCGACGTATTCTGGGCGACGAGATTCCGTTTGTCGTTTCGCTGGACCTGCATGGAATCCTGACCGACCGCATGCTGCAGCACAGTGACGCGGTGGTTGTCTATCACACGTACCCGCACGTGGATTTCTTCGAGACTGGAGCGCGAGCGGCGCGGCTTATGACGCGGATCGTTAACGAGAACGCACAACCGGTCATGGCACGGGTAAAAATCCCGGTGCTCGCACGCGGCGACGAGATGATCACGGAAACCGGCGTAGTCAGCGAGTGCATCCAACTGGCGAAGCAGATCGAAGCGAGTCCGAGTGGACTTGCGGCGGCGGTGATGTGGGGCAACCCGTTCACCGATGTGCCGGAGTTGCATTCCAGCAGCGTCGTCGTGATGGACGGCGATCAGAATGCGGCGGGCGAACATGCTGTGGACCTGGCCCGCCGGTTCTGGGCTCACCACGAGAAGATGCAGGAGCCGTTAACCAGTCTGAGCGACAGTGTTCGTCTTGCTGCGGAAGTCGCGTCCGGCACAGTGATCATGATGGACGCAGCCGACGCAACGAGTTCGGGCGCATCCGGTGACAGCAACGCAATCGTGTGTGAACTGCTGCGTCAGAATTATCGCGGACGGACTCTGGCCCCGGTCGTCGACCCGGCCGCTGTCCGTATGGCATTCGAAGCGGGAGTCGGTGCCACGATTCGAACGACGATCGGCGGGGCACTTGATCCAGCCCGGTACACCCCAGTCGAGCTGGAAGCTCAGGTCCGGTTACTGTCTGACGGTCGGTTTCGCAGCGAGTCGTTTGGCTGGCACTGGGACTCCGGCAACACCGCCGTGCTGGAATCCGACAACTACACATTAATCGTGGGGGCACGACCGGTCAGTCTGTTCGATCGATCGTGGTTCTACGCCAACGGCCAGGATCCGCGCCGATTCGATCTGGTCGTCGTGAAGTCGCCACACTGCGAACCGCACATGTTTGCCGACTGGTGCGCCCGACTGATCAACGTGGACGCGCCGGGGTCAACCAGTGCCAATCTCCGCAGCCTGGGACACACTGTTTGCGCCCGCCCCGTCTTTCCGCTCGACGAAGGCGTCGAGTTTCAACCCGTCGCGGACATCTTCCGCTGAATCTGCAGACCGAAACGAGCGAAGCGAAGTTCCGTGGTAGCCGAACTCGCCAGCGTTTGGCCGTGACTCACGGGATGGCCAAAGTCTGGCGACTTCGGCTACCAGTCGTTTCAGGTCTGCGCCGCCTTCGGATCCGTCGTCAGAAAGACCTCGTGCACGTCCAGCTTGCTGGGTCCGCGGAACATTTCGCGTGGCGCTTGATTGGCGTGCGCTTCCGCGAAGGCGGGACTGCGCGTCCATGCCACGAAGTCGTCCATCGATCGCCACCAGGTTTTCACTTCGTAGAAACCTTCGGCGTCCGGATCATCGACGAACCGGCCGGATTCGTGATCGAATCGAACTGGCCGCGGGCGATGCACTTCGTTCCGGATGAAGCCGGGAGCCTGATCGACCAGATGCACGCGATTCCGAAAGCGGTCCTCAAAATCGATTTCGTGTCCGGTTGCCACCGGGATGCAATTCGTCACGACGATCATCATTTGGCTCCTGGCTTCTTTTCCGTACCGGCGGTCTCAACGACCGGGGCGATCTGCTCTTCAGTTTTCACGCCGGATGGCAGTTCCATGATCCGGATATTGCGGAAGTGAATTTCGGCGCCTTCGGATTCCAGACACAGATACCCCTTCCGCATCGATGACTTGCTGACACCGTTGACGAACTTTCCGTTGACCGACAGCTTCACGACGCCATCGACAAAGACGACGTCGTAGACATTCCATTCGCCTTTGCCCTTACACCGATTCTCGATCGACTTGCTGCGCGTGCCGCGAGGATTGTCGGGCACGGTCTTCAATCCGTTTGCTCCGAACAGTTCTCCGTGGACGTAGGCAATGGGCCGCGGCGTCCCGTCCTTTTCTCTGTTGATGAATGGCCACTGCAGTTCCAGCATCTGCACTTCCATGCCTTTCGGCAGACGTCGGCCTTCCGGGACGGTGCCTTCACTCCACGCGAACACGCCCGAGTTTCCGCCGGCTTCCATGTGCCGCCATTCGATATGCAGCAGAAAATTCTCGTACTGCTTCTCGGACCGCATGACGCCGATCGGGAGCCCGGTGCAGACGAGCAGTCCGTCGCGCACGGACCAGGTCTCCGGACTTGTATTCACGTAGACCCAACCCGTCAGGTCCTTTCCGTTGAACAGGTCAACCCATTGCGGCACCTCTGCCGCATGCGTGTGGCTGACTCCACACAGAAGAACGAGAACACCGCTGACGAATTTCATTGCTCGATCATTCATGAGGTTCTCCGTTACACAGAATCATGTGGCACAGAATCATGATTCTGCGACCATGATTCTGTAGTGTTTTCGCGTGGCATGTGAGCATAGCTGCATGTCATTCCCGACGCCGCCTGCTCACGAACAGAACCTGAGGATGACTGGAATGGCCGATTCGCAAACGTGGAAAGTGTATCTGTCTGGAGAGATTCACTCGGACTGGCGAGACGCGATCGCATCCGGGATCGAGCAGGCTGGCTTACCAGTGCAGCTTTCGAGTCCCGTAACAAACCACTCGGCCAGTGATGACTGCGGCGTCGACATCCTTGGAAGCGAAAGCGAACCATTCTGGAAGGATCGCAAAGGGGCGGGTGTGAATGCGATTCGATCCCGCACACTGATCAGCAAAGCCGACGTCGTCGTTGTGCGATTTGGAACGCAATACCGTCAATGGAATGCCGCGTTTGACGCTGGCTATGCGGCCGCGCTGGGGAAACCGCTCATCACCCTGCACGACGCGGAACTGGATCACGCACTGAAAGAAGTCGACGCAGCCGCCTGTGCTACGGCGCACGAACCTGAACAGGTCGTGAAGATTCTGCAGTACGTCATCACTCAGGACTAATTGCACGCGTCTGGAAAATCGACAGTGTGAAGCAGGACCTCACACCGAGAGCGGAAGACCGAAGTAAGGAACACTAATTCGCACTAATTGACGCTAATAATTCACGTGACGACTGTCACCCGGATTAGCGAAAATCAGTGTCGATTAGTGTTCCTTCATGTCCGTGAGCGAAACTGGACTCAACTGCAACATGTCTTGATGAATACGCGCAGCCAATGCGATAGGCTGCCATCGTGCCCGCCGATTCGCATCACTCAGAGACCGCCGCTCCGTCGAACCGCCCCGTGGTATGTGAGTTCGTTGTCGAGTCATACCTCAGCGGCAAGCGGATCGACACATTTGTCGGGAGGCATCTGCGGAACTGGTCGCGTTTCCGAATTCAACGCATGGTGCAGGCGGGCTGCGTCCGTGTGAACGACGCCACGGTGACGATCGATTTCCGCGTCCGGCCGAATGATGTGGTATGGATTCGCGTTGTCAGCCCGCCGGACCTTTCGCCGGTGCCTCAATCCATACCTGTCGAAGTCCTGTACGAAGACCCGTGGCTGATTGCGGTTAATAAGCCGCCCGGACAGATCGCACATCCGGGCGGCGAGTTCCGCGGCCGGACATTGATCAATGCGCTGCAGTTTCATTTCGATCAAAACTCACCACGGCCAGGAATGGTTCGACCAGGCATCGTCCACCGCATCGACCGGCAGACAAGTGGAGTGATGATCTGCCCCAAAGAACATCTCACGCATCGGCGACTGACTCAGCAGTTCGAGCGGCGCGAGATCTCGAAAACGTACGTCGCCATCGTGCGGGGATGTCCGACTGAGGACGCCGGCTTGATCGAACTGCCGATCGGGACAGTGCCGAATCCGACATGCACGCTTATGTGCGCCAAACCGATGGCCGTGGATGCTCGCCCGGCACAGACAGGGTTTCGCGTTCTGGAACGATTTGATGGCTATACGTTCGTGGAAGCGCGTCCGCTGACTGGCCGGCATCATCAGATTCGTATCCACTTCGCGGAGCTCGGATTTCCCCTGCTGGCCGATGAGTTCTATAGCGAGAACGGACTGATCAAAGACGGAACTCCGCTGGAGATCGGAAAGAAGGACGAACCGCGGTCGACTGATCCGTTCATAGAGGATCCGTTCTACGATCCAGATCTCCCGCTGCGACGGCACGCACTGCATGCGGCGACGATTGCCTTCGATCACCCGATCGCAGGGATGCCGATACTCCTTGAAGCGCCGCTACCGGTCGACTTCCAGCAAACGCTGGTTGCTCTGCGAGACTCGGCCAATCGGCCAGCGGCTTCGTGACTAACGCGGGGCCATCGTGCGGCCTGCCTGCGAATTACACGTCCGGCAATTGCCACTGGGGACGATACGTCTTCGTGAGCAGAGCATTGGCCTCGGCGTCGTCTCCGAATGACATCGATTCGCCGTCGAAGCTGAGTTCGCGTCCCAGTTGCCAGGCGGCGTTGCCCAGGTGGCACAGCGTAGTGCTGGTGTGACCGATCTCGATGTCGGCGTTGGGTCGCTGCCGCGTACGGACGCAGTCAACGAAGTTACGCAGATGGCTGCCCAGTAACTCACTCGCATCCGCGTTGAGACGCTCTTTGCAGTCGTAGACTTTCCAGCCGCTGCGATCGATGACCAGCGTGCCCTTATCACCGTGGAAGGAAACACCCGATCCGCGGCCCTCCAGCCCATGGTTCGTCCACAGTCGATGTTCCCAGGTGATCGTGTGCTGTGGCCATTGGAATGTGGCCTGCAGTGTGTCCGGCATTTCCTGATCGCCGTGAAACACATAGTTGCCGCCAGAGGCGCTCACGCGAGTCGGATAGTCAAGCTGCAGGCCCCAGCGGGCGATGTCGAGAAGATGGACGCCCCAGTTGCCGAGTTCTCCCGTTCCATAATCGTGGAACCACTGCCAGTGGTGATGAAAGCGGTTGGCATTGAAGTCACGCTCAGGAGCCGGACCCAGCCACAAGTCGTAATCAACGTTTTCAGGGACTGGTTCGTCGAGTTTGCTGCCAATCGGCTTCCGCTTGTTGGCCACCCAGGCTTTGGCGAGTCGGACGGTTCCCAACTGGCCATTCTGAACGAGCTCAATCGCCGACTGGAAATGCTCGCCGCTGCGCTGCTGCAATCCTGTCTGCACAACACGATCCGTCGCCTGAGCCACATCGACGAGGCGCCGTCCTTCTTCGATCGTGTGCGACACCGGTTTTTCAAGGTAGACGTCTTTTCCCGCCTGGCACGCCAGAACTCCCATCAGCGCGTGCCAGTGATCCGGCGTAGCGATTACCACGGCATCGATTGAGTCGTCGTCCAGCAGGTGGCGGAAGTCGGATTCCCAGCGAGGCTCCGAATCCTGCACGTCGGTGACAGACTTCATGGCCGTCGCCTGCAGACTGAGATCGACATCGCACAAAGCAGTCAGCGTGACGTCATCCATGCCGGCCAGGCGAGTTGCCAGCGTGCGGCCCTGATTGCGAACGCCGATGACGCCAACTCGTACCGGCTGACTGCGGTCAGCGCGAGCGACGGTTGTCGACAGGCCGACCATGCCGGCGGCAACTCCAGCGGCATTCTGGGCACTGCGTCCGAGAAACTGGCGGCGGCTGAGATCACTGCGAGGTTTCATGGCTGGAATCTGGGGCGGGAGGGAGTTGAACGGGGACAATGAGCGTACCAGATGCGGCAGCCAAATGTATCGGGATGGGCTATCGGTCTCTGGCGATGCGCGGGAGCCACGCCATTAGCTCACCGCGTCATCCGCTCACCGCGTCATCCGCTCACCTTGTCACTTTGCCGGCTTCTCGAACATCCGGCTGATCCGCACGTGCCCGTCGTGATGAGCGGTCGCCACCTGCAGGCCATCTGGATGGAGCGACATGTCGCGAGCGGTATTGGGCAGCTTCAGTTTGTGGAATGGCTTCTCTTCCGCCGGCTTGAAGAACAGCAGGAATCCTCCACCACTGCCGCCGGCCGCACCGATCTCGACACCATTAGCGAGGAATTCGACTTGCCAGCCGATGCCCTTGACCCCCGCCGCCGGTTGCTTGCGAAGTACTTCCCCCTTTTCCCAGTCGAACAGCACGATCAGTGGTTCGTTGACTGCGCCCAGTGGGTTAGTCGCCTTGTGCAGGCCAATGCAGGCCAGCGTTTTTCCGTCCGCACTCAAGGCCAGATCACGAATGCCACCGTAGTGGACCTTTTGGCCGCCGTTGTACGTATGCAGGTCTTTGGCTTCGAGGGTCCGGACCAGCTTGCCCGTCTTGAGTTCCCACTGCAGCACCTTTCCACTCAGATCGCCCGATAACAGGAACTCGCCGCCCGGATGGAAGAACACGCTGTAGACGTTGGCCTCGTGGCCCTTGAATTCCCGTACGGGTTTGCCATCCGGCGACCACGTGCGGACAAAGTTGTCGTTCCCACCCGATGCGATCAGCGATCCATCGGCGTTGACGTCGAGCGATCGGATCCAGCCCTGATGGGCGACGACCTCGTGCTTTGGTTCTGGTTTCTCAGCGGACGTCGGCCAGAAAAACAATCGATCGTCGCAACCACCGGAGATGACCGTCTCGCCATCAGGCAGAAAGACAATGTCGCGAATCCAGCTCTCATGTGCCGGCCACGCGGTCTTCTTGCCGGATTCCAGCTCCCAGCGTTGCAACGAGTAATCCTCGGAACTGCTGAAGAGGTATCTCCCCTTGGGATCAAAACAGCACGCGATCATCGGGCGACCGTGTTTCCACTGATGCGCGATATGCGTTTTCGTCGGATCGAGATTCATCACGGTTCCCGTTTCCACGTGGCTCGCTCCCCCGCCGGTGTTCGTGCAAACCGGAAGAGCGAAGATGAATCGCATCAGCGAAACCTGATGCGTCCAGCCATCATATGAGCCCCAGGCATGCGGTCAAGATCCCACTGGCTCCGCCGATGCCGCCTGCTGATAGCACTCGCCGAGATGAATAATCAGCTCAAGGGCCAGAAGATCAGCCCGCGCCATCACGTGCCGAGTGCTCCGATTGCCGAGCCCTTTCACCACATGCTCGACCCGTTCCAGATGCAGCGACAGCGTGTCTCGAGGGCTGAGTTTGAACTCAGCCAGAATACGCGCGAGTTGGCCAATCTCAGCTCCGAGATTGCCTGAACCCATTATCACATACGTTCGTAAAAGTTCGTAATAGTAAGTTCTCACCTCGTCGGGTACGGCAATGGAATGAGTCCGCTGCTCGGGAATGGCCTCGGAATCCTCATCAGACGACTCCGCCCCACAGACTACCGATTGCCTGCGATTGCAGTCTGAGTCGGCGGAAACTCCGTGGGCCAGTACTTCCAGCTCACTGATGATGTCCCGCTGTTGGCGGAGCAGATGGCCCGCTTCGTCACGTTCGCGGACCAGTCGTCGGTGATTGGCCACAGCGTGCTGATGGTTTTCTCGCGCCGTCAGTGCCTGTCCAATCGTGCGCTGCATGACATTGACGAGCGCCCGGGAACTCCACAGGGCTGAGGACACCAGTAACTCGCATTGAAACCGGCACGCATCGACTACCAGGCCGTCATCGGGACGCCGACTCAACAGAATGAGCGGATCGTCACAGCCGGACGCACGAATCGCCTGTAACAGGGCAATTGCGTCCCATGCATTGTCGTCATCCCGGTCCTTGCCGCCATCGATGGATTGAACACATTCGATGATGATGCAGTCGAAGTTCTCCTGCCGGAGGAGCGTCATTGTCTCCGAGGGTGTACTGACCCAGCGGAATCGGGGGTCATGGCAGCCGATCGCGTCGAGCTGCAGCGTCAGCCCGATCCAGTCAGGCTCGGTCGTCCCGACACAGAGCAGTCGGAATCCCGCGGCGACACCGCTTTCCGGGGGAGCTGCAAGCCAATCGGACATAATTAAGGGTGATGAGTGAAGTATCACTGAGTGGAAGGCAACCGGGACAGATCAGGCTTCACCCTTCCACGGGCGCGGGCTTATACGACTCGCCGGAAACCGGTGTCAATACGGAGGTAACGGCAGATTCAGGTCCCCAATACGTGGTCAGACGCCCGGCTGGCTGCTATTCTCCGCCGCTTCATTGACCCCGGATTGTCGCTCGTTCTGTGCGCGCTGATGTCCAGTGGGAATTGAGCAAAGTCACAACATCGGACGCGCGGGACTGGACGACTTTTCTGGCCCGACGAGCGTGGATTCCAGTTTCAAAGCAGTGAGAAGGTTCCATGGGAAAAAGTCGCCTCCAGATGCGGCGTGAAGTTGAAGCCGCTGAAACTCAGGATGAGAGTGTTGCTGAAATCACCAAAGCGAAGCCGAAAAAGAAAGCGGCCAAGCGCAAAGCGGCTGTCCGTCGGACTCGCGAGAAGCCCCCGGAACGCAAACGCGTCACGTGGGTCCTGTACAGCGGCAGTATGAAGGAGGAAGGCCGTTTCTCGTACGACCAGAAGGAAGCTGCCGACGCTCGGCTGACGGTCCTGCAGAATCGAGGCAAGAAGCTGTATTTCATGCAGTTGGTCAAAGAACTGATCACCGAGGGTGCTGGGCCGATCACACCCGTTTCGTCCGACCCGGAACTGGATGAAGCCCCCGTGCGGGTCGATCCGGATGCCGAGAAACCGGCAGACGGTGAAGACGCTCTGGACGTCGATGTGGAAGCGGATTTCGCAGACGACGATGATGATGACGATGCCGCTGAGCCTGCGGACGACGACGACGACGAGTGACCGGTCATCGTTGAACACAAACGCGAACGGCGGCCCAATGCGGTCGCCGTTTTTTTTGCGCACGCGAGACACCGACCTGGCTTAAACTGAACGTGGAGATTCGTCAGGCCGGTTCAACGACGAGTTACGCATGACGAACAAGCCGCCGAATCACGCCGATAGCGCGTCATCACTGAGTGCCAGTGAATTGCGACACTACCAGCAACAGGGATTCATCGTTCCTCAGTTTCGACTCTCCGAGGAACGTGTTGGTCAGCTTCGCGAAGCACTCGATCGTGTGATCGCAGATAACCCGGATCGGCGACCCGAGCAGTTGGTCAGTGTGCATATCTCCGGGAAGAACGCTGAGGGTGTGACCGGGCACGATGCCTTCATGCAGATTGCTCAGGATTCCGAGATCGTCGACATGGTGTCGCAGGTGATTGGGCCGGACGTGATCCTGTGGGGATGTCAGAGTTTCTGCAAACCGGCCGGTGACGGCATGGAAGTTCCCTGGCATCAGGATGGGCACTACTGGCCGATCCGGCCGCTCGCGACATGTACGGTGTGGATCGCGATTGATGACAGTGTCGTCGAGAACGGGTGTCTGCGTGTCGTCCCCGGCTCGCACCGCGAGCAAGAGCTGTTCGATCATCTGAAGGAAGACCGCGATGACATCGTGTTGAATCAGCGCGTCGCGGACGGCATCTTCAACGAAAGCGACGCTGTGGATGTGGAACTCGAAGCCGGCCAGATGTCGCTGCATGACGTGTACATGATCCACGGATCGAATCCAAATCGCTCCACGCGCCGCCGGGCGGGCCTGGCAATCCGATATATGCCAGGCACGTCACTGTTTGATCGCAACTCCAGTGCGGCGGGCACCAACGCTGGCTACGCCGTGTATTTCGCGACGCGCCCCATCTGGCTGCTGCGCGGCGAGGACCGGACGGGAACGAATGACTTTCTCGTCGGCCACAAGGGAGCGTGAATCCCATCCCGTGGCGGTTTGATTCGCGATAACCGGCACAAGTGCACTCAGCGGCCGGGACTTCCGACACCCGTGTGCGAGGCTCGTGAATCGCCAAAGCCGGCGGTTTGGACGGTCGACAAAGAGCGGTTGGACGGCGCGGGAATCGAACCGCGTCACGCACGAGCCCGGGTGAGTGATCGTCTCGACCGGGCTCAATCGGGCCGGCCTCGTCACTGCTGCACCATGAGCAAGCATCTCGAACAGATCGACGGTCTCGGTATCGACGGTGAGCTTCCGTATTGGAAGCAGGCCCAGGAACCACTCGCGTGTCTGATCTTCCTGTTGCCGATGCTGTTGGTTTACGAAGCCGGCGTGCTGTTGCTGGCCGGTGACAATGCAAACTCACTACGAAACGGTGCAGATTTCTGGATGCGGTCGTGGCTCCAGAATGTGGGTCTTCAGGCGTTCATCCTCCCAGGTCTGGTTGTGTGCGCCCTGCTCGCATGGCATCGCTATGGAAAGTATCCGTGGCGGATTTCGCGTGAGACGCTGATCGGGATGTTCGCGGAAAGTCTGCTGCTGGCAGTCGGACTGCTCACGGTCGCTCAGCTACAGGACATGGCGTTCCAGTGCTGGTTTCCCGGCGATGTCCACATACGCGAGGGCGAACCCGGCGAACGGCCGCTGCTACTTGTTCCGGCCAATGCAGATGTGATGCCGGCTCCCGGACTGACGCACGCTCCGTCGCTGAACCAGTCAAGATCGTTGCCCGCCGCGGCGCTGGGGCCACGACTGGTCAGCTACGTGGGAGCTGGAGTCTACGAAGAGGTCATGTTCCGACTGGCTCTGTTGCCACTGTGCGTAATCCTGTTGCGATCATTGTTTCGCATGCCCGGCAAGTGGGCTGCCGTGCTGGCGGTCTTCGTGACAAGCCTGACGTTCTCGATCGCACACTACATCGGCCCGAGCGGTGAATCGTTCTCGCTGTTCAGTTTTACGTTCCGCACGACGGCCGGTTGCTTCTTTGCCACGGTATTTCTCTTGCGAGGCTTCGGCATTACGGTCGGCTGCCACGCACTGTACGACGTGCTGGTGGGCATATTGACTGCCGCTGGATGACCGAAAGCTGACTCGGCGAGTCAGGGCTGTTTGACGATTTCCGGGATCCACGAACCGTTCTGGCGAGTGACTCGCACGACCGCAACTTTCTGCTGGTCGACATGGACAGGATTCAACTCGGGGACGTCTTCAAGGCCGAATTTCAATTCCGAGAACACGAAAAGCACGATCGCTTCTTCCTGGCAGCGCTCGTCTGCAACGAGTTCCGCAATGCTTTCCAGAACGGCCTCTCGTTTCGCGAGTGTTCTCGGAAGCTCTCTTAATCCGCTTTCAAAATTGTCGAATTCATCAAGTGACGCGTCGCCGATCACACTCAAAACTGGCCGCAGAACGGCTAGTGTTGTGGGGCGTGAGACATCGTGTCCCGCACGCACCAGGGGCGATATCTCATAGTGAAGGTTGCGGTACAGGTTGTTGAATTCAGATACCAACTGTTCGCCATCTGGTGTTTCACGCAGTCCGTCGAATAACCAGATGTAACGCTCATGGCTCAGCCTCAGATTCAGCGCTCCGGTCGCCAGCAGCCGAAAGATGAACCAGGTACCACGGTTGTGTGCTTCCGAATGGTTTCGTGGAATGTGCGTGTGTGGGACGTAGCCACCTGGTGGCGCGGCGTACTCAATCTCAACTGTGTTGCTGCGCACCGTGCCTCGGGGTACACGTTCCAACAAGTCGCGGATTGGATCGACTGTGCCGTCACCCACCCACTTCTGTGGATCATTGCTGGCCGTGGAGTAAACCCACGTGAGCCGATACTTGCCAGGTGCCGCAAACGTGCGCCAGTTCATGGGCGGATAAGTCATGAAGTGGAAGCCATCGTCCCGTGAGTAGGGATCGAACTGCTCGCGTGGTTCGACAGTGACGAAACTTCGACGGCGTAACGGGTCGAGGTTCCCGCAGCCAGCGCCCCACCATTCCCCTTCGAACTCCGGCGGACCTTCAATTTCGAAATAGCAGTGCGGGTAACGCCGGCGCGAACCCGACCCGTCAACGCTCCCGAGAAGGATGACTGGTTCGGTCGAATCGTTCTGCAGCCACACCTGAATCTGCGGAACATCCCCAACGACATACTGCGATTTGATTCTGCCGATGACGGCCGAGACCGACAGATCCGCCTGTTCTGGGACAGGTTCGTCTTGCGGCACGGCAATCGCGGGTTTTGACACGATTGCACGAAAGTCTGATCTCGGAGGCGAAACAGTGAACGCTTGCACGGAAAATACAATGAGCGCAGCGACTGTCGCCAGAAACGCAATCGAGTGGCGGGATGAGCGAGCATTCATGAGTATGCCACCTCGATCAAGGCGAATAGTCTGTTGAACCAAACGTAACCATGGCTGCACCAGAGACACTATCACTTCACTCATCCGCCGTGCAGTTGAGTTTCACCTTTCTGTCTGCGGCGTGTACCACGTAAGGGGACGCGGATGACGCTGATCTTGCGGATGAACACGGATCAGCGAACATCCGCTGAATCCGCGTCCCCTTGCAGACGGCGCTTAGTTAGTTCCCGTCGGGAAACTGGTATGTGGTCTGAATCGGCAGGGGCGGGGCAGGGAGCGGGCCGCCGAAGTTCGTGTGTTTGCTCTTCGGTTGCAGGTGTTGGACAGCAGCAACCGGTCATTCTGCAGATTCTATATGGTTCGGGCCTGCAGGGCGCGCATCGGGAGTTCGGATGACGCTTTCCACTCCTGGCCCGGCACTTACGCAGCACGCTGGCTGCGGGCCGCCTGGCTCTCCGGGTTCGCCAGCCGGATCAGCACACGGCCCAGTGTATGCAGATTACGACCCAGCACCGCAAGGCTCACGTAGCGCTCGAATCCCACTTCACTTCTGTCACGGCAGCGCTTCAGACCGTTCCCCGACTGCAGGCTCCCGATCGTCGACTCGACTCCCGGATGCGACTGCACTCCGGCGAAGTATTCCGGACCCGCCTGGGCCTCCTGTTCGACCGACTGCCTGGCTCCCGGCTTCGGCAGGCACACATGCGGCACCAGTTGTGACAGCTCCTGCTGGTTCGACGGCGAGTGGAAACCCCGGTCGAACGATGCCCGTTCGATGCGGTCTTCCAGACGTACCTGCACAATCCGCGTCTGTTCCACGACCACTTCCCTGTCGGTTTCAAAGCGTGACATCACATAGTGGTGTGTCATAAACCCGGCGCCGTCTTCGTAGAACATGACCAGCCGTCCGAACTGCACCGGCTGGCCGGCCTTGCCGCGTCTATAAAGCTGAGTGTGCGGTTCAAAGATGCTGAACAGCTTGTCTTCGTGCGGTACCGTTTCCGCCTGGAGCACACGTCGGCGGGCCGTGTCCTGCACACGCACGGTGCGGGCGATAAACGCCTGCAGCGAATCGTTTTCGTAGATATCGCTGCGCACAGCCGGCGGCCATCCCAGCTCGCACAGCAGTTCGCGCGCCCGTTCGATGATCCGGTCACTGTGTTTGAGCAGTTTTGTATAAGCGGCTTTCAGTCGCTTGTGATAGTCCTTCCCCTTGCGGGCCGCGATCCGTTCAATCTCCCGGGATGTCCGTTTGACCTGTTTGTAGAGATGCGCATGCTGCCGCCAGCCGGACAAGTCCGCCGCCTCAGCGAGTGGAAGACACAATTCAATAATCTTTCTCGCTCCGTCACGGATCAGTGTGCTTTCCGTGGGATAGTGAATCATCGTTTCGACGACCGTCGAGTCCGCCCGCGTGGTGCGTGCCGCGTCCGGAACCAGGACGTGTCCAGCCGCCACGATCCGATGACTGATGGCGTCGATGGTCTCCGGCCTCAGCAGGCAGACATTGTCACGGATGCGCTGCCAGTGGAACGATGTGGACTCGTCCCAGGGGCCAATCTGCATCATGGCCCGCAGCTTGATGTGGTTCTCGGCGAGGTCCTGGAGTTTGTCATAGTCCAGGTTGCAGCCCAGCCGGACAGCTCCCAGAACCAGAATCTGCCAGTAGGTGAATCCTTCCCGGCCGACATCCGAGCGGGTGTGTTGATTGACGTCGGCCTCAATCAGGTCGAGGATTTGCACCCGGAGTCCCGGCTGCGAATAGACATGCTGCAGTGCGGCGAGAAGGGGGACGATTTCGTCC